>Ga0182018_10001209_pt1 | contig 30032 bp, 21 predicted proteins | sample 812P2MmetaG_FD_120490 | JGI IMG/M metagenome (GOLD analysis project Ga0182018, IMG submission 120490) | Permafrost microbial communities from Stordalen Mire, Sweden - 812P2M metaG | ecosystem: Environmental > Terrestrial > Soil > Wetlands > Permafrost | place: Sweden: Stordalen | collected...
CGTTCGCGGCGGCATACCTTTGTTCACCCGCGACGTCAGCGTCGGCGGCAACCAATTCACCGACGCGTTGCAAAAGGAACTGGACCTGAGCTACGAGGACGCCGAGCGCCTGAAGAAGGGCGAGACGCTCCCCAGCGTGACCGACGAGCAGAAGCAACAGATTCTGCGCAGCGTTTCTGACATCCTGACCTTGGAAATTCAGAAGACCTTCGACTTCTTCCGGGCTACCGCGAGCGGCGAGAACATTCAACGCATCGTGGTTGCCGGCGGTACCGCGCGCGTTCCCGGGCTTGTCGATCTGCTGCGCGAAGAATTCGCCATGCCGGTCGAGGAATTGAATCCGTTCCGACGAGTGCTGGTGAATCCAGGCAAGCACAGCGACGACACGATTCGCGAAATGGCGCCGCGGCTCGCGATTGCCGTGGGGCTGGCGCTGAGGAGCTTTGACTAGCCATGATCCGAATAAATCTTCTCGGACAAGCCAAACCGAAGGCGTCACGCCGGCCGGTGGACACCGGAGCGGCGCTTCCGGCGCTGTTCGTTGGCGCAGGCGTTCTTTTCGGCGCCCTGATCCTCGGGTACCTCTATTACTCGTGGCAAAGGCAGTTGAACGACGAGAACACGCGGATCAAGCAATTGCAGGCGCAGAAGACCGATCTCGAGCAGGTGAAGCAGCAGGTCGAGGCTTTCGAGAAGCAGAAGCAAGTTTTGCAGCAGCGCGTTTCGACGATCGAGCAGTTGCAGCGGGATCGCACCGGCGGCACGGAACTGCTGGATGAAATCGCCAGCACGGTGGCGCGTACCGAGAACTTGTGGCTTATCTCGATGATTCGCAAGGGGAATACCCTGACCATCGACGGCGCTTCTGCATCCGTCAACGGCGTGGCGAACTTTATCACCGCGCTGAAACGTTCCGGATACTTCTCCAAGATCGAGATCAAGGAATCGAAGCAGGACGACAAGAATACGGCGGTACAAACGTTTATCTTCGAACTCTCCGCCGAAATTACTCCGCCGCCCGCGGGCGCGCCTGCAGGGCACGCGCAAGCCAAGCCTGCGAGCGCACCGGCGCAGCCGGCGCCAAGCGCCGTTCGGCCGAAGGTAGGGTAAAGACATGGCCAATCCACTTCGCGATATGTCGGTGATCATGCAGGGCCTGCTGGCCGTGGCCATCACCGTAGTGCTGGTGGTGGTTGGGGTTTACGTGCCGTTGTCGCCGGTTGCGCAAGAGCGCGATGAAGTCGATAAGGCCGTTCGCCAACGCTCGGAGCTCAATCAGGAAGTCACCCAGCTTCAGGTTTACCGGCAGCGTTACGGTGAATTGAAGTCCCAGATGGACGCGCTTTCCAAGCAGTTGGAGACCTTGAAGACCATCGTGCCGGAAGAGAAAGAAGTCGATGAATTCATCCGCCTGGTGGAGGGCGCCGCGGTCGCTTCGAACGTGCAGATTCGACGTTTGACGGCACAGCCGGTGGTGGCCCGCGAATACCACTACGACATGCCGTTCGAAATTCAAGCGGACGGGCCGTACTTCAATATTCTGGACTTTTTTTCGCGGTTGAGCCGTCTGTCGCGAATCATCAACGTGGGAGATCTGGACTTTGAGGATGCCACTGGCCAAAAGGCCGGAAGGTATCCGATGCGGCCAGGTACCTCGGTTTCCGGAATCTTTACCGCAACAACTTTTTTCACCAAGCCGGCTGATCCAGGCGCCGCTCCCGCAGCCGCGGGTGCGAAGGCCCAGCCTGCTGGAAAGATGTAAGCGGAATGAGCGAACTATGCGTTCTGTGAACACATTGATGGTTGGGATTTTGCTGACGGCAGGCTGTTCCAGCTTGCTCGCGCAGGCCAATCCGGCGGGCGGGTCGACCGTAGCTCCCCCGGCGGCCAAGACCTCGCAGCATGCGCCGAAGAACACCGTCAAACCAAGGGTCAAGCCAGCCCCGCGGAAGCCCGTCGAAACCGCAGCCCCCACAGCCGATGCGGGGGCATCCTCGGACGCCGACAAGGCCGCTCGGCGCGATCCGTTTGAGTCGCTGGTGAACCGCAGCAAAGACCAGAATGCGGGTAAAAATCTTCCGCCAGGCAAAGCCGGATTGCAAGTGAGCACGCTGCGGCTGGACGGAATCGTGAAGTCCTCGAACGGAATGATCGCGGTGGTATCGAACCCCCAGGCGCGGACCTATTTCTTGCGCGAAGGCGACCAACTCTATGACGGTCGTGTGGAAAAGATTGCCATGGACGGAGTTTCGTTCCATGAACTGGGCAAGGACGCTTTCGGAAAGCCCGTGGAACGCCAGGTAAATAAGAGAATCTACGCCAGTGCAGGAGAACAGCAATGAAGACGAACCGGCCGGCCTTTCGAATTGGCTGCCTGATATTCGCGGCGACAACGATGACGATAGCACCGTCGTTCGCTCAGACGCAGGAGCCCGCGGGCGCGACCGCAACGGCGGCTGTGATCTCCAGCGTGGCGGTCACCCAAGTGTCCCAGCGCGCCAGCGTGCGCGTCGAAGGCGCGGGCCGCTCGGAGGTCCGAACGTCGCGGATGCAGAATCCTGAACGCCTGGTGCTGGACTTCAGCAGCACGCGATTGGCGGTGCAGAAATCCGTTATCCCCGGTGTTTCCGCGCCAGTCCGTGGCGTACGCCTGGGGCAATTCCGGCCAGACATTGTGCGTGTAGTCGTGGATTTGACCGCCGCGGCGCCCTACCAGATTTTACGCGATGGACCGACGGTGGTGATTTCGTTCGATGTGCAGCCGGAATCGCCACTGGAAACGCCCGTGGCAACCACCACCATCGCGTCACAGGACGCTCCGAAATCGCACTCCAACTTCCATTACGACATGTCCACGCCCCGCGTCGCGCCGGTGCGTACTTCCAAGCAGGTTTCCAGCAAAGTTCTCCGAGTTCCTCGCTTCGCGTTGCCTAGCGAACTGACCCAGCCCTCATTCGTTTTGGCATCCTACAGCGGGAAAGATGAACCCGCGCGGCCCATCGCCGCGCAGGAAGCGGCACAACAAGCGACACAGCAGGCAGGTAATGCTGCGGCGGCCGTTGGAGCACCGTCCAGATACAGCGGCGAACCCATCTCTGTGAACCTGAAGGATGTGGATCTGCGGGATTTCTTCCGGTTGATTCACGAAATCAGCGGCTTGAACGTGGTGCTCGATCCGAACGTGAAGGGTACCCTTACGATCGTTCTCGACGAGGTTCCCTGGGATCAGGCGCTCGATATCGTGCTGCAGAACAACGGTCTCGACAAGCAATTGCACGGCAACGTCTTGCGCATCGCGACCCTCGATACCATCAAGAAGGAAGCGGAAACGGCCCGCGATCTGAGGAAGGCGCAAAACGACGCGCAGGAAATGATTACCGTGACCCGCGTGCTCAGCTATGCCAAGGCCGACCTGCTCGCGCCGGTTCTAAAGAAATTCCTGACAACGCGCGGCGACGTGCTTTTTGACGTCCGTTCGAACCAGCTGATTATCCGGGACATCCCGGCGGTCATCCCGAATATCGACAACCTCATCCACCAGCTCGACCGCAAATCGCAGCAAGTGGAGATCGAAGCCCGGGTAGTCGAGGCTACGCGATCTTTCGCGCTGGACATCGGTTCAGAGTTCGGATTTGCCGGAACGACCACCGGCGGACGGTCGCTGTTTAGCGGCGCTCCGCAAGTCGGCGCCAGCGGCGTAACCACGGGAACCGGAGTTCCGGCTTCGCCCGTCACCGTAACCTCCGGCCAAACCACGGGCAACGGCGCAACCACGGGTATCCCGCTGAACACCAACCTTGGCGCCGGTACACCGACCAGCGGTTTCGGCTTCTCTCACCGGTCTCCGAACTTTGCGGTGGACTTCTTTATTACCGCCGCGGAGTCCAAGGGCGTAGGCAAACTGCTTTCGAAGCCGCGTATCATTACGCAGAACAATGAGAAGGCGACCGTAAAACAGGGCGTCAAGATTCCTATTCAGACGACCATCAACAACACCATCTCCGTGCAATACGTCGACGCCGTTCTGAAGCTTGAGGTTACACCGCAGATTACGGCGGAAGGCACGGTTTACATGGACGTCGTGGTGGAAAACACCCAGATCGACAATGGTATCCCGCGCATTGAAGGAGTCCCGGCGTTGGATACCCAGTCCGCCGAAAGCAAAGTAACCGTCGCCGATGGCGCGACCATCGTCGTAGGCGGCGTCATCGTGACGCAGACTCAGGTCAGTATCAACTATGTGCCGGTACTGGGCACTCTGCCGATCATCGGGAATCTGTTCAAACGCAACACCACCAGCGTAAATACATCCGAACTGCTCTTTTTCCTGACGCCACGCATCGTACCGGCGGCTTGATAACGGGGTAATTTTTCAGATCACTTCCAATTAAGGGCCAAATCGAGGAGACTGCGGTCTCCTCGATTCGTTTATGACCACTCCTTTCGCAGGGCGCAGACGGGCACTTTTAGCGCGGCTTGGTAAGAGCCGGCTGAGCAGCTTGCTGATCACCCGGCCCGCGAGCTGGTATTACCTGACGGGCTTCACGGGGGATTCCGGTGCGCTGGTCGTTTCACGGCGCGGGACGACGCTGATCACCGACGGCCGCTTTACGTCGCAAGCTCGGGAGGAAACTTCCGGGGTGCGCATTGTCGAGCAGAGGCGTTCTTTGGTGGCGTCGGCCGGTGATTTTCTAAGAAGTGCCGGCGGGGGAAAAGTCGGATTCGACGCCTCGCACGTCACCGTTGGGCAGCTTGCAGCCATGCGCAAGGCCGGGGGAGCGCGGGTGCGCTGGATACCTTCGGCGGGTCTTGTCGAGGAATTGCGCAGCCGGAAAGACCCGCGGGAACTTGCGAAGATGCGGTTGGCGGCGATCCTGGCCGGCAAGGTTCTCGAGAGTGCATTGAAGCTTTTGAGGCCCGGAGTGCGCGAGTCGGAGATCGCGGCGGAGATCGAATACCAGATGCGGCAACTGGGGGCGTCGGGTCCGGCGTTCGAGACCATTGTGGCTTTCGGCGAGCGTTCGGCGTTTCCCCATGCGCGGGCTGGTGCCAAACGGTTGAGGAAAAATGAATTGGTCGTCCTGGACCTGGGTGCTATACTCGCGCACTATTGCAGCGACATAACGCGCACCGTGGTGGTGGGGCGAGCATCGGAAAAGATTCGAAAGTGGCACAAGGCAGTCCAGGAAGCCGAAGCGGCGGCCATCGGAGCAGTAAGGGCGGGCGTTAGCTGCGGGGATGTGGACGCCGCAGCCAGGACGGTTTTAGCCGGTTACCGCCTCGATCGGTACTTCGTGCACAGCACCGGGCATGGGCTGGGGCTCGAAGTGCACGAGGATCCCCGGGTGGCCAAGGGACAGAAGCAAACCCTGCAGCCGGGAAACGTAATCACGATCGAGCCGGGTGTCTACGTGCCGGGCATTGGGGGAATTCGGATCGAAGACGACGTAGCGGTGCACGCAGCGAACACCGAAGTACTCACCCGCATTCCGCGGGATCTCATTGAGATTTAACAAAGGCATGAAACGTAAACAGCCCTCGAAACCGACTGCTAGCCCCGCGATAGGGACCCCCGAACTCCAGCATATCGAGCAGTTGCTTCGCTACATGAGCGAGCACAACCTCGAGGAGTTCGAATACGCGCATGGCGATCTGAAAATTCGGCTGAAGAAGCCCTCCGCCGGGACGGTGATTGGCGTTCCGCGGCAGCTGGCCGCGCCGGAAATCATTGTGGCAAGCGGAAGCTCGAACACCCAGTCTGCTTCGCCTCCACCGGTGACGCCTGCGTCTGCTTCGTCCGCGCCCGAGGCGCGGGCGACCGACGACCTGCACCTGGTGAAGTCGCCGATCGTGGGCACGTACTACGGCTCGCCTAGTCCGGGCGCCGAGACCTTCGTGAAAATTGGCGGATACGTCGAAACCGGGCAGACCCTGTGTATCGTGGAAGCCATGAAGCTTATGAACGAGATCGAATCCGACATCAGCGGCGAAGTGTTGCGCATCTTCGTCGAAAACGGACAGCCCGTCGAATACGGGCAGCCGCTGTTCGGCATCCGTCCGAGCCGGAAGAAGTAGCCGGCGCCGCCTGCGTATGTTCCAGAAAATCCTAGTCGCCAACCGCGGGGAAATCGCCCTGCGGGTCATCTGTGCGTGTAAAGAGCTGGGCATTTCGACGGTGGCGGTGTATTCCGAGGCGGACCGCAATTCGCTGCACGTGCGGTTTGCCGACGAGGCGGTTTGCATCGGTCCGCCGCGGAGCAGCGAAAGCTACCTGAATATTCCTCAAGTAATCAGCGCCGCGGAAATTACGAACGTGGATGCGATTCATCCCGGATATGGATTCCTATCCGAGAACGCCAACTTTGCCAAGGTTTGCGAAGCGTCGGAAATAACCTTTATCGGCCCGACGGCCGAAGTAATCGAAATCATGGGGGAGAAGGACCGCGCGCGCCGCGAGGTGAGGGCCGCGGGGCTGCCAACCGTTCCCGGCAGCGACGGGGTTGTCGAGGGCGAGGATCAGCTCGCCAAGGAAGCGGCGAAAATTGGGTTCCCGCTGATTTTGAAGGCCGTTGCCGGCGGCGGCGGCCGAGGAATGCGCATCGTTCGCAAGCAGGAAGAGCTGCTGGCCATGTATCAGACGGCGCGGAGCGAGGCGCAGCAGGCTTTTGGGACGCCCGACGTTTACGCGGAGAAGTTCATCGAGCATCCGCGACACATCGAGTTTCAGGTGCTGGGCGACCAGCATGGCAAAGTCATTCATCTGGGCGAACGGGAATGCACCATTCAGCGGAGGCACCAGAAGCTGCTCGAGGAATCGCCTTCCCCTGCGATGGATCCGAAACGCCGGAAGGAGCTTGGCGGCAAAGTGGTGCGGGCGCTCGAGAAGATCGGCTACACCAACGCCGGCACCGTCGAATTCCTGATGGACAAAGACGGCTCGATTTATTTTATTGAGATGAATACGCGCATTCAGGTGGAGCACCCCGTGACGGAGCTGGTTACCGGCGTGGACCTGATCAAGGCGCAGATTCGCATCGCGGCGGGCGAGCGGCTTGAGGATGCGGTCGGCGAGATGACGTTTTCCGGGCACGCCATCGAATGCCGGATCAATGCCGAGGACCCTGACACGTTCGTGCCGTCGGCGGGGCGCATCACCACGTTCCAGGCGCCCGGAGGAACCGGTGTGCGCGTGGATTCGGCGGCTTATGCGGACGCGGTGATCCCACCTTACTACGATTCCATGATCGCCAAATTGATCGTGAAGGGTCGCGACCGGGCTGAAGCCATTGGACGCATGAAGCGAGCGCTCGAAATGTTTGTGATCGAAGGAATCAAGACATCCATTCCACTGCACCGCAAGATTCTCGCCGATCCGGACTTTGCAGCTGGGAAATTCGACACACATTTCATCGAAAAATTGCTGGGAACCGACGGAAAATAGGTGTCGATGCGCCTTGTTCTGCCAAGGCTGTATGTGATACTAGACTCAGCATTGCTGAACATTCCTGTACAAGATTGCGCGCAAGAACTGGCGGATGCCGGAGTCCGTTTGCTGCAGTACCGGAACAAAATTGCGCCAACCCGCGAATTGCTGCTTTGTTCTCGAAAGCTTGCCTCTTGGTTGATTCCCTTGGGCGTTTCGTTCGTTGTGAATGACCGGCCGGATGTTGCGGTCATGGCCGGCGCTAGTGGCGTTCACGTCGGCCAGGATGACCTGGGCGTGGAAGGTGCGCGGGCGCTGGTAGGGCACGAGAAGCTGGTCGGAATATCCACTCACAATCTGGAGCAGTTTCGGGCGGCCGCGGCGACCTCGGCGGATTACATTGCGGTGGGGCCGGTGTTTGCGACTTCGTCGAAGTCGAATCCGCATCCGGTGATCGGCACGGAGTCTGTCCGGCGGGTGCGGGATCTGAGCGATAAGCCGATTGTGGCGATTGGCGGAATCACGTTGGACAATGCCGCCTCGGTGATCTCGGCTGGAGCGGATTGCGTGGCGGTGATCAGCGACGTTTTGCGGGCCGCAGATCGTGGGCGGCGCGCGAAACAGTATCTGGAGACACTCGGCGCTGCGAACCATACGGCAACGGCTTGAGAATGCTTGCGCATGGTAGATAGAAACACAGAAGCGTATCGACAGCGCGGCACGGCAGCGGCGCAGCAGCCTGGATTTGTGCGCGCGATCGGTTTGTTCGACGGGACGATGATCGTGATCGGGTCGATGATCGGCTCGGGAATTTTCCTTGTGGCTGCGGACATTTCGCGGCAGACGGGCTCGTCGGGCGGTTTGTTGCTTACGTGGGTTATCACCGGATTGCTGACGGTTTCGGCGGCGCTTTCGTACGGAGAGTTGGCGGCGCTGTTTCCGCACGCCGGCGGGCAATACATTTATTTGCGCGAGGCGTATTCGCCACTGTGGGGATTTCTGTACGGCTGGACGCTATTTCTGGTGATTCAGACCGGCACGATAGCAGCCGTCGCTGTGGGATTTGCGCGGTATCTCGGCGTGATTTTTCCTTCTATTTCGGGGAATGCCTGGATCGTTCGGCCAATTGCGCTCGGTTCCAAGTACGCGATCAGCCTCTCGGTGCAGCAATTGGTCGGCGTGATCATGATTGTGTTTCTGACGTTTCTAAACATGCAGGGCGTGCGGCTGGGTAAGCTGATTCAAAATGTGTTTACCAGCGCCAAGACGCTTTCTTTGTTGGGGCTGATTTTTCTTTGCGTGTTCGTGGCGCGGAATGCGGCGGCGATTTCGGATAATTTCACGCACTTGTGGGCCATACGCGGCGCGCAGCCCATCGAGCCCGGCGCGAATTTCTTGCGGTCCTTCATTCCCACGGTTACGGCGGCGAGTGGGGCGTTCGGCTTGTTTGTGGCGTTTGGCGTAGCCCAGGTCGGTTCGTTGTTTTCCGCGGACGCCTGGAACAATATCGGATTTACCGCCGATGAGGTGAAAAATCCCAAGCGCGATGTGGCGTTGTCGATGGCTTTCGGCACGCTCATCGTCATCACGCTGTATTGCCTGGCCAACCTCGCGTATTTGTGCGCATTGCCCCTTGCACAGATTCAGAACGCGCCTGACGATCGCGTGGCAACCGCGGCGCTTCAGGCGATTTTCGGTCCCGCCGGCGCGTTGATCATGGCGGCGGCAATCATCGTTTCCACGTTCGGCTGCAATAACGGGCTGATTCTGGCCGGAGCGCGAGTTTCTTACGCGATGGCGCGAGATGGGTTGTTTTTTCGCTCCACGGGCACGCTGAACAAGAAGGGCGTGCCGGGAAGCGCACTGCTGTACCAGTGCGTGTGGATCATCGTGCTGATTCTGTTGCGCACGCAGCGGGTTAGTGCGACCGGCCTGATTAGCTACGGCAATCTATACAGCGACTTGCTGGATTACGTGGTGTTTTCGGTTTTGATTTTTTACGCGCTGACCATTGCGGGTATTTTCGTTTTGCGTGCGAAACGGCCGAACGCGGAGAGGCCGTATCGCGCGTTTGGCTACCCTTTCGTGCCGCTGATGTATATAGTGGCCGCCTTAGCAATCATGTTTGTGCTGCTGCTGTACCGGACGCAGACCGCTTGGCCGGGTTTGGTGATCGTGTTGTTCGGGGTACCGGTATATTTGATTTGGTCGCGGGTGGGGAAACGAGCTCGGGTTTGAGAGGTTGAGTAAAACCGCGGGCTGAAGCTTGTGCCACCCGATTCGGTGAACGGGTCGATAAGTTCGGTGGTTCCAGGAGGCTACGCATGCGCGGGTTGTTTGCCAAAAAGACGATCAGTGCGTTGCTGGCGGAGGCGCAACAGACCGGCGAGCATAGCTTGCGGCGAACGCTTGGGCCGTTCCAGCTGACGGCTTTGGGCGTTGGCGCCGTAATTGGCGCGGGAATTTTCGTGTTGTCCGGACTTGGCGCGCACTATGCGGGGCCGGGGCTGATGCTGTCGTTCGTATTGTCCGGCTTGGGATGCGCGTTTGCGGCGCTGTGCTATGCGGAGTTTGCGGCGATGATCCCGCTGGCGGGAAGCGCGTACACCTATGCTTACGCGACGCTGGGCGAAATCTTTGCATGGATTATCGGCTGGGATTTGACGTTGGAGTACGCCATGGGCGCAAGCACCGTGTCTTCGGGCTGGTCGAACCACTTCATCGAGATGCTGAACATTTTTCACCTCAAGATGCCGTTGTGGCTGGCGTACGACCACTGGACAGCGCTGCGCACGGCGGAAAATCTGGTGGCGCGGCAGATGGCGCAGGCCAGCGACGCCAGCCTCGTACCGGGAACGCAGACATTTCTGGATCGCGTCAGCTCGATTATGTCGGCGCACTCGCCGGAGCTGATCGCCAGGGCTCACGATTTGATGGCGGCGCCGAAGCTTTTCGGAGCGGAGATCGGATTTAACCTGCCTGCGTTCATCATCGCGCTGGTGATTACACTTATTTTGTGCATCGGGATCAAGGAGAGCGCCAGCTTTAACGCCACGATCGTGGTGATCAAGGTTTCGGTGGTGCTGTTCGTGATCGCGCTGGGTTCGCGATACATTTCGACGGCCAACTGGGGAACGGATTGGCACAGTTTCGCGCCATATGGATTTTCGGGAGTGGGGGCCGGGGCGGCGTACATATTTTTTGCGTATATCGGTTTTGACGCGGTGTCCACGACGGCGCAGGAAGCCAAGAATCCGCAGCGAGACCTGCCATTAGGAATCATCGTTTCGCTGGTGATCTGCACGATCTTGTACATCATGGTGGCCGGCGTGTTGACGGGCATGGTGCACTGGCAGGACGTGAATATCGAGGCGCCAGTGGCGCGGGCGTTCCTGGATCGCGGACTGACCACGGCTTCGCACATCATCACGCTGGGAGCGCTTGCCGGGTTAACCAGCGTGATGCTGGTGATGTTGCTGGGGCAGACGCGCGTGCTGTATTCGATGGCGAACGACGGGTTGTTGCCGAAGAAGTTCTTTGCGGCCATTCATCCCAAGTGGCGCACTCCTTACAAAAACACCATCGCAGTTGGTCTACTTGCGGCGATCGTCGGAAGCATCACGCCGATCGACGATATCGGGCGAATGGTGAATATCGGGACGCTGCTGGCCTTCGTGATCGTGTGCATTGCGGTGATGGTTTTGCGAAACACCAACCCGGAACAGCCGCGGCCGTTCCGGACGCCGTGGGTTCCGCTCGTGCCGATTCTGGGAATTTTGTTCAACGGCTACATGATGTACAAGCTGGGATGGATCAACTGGGCGCGGTTGATTATCTGGCTGGCAATCGGGATGGTGGTGTACTTCACGTATAGCCAGCACCATAGCCGGGTGCGGAATGCAGAAACGAAGTAAGGAAGTATGACGTAAGGCAACAGCGACGCGGCCTGCCTACTAACGACTCTTGCTCGGGAGAACCCGCCGGTTTCTTTTGAAAAATCAAAGCTGTATCGTCATTTGCTGCATACCGGAGTTAACCCGCCGCTGTGCTTTTTTCCTATGTGCTCATTTTTTTGGTGCAAGTACTCATTCTAAATGGGTTAGCCGCCTAGATCTTTTTCCGAATTCTTGTCGCGACGGCGGCGTGTTGGCGAATGCCTGGCGTGCGGTTGTTTGGGTCGGGTCATTTGAGTTTGGGGTCCTTGAGCTAACCTTGTCGGGTTGGTTCAGGCGGTCGGGATTGCAGTCGCTCCAAGCGTACTTCTCTATAAAATTATTCATGCCAGCGAATTGGCCAGACAAATTTTCAGTTGCTTCGCTCATGTCTCGCGTTCGAACTGCTGGGGCACGGGGTATACGCTGCTGTTCGGGCACCACGGCGATCACTCTCAACTAGCGATTGGTCACGCTCATCTCGTGCGAGGAAAAACGCCGTCCATAACAAAGAATGGCTGTCCGCCCATTGGTCGTATGGCTTCCTTCGGTGTGAAGAGGGTTCTTCAGGTAAAGTAGTTCTTCTGTTCAAGTTGTCCGGATTGTCTGGGAGCCGATGAGCGCGGTTCGTTACCAATTTAGAGAAGCTTGGCGTCGCCTTTCGCGGCTGGATGTGGCTGCGCTTATCGTGCTGCTGGCGGGCGGAACTGCGTCTTTTGTCGATATAAAGAGCGGGGTCCTAAGTTTCGTCAAGTATCTGGCGATTCTTGCGGGGATTTATCTTCTGGTCCGGGTGATTGGGTGGGGACGAAGCCGGCTGCTTTGGAGCCTGCGGAACCGGTTGATCGTCGCGTACTTGTTCATCGCGGTGGTACCGATCCTGCTGATTATGACGTTTGTTGTGCTTGCGGGGCAGTTTCTGTATTCGCAGCTGGGGGCCTACCTGCTTTACGAAGACCTTCACCGACGCATCGAGATGATTACCGACATTGCGCAGCATATCGCGGCGGCGCACGAGGCGGTGCCGCGAGGGGTGACTCAGGAAGAGCTGGAGCGAATCCTGGCGGCACAATCGCACGCGGTTCACGATCGGGAGTTGCTGGGATTGAGCATCGAGTTTTCGGATGACGCGAGTTTGCTGAGGAAGGTGGCTGGGCCCGGCGGGACCTCTTTCGCGGGACTAGTGCAAGAAGACGGGAGCTTGTCGTTAGTGAGCTTGCGGGAACTCAGCGTGCCGAATGGGACGCGGATCGTGCGGTTGCGCGTGCCCGTGAAACCGGAATTGTTGGCGACGATCGCGCCCGATCTGGGGGCAATCCAACTGAATCTGACGCAGCCGTATAACGGGGGCGCGCCGAGCGGGGTGATTTATTCGACCGGCGGCGCGCAGTACGAGACGGCGGGACGCATCGTGGCGCGTAACCGGACGCTGCAACCGCCGGCATTTTTCATCGATCCGTCGGTCAATGTGGTTTCCCGGTTGGAGGATTCGGTGTTTGTGGGGCGCGATGGCACGGTGGGCAAGCCACGGCCGGTCTTTGCGGTGTTCAGCGCGCGGCCCACGCGGCTGAACAGCAGGATGTTCAGCACGCTGGGGGAGCTTCGGGATTTTTATCTTTTGCTTTTCGCAGGGTTTGCCACTGTTTTCATTCTGATTTGGATCGCGGCATTCATCACCGGGGTGGTTCTGACGCGGCAAATTACGAAAGCTATCGCGGACCTTTATCACGCCACGCAGTATGTGCAGGCCGGCGATCTGACGCACCGGGTGCGGATCGAACGGCGAGATCAGTTGGGGGTTCTGGGGGAGTCGTTCAACCTGATGACGGGGTCGATCAGCGGGTTGATCGAGGAACAGAAAAAGCGGCAGCGGCTGGAGAATGAGATTTCCATCGCGCGGGAGGTGCAGAACCAGTTGTTTCCGCAGAAGTTGCCGGTGGTGCCGGGCGTGGAGGTGGAGGCGATCTGCAAGGCGGCACGATCGGTGAGCGGGGACTACTACGATTTTATCCAGTTGAGCCCGACGCATTTGGCGATTGCGGTGGCGGATATTTCTGGGAAGGGAATTTCGGCGGCTTTGTTGATGGCGAGCTTGCAAGCGGCCCTGCGGAGTCAAATGCTGGTTGCCGGTAGCGAGAGCATGAGCACGGCGGAATTGGTGTCGCGGCTGAACAAGCATCTGGTGCGGAATACCGGGGACGATCGGTTTGCGACGTTTTTTATTGCGGTATACCACAGCGCTACGCGAACTTTGCGCTATACGAATGCGGGGCATTTGCCTTCGTTTCTGATTTCGAAGGATGCGGCGTTGCATTTGGATAAGGGCGGGATGGTGCTGGGAGTCGATGAGGATTGTTGTTACGAGGAGGGCGCGGTTTCGGTGCCGAGTGATGCGCTTTTGGTGGGATACAGCGACGGGTTGGTGGAACCGGAAAATGTGTATGGCGAAGAGTTCGGGGTCAAGAGGTTGCAGCAGGCGGCGGTGTACGTGCAGGCTTCGCCGCCGAGGGTGGTTGCGGAGGCTTTGATGAATGCCGCGGAAGAGTGGGCGGGGACGCCGGAGCAGGCAGACGACATGACCGTGGTGGTGGCGCGATTGCGGTAGCGCGGCCGAAATTGAGAAAACAAAACTCCTGTTGACGATCAACAGGAAAGTGATAGGCTCCTGTTGATGATCTAAAAGGGCGCCCCCGTTCTTTCCCGTGCGGAGAATCGAAAGCTGGAATCGCATGCGTGCGTCGATCCATCGCGTGGTGAGGACGAGTTAAGGATGCACGAACTTCGTCATGGGCTGATGCAACGTATTGCCGCGGTGTTCCGCCGGCGACGCCTGGAACGAGACCTCCACACGGAGCTCAGCGCGCACCTGGAAATGGCGGTTGAGCGGAACCTCGCCCGCGGGATGAACGCGGAGCAGGCGCGCCGCATTGCCCTGCTCGACCTCGGGGGCATCGAGCAAACCAAGGAAATCTATCGCGATCAGAGAGGTGTGCCGATGATCGAGAACGTTCTGCAGGATTTGCGGTTCGGTTTGCGGATGCTGCGGCGGAGTCCGGGATTTTCGGTGTTGACGATCCTCTGTTTGACGCTGGGAATCGGCGCCAACGCTGCGGTGTTCAGCTGGATCGAAGGAATCCTGTTCCGTCCATATCCGCTGGTGGCGCACCAGGAACGGCTTGTAGCTTTGGCGGGAACGGCGCGAGGCGAAGCCGGCGCCACCCCCCTCTCGTGGCCCGATTTCGTCGACCTGCAGAAGCACTGCACCCTCGTTGACTCCTTCATTGTGACCAAGATCATGGGGACCACGCTGAGCCTTGGGGATCGGGCTGAGCGCACCATCGGAAGCATCGTGTCGGCAAATTATTTCGATGCGATCGGGGTACGTCCGATTCTGGGGCGCGGTTTCCTGGCCGGAGAAGACGTGGGAAGTAACGCGCATCCCGTGACGGTGATCGGCTATCAGTTGTGGCAGAGCCGCTTCAAGGGCGATCCGGCAATCATCGGAAAAACTCAGCGGCTTAACGGCATCGAACACACCATTGTGGGGGTTGCGCCGGAGAAATTTCTGGGGACCTTCGTGGGCTGGGGCATGCAGTTCTGGGTCCCGGCGTCCATGGAGGAAACATTTGAAGGCGGCGCGTACAAGCTCGACGATCGCGGGGCACGTTGGATTGAAGCTTACGTGCGGCTCAAGCCGGGCGTGACGATCGAGCAGGCGCAGCAGGAGATGTCGGCAGTCGCGGCACGGCTGGAATCTGATTTCCCGGCGACGAACCGGGGGCGAGGGATCAAGCTGTGGCCGTTGTGGCAAACGCCATTCAACAATGCGGGCACGCTGCTGCCGACACTGGGGATCATGATGGCCGTAGTGGCCTTTGTGTTGCTGATTGCGTGCGCCAATGTCGGCAACCTGCTGCTCGCAAGGTCGTTCGCGCGGCGGCACGAAATGACAGTGCGGGTTGCGGTGGGCGCTAATCACGGCCGGCTGGTGCAGCAACTGGTTACCGAAGGACTGATTCTGTCGGCGGTCGCCGCGGCCAGCGGACTACTGGTGGCGTACTGGTGCCGGCACGCGCTGGTTCTGCTGTTCCCGGCACGCGCAGGCGTGGCTATGACGCTCCCCGGGGAGATCGATTGGCGGGTGGTCGCGCTCAGCGCGGGAGTTTGCCTTGCATCGACTCTGCTGCTTGGGCTGGTTCCTGCCGTGCAGGCCGGAAAAATCGATCTGGCGGGAGCACTGAAATCCGAAATGTCGGGTGTGGTCGATGGCGGGGAGGGAAAGTCGTGGTTGCGGTCGGGGCTGGTTGTTCTGCAGGTGTCGCTTAGTTTTCTGTTGCTGGTGGGGGCTGGTTTGCTGATGCAGAGTTTGCAGAGGATCCGGAACCTGAACCCGGGATTTTCGACGCAGGGCTTGCTGTTTACAGCGGTGGACCTGAAAGGCGCCGGATACGATGCCCAGCGCGCCAAGACTTTTGACGACGAGTTGCTCGAGCGCGTGCAAGCGCTGCCAGGAGTGGAGTCGGCTGCGCTGGCGCGGAGTACGCCGCTCAGTTACGGAAGTTTTTCTTCCGCGCCCATTGCCGTCGATGGCTATCAGGCTCCGCCAGAGGAGCAGTTGGCGGTCGAATATAATCAGGTGGGACCGGGCTATTTCGCGACGATGGGAATTCCCGTGCTTTCTGGCCGCGAATTTACGCGCGCGGACAATGAGACTGGGGCACGGGTCGCGGTGGTAAATGATGTGACGGCCGCAAGGTATTGGCGGGGTGACGATCCTGTCGGGAAGCGGCTGCAGGTTAGGGGGCAATGGTTGCAGGTGGTGGGCGTAGTTAAAGTTTCCAAGTACCAAAGCGTGCGCGAAGATCCGAAACCGTTTTTCTATGTTCCTTTGCGCCAGGAGTTTTCGGTCGGAGCGGCGCTGCATATTCGAACGCGCACGCCCGCCGAAACGATGGCCGCGGAGCTAGCGCGCGAAGTGCATGCCCTTGACGCGAATCTGGCACCGTACGAAGTCATCAGCCTGCAAGAACAGATGGCTCGCTCCACGTCGGCGCAGCGTGTTGCTGTGACACTTCTGGGAATACTGGGAGGGCTGGCATTGTTGCTGGCGACGATCGGCCTCTATGCGGTGATGTCCTACACGATCTCGCAAAGTACTCGGGAATTCGGGTTGCGCATGGCGTTGGGCGCCGAAGCGTCTACCTTGCTGCGGCAGGTCTTGTCTCGTGGCTTGGCTTTGACCGGGGCAGGCGTGCTGCTTGGCATTGCGGCGGCGCTCGGAACGACCCGACTGCTGGGGAACCTGCTGTTTCGCGTGAGTCCGCGAGACCCGCTGGCCTTTGGTTCTGCCCTGGTGGTGATGACCATCGCTTCCTTGACAGCGTGTTTCTGGCCAGCTTGGCGTGCTACGCGGACCGATCCGGCGCGTGCTTTGCGGGATTGACGTTCGGGCTTTGTGCTGATTGTGGCGAAGGTAGCTTTGTCTTTCGTAGCCAGACGGGTGCCTAATCAAACCCTACTGCCGGAAATGGGGTTGTGGCTCAGTTTTCGGTTAACCCGTTAGAACGAAGCCGCTTGTGCGGCGGACGCTACGCGTGAGGTAGTGGAGCGGTGGTTGCCTGGCGCTGCAGAAATCCAAACTTCGTTCTCCACCGTTGCTCACTTCTGCCCCATGAAACGTCTTTCTCCAATCCGAATCCTTCGCGCCTCACGGCGTGCTCTGCCTCTCTGCGTCTTAACCCAGAACAAAACTCCATTCTCAACTTCCTCAGCACGTCCTCCACGATACTCTCTTGCCCTAGCCCGTTCCCCTTCTGCCGTGCTCTACCGCACAATCTCCGCGACACTCCACACAGCTGTCTCCTCCATTCAATCTCCATAGGGCCGCCGCAACCACAAGCGGGCTTCGTTCCGAGCGGCCTAATCGAACGCGCGCGGAGCTACATGCCAGCTTCACTGCTCCGCCAAAACGCGCGTCCGATTAGGTGCTAGAACTATACGGGAAGGGTGCCAACGATGATGGGGATCGTCAACGCAACTTGCCAGCAGCGGGACTCGTGCTTTGCAGACTTGCATCATAGGCAGCCCTGGCGATGTGAGCGATCACCTGCTCGCGTGTGGACTCGTCTGCAGTCGAATCGGTCACGAACACGGCAATCGCAATTCGCCGTCCGTCCGGTAGCGGGATGAGGCCCATATCGTTCGTGGCGCGCGCCACTCCGTCGTCTACGTCGGAGGTACCCGACTTGTGAGCGACGCGCGTTCCGGCTGGCAGATCACCCTCCAGACGTTTTGTCCGCAGGGCCGGCGTCATCCAGGCTAAGAGCAGATCCGTATGTTCCGATGTCAGCGGCGAATTGTCGCTGATCCTGCGAAGCAGCTGGACGGCTCCCGCGGGCTCAAACCAGTTTCGGTATTGAGCGAACACTTCATGATGAAGGACGGCTTCACTGTCCTGAAGATGGAAACCGCTAATTCGGAGCGCGGCGATATACGTGTTGACCACTTGCGGCCCGCCCACAAGGCGCAGCAGAACGTCCGCTGCCACATTGTCGCTCAGCGAAACGGTCAATCGCAGAAGCTCGTGCAAGGGCACATCGACGCCGGCCTCAGGATATCGATCCTGCAAAGGACTGTAGACGTGCGGCAAGATGCGGTCCTGCGGAAGGAACCGCACGGGCTGATCCAGCGAAAACGTGCCTTGCTCAATCTGATCGAGAACTGTGAGGGCCAGCGGCAGCTTGAATACGGGCTGCATGGGAGGTTGCGCGTTTGGATTGAGGTCGCAATTCAGCGCTGAGCCAGGCAAGGAGCAGGCCACTGAAACTTTGCCCTGCGCCTCACCAGCAATCGCAGCGATCTGGTGCCGGAGAGGCTCCTGGGCAAGCGCGGATACAGCAGAGAGAGTAAAAAGCAGCACGAGTCGCATATGGATCAGCATAGGAATTCCAGCAGAAATGACAAAAGCGTTCGGTTCATAATAGCGGGTTCCAAGTCTTTGCGTCTCACAGAACATCCCGGGTGACCGCTAGCGAGTAACAGGATGGCTTTTCGGGAGCTGACCTTCCGCTGAAATACAGTCTGAATGCTTGAGTGCTGTCGCCTAAGCTATACTGAATCGCCTTTACGACGTTGGTTCGGGGAGAGGAATGGCGCTGCAAAATCGGGTGGCTTTGGTTACCGGTGGGAGCCGCGGGATCGGACGAGGGATTGCGGTGAAACTTGCGCAGGATGGGGCGCGGGTGGCCATCGCTTATCGTTCGAACAAGACGGCGGCGCAGCAGACTTTACGGCAGTTGCAGGCTAGCGGCGCGGACTGCGTGGCGGTGGAGACCGACATCAATGATGCCGGGCGGGCTGAGGAGCTTTTGCGGACGGTGGTGGATCGCTTTGGGCGGATCGACGTGGTGGTTAACAATGTGGGGGATTTCCGCTGGGGGACTTTGGCGGAGTCTTCGCTGGAGGATTGGCAAAACGTGATTTCGTCGAATTTGATGACGGTGTTGTATGTGAGCCGGGCGGCACTTCCGCATCTGCGTCGGGGGCGGTGGGGGCGAATTATTAACCTAGGGGCAGTCGGAGCGGAGAGGGCTTTCGGGCAGGCGAAGATTTCTGCGTATGCGGCGGCGAAAGCGGCGGTGGTGGCGTTGTCGAGATCGTTGGCGCTCGAAGAAGCGAAGAATGGGATTACCGTGAACGTGGTGAACCCTTCGAGCATCGATGAGAATGAGTTGACGTTGAGCGAGGCGCGGAAGATTCGCGATGCGCGGTTTCCGATTGGGCGGCCTCCCACAGTGGAGGATGTGGCGAATACAGTGGCATTTTTTGCTTCCGAAGAGGCGGAGTACGTTACCGGGCAAGTGGTGAATGTGAGCGGCGGTTGGATGCTTTGAGCTGGTTGGACATGTCATCGTCAGAGGTACGGAGCAGCAGTCGTTCGAAAATCAGGATGAGTGGGGATTCACGGATTAATGCAGTACCGAGCCGGCAGGACGCCGGCGCTGCCAATTCTTGCCTGCCATGAAAGTTCTTACCGCAGAGGAAATGCGTGAAGTTGACCGCTTGACTATTGAGCGGGTTGGCATTCCCAGCTTGCAATTGATGGAGACTGCGGGTCGGAGGGTGGCCGAAGCTTTCCGGGCTATTGCCGAAAACGCCGGGCTCCAGCCGCGCAACGTTTGTGTGCTTTGCGGCAAGGGGAATAACGGCGGCGACGGGTTTGTTGTAGCGCGGCACCTGGGAACGGCGGAGAGACAGGTGCGCGTGTATTTGTTCGCGCGGCCGGATGAATTGCGCGGGGATGCAGAGGAAAATTATCGGCGCTGGCGCGAACTTGGCGGGCAGGTAACGTCGGTCCTGGAGTCGAAATCGTGGGACGGGGTGTGGGCCGAGGTTGCGGTCGCGGACGCGATTGTCGATGCCATGTTTGGAACGGGATTTCGCGGGGCGGCGTCTGGCGCTATCGGACAGGCGATTCAGGATATCAACCGGCTTTCTCACGACGCGACGAGGGCGCGGCCGGCATTGATTGTTGCCGTCGATACGCCTTCTGGGTTGCCTTCGGACGGTGCGTCGGCGCAGGGCCCGGTGTTGCGGGCTCATCATACGGTTACGTTTACGGCGCCGAAGATCGGGCAATTGGTGTCTCGCGATTCCGAAGCGGTGGGATCGCTGCGGGTGGTGAATATTGGTTCGCCGGTGGCGCTGGTGGAGGAGGTTGGCAAGGGGGGGTTGCGGTGGGCCGAGCCGGGGGAGTTTGCGGATTTGCCGCTGGTGCGGGCTAGTGATGGGCACAAGGGCTTGTACGGGCACATCCTGGTTGTCGCGGGATCGACGGGAAAGAGTGGGGCGGCGGTTATGTCGGGAAGCGCCGCGTTGTGGTCTGGAGCGGGGTTGGTGACGGTGGCCACACCCGACGTTGTGCTGCCGATTGTGGCGGCAGCGCACCCGGAATATATGACCGAGGCGTTGGTCTCGACCGACGCGGGCACTGTCTCCAAGCGGAATGTCTTTGAAAGACCGCCTCTTCCGAAATCGATGACTCCCGAGGCGATGGATGAGTTCACAAATGGATTTGGGATGCGTTTCTCGGCAATTGTAGCGGGCAAAACGGTTCTCGCCGTGGGCCCGGGCCTTGGGACACATCCGGAAACCCAAGAATTCATTCGTTCCATTGTGCAACGGACCGAACTGCCGGTGATTCTGGACGCAGACGGTTTGAACGCCTTCGCGCGTCACACCGATGAGCTACCCGAGCGACATAGCGAATTCGTTGCGATTACGCCGCACCCCGGAGAGATGGCGCGTTTGTTGAATAGCTCGACAAAGGCGGTGCAGGAAGATCGCGTGAAGGTTGCGCAAGATGCGGCTAAGCGATGGAACGTGCACGTCATTTTGAAGGGCGCGCACACTATTGTGGCTGCACCGGACGGAAGGATGTTCGTCAATACGACTGGCAATGCTGGACTAGCTAAGGGTGGGTCGGGCGATGTGTTGACCGGGGTGCTGGCGGCGATGACTGGGCAGTTTAAGACCGACGATTGGTTGCGGGTATTGGCGCTGGGCGTTTATTTGCATGGGGCGGCGGCCGATGCTGCGGCGGCGGGAAAGGATTTGTCGGGGCTGGTGGCTGGTGACGTGGCGCGGGCGGTGCCTGAGGCGCGGCTGAAACTTTTGCGGGAGCTGCAGCAGCGTGGGTGAAGAAGTTATTACGCGATCGGCGGAACAGACGATCCAGTGGGGCAGGGAATTCGCTAGGCGGCTGAAGGCGCCGGTGCTGGTGCTGCTGACGGGGGAGCTGGGAAGCGGGAAGACGACGTTGACCAAGGGGATTGTCGCGGGCTTGGGGGCGGCGACAGAAGATGAAGTGACCAGCCCGACTTTTACGCTGGTTCACGTTTATGGAGGAGCGGCGAAGGTTTATCACGGGGATCTTTACCGCATTGAGAGTTTCCACGATTTCGAGACTTTGGGTCTCGAGGACGTTTTTGCTGCGCCGGCGGTGATGATTCTGGAGTGGTCAGAGAAGTTTCCGCTGGAGTCTCCGTGGCCGCAAGTGCGGTTGCGGCTGGAGCATCTGGGGGGAGATTCGCGGCGAATCGCGGTGCTTCGAAGCGGTTTGCGGTAGACACTCAGAAAAGCATCCTGCCACAAGCCTAGTCCCAAAGCAGGCTTCGCCCGCCCCCACTTCGTAGGGCATCGGCTAACTCTCTGGCCAACGGCAGTACCGTTGGCTATTGCTCGCCTCCGGCCCCGCTGCTAGCTTGGAAAAAGCCCTTCTGGCGACTACGCAATGGCCCACGAGATCCTTACGCTCAGCGCAACCGAAGAGGCTCGGATGGAGCTCAAGAGCTATAACACCACGATTCCGCTGGGATCGTTGGCCATCGGTGTGGACAACATCCACCACGATGTGTTCTTGAGCCCAAAGTTCGTCCAGGCCTCGCGCGATTATTTGTTCGACCTGATTCGACAGAGCACCAAGGCGACGTATTTCTCGGGGATCGAGTTGCGCACGGTCAAAGCCCCGGACAACGCCGCGTTTCGCAAGCTGCTTACCGATCTGTTGCAGAGCTCGCTGACGCAAGCCAAATATCAGAAAAATATCGAGATCGACCTGCTATTTCGCCTGGCGGTGCTCAAATTTCTGATCCTGGAAATCGGCAACCAGTTTGGAAACCTGATCCTGGAGGGCAAAGAGTGGGTTCGTCAGCGAGGCGAAAACTTCGAGCGCAGCCAACAAGCGCACGTCATCAAATCTCGGCTGTCGGAGCTGCAGTCCTCCCGACGGGTGGTCGTGCGCGGGGTGGGCCAGCAGGTGGCACAGATGGTGGCGGACGCGGAAGACAATGTGTTGTCAAAGACGCGGCGCGCGCTTTTCGGGGACGACTTCGCGCCGCTCTACGAACTGCTGAAGAACCGTCTGGCGTTTCTGGATGGGGGCAAGGACGATGTGTTTTTTCTGGAACACTACGTCCTACTCGGGAATTACGTTCGCGACCCAGACCGCTTCGAAGCCATGGATGAATTGTTTCAAGACTTTCTGGGCGAGGCGGGGGTGGCGATTACGCAGGATTCCGCTTACACGGAAGCGACGCAAGCGCATAGAGTCCTGATGGAAACGGCGCAGGCGATGCGGGATGAGATCGCTAACCTGTCAGAGCAGCGCGAGGGATTGCGAAGGCGGCTGGACCGCGGGGATAGCTTCCTGAACAAGTTCCTGTCTTCCGCCGACCCTTCGGATTTGAAAGCGTCGCTGAGTGATGTCGAAGCCCGGTTGAAGCACCAGGAAGTGAAGCTGGAGGAATTTGGGCCGCAGATCGAGGCCTCGAAACAAAAGCTGGAATTCTTGACGAAAGATTACAAAGGCCGGCTGGGCGACTATTTGAACGAACCGGAGAATGCCAAGCGGCTGTTCGATCACACTGCGATATCGGCCGGCGACGGAACGCTTCGCGGGAAGCTGCTGTCCGATCTGTTGGAGCGACTTGAGCAGCAGGACGTCATTTACCACGTGCTGGCGGGCTACGAAATTCGTTCGATCTCAGCGGAATACAGCCCGCCGGTGCACTTGCAGCAGCTACGGAAGGCCTTGGTTTCCAAAGAAGAGTTGAAGCGGGTTGAGGGCGTGTTGAAGCAGGTGCCGGCGCGACAACTGTCACTGAAGCCGATCGAGGATCTGTCGAAGAAGATCCGGCGATTTTCGCGAGAAGAGAAACTGAGTTTCGTGGTGCGCTTTACGGCGGATTTCCTGCGGCTTCGACGAGACGTGCGGAATGCCGAACACTTGACGACCTGTATGGAGAGAATCAACCTGGTCACGACCGAGCAGGCGCGCGAACTGTCGCGGATGAACAACCAATTGTACGAGTGCGTGCTGCAGGAGGAGGCCAAGCCTCAGCAGGACTACGTAGTTTCGCACGTGATCATCAAGGCCGACGTGCGCGGCTCGACCAAGATGACGCAAGACTTGTTGTCGCGCGGGCTGAACCCGGCTTCGCACTTTAGCTTGAATCTACACGAGCCAGTGAAGAAACTCCTGGATCGCTATGCGGCGAAAAAGGTGTTCATCGAGGGCGATGCGGTCATCCTAGCGATTTTCGAGACGGACTCAAATCGCGCGTATGCGCGAGCGGTGGCGAAGGCGTGCATATTGTCCCGGCAGATTCTGGCGGTATGCAATTCGTACAACGACCGTGCGGCGAGCACCGATCTGCCCGGGTTGGAACTTGGGATCGGCGTGGCCTTTCAGGGATCGGCTCCGACGTATTGGGTCGACGGCGACTCACGGATCATGATCTCGAAGGCGCTGAATTTGAGCGACCGTCTTTCTGGATGCGCGAAGATCGCCAAGCGGCTGATGACCGCGCAAAAAACTCACTTCTCGGTTTTTCAATTCCTGACTGCCATGAAAGGTGCGTCGGCGGAAGAGTTGGACGAATTCCTGGTGCGTTTCAATATGAACGGAATCGAATTGAACGAGGAAGGCTTCCAGAAATTGTCGGAAGAGATTTCTCTCGACTCGATCGAGACCAAACTGGATATGCCGTGGGGCAAGGAAAACGTGACCTTGCATTACGGAGAAGTGCCGCTGGGAGATTCCGTGGAATTGCTGGTTCTGCGCAAAGGAATGGCCCGGGAACTTCTCCCCGACGGAAAGATCGGCATCGCGTCGAGCCATCCGTATTATGAGGTTTGCACAAGCGCAGCGCTCTACGATCTGGTTGCGGCTCTGATTCGCACGCAAACGGCCGCCGTCGAAGCGTAACGCGACCCGATTCGCCTTTCTCACAGGGACAAGTTCCGATCTGCGCGCCCGCTTTTGGCTATTTGAGATATCGCCTGGCGGCGAGGGCAATCGGCAGACCGACGCAGAAAATGTGAACGATGATCTGTTTGATCGCGCCACTCAAGCTGAACGGCCTTTTGGGAAGCGCGGAGAGCGGAATCACGACCAGATTCATGAAGCAGTAGACGGTCACACCGTACAGGGCGCCGGAGAGCAGGTAATACTTGATGAGCGAAGGCAGGTAGCGAATCGCGAGATTAAAGACGCTAGCCGCAACCATGGCGATCAGAACGTGGCAGAACAGGCCGAGCGCTGCCGAGGCTGCTCCATACTGGAAGCTGGCAGAACCCAGAAGGCCGCTGGCGACGCCCTGCCACAATCGGGTGAAGCTCACGCCGCGCATGCCGAAATCGATGGTCGCGGCGGCGGCATCGAGAACGGCGCAAGAAAGGCCGCCCAAGAGGATTGCGCGTAGTAGATTGGTCATGGCGCGAGTATCGCGCAGGGAACAAGCGCACGTCGCGCAGATTCGGACCGCCAGAAGCAGATTCGACTCAAGACCGTGACGTTAGCAGGCGATTCTGCGCCGGTTCGAAGGGATAAAGCCGCGCAAACGGCGCATGTGAATTGCCAGGTGGCTTTGATGAGAAAAGCCAACTTCGAGGGCGATTTCAGCGATCGAGAGTTTTGCTTGCGCGAGGAGTGATTCGGCCCGGTCGACGCGACGCCGGATGATGTAGCGATGGATCGAAATGCCCACCGACTGGCGAAACGCTCTCTGGCAGTGGGAAACGCTGAGGCCACTTACCGCCGCAACTTCGGTGAGCGAAAGTTCGCTGGCGAGATTGTCTTCAACGAAGGACAGGACTTCGCGGAGCTTCGCGCCCGACAATCCTCCCTTGGACTCGTTGATCTTCGTACCTGGGGCGGAACTGTGCCGATGTAATAGTCGCGACGCCACGGCCGTTCCCAGGCTGTCCAGATATAACCGCCCGGACTCGTAGCCGCTATCCATCTCGGCCTTGAGCGCCCACGCAAGTTGCTCGATTTGGGGATCTCGCACCTGGAAGCGGTTCAACAGAGGCGCTTTCGCGGGATCGATGCCGGACTCTTGCGCGGTTTCGGCGAGCAAGGTGTGCGAAACGCGGACAATGAGAGCGCTGTCCTTCCCGCGTATGGTCCATTTGCTTGTGGTATGTGCGGGAACAATGTCGATGTCGCCGTGGATGGCGACTCCACGGTGGGTGTGTCCGCCGCGCTTGCATTCGATTTCCACCGAAGGCCCCACGTGAATGACGATGTGGGGGTCGGGCGAGGAGGGGGCGTCGATCACGCCCGGTGGATCGGTTTGCAAGCGCGCACTCAGGTTGCACGAGTCCATGCTCTACACCTCACTGTCGGCTGCGCAAACGGATCGGGCCTTAGTGTCATCCGGAAACGCACTCGGCCTTACGGGGCGAGGTCGCGCCGGCACGTTCTTAGTCGCAGGAACAACTCTTGCGGCTTTTTGAGACGCCCGCCCCCAGCCGGATCAGGAGCCACGACAGCGTCAAGCACTGGCCGGGGTGGCGGCTAGCTCTCCCCGCACCGCCGGTGCAACACGGGTTCCCAGGATTTCGATGGCGCGCATCATTTTCTGATGCGCTACCGTCGATACGCCCATCTGAAATGTGATGCGCGCGATGCCGCCGAGAGCTTCGTTCACGTAGAGAATTTTTTCGGCAACGGTTTCGGCGTCGCCGATCAATAGCGCTCCGGTAGGCCCACGGGTGGCATCGAACTGTGCGCGGGTGGTGCGCGACCAACCGCGCTCCTTGCCGATCTCGGTGAAGGTGTGAGCGTAACCCGGGTAGAAATCATCGGCGGCCTGTTCGGTCGTGTCCCCCAGAAAGCCGACGGAGTGCAAACCGACCGTGAGTTTTTCAACGGGGTGGCCAGCGCGCTGGCCCGCTTTTCGATAGAGCTCAATAAGGGGGCGAAACCGATGGGGTTCGCCACCGATAATGGCGACCATCAGGGGAAGTCCGAGCACGCCAGCGCGGACAAAGGACTCTGGCGATCCGCCTACGCCGACCCAGATGGGTAGAGGATTCTGTAGCGGGCGAGGGTAAACACCTTGGCCAGTGAGCGGCGCGCGATGTTTGCCGGACCAGTGTACGTGGGTGTTGTTTCGGATGGCCAGCAGCAGCTCTAATTTTTCGGCGAAAAGCGAATCGTAGTCTTCCAGCTTCAGGCCGAACAGCGGATAAGACTCGACGAACGAGCCGCGGCCCGCCACGATTTCGGCGCGGCCTTGTGAGATGAGATCCAATGTGGCGAATTCCTGAAAGACGCGGACCGGGTCGGCAGCGCTGAGTACCGTGACCGCGCTGGTCAAGCGAATATTTTTTGTGCGGGACGCGGCGGCAGCGAGGATGACCGCGGGCGCGGAATCCAGGAACTCCGGACGGTGGTGTTCGCCGATGCCGAAGACGTCAAGGCCCACTTTGTCGGCGAGTTCGACTTCCTCGAGCAGGTCTCGCAGGCGTTCGGCGGGACTGAGTGCGGTGCCTGTGGCAGGATCCGAGATCGCTGCGGCAAAGCTGTCGATACCGATCTGCATTCTGGAGGTCTCTCGTAAGGCGATGCTGGACTCCCTACGGTATTGGATGCCTTGACGATGCGATACCGTCACATGGAATTGGCACGGACGGTCTGAAGCCGTCGGGCTCCGTGAAGCGTCCGTCGAATGACTCTTGTGGTGGTGGCTTGGCTTGCCATCAGGCTTAAGAGTCAGACTACTGCGTTGCGTTGGATGACTTCGTGGTACCACTCCGCACTGCGCTTGGGCGTGCGCTTTTGGGTTTTGAAGTCCACGTAGTGAAGGCCGAACCGCTTGCTATAGCCATCGGCCCATTCAAAGTTGTCGAGCAAACTCCACAGGAAGTAACCCTTTATCGGATAGCCTTCGGAGGCGGCGCGGTGCATCTGCGTGAGGTGATTCCGCAGATACATAACGCGATCGGTGTCTTCGATGTGGCCGCTGGCGTCGATCACGTCGTCGGAAGAGCAGCCATTTTCGGTGATATAGAGTTCCTTGGGCTTCCAGAGATCGCCGGGATTGCGAATGGCCCAATATAGTGCCTCAGGGTCGATGTTAATCCACGGGGAAGCCATATGCGGGTAGGAAGTTGGCCGCTGCTCGATCGCGTATCCGGCTGCCGAGGCGTCGGCTCGCACGTAGTCTGCGGTATATACGTTGAGGCCGACGAAATCGAGCGGGCTGCTGATGGCCTTCATATCGCCAGGTTCGATCTTGGGAGCGTTTGCGCCTTCGCGCGCGAGATAGGCGTCGGTGTATTTCCCTTCCATCAGGGCCGTGAGGAACGGAGCGTTGCCTTCGCGGGTCGCTTTGCGAGCCGCTTCAATGTGGTCGCGGCTCTCGATGATCGGGATATAGACATTGGCATTTTCCGCGAGCCCCACCAGGGTTCCGGCTTTGGCGTTCGCGCGAATGGCTTGTACGCCGAGGCCATGCGCGAGGATTCCGTGATGGCGAACCTGATTCACCTGCGCTGGCGGCAGTGTGAGACCTGGCGCGAACTTGCCGGTCTTATAGCTGAGATCAGTGAAACAGACAAACTCGTTGGTGGTGAAAAAGTGGTTGACGCGGTCAGACAGATGCTTCGATACGTAGGCTGCATAGTCGGCATACGCTTTTGAGGTGTCCCGCGATTGCCATCCGTTGGGCAAGGCCTGGGGCAGATCCCAGTGGAACAAGGTGACGTACGGCTGGATATTTTTGGCGAGGAGTTCGTCGATCACGCGCTGGTAATAGGCGAGGCCTTTTTCGTTGGGCTGGCCGGTGCCGTCGGGAAAAATACGCGACCAGGAAATTGAGAACCGGTAGACTCGCGCGCCCATGCTGTCGAGAAGCTGGATGTCTTCTTTGTATCGATGGTAGGAATCGTCGGCGACGTCTCCGGTGTCACCCTGGTAAGTTTTACCGGGCGTGTGCGAGAACGTGTCCCATACAGATGGCTTGCGCCCGTCTTCGTTCACTGCGCCTTCGATCTGATAGGAGGCGGTGGCACAGCCCCATTTGAATCCCGGCGGGAATTGTAAATCCGCTTTTGGTATTTGGGCGAATGCGAAACGGGGCAAGGAAGCGCTGGCGAAAGCGGTTGCGGCGCTGGCCGCAACGGTCTGGGCGAATCGACGGCGTGTCAGCTTGTTCTTCATAGGTCGAATATTCTAAATCACATAGCGCTCAATGACACGGAATAAGATCGCAGGTTGCGGCCGCGTCCACCATTGCGGACAGCTGCTGGGGGTACTGCAACGTACCGAACTCGCTCGCACGGCCCGTTTTTCCGGCGAACGGTGCGGGTTGGCTTAGAAGAGGCTATACAGAAAACACTGTAGGGCTATGCATACGCTGGTCGTGGTATTGCTTGCACGATTCTTATTATGGTCGAGGTTGCGAACTTTTTTCGGCTGTGAGCACCGTCGAAGTCATGTAAGTTCCGAAGGTTGCTCGCGATGAGTGCGTGTCTCCGGCGACCGAAGGCTTTTGTGGATTTGTTGTGCGCGATGCAACGCGTCACGCAATTGGGAGAGCTACATGAAGAGAAACGGTCAAAATAGGCCGAACGTTGACGGCCCCAGCCGGACCAGGAGCGAGGTTGTCGGCGGGGGGCTGGCCACGGCCGCGCCGGAGGTCTCGCAGCCCGATCTGAGTGTGATCCTGGCTAGCTTGCAGACCATGGGCGACGGAGACTTTTCCGTGCGCCTGCCAGGTTCGTGGACCGGTTTGGCCGGTAAGCTCGCTGATACTTTCAACGATATCGCGTCCTCTAACCAGCAGATTGCGAAGGAGTTAAAGCGTGTCGGGCAAGTGGTCGGAAAAGAGGGGCGTACGCGGGAGCGGACGAGGTTCCATCAGTCCAAGGGCGCTTGGGGCGAGATGGAAGTCTCGGTCAATACGCTTGTGGATGACCTGCTGCGTCCTACGACCGAGGTTACGCGCGCGATCGCGGCGGTGGCTCAAGGCAACCTGACGCAAACGGTTCGCTTGGACGTCGATGGGCGGCCTCTGGAAGGGGAGTTCCTGCGGTCCGCCACCATTGTGAACACGATGATTCAGCAATTGGGCGTGTTTACGGCTGAAGTTACCCGTGTCGCCCGCGAAGTCGGTACCGACGGCAAACTGGGCGGCCAGGCACAAGTGCCCGGCGTGGCGGGGACGTGGAAGGACTTGACCGATTCGGTCAACTCCATGGCCAGCAACCTTACTGGCCAGGTTCGAAACATTGCCGAAGTCGCGACTGCCGTCGCGAGCGGCGACCTTTCGCGCAAGATCACTGTCGATGTGCGTGGCGAAATTCTGCAGCTGAAAGAAGCCATCAATACGATGGTCGATCAGCTGCGATCGTTCGCGTCCGAAGTTACGCGCGTGGCGCGCGAGGTCGGCACGGACGGAAAGCTCGGTGGGCAGGCGGTGGTCCCTGGCGTCGCCGGTACTTGGAAGGACCTCACCGACTCGGTCAACTCCATGGCCGGAAACCTGACCGCGCAGGTCCGCAACATCGCCGAAGTCACCACGGCGGTGGCGCGCGGCGACCTCTCGCGCAAGATCACGGTCGATGTGAAGGGCGAGATTCTCGAGTTGAAAGACACCATCAACACGATGGTGGACCAGCTGAACGCGTTCGCCGGAGAAGTTACCCGCGTGGCGCGCGAAGTCGGAACCGAAGGGAAGCTGGGCGGCCAGGCGCAGGTGCCTGGAGTCGGCGGCACGTGGAAGGACCTCACGGACAACGTCAACTTCATGGCCAGCAACCTTACCGGCCAGGTGCGCAACATCGCTGAAGTCGCGACAGCCATCGCTAGCGGCGACCTTTCGCGCAAG
>Ga0182018_10001212_pt1 | contig 30010 bp, 23 predicted proteins | sample 812P2MmetaG_FD_120490 | JGI IMG/M metagenome (GOLD analysis project Ga0182018, IMG submission 120490) | Permafrost microbial communities from Stordalen Mire, Sweden - 812P2M metaG | ecosystem: Environmental > Terrestrial > Soil > Wetlands > Permafrost | place: Sweden: Stordalen | collected...
AGACGCTGAAGCGTACGACGATTTCGCGCAATCCATGGTTGCCATGTGCCGGTTCGTGAAACCGATCCTGGCCATGGTGCCTCCCGATCCAACTTCACTCGATCCGCGCGATTGGAAAAAGCTCGCGAGTCTCGGTAAGCGTTTTCAATCGCTCGCCGCCGACGACAAATACAACCTCGTCCAGCCCATGACCATGAGCGCCGCCGACTTTCTCGACCAATGGTTTGAGACGGACGTGCTAAAGGCGACCATGTCGGCTTCCGGAATCATCGGCACGTTTTTGGGCGTTCGCTCGCCCGGAACCGCCTACGTCCTGTTGCATCACTATATGGGTGAAATTGACGGAGCGTTTCGCTCCTGGGGATTCAGCCGCGGCGGCACGGGCGCGATCTCGAATGCGATTGGCGCGGCGGCGCGCGAAGCGGGAGTCGAAATCCGTATGCAAGCCCCGGTCGCGCGCATTCTCGTGAAAAATGGCGCTGCCCAGGGAGTCGTGCTCGAAACCGACGAGGAAATCCGCGCGGATGCAGTTTCCTCGAGCGTTGACCCGAATCTCACGTTCTTGAAATTCATCGAATCGCGCGAGCTGCCGGACGACTTTCTCGAGGAAGTTCGCCGCTATAAGTATCGGGGATCGTCCGGCAAGGTAAATCTCGCGCTCGACGCTCTGCCGGATTTCAAATGCCTGCCGGGTCCCGGCCGCCACCTGCGCGGAGCGATTTCGATTTCGCCTTCGACTGAATACATGGAGCGCGCGTACGACCAGGCGAAATATGGCGAGTTCTCCCACCGACCGTACATTGATATCGTAATTCCTTCTCTGACTGACCCTTCGGTCGCGCCGCCCGGAAAACATGTCATGTCGTGCTTCGTGCAATACGCACCGTATAAGCTGAGTAAAGGCACATGGGACGAGCAACGCGAAGCGTTCGGCAGTGCGGTCATCGAAACGATCTCGGAATACGCGCCAAACCTGAAGTCCATCATCGTTGGCAAGCAGGTCGTCACACCGCTTGATATCGAGCGTCAAACCGGATTGACCGAGGGGAATATTTTTCAGGGCGAACTTTCGCTCGAGCAGCTTTTCTTTTTGCGGCCCGTTGCCGGGTGGGCGCGGTACCGGACGCCGATTCGGAAATTATATATGTGCGGTTCGGCAACGCATCCAGGCGGCGGAGTAATGGGCGCACCCGGCCGATTGGCGGCCCTCGAAATTCTGAAAGACACCGGGAAGGGGAAACACTAGACGTGGCGGCAGCGCGTGAAATCGTGATCCTTGGCGCCGGGCACAATGCGCTCGTGGCGGCATTTTATCTCGCGCAAAAGGGTCTGAAACCGCTGGTCCTCGAGCGTCGCGCGATGGCCGGCGGCGCCGCGGTTACCGAGGAGTTTCATCCGGGATTCCGCTGTTCGACCGTGGCCCATGCCGGAGGCCCGCCGCTTCCTTCGATTGTGCGCGACATGCAGCTCTCGAAGCACGGATTGGAAACACTCGAATCGCCCGTGCGCCTGTTCGCGCCCTCACTGGACGGCCGCGCCCTCGTGCTCATGACCGATCCGATCGCGGCGTCGAAGCAAATCGAGCAATTCTCCAAGAAGGACGCCGGGAAATATGTCGAACTGCACAAAGCGCTCAAACGCACGGGAGCGATTCTGAGCGAGCTTTTGACGCTGACGCCTCCGGTGATTGAAAAGCCCTCGAACGAAGACTTGTGGAAGCTTTTCAAGGTAGGGCGCAAATTTCGCGGGCTCGGCAAGAAAGAAATGATGCGAGTCTTGCGATGGGGACCAATGGCCGTCGCGGATTTCGTCGCTGAGTTTCTTGAAACGGACCTGTTGCGCGCCGCGGTCGCCGCTCGTGGGATTTATGGCGCAGCGATGGGCCCATGGTCCGCCGGCTCTACCGCACTCCTGCTCCTGCGCGCCGCTTCGGACCCGTACCCGGTGGGGAACTCTGCGTTCCCGCGCGGCGGCATGGGCGCCCTCACGTCTGCGATGGCCGCCGCGGCGAGACAAGCAGGGGCGGAGATTCGCACCGGCGCGGAAGTAGAGAGTATTCTCGTGAAGAATGGCGCCGCCGCGGGAGTCGTGCTTCGCGGCGGAGAGGAAATTCCAGCGAAACGAGTGGTTTCCGGCGCGGACCCGCAGCGCACGCTCCTCGGCCTGCTCGATCCCGTGCATTTGCCGCCGAGTTTCGCCGTCAAGCTGCAGCACTACCGATCCAATGGGACGGCTGCCAAGCTAAATCTTGCGCTCGACGGATTGCCCGCGTTCACGGCGCTCCGGAATGTTTCCGACGGAAATGCCGCGCTGGCCGGGCGAATTCAGATCGGCCCCGGAATCGATTATCTCGAGCGCGCGTTCGACGATTCCAAGTACGGTGATTTTTCTCGCGCGCCGTATCTGGATATTTCGATCCCTTCGATTCTGGACAACTCGCTCGCGCCGGCGGGAAAGCATGTGATGTCCATCTACATGCAATTCGCCCCGTACCGCTTGAGGCAGGGCGATTGGACGCAGCAGCGCGACGCGCTAGCCGACACGATCATCAAGACGCTGGCCGCTTATGCGCCTGATCTTCCCGGCAAAATCCTCGCGCGGCAGATAATAACGCCGAAAGATCTGGAGACAACGTACGGCTTAACCGGCGGGCATCCGTTCCACGGCGAACTGGCGCTCGATCAGATTTTCACGATGAGGCCGCAGCTTGGCTGGGCTCGTTATCGAACGCCGGTGAAGGGGCTATTCCTCTGCGGCTCGGGTACCCATCCCGGCAACGGGATTACCGGCGCTTCGGGCGCAAACGCGGCGCGGGAAATCCTGAAGGATTTACGCTGAGATATCGCTGCTATGTCGGCCTGATTTTCTTCTGCGCCAGACGATAAACAGGATAGCTCGCGACTAACACCAACAGACTGTACGCGCTGTTCCGTGTGTCGCTGGCGATTACTCCAACCAGGAACGCGACCGATCCCGCCACGGCCGCAGCGGTCGTCCACGGATATCCCCACGCGAGATACGGGCGCGGCGTGTCGGGCTCACGTTTGCGAAGCCGGAAAACGGCGAGATACGACATCGCGTACCGTGCCACGAAGAAGAACGTAGTTACTGCGATCACTCTGTCGAAAGATCCCGAGAGCAGGAATATCATTGTGGCGCAGGTGGTCAGTAACAGGGCAATGGATGGCGTCCCTCCGGCGTTCACGCGAGCAATCCCGCGGGCGCCCCAGCCGTCTCTGCTCATTGCGTAGAGCACGCGCGTCGCGGAAAGGAAGGAGGTATTCGCGAGCGCGGCGAGCGCGAGCACCATCAGCGCTCGCACAGCAGTATTGCCGAACTCGCCGAAGATCGAGGCTCCCAGCGCTGCGACGGGAAGATCTTCTTTCGCGACTCCGGCGATCCCCAGGACGTGAAATAGCGCGCTGTTCGTCAGCAGGTAGATCGCGCTAAGCAGCAGCACGCCGCTCAACATCGAACGCGGCATCTCGCGGCCCGGATTTTTGATCTCATCGCCAAAATAGAGGGAGCTGTACCATCCGTCGAAAGTGAAGATAACTGCCTGGAGCACCAGAACAAACGAGAGCACGAACGGCCATCCCGAAGGAATCACTCCGAGCGGCGCGCTGACCGGCGGAGCATGATGGGGCCACAGATAGGCAGCCGCGATGAGCCCCAAGAAGACCAAGGCAGTGATTGCGCTGGTGACGTTTTGGAATCGGCTTCCCCAACGAATGCCTCGCCATTGCAGCAGTGCAATCATGGCGGCCATCGCGCTCGCGGTGAGAATTGGGTGGCTAAGGGAAGGCAGGAGATCGCGTCCGTACTCCCCCGCCAGAATCACTGCTGCGGCGCCAGACCCGCATTGGCCAACCCAGTCTGTCCATCCCACCACGAAACCAACATAATCGCCGTAGGCTCTTCGCGCGATGGTGTAGAAAGCCCCGGAACTCGGAATCATCGCGCCCAGCTCGCCGAGCGACCACGCTCCCAACAGCGAGTAGAGTGCACCAGCCGCCCACACCAACATAATCAATGGCACGCTCGGCAGCCGGTTGGCTATCTGCGACGGAGTCCGCATGATTCCGGAGCCGATTGTGCCTCCGACGGCAACCGCAATTCCAAAAGTGACGCCGAGAATCCGCAGCATGCCGCCTGGTGCGGACGGCGGGTTAGTTGGCGCCACGGCCGATTCCATGTTTCCGTTTTGATTTCACAGAAATTCGAATCTCCAAAGTCAGCGCGACGGTTTCGGGAAGGAGGGTAACAAATCGGTCGCGCGGGGGGAGAATTATTGGCGCCGGATGGGCAGATCAAAGCCACGCGGCCCACCGCGAGCGGTTACGTGAGGGCTATAGAAGCGGCCGGCGCGATGGCCGGAGCCGGAAGGAAGTACGCGGTAGATCCTGGCCCCTATTTCGCCGTCGGGTCCTTCTTTACGCCGTTGTCCATGAACTCCATCCAGAACCCTTGGGGATCCGGCACGAAGAAAGATCGCGTCGTGGGACTGATGAATACCGGCACGTCCGACTTGCTCAGCGTGTGCAGATTGGCTGCTTTAACCCGTGCAATCATCACGTCGTCGTCTTTAGAGAAGAACAAAAAATGCGCTGCGCCGGGATCCTGAAAGTATCCGCGCGCGAAATGCTTGTTGTGCTTCTTGTATTCGATGAACTGCATGATTACGGGAGAGCCGGGGACCATAGCCATCGCCAATCGGAACTGGCCGGTCGTGCCGGTCAGGTTCTCGTATGCCTTGTCGCCCATTAACGACGGACTTTCCCAAAACTTGAAGTCGGGTCCCACCAGGCTCTGGTACAGACGACACGTTTTTTCGAGATCGTCCACAACCACCGAGGCACGCGCGCCTAAAACCTTGCTGCCGGGGGCGCCGGTTGACGCTGGCGCGGGAGTCACCTCGATCAATTCGACGGGGTATCCGTCAGGATCGCGCACGAACACCGCGCGGATTTTGCCGGTCATGCCAGGCCAGCTGGGCAGCTCGATTGGGCTTCCGCCGACAGTGATCACAGGAAATTTCTCATCCTTCAGAAGGCCGAGCGTCTTATCAAGGTCGGTTACGATGAGCGTCAGGTACGAGGCACCCGGATCGGTCAACGGTGGGTTGAATGGGCGAGACGCGATTCCTTTTATTTCGATGGCCTCGATGGTCATTTCAGGCCCACCCGGCGCGGCGGCGGTCCCCGGAATGGGAAGAAGAGCCGCACGGCTGTATGCGTCATAGGGGTCGGACACATCCTGGCCGAGCTCCACAAATTCCTGCAGCCCGTGATGCGCGCTGAAGGGACGCGGTTGATCGCGCGTTCCGCGAAGTTCCAGTCCGATAAGATCGTAATAGAAATGCATGGTTTGCTCGACGTTCCCGATCTGGCGGCCAAGATGGCCGGGACGAAGAACATCTCCCGAAGGCGCGATTCCTGTTGGAGGCGCATCCAGCGTTGCCCAGGGCGTTTGCGCCGAGGCAATTGGGATAATCAGCAGCATCAGGGTGATCGCAGCTAGTCCGCGCGTAGCGTTCTTGAATGTTTGTGACACTTGGGCCCCTTTGATTTGAACAGGAATTTCCGATTTGAACTTCTTGTCCGTGCGGATGATACGCTTCCCGTGCCGCCGTCACAACGAATTTGCCACCAAAGCAGGCCTCAGCGAGATCGCGAAGGAAGGCGAGTTGTCACGATTGCAGAATGTTCGTGGGATCTTGTTTCGCAGCGGAAGTATCGTCCTCATCGGGACCGACTCGCCACGTTTTCCGATTCATATTGATGCTGGCCTTCGTGCCATAGGCATGCTCGTACATGAGAGCCGCAACTCGTTCGCCTTCGCCGTACTCGAGAGCATTCACGATTGCGTGGTGCTGGCGATGCGCGTAGCTGAGCGAAGCATACATACCCGGGAGATCCACTTTGTCGAAGGCGATTGCGTGGGCGGCGGCAAACGGGATACGGCCGTTGCGCTCGATGGCCTCAGCAATGACTTTGCTTCCCGCACCCTGAACGATGAAGGAATGAAATTGCTTGTTCATTTCGCCGTAGCGGGCTTCGTCTGATTCCACAAGATGGCGCTTGGCGAAGATTTCGTCGCCTTCGCGAAGGCACTCATGCAGGGACTGGATCAGGCGGCGCGGCGGACCCTGCTCGGCAAGCATACGCGCGGCGAGGCCTTCCAGCACGCCTCGCACATCGATTGCGTCCATGATTTCCTGGGGGGTAAAGGCGCGCACGACGAAGCCTCGGGTATCGAGCTGGGTGAGCACGCCTTCCTGCGCGAGAATCGGAAGCGATTCGCGGACTGGAGTGCGCGAGACGCCGAGCTTGCTTGCGAGCTCGACTTCGCGCACGCGCTCGCCCGGAGCAAGCTCGCCGTGCAAAATCATTTCGCGGATGCGGACGATAACCCGAGAGTTTTTGCCGGCCATTTTTGTGTCCGTTCACCGCGCATGGTATCAACTCCCCGCTGCGCAAGCAATCGCGGGAGCGTGGGTTGCGGACTCGGAGCATGCCGGAACAGGACTGCGAGGTGGGCCTACCGTGACTTCCGCATTGCGTGGCTGCCCACGCGCTGGCGCAAGCCAAGCAATCCAGGCTAAATGCATCCAATGTGCGCCACAGACGTTTCGGGTTTCTACGGGACTCAGGCTCCAAAGGTTGGTAAGTGTCTGAAAGAAATCAAAATGCCGCCCGAAAGTTGGGGGTGGTCCTACCCTCGGGCGGCAAACGGGACCGTTTTTGATCATGAGACAAGGACCCTGTTCGTAGATGTATACATAAACATGCTTCTGTATGCAACAGTTTTCTGGAAGTTCGAGCGGCGCGCACCTTGGGCGCGAAATCGGGACCTTTAGTCACGAACAGTCGCGGGGGGTAGCTAAGGACTCTGGCCGGCCCACAGATAATCCGGGACCGACCAAAGCCCCAGGCGTCAGATCCACTAAAAGTCGAGCTTCAAAGCGAATTGAATCTGCCGAGGAGTAACAACGGGCGACTGAGAGAACGTGGTTTGCCCTGCGGAATTGTTGGGTTCATTTATGGCGCCGAGCACGCCGGCCCCTGTCCCTCCGACGTTGAAGTGATTGAAGCAGTTGAAACACTCCGTACGAAATTCCACGTTCAGCCTCTCGGTGATCTTGGTGTCCTTCTTGATGGAGAAGTCGGCGCTGAAGGTGCCGGGACCCGGGAGACTGTCTCGCTTAACATCCCCCAAGAATCCTGGGGCTTGCGCTTCGTAGCACGCGGGATCGAACCACTGGATTGTCGTCGGGCTGATTCTCTTCTTTTCGAGGTGGTTTGGAGTGCAGCCGGGTGCGAACGTGTAGTTTGCTCTTGAACCCCACTGGGTTGACAAGTCCGCGGGATCCGAGAATTGAATGCCGGAGTTGTAGACGTTCAACGGCAACCCCGTGTGAATCCCGACGATCGACGAGATCTGCCATCCCTCGACAAGCCGATTTCCCTTGAAAGGCAAGGAGTAGAGGATATTGCCGCTGATATTGTGGCGGATGTCGAAGGTACAGTTCTCGTAGTCGTAACGCTCGTTGTAGCGATCGGTGACCAGTTGCGCGAATTCCTCCAGGGATGAAGCGAACGATCCGTCGTCAATGCAGCGGGACCAAGTGTAGTTCACCTGACCAGCCAGGTTGCGCGCGAACTGGCGGTTCAGGGCGACTTGCAGAGAGCTGTAGCTCGAGGCCCCTGTGTTATAGGCTTGGATTACCGATCCGAAGGCCGAATTGATCCTTGGTCCGGGTTGGCCCGACGCCTGTGTTGCTGGGGTCGCAAATTGCGGGCCACTTCCGTAGCAGCCCAACGCGGGGCCGGGAAGGGTCCTGGTCACCGTGAGCTCTTGCGGGTCCGGGCAGCCGGATAGTGCGCTGGGAGAAACGACAGTGAAGCCCCCGCCCGAAGCGGTTGGGAGGGACGTTGGAATCAACGGTAAGCCGGTGCAGTCCGGGAAGTCGTTGCCGGTGGTATCACCGATGCACTGCGGAGGATTGATGTCCCCCTGCGTCCAAAGGTGGCGTGACACCGAGCCGACATAGCCGATAGAAAGGACCGTACCGTGTGCAACCTCGCGCTGCACGTTCAGATTGTAAGTTATCTGGTAGGGAGAGATGCCGTGGGGTTGATAGGTTACCCCGGCAAACTCAGCTGTTGAACCAGGAGGATTGCAACCGGTGTCACATATATTTGGGAAATCGGGCAAAACGACAAACGAGGAGCCGGAGGGGAAAGTGTTGATGAAGTTGGACTCCCACAGCCGGCCCGACGTGGGGTCATCGAACAAGCCGACGCCTCCGCGGATCGAGGTCTTGTGATCCTTGAAGGGATCAAAAGCAAATCCGAAGCGGGGCTCGAGGTTCTTGACGTTGATGTTGTGCGCAAAGACATGATTCACGGCCGTAAACACAGGACCACTAGCAGGCGCCACCGGACCAATGGGTGGGAGGAAGGAGCCAACGATGGTGGTCATCGGAATACCGCCGAAAGCCCAGCCCACGGGATTGGTATCGTAATCGTAGCGGAAGCCGAGGTTCAATGTAAGCCGAGAGGTCACTTTCCAGTCGTCCTGGAAGTACGGATTGATCAGGATTTCCCGGAAATATCGAGTGGCATTGTTATCCCCCGGTGGAACCGCGAACGCGAGGAAAGGTGACCCTTGTAGGAAAAGCTCGCCATCGTAGTTCCCGCGGAAAAACGGGGCGATCGAGGCGTAGGAAATATAGTTGCCGCCGTTTGAGTAAGCAGTTTGGAGGTTTTGGGTTTGAATTCTGGTGACGACGGCGCCAAACTTGATGCTGTGGGCGCCATGCGTCCAGACCACATCGTCGCCGCCGCTGAACTTGTTCTGAACGATCTCATCGGGCCGATTAGGGTCCGGGCCAATAGCGGCGATCCCCTCGAAGCCGATTGTCTGGCCGTCTTCGCGGGGCAATTCGTCGGCGAAGCCCGGCACGGGGGTGAAGCGGAGAGGATCGGTGGTGATAGCAGGTCCGCCCAGCCCCGTACTAAATGCGTTTGCGGCCGATATCTGACCCGACGTGAGGCCCGGCTGCGCCTGGGAATTTTCGTTGTTGCGAACGTAGCCGAAGCGCAACGAGTTCACCAGCGTGGCGGAAGCGACGTGCCGTTCCGTGAGGGTCAAAAACTGGTTTCGCGTGTGATCGGTCTCCGGGAAGATCTCCATCGGATCACGTGGATCACCGACTTTCGCGTTATCGATGGTATAGCGGCCGAAGAATGAATCGTTGGTGCCGAGTGTGTAGTCGACGCGCCCCATGACATAATCTTCATTGATGACCAGGGGCGGGGCAGTCGCAACCTCGTAATATCCGCCCAGGTCACAACCTGGTTGAGCGCAGGCGGTGTTGCCCGGAAGGGCGACTGGCACTGTGGGCGTAATCGCCTTACATCCCTTACAAAGGCTGTACAGCGCAGCGATCTGCTGCGACGTTACATTCGGAGTCGGAACAGCTCCGATCATAATTCCCGGCTGTGTACTGTTGGCGGCGGTTGAGGGGACACAAGCTCCCGTCACCGTAACAGGAAAAGCGTTGGGGCTAGCGCACGACATCATGCCCTGCGCAACGTATGGCTCGGGAAGAAAGAGATCCGTGGTTGTCGCAAGAGATTGCCGGAGGCCTTCCCAGTTGCCGAAGAAGAACAGCTTGTCCTTTTTTATGGGGCCACCGACATCGACACCAAACTGATTCCTCCTGAAGGGGGGCGGGCCGGACGTTGGATCGACGATATCGCGGGCGTCTAAAACATTGTTGCGGAAGAATTCGTATGCGCCGCCGTGAAAATCGTTGGTTCCAGCGCGCGAGGTCGCATTTACGACAGCACCGTTCCCCGCGAACTCAGCCGTGTATGTGTTGGTGAGCACTTGAAATTCGCCGATGGCTTCGACGCCGAGCGACGTGCCGCTGTAACCCGAACCCGTGCCATGCTCCCAGAAGTCCCGAATGTCGGTGTCATCCAGCAAGAACATCTGGCCGGTTGGCCGCGAACCGGAAACGGAGTAGTTGTTCTGCATGCCATAGAGGCGACCGGTCACGGCGTTGAGTGCCGCCGCTACCGTCGACACGCCTGGGGCGAGTGTGAGGAGCTGTTCGAAATTGCGGCCGTTCAGCGGCAAATCGCGCATTTGCTGCGGGCTGATGAGAGTGGAAACTTCGGAGGTCGTCGTCTCGACGCGTGAAACCTCGCTTTCTACGTTGACAGTCTGCGACATTTGGCCGATGGGGAGAGCAAAATCCACGACGACGGATCCGCCGACGGCGAGAACGATTCCGGATTCCACGACTGTTTTGAAACCCGCAGTCGAGGCCTGCACGTTGTAGGTGCCGACAGGCAGATCGGCCACGCTGAAGCGGCCGGCAGAATCGGTGACGGTGGTCTGCGTCGCATTCGTTCCAAGATTGGTGGCTTCTATTTTCGCTCCGGCGACGGCACCACCGGACGGATCTGTGACGGTTCCGTTGATCGTGGCGGTTTCAGCTTGGCCTTGCGCGTGGATCGCGCAGAATAGAACAACGAGGAAAATCAAACATAGAGACACACCAATGCGCTTCCCGGGCCCCTGGCAATTTGCCATTTCCCACCGTCCTTCCGTCGCTTCGAGATTTGAAGTCGGGGGCTCCCGCCCCCGTTGTTGTGCGCGTATTACTACCGGCGGAATGTACTTGTCAAGACAAAAATGTATACAGTAACGAATTATGTTTACGTCATGGTTCTGAATAACATCCGTTATGACTATAAACTTACGCCAATTTATCTGGAATGATGCGATTCAGAATGAATACGTTCTTGTACGTCGGGATACATAGAAATTGACCTTGGGTACAATTGGCTTGACAGGACTCGCGACCGCCTTTTATCTTCCTGCCATGCCTTTTTCCGGCGCTAGCTGTCTGAGCGGGGGTAGAGGCAGGGGCGGGTTCAATTCAGATGACGGGAGAAACGGTGAGCCACAAGAGTCTCGAGGACGTACTGCAAGCGGCGGGAAATCCAGTAAATCTACTTCGCAACTCGCAGACTGGGCCCTACGTGTATCCGGTTGTCGCCAGCGAATATTCAAACTGGAGAGACGAGCAGCGCGCCTGGCAGCAGACCTGCGTGCTGTTCAATCAGTCGTATCACATGACCGACATGTACGTGCAGGGGCCCGACGCACTAAGGCTTTTCTCCGACCTCGGTGTCAACAGCTTCAAGAACTTCGAGCCGGACAAGGCGAAGCAGTTTGTCCCGTGCAATTACGACGGCTACGTGATCGGCGACGTGATCCTGTTTTACCTTGAGAAGGATCTTTTCAATCTGGTGGGGCGCCCCTCCGTCCACAACTGGGTGCAGTATAACGGCGAAACCGGCAAGTACAACGTGAAGTTCGAGCGCGACGAGCGGTCTGTCGCGCGGCCGGGACCGATCGTTCGCAAAGCATATCGCTATCAGGTCCAGGGTCCGAACGCGATGAAGACGATCGAAAAAGCAACCGGGAGGACGCCTCCGGATCTGAAATTTTTCAACATGACCACGATCGAGATCGCTGGAAGAAAGGTTCGCGCATTGCGGCACGGTATGGCGGGGCAACCGGGGTTCGAGCTTTTCGGGCCGTGGGAGGACGGCGAAGCGGTGAGACTGGCAATTTTTGAGGCTGGCAAAGAATTCGGACTGCGACTCGTGGGCGCGCGAGCGTATTCGTCGAACACACTTGAATCCGGATGGATACCTTCTCCGATGCCGGCGATTTACTCCGGCGACAAGCTAAAGGCGTACCGGCAATGGCTGCCGCCGAACAGTTACGAAGCGATCGCGTCGCTCGGTGGAAGCTTTTATTCGAGCAACATCGAGGATTATTACCTCACGCCGTGGGATCTCGGTTACGGCCCGATCATCAAGTTCGATCACGATTTCATCGGGCGTGAAGCGCTGGAAAAGATGGCCAACAAGCCTCACCGCAAGAAGGTGACTTTGGCGCTCGACGGCAACGAAGTGACGCACGCGATCAACACCATGTTCAGCAAGAGCGACCGGGCAAAGTATTTCGATTTTCCGTCGGCGGTTTACGCGACGCTGCCCTACGACAAAGTGATGAGCGGCGGCGAGACGATCGGGATCTCGACCTGGTGCGGATACAGCGCAAACGAAGGCCGGATGCTGACGCTGGCGATTCTGAATGAGGAATATGCCGAGCCGGGCACGGAAGTGACGTTCGTTTGGGGCGAGGAAGGCGGCGGATCGGCCAAGCCGACGGTCGAGCGGCACGTTCAGACGAAGATTCGCGCAACCGTGAGCCCCGTGCCGTACTCCGAGGTTCCGCGGACGCAATATGCCGAAGGATGGCGGACGCATCAGAGCCAGAACGAAGAAGCGGCGCGCGGAAAATAGGGGCGAACCCAGCAGGTCACCTGCGGTGTTTCTCGGGCGGCGAACATCAAGATCAATCGGCGAGCATTGCCGTCGCTGCTCGGGGTTTCGCCTGCAATCCTGGCAGGCTCGGTCGCGGCGAGCGATCAAAAACACAAAGCTCAACCGGCAGCGACCGAGGTCAAGTTCGAGGGCCTCAACCCGCACGGCATGCCTCCCGGTATACAACTGGTTCCGATGGCCCCGCGACTGCCGAGCCTTGAAAACAAGACAATCTATTTAATTTCGGATGGTTTTCCCGGCGCCGACCACTTCCTGGATCAGATTTCGATCTGGTTCAAGAAGAATATGCCTAGCGTTACAATCCAATATCGATTGAAAAAGGGCGGATTCGCCGATGAGGACCCCGCGCTGTGGGCCGAGATCAAGGCCACGGGCAACGCCGTCATCATCGCGATCGGTCATTGAAGCACCTGCACACCAGCAACCGTCGGTCACTGCGCAAATCTTGAGAAGTTGGGTATTCCGACCGCTCCAACGGTCACCGTCGCGTTCAAGGATCTCGCAACCTCCACCGTTGCGAAGCGCGGAATGCCTCACGAGCGGATTTGTTTCACCCCGCACCCAATCTGGGGAAAGAGCGACGAGCAAATGTACGCCTACCTCGAGGGGAATGATCCGGTCACCGGAAAGCCGCTGATGCCCGAAGTGATCGCGGCGCTGACGAATCCACTTATCGCGGACGAGCAGAAGACGGTCACGGTGACGCCGTCGGTGGGGCCGCCGACGTTCGTGGACACGTACGACAGCCTGCAGAAATATTACATGAACAAGGGAATGACGGATTTCGTGCCGATCATCATTCCGACGAAAGAAAAAGTGGACGCGATGCTGAAGGGCACGAGCCACGATCCGGAGGAGGTCATCGGCGAGCTGACGCCGGCACGCGAGTCGTTCCCCGCATGGAAGTTCACCGTGCGGAATGTGGCGGTCAACGCCGTAATGGCCGGAGCCGAGCCGGAGTATCTACCGATTATCTTGGCGATTGCAGCGAGCGGGCTGCCGTCTCTTTCGAGTTCGACAAACTCGTTTGCGACCGCTGCGGTGATTAACGGTCCGCTTCGCGACACGCTGAACATGAATTACGGAATTGGCGCCATGGGACCGTTCAGCCAGGTGCACGCTGCGGTGGGGCGGGCGTGGACGCTCTTCTCGAAAAACTGCGGCAATTGCGGGCAGCCGGGCGAGACTACATGGGCACGCAAGGGAACGCCGTCAATTTAGGGAATATCATCATCGTGGAGAACGAGAAGGACAGCCCGTGGACGCCGTTTCATGTGCAGAGGGGATTCAAGAAGGAAGAAAACATAGTGAGCGTGTTTTTTGGTTACGGAATCGCGCAAGGACAGGGAGGATTGGGAAGCGCGATGAAGCCAGTGCCGCAGTTCGATCAGGGGTTGCTCTACAATTTCATTCCCTTGACGTCGATTTTCGGTGCGCTGGCGGTCCTGGATCCGCTGGTGGCGCAGGATCTGGTCACGCTGGGGTACGACACGAAGGACAAGCTGTACGACTGAAAAGAACGCGACCCTGAAGGTGAAGGACGCGAAAACTATGCTTTTCACCGGCGGCGCGGCATTGCGGGGGCCGCAAGCTGCGACGCTTAAGGACGACGATCTGATTCCGCGATGGCCCAGCACGTCGCTGATCAACGTAGTCGTCGTGGGCGGGCAGACGAATCCGTATTACCAGGTCGCGAATATGAGCTATTCGAAGAGTGTGTCGATCGATAAGTGGATGTAGAACGTGAAGATCGCTTGGCGAAAGCGCCGAGCGGGAACTTTCCGATCCCGTCGCTATTTGCTGGGAGTTTTCTTCGGCAGAGGCGGCGGGATATTCATTTTCTGCACCTTTTGTTGGTACTCCGGGTACATCGTTTCCGCGCCGCCACGAGTGGCTTCGATTGGGACTCCGTATCTGCGGCCGAATTCCTCGAGGTAGGGATTTGTGCCGGGCAAATGGTGCGGCACGACGCCGGCGGGGCGGTCAACTTCATCCACCGATTCGCAAGGCCAGGGCGCCATTTGCTGCTGAGGGTTGTAGACAAAGTCGACCGTGCGAATTAGGGGCTCGGTGAGGTAAACCGGGTCGTAGGTGATCGCGGCGACGGTCAGCCAATTCCCGTGGCGCATGATGTGAGCGCTCGCCGTGGCGAGATCGCTGCGGGGAACGCCGTTGAGCCCGAGCCAGTTCTCTTTTAGGTGGGTTGTCGTCACCACGAGAATGTCGCCTTCCCATTTGCCGGTCGAAAATCCCGCCCAGGTGTGAGGCGCGTAGTCGGGAGGATGTGGGCGCCCGTCCATCCAGATGGTCTGCTCGGCGCCGTAGGCAGAAAGGTGGGTGTGGTAGGCGATCACTTTCTGTGAGGCCCGGTCCACTTCCTTCCAGATGCTTAGTTGCGACGGACCGCGCCAGCCGTAGTCCGATCCATGCTGGCGGCATTGATTCTCCGGCAGCTCGACGAGTGTCGCATCCCAGCTGTCGGCTCTCAGACGCGCAGCGGCGTTTATCGGCAGGCCGAGATAGTCTCCGATCTCGGCCCCAGCCAGCCGCTCTCTCTGATCCTCGTCAAATCGCGGTGACCATTCTCCGGACGGATCTTCCTGCCCGCGCGCCGGGCGAACGAAAACAATCGCCAGCAGAACAAGTTGAACTAGCAGCACGGCGGCTCGGTCTTTCTTGAGAACTTGGATCATCTTGGGGGTCGCTGCAATGACCTCTTGGCCGCTAACAATATTGCTGCGATTGTTCTTTTGTCAACTGATTGTATACATACGTCGCAGTCTCTCTTCATCCTTTCGAAGAAAACAAATGAGATCATTTTTTACGATATCTGAAACTGAATACAAGATTCTGTTGACACAAACGATTTGGCCGTAGTAAGTAGCCGCGTACGCTGTTGCAAGCGCAGAGTGAACTCGCTAGCTCCGCCGAAGGGAATCGGCTGAGCGAGGAAGAGGAGTTTGCGAAGCTCCGATTGGTCTCGGAAGTTGCAAACGAAGTGTCGGGCGAGAAAACGGACTCTTCCGGCGGCCACAGTGAAAGCTCTGGTAGTCATCGAGCATTATCGCCCGGCTAGGAGGGCGTCATGGATTATCCCGCGACCGGATATCACCACATTACCGCCTGTGCGGGCGGAGCGCAGGAAGATGTCAATTTTTTTACTGGAGTGGTCGGCCAGCGGCTGGCCAAACAAACGGTCCTGATGGACGGCCGCTTCCCGCACTACCACTTGTATTACTCGAACGCGAACATCGAGCCCGGCTCGATCATGACGACATTTCCCTACAGCCGTCAGCTGGGAAAGCGCGGATCCGGGCAGGTGCAGTCAATTACCTACTCGGTCTCCAAAGGCTCGCTATCGTTCTGGCAGGAGCATTTCAAGAGGCACAGAGTTGAACACGGCGCGATGGAAGAGCGGTTCGGGCAAAGGCTCGTTCGATTCAGTCATCCCGCCGGGCTGAGCTTCGAAGTACTGGAAGACAAGGACGATTCGCGCGAAGGCTGGACGACGAAAGAGATTGCGCAGTCTGAGTCGGTGCGCGGCTTTCACGGCACTGTGCTTTCGGTCCGCGACGTGAGTGAGCAGGAGAAATTTCTTACCGAAGCAATCGGCTTCCGGAAAACGGGCGTGGACGGCGCATACCATCGATTCGAGATCGGCAGCGGCGGAGCGAACAGAACCTTGACGCTGCTGCACGAGCCGGACCGCGCTCCGGGCAGTTGGACATTTGGCGCTGGGACGGTCCATCATCTCGCACTCTGGGTAGCGAACGATGATGCGCTCGCGGCGCAGAAGGCGATCTACGAGGAGCTCGGCTATACGGACGCATCCGAAATCAAGGATCGCTTTTATTTTCACTCGATGTACGTTCGTTCGCCGGGCGGGATATTGGTCGAGTGCTGCTGCAATGTGCCCGGAGGATTCGAAAAAGACGAAAAGGCCAGCGAACTTGGCACAAAGCTGCATTTGCCTCCGTGGTTCGAAGAACGTCGCAAGGAGATTCTGGGAACGCTCGAGCCCATCATGGTTCCGGCGGGATCCACGTCTCGAAATTGAGTCGAAGCTGGTTGACTAACACTTAGCCCGGGGAAAGCCACGAATGAAACGAAGCCAAAACCGCATTCTAACCACGCACGTCGGCAGTATCGTTCGTCCACAACATTTGCGGGATCTTGCCGCGGCTGCAGGTGAGTCAGTCGAGAACAAGCAGCGCTACGAACAGGCTCTACGCGAGTCGGTCGCAGAAGTCGTGAAGATGCAGGCAAAGGCAGGCATTGACATCGTCAACGACGGCGAATTCGGGAAATCCAGCTGGTCGAACTACATCCTCGAACGCATCACCGGATTCGAGCACCGGCCGGAACAATTGCGCCCGGTTTACTGGTTGGGACGCGACCGCGATCGCTTTCCCGAAGTGATGGCGGCGGAATTTCCGTGGATGTCGAATGGCGTGCCGACCGAAGCGTGCGTGGGGCCGATCAAATATCGCGACCACATCAGCATCGACCGCGATATCGCGAATTTGAAGGCGGCGCTGCGCGCGGTGAATGTGGAGGAAGCGTTTCTGCCGGTCGTCGCGCCGGCAAGCTCAGCATACGACGGCGTGAACGAATACTATCCGACGGAAAAGGAGTACGTGTACGCGATTGCCGATGCACTGCGCGAGGAATATCGCGCGATTTACGGATCGGGGATGCTCGTGCAGATTGACGACGCCGTGCTCGCCAATATGTACGATCACTACGTCGAGCAAAGTCCGGAAAAATACCGGCAATGGGCCGGGTTGCGCATCGAGGCGTTGAATCATGCGCTTGAGGGTATTCCCGAGGATCGCGTGCGGTATCACGTTTGCTTCGGCAGCTGGCATGTGCCGCATCTCGCGGACGCGCCGCTTGAGGAAATTCTCGGCCTCATCCTGGGCGTGCGCGCCGGAGCGTATTTGATAGAGGCGGCCAATCCACGCCACGAGCATGAGTGGCGTGTCTGGGAAACGACGAAACTGCCAGAGGGCAAAATCCTGATTCCCGGCGTAGTCACACATCACACGATGACGGTCGAGCATCCGCGACTTGTCGCCGACCGAATCGTGCGCTTTGCGCGCCTGGTCGGACGCGAAAATCTAATGGCGGGCACGGATTGTGGCTTCGCGCAGGCGCAATTTATTCAACGCGCGGCGCCCTCCGTGATGTGGGCAAAATTCGAGGCATTGGTTGAAGGCGCGCGGATCGCGAGTGCAGAACTTTGGCCAAAACGCGCAACCGCGTAGCAGCACCGATATCCCAGGGGAGATAAGTTGAAAACAGCATCTCGATTTGCCGCGATTGTGCTTTTGTTAATTGGCGTGTTTGTGTTATCGCCCGCGTCCCGAGCGCAACAATGCGATCGCGCGTGTCTGATCATGACCACCAATATTTATTTGGCCGGTCTTGTTGCCCACGACCCATCGATCGTGAAGTTTTCACCGAACGTTAAGTTCGTCGAAAACACCGTCCCGATGAAGCCCGGCGACGGTCTTTGGAAGACCGCCTCCGCTATACCGACTACCTTCAAGATCTACGTGCCCGATACTGTTTCTCAGGAAATCGGCTTCCTGGGAGTCATGCAGGAGAACGATAGACCGATCGAGCTTGCGCTGCGGCTGAAGATCCGCGACGGTCAAATCGTGGAGGCCGAGCACCTGATCGCTCGCGGTCTTCGAGACACCAGCCTCCCCAACCTCCAGTTGCCCCGCCCAGGGTTACTCACGACGGTTCCTACCGCCCAGCGCATCCCTCGCGACCAAATGTTGAAAATCGCGGCTTCGTACTACGACGCGCTCGTCAATAGCGACGGCCACGCCGCGCCCTTCGCGGATGATTGCGTTCGCCGCGAGAATGGCTTTCAGACGACGAGCAATCCTCCGCCGGCCACACCGGGCCGCGGCACCATGGGCGCGATGGGCTGCGCCTCGCAGCTCGACACGCGCGTCATGAGCTATATCAAGCGCATCGAACCGCGGCGGGTCGAAATCGCCGACCCGGAAACCGGTCTCGTGTTTGGGCTTTCACAATTCCGGCATCCGATGGAGGAAAAGACCCTGAAGATTGTGGGCGTGCCGGGCGTCGATCACGTGGACATGAACTTCAAGCCTTTCGATCTTCCGGCCGCGCATATTTACAAGATCAGCGGCGGCAAGATCCACGAGATCGAAGCCATGGGTTTCATGATGCCGTATAACTCAAAAACAGGCTGGGAATAAACTCGCCCAGCCCCGCGAGGATAAATTGCTTCCACGAAGGAAAATTGGGCCGTGAAGAAGTCAACTCACAATTTGGCTTTTGCCGTCGCGGCGGCATTCCTTGCGGCCTTGCTCTTTTTCCCCGAAATTGCGAACGGACAAGCGGGGACGTCCCCCGCGGGGCCGGTGAATAACTCAGTGACCTCGATGGATGGGCGGCAGGCACAGACGGATATGACCGAGAAGTACCTGCGCCAGGAACTGGGCGATCCAAAAGAAGAGGCATCCTACCAGGCGTTTCATAAAGCCGACGAGGACGGGGACAAAAAGATTCACCTCGGCATCGCTTTCCTGGCGAAATACGCGTCAGACCGCTACACCGCAGCGGTCTACGAGGAACTGTCGCAGACTTATTATGACAGGAAGGATTTGCCGAGCTTCTACATCTATTCGGAGAAGGGTCTTTCGCTGTTTCCGGACGATGTGCATCTGCTTGCGCTGAGCGGATGGGTGATTCCCCGCGCCTTTGACGCTAGCGCGCCGAATGCCGATAAGAATCTGGACAAGGCCGAGGTGTACGAAAAACACGTTCTCGACTTGATGGACAAAATGCAGAAACCCGCCGCCCTCACGGATGACCAATTCGCCCAGTTCAAAACGGGTGAGCTGGCTGTGGCGCACAGCGGCCTTGGTCTCGTCTACTTCCGCCGCGAACAATACGACGCTTCCGCCAAGGAGCTCATAACGGCGACTCAGAATGAAGCGACGCCCGACCCGACGGATTACTTTATTCTGGGAGCAGACCTCGAGAACTTGAGCAAATATAAGGAAGCAGCGGACGCATTCAATCGCTGCGCGCAGACCGCCGGCAGCATGCAGGACCAATGCAGAAAATATGCCGGCGACGCAACCCAGCGCGCCGCGGACGTGAAGTAAAGTGCTCCTCCATGCAGCGCGGAACTCGATTTCAGTTCATTACTGTTTGCCGGGTGCCGGGGTGTTGGGTCCGGAGCTGGGCACGGGCTGCCCGTTGACCCGAACATGGTAGCCCGGCGGCACGTGTGTGAGGCTATGCACGTAACGGAGCTTGCCCTTCTCTACGCGAAAGAGGTGGGAATCCGCCAATCCGCCAACACCGAACGTGCAGAACCCGACAACCGCTCCAGTCGTCTCGTCAACGATGAAGCGCCGCGCCACTATGTTGACGCCAGCTGGCACACCGACCGTGCAGCTATCGTCCGGCGCCCCTTTGCCGGTCCGGATGCCACCTTCGGTGCGGTTGCATGGGTATCCCCACGGCACCAGGTCGAGTTTCTTCTCCAGGAAAGCATCGAAATACGCATTGGCCGCGGCAACCAGCGTATCGCGGCTGTCGCGCTGTCCCGGCGGAATCACTCCCCAATCTTCATTGGGCGACCACTTGAAGTAGTTGTCGGCGTTAAATAGCCAGTCCCCCTGCTGGGTTACCATCGATTCGATTTCCGCGATCTTGTCGTGATTGATCCGGAGGCGCGTGCCGAGGACATAGGGGTGGGTTTTGTCCGTAACGATTACTTCGGTAAATGTCTGGCACGTTGCCGGGTCAATCAAGGTCCGATGAAAATCGATCTTCAGCGGTTTCTGAATGACACCCGATTTGATGTCGACGACCTGCATGTTCTCGATATAAGCAAGCCCGTTCGCCAGCGGCATGCCGGAAGGATCGCCCTTGCTTTGAGCCTCCATGTAGAGATCGGTCGCAGCTTGCAGGCCGTCCCGCGTGCAGGCCACCTGAGCGAAACTCGTCGCCGGCGCCAACAGGGCCGCTGAGAGCACGATCCACTTGCAAAGAATACGACCCATCGAACTCCTCCCGTTTCATTTGGGATTTGCGAGCGCGAGTCTAACACCGAATCACGGGGTCCGGATCGGCATCAGGCTAGACTAAGCTTTCCGGCTGCTGGAGGCGCTGCGAGCCCTTCGACGTGGCGATAACAGGAGTGGCGCGCCCAAGGAAACGATTTTAGAACTTCCTTGGGTGATTTCGTGGCCAGTTTGAGAGAGGCCCAGCTATCAATTTGACCAAGTACTTACCTTGCGTTCGAGACCTGTGGAGCCTTGTCCGTGGGGATGCCCCATGTTTCTAGGGATGCTTGCCTATGTATAACAGGATCGTCTCAGGAGGAGTGTTCTCACGATCTACAACTGACCCTTCTTGCGCTACTGTGGGTTCAGGTTTCCGTTGCCTCGTGCATCGCGGCTTCATCAAACGTTTCGCTTGAGTCGAATCAGGGACAACAGGAGGTTTTTTCGGGTAAGCAAATACTTAGAAAACCGGGGTAGTAAAATGACGCAATAATAAAGGCGCGCAGCCTGTTCGCCACGCGCCCCAAAAAATCATCTCGACCAATTCTTACTTCGCTGCCGGCGCCGCCACCACCTTCGTAAACGTCGATTCCAGATCGGATGTCCACGTGTTGCCGCCATCTGTGGACGATTCATATTTGAGTGTGTATTGCGTTTTGGAGACTTCCTTCTCGGTCAAGCGCGTCTTCATCGGCTTACCTTGCATCATCGTCTCAATCATCCAAGTCCAAGTGTCGCCGCTGACATTTCCTTTGGCCGTGATCAGTTCGCCCCAACTGTCGAACGCGTTGTAGGTGTACATTTTTGTTTCCGGGTCATATCCCAATACGGCCATGATCTTAAAGTCGCCCACGGGCGATTTGTTGTCCGAGTGACCCACAATAAAAAATCCTCCGGACACCCATTCCCACTTTTGAGTTGATGACACCGGGCCAGCCATACCGTGCGCGGTAGATTTACCCTCTTCTTTCCAGTCGCCGACAAAATACGCGAGGCGCTTCACTTCCGGGCCCGGTTTCGGCGGCCCTTGCGGAGCCTGCGCCCGTATTGAAACTCCGAGCAACAAAACACAAACCACAACCAACCCGATTGTTCGTTTCACGTGAGATCTCCTTTAAGTTGGAGCCGCGGCTACGGTTTTTCAGTGCACACACGTTTTAGGCGGACGTACGCTCCAACCATTCCGCGCAGGGGCAGTTGACGGAAATCATATCTCTATCCTCCGAATCCATCGCGCCAGATCATTTCCCACGACGCGCGCGTATTTGAGGTGGCGCGCCCGGAGAGATTCGAACTCCCGACCCTCTGGTTCGAAGCCAGATGCTCTATCCAGCTGAGCTACGGGCGCGTGGAACTATTCTACTGCGAAATGTTTTAGCGGTGGCGTAAGAAGAATTTATCCGCCGCGTCCGCCTGCGGGCGTCGCTTTCCTTTGCGCTTTACATTCCACGAGACACCGCAGTAGCCTCCCCTCGGCGATCGCGCCGTCGCACGTTTACGGGGGACTAGAAATGGGATCACCAAGAGGCGAACTTGAATTCGAGCTTTTCACCGCGGAACCGCGCGCACTCGCGTCGAACGCTGTTTTAATCAAGGGCAAGGAAGAAGCAGTCCTCGTGGATAGCTGCCTCATCCAGAGCGAAGCACAAAAGCTCGTCAAGATGATCCGCACCTCGGGCAGGGAACTGACCTCCGTTCTGATCACTCACGCCCACCCGGATCATTATTTCGGCTTGAGCGCTCTCCGGGAAGCTTTTCCCAGCGTCAAAATGTACGCCCGGAAGGAAGTCATTGACGGCATGCGCGAATTTCGCGCGAAAATTGTTCACTGGCAGGAAATGTATCGCGGCGAACTTCCCGCGGCGCTGCCGCTTCCGGAACCTTTGGAGGGCGATAGCCTCCAACTGGATGGCCACGATATTTCCTTTATTGACCTTTTCATGGTGGAGACGGTGTACGCGACCGCATTTTATCTTCCCGCACAAAAGTCGCTCATCGCCGGCGATCTGGTCTATGCGCAGGCTCAGCATTACATGTCGGACGTAAACGATCCCGACACTTGGATGGAAGCGCTCGAGGGAGTTCGCAAAGTGGGGGCGATCGAGAAGCTATTTCCGGGTCACGGACCTGTAGGCGGGGCCGAGCTGCTCGATGCCAGCGTGCAGTGGATGCGCGACTACAAGGAGGTCGCGAAGCCGGGCGTTCGCTTCGTGGACATCGCCAGAGCGATGATGGCGCGCTACCCGAAGCACGCGCTCGCAATTTTGCTGTGGGTGACGCGAGGGCCGGGATTTGGTCTGTGCGGCGCCGCGGAAGCGGGGATGCCCGCGGGACTTTTGTAATCGGCTGGCGGTTCGCTTCGATCTGACCCGGTAATGCTTGCAATGCCGCGCGATTCTAGGGAAACTACGCCAAGAGCGCGCTGCATTTGTGCCGGTAACGAGCGTCACAAGGGCGCAAACCAGTTTGGTCGATTGCGGCAGTTATTGGGGGGCAGATGAGCAGAAAATCGAAGGAAACGAAAAAGTCCACGAACGGCGCGGAGATCGGTCGCCGCAGTTTCATGGGGACTCTCGCTGCAGCGGCGGGCACAAGCGCCGTCGCCGGCACTCTTTCTCCCTTCGCCGCGTCCGCGAAGGCGGAGACCGTCCATTTTGCTTCCAACACTCCCGGGATGGGCGGCGGCGGTCCGTTCCGCGCGGAAATTGATATTCGCGATTGCGATGTCGAAGGCGAGATTCCTTCGAACATCGACGGCGCGTTCTACCGGGTCGGTCCGGACTGGCAGTACCCACCGATGCAGGGCAACATCCCGTTTGACGGTGAAGGCCACGTCAGCATGTTCCGCATTTCAAACGGCCACGTCGATTTCAAGAGCCGCTATCCGCGCACGCAACGCTTCAAGGCGCAAGCCGCCGCTCGCAAGAGACTCTTCGGCATGTACCGCAATCCTTTCACTGACGATCCCAGCGTGAAAAATGTCAGCCGCGGCACCGCCAATACGCACGTCGTGTACCACCACGGTCTCCTGTTCTCACTGAAGGAGGACAGTCCGCCAGTGGCGATGAATCCGCTTACGCTCGAAACTGTGGACGATTACTACACCTTCGGCGGCGGCCTCCATAGCTTGACGCACACGGCTCATCCAAAATTCGATACCGCCACCGGCGAGATGATTTCCTACGGCTACGAAGCCAAGGGAATGGCCACGGACGATATCTACGTTTTCTCGGCAAATACCAAAGGCAAGATCACGTGGGAAACGTGGATCAAGGTTCCGTACGTAGGGATGGTGCATGATTTCGCTGTATCACAGAAGTACATCGCATTTCTCGTGATACCGATGGCCACGAACGTCGAGCGAATGAAACAGGGCCAGGTGCACTTTGCCTGGGATTCCAATTTGCCTACGTGGTTCGGAGTGCTTGAACGCGGCGGTGACGGGAAAGACGTTCGCTGGTTCAAGGGGCCCGAGCGCTGCGCCACTCACGTGATGGGAGCATTCTCGGACGGCAACAAAATTTACGTTGATATGGACATGGCGCTCAAGAATCAGTTTCCGTTTTTCCCCAATCTCCATGGCGAGCCGTGGGATCCGAAGTCCGCCACCGGAACCCTGCACCGCCTGTCGGTTGATCTCTCGGACAAGACTCCGCGCGATTACAACATGGAGGAGCTCTACCCGCAGTCGGGCGCTCTGCCGCGTCAGGACGATCGGTATCAGACGATTCCTTATCGTTACGGTTTTATGCCGACTTCCGATCCGACCAGACCCCTGAATGCGAAGCTCGGAAACATGCCCTTCCGTCCGACCAATTCCTACACAAAATTCGATCACGCTACGCGCAAGACTTCGGAATTTTGGGTTGGCGACGATTCGGGCCTGCAGGAATGCTGCTTTATTCCGCGCAGCAAGGATGCCGCGGAGGGCGATGGGTATCTTGTCGGCGTGGCGAACCGCCTTCTAGAGGGTGGCCGCGCCGATTTGATTATCGTGGATACGCAGCGGATGGAGGACGGCGTCATCGCCAAAGTCGGGCTGCCGTTCCGCACCTACAGTCAGGTCCATGGCTGGTGGGTCCCGGCCTACGCTCTTCCCAAGACTTAAGAGTTGAACGCGTCTCCGCTCGTGGCGCTGCCGCCAGCGGAGCGCACATCCTGCGCAGATTGCGCCGGACAGGCCCACAATCCATGTCGGAGACGGCGACCTATGCTCCTCCTGCCTTCAGCCGCGGCCGGGAATCGTGGATCCGGTCGGGCATGGCTTTTATCTGTGCCATTGCGCTCGCAAAATTCCTGTTTCACCTCTACTTTAATAATCGCTACGGATATTTTCGCGATGAGTTCGATTACATCGCCTGCGGCAATCATCTTGCCTGGGGCTACGTTGACCAGCCTCCGCTAATTCCATTTCTGACGCACGTCAGTCGCGCAGTTCTCGGTGATTCTCTCCGCAGCATTCGATTTATACCGGCGCTGGCTTCCTCGTTGTTAGTCGTCCAAACGGCGCTGATCGCTCGCGAATTCGGCGGCCGTTTCTTTGCTCTTGTGTTGGCCGCCATCACCGTTTTAGTCGCGCCGCAGTATCTATCAAACGGCAGTTTGCTCACGACAAACTGTCTCGAGCCAAACTTGTGGATGGGCTGTGCATACTTCGCAATTCTCGCCATCAAGCGCAACGACTCGCGTTATTGGCTCTGGTTTGGCGTGGTCGCGGGCGTGGGGCTCGAAGAGAAATACACCGTCGCTCTTTTCGGCTTTGGAATTGTGGTTGGCCTGCTCCTCACCGAACAGCGCCGCTTTCTGCTCGACAAATGGCTTTGGCTCGGCGGTCTCGCGGCCCTTCTCGTCTTTCTGCCGAACCTGCTCTGGAACATCCACTATCACTGGCCTTTTCTCCAACTGATGCACAATATCCGCGCTGAAGGCCGCGACGTGGTCCTCGGCCCCGCCCAATACTTCATTCAGCAGACGATTCTCGTGCACCCGCTCACCGCGCCTATCTGGATCGCAGGCCTCCTCGCGCTTTTTTTCTCCGTGCGATTACGACCATATCGATTCCTGGCCTGGACTTATGTCGTCTGTTACGGGGTCCTGTTCGTCTTGCACGGCAAGAACTACTACCTTGCGCCCGTCTACCCCATGTTGCTCGCGGCCGGCGCGGTGGTAATCGACTACGCATTCGAGCGACGCTCGACCGCGTGGCTGAAGCCAGCCATAGCGATTGTGCTGCTCGCCAGCGGCGCACGCCTCGCGCCCGTCACAGTGCCGATGCTCTCGCCCGAACACTTTATTGCCTACGCGAAGACTTTGCCCTTCAAGCTACCTGTCATGGAACATGAGCACGAGCGCGCCGCGCTTCCGCAGTGGTATGCCGATCAGTTCGGCTGGCAGGAGATCGTTGACGAGACGGCTCTCGCGTGGAACCAGATCCCGCCAGCCGAGCGTGCCGACTGCGCCATCTTCGCGCAAGACTACGGCCAGGCCGGCGCCATCGACTTCCTCGGCCGCCGCGACGGTTTGCCTCCCGCTCTCAGCGGCCATCAAACCTATTTCCTGTGGGGACCGCGTGGCTACTCCGGCAAATGCATGATCGTTCTCGGCGAGCGCAAAGAAGTTCTCGAGACTTACTTTGATTCCGTGCAGTTCGTCGGCATTTCGGCAGATAATTCCTACGCGCTTGAAAAAGGAATTGGCGTGGATATTTGCCGCGGCCCGAAATTCGGAACGCTCGCGCAGCTGTGGCCCGGATTTAAGAAATGGCGCTGACGTATTGCCGGGTCGTGCAAGTATCCGCCCCATCTCGCGGTTGCGCGTCCGCATTGCATCTGATATAGATTCCACGGAACATACGTGCTCTCAATCGGCGGGGGGAGTCTTGGGGGGAATGATGCGAAGGAAGGTTGTCGCTTTCTGTGCATTGGCTGTCCTGCTGTGCGTGTTTCTTTCTGGTTTGCTGAATCCAGCCAATGCCGCTCCTGCGAAAGCCGGCGACTGCGATCGCGCTTGCCTCGATGGGTTCGTCGATCAATATATGGCCGCTGTGGCCGCACACGACCCATCGAAGTTGCCGCACTCGGCAAACGCCAGATACACTGAGAACAACGTCGAGATGAAGCTCGGTGAAGGACTGTGGCAAACGTCCGACGGCTGGGGCTCTTACAAGGTTTACACCGACGATCCCGAAGCAGGCCAGGTCGGGTTTCTTGGAGTCGCAAACGAGGATTCTCACCTGTCATGTTTTGCCGCGCGCCTGAAAGTAGTCGACAAGAAAGTCACGGAAGTAGAGGTGATCGTCGCGCGCCCGGACCGCCCCGGCCCGGCCGGTTCCGGCAATCTGACCGGTGGCCCCGACAACCTGAAGGACAAGCCCCTTTTCTCAGAGGAGGAACCCGCTGACAAGCGAGTTTCGCGCGAAAAGCTCATTCAGCTGGCCGATGGCTATTTCTCGACGATTCAGCAGAACACCGGCGAGATTAAGACTTCGTTCGATCCCGATTGCCAGCGCATGGAGAACGGCAGCGTAACGGCCAATAATCCGAATGGCACTGGCGTTGCCAAGATGGGGTGCGAGGCGCAGTTGAAGACGGGCCTGCTGGTGTTTGTCACGCGCTGTCGCGACCGCCGCTACATCGTGGACGAGCAGAAACAGATGGTGTTCGCGGCAACATTCTTTGACCACGCGGGAAATGTCAGGGATTTCAAGCTCGTCGACGGCTCGGAACATAAAATGGGCCCCCCGTTCGATCGCCCCTACACATTCCTGATCTTTGAGCTTTTCAAGATCAAGGATGGCAAAATCCGCCAGATCGAAGCCGTGCTCGATACCGTTCCGTATTACATGCCGAGTCCCTGGGTGAAGCCGGCGAAGTAGCGTGCGAGGCAAAATGCGAATCAGTCGAAATGTTCTTAGCGCCGCGGCGTTGCTGATGTTCGCCGCAGTCGCGGCTATCTCGGTGCGAGCGCAATCGGCAGCGCCGCCCGCCGACTACGATCCCAATTTCAACTACGAATGCGACCGGGCCTGCCTTAACGGCTTCATGGATCAGTATCTGGCGGCGCTCGTCGCGCACGATCCTGCGAGCCTCAAGCTCGGCCGCGATGTGAAATATACCGAAAACGGGCAGGTGCTGAAGCTGGGCGACGGATTTTGGGGCACGGCCAGCGGACTATCCAACTACAAGATCTACGCGGATGATTCGCAGGGCGGTCAGGCGTTGTTTCTCGGTTTGATGCAGGAAAATGGCGCGACCGTCATCGTCTGCGCGCGCTTGAAGATTGAGCTTCACCAGATCACCGAAATCGAAAACGTCGTGGCCCGCAAGGAGCCGGGAAGCATCGCGCGCCCGGAAAATCTCGTCACGCCCAATCCGCTCTTTGCCGAATCTGTTGCGCCCGGCGAGCGCCGTTCTCGCGCGAATATGATCGCGATCGCCAACAGTTACTTTAGCGCCATAGAAAAAGGCCACGCCTCCTTCGCTCCGTTCGACGCGAACTGCAATCGCATCGAGTCCGGCATCCAGACCACCAACAATCCTCCGCCAAATTCTCCCGAAGGCTCGACGAGCGTTCTGGGCCTCGGCTGCGCCGACCAGATCAAAACGCGCAATTTTCAGCCTGACACTCTGATCCGCGACCGGCGATTTCTGGTGGTGGACGAGGAACGCGGGCTGGTGTTCGTCAGCACGTTCTTCGATCACGACGCCACGCTGCGTTCCTATACGCTGGCAGATGGCCGCACAGCAAAACAAACGCGAACCGGACCTTGGACCTGGGAAATTGCAGAGCTGTTCAAAATTCAAAACGGCAAGATCATGCGCGTCGAAGCGATCGTGAATACCGGCATCTACGGGATGAAGTCCGGCTGGTAAGATTCGGCCGGAAAATCCTAGCGTTGCAGATGGTGGTCGAGATTGTCCATCCGGTGCGCATCGTCTTCAATGCACACGGGCGATTCCTCGAGCGCGACACTGGACGGCTTGATCACGCGGGGCGCTTCGGTCCAGGGCGCGATCAGCACGTTGGGATCGTCCACCGTGATCTGATAGGCGAGATCGCCGCCGACTTTCCAGAAGCGCTCGGTGACGTGCATCGCCGACGTGTGGAAATATCCGCCTTCACCGAACCACGTATCCTCAACGAAGTTGGTGGAATCAACCAGGAACGTGCTTCCGTCCCAGTGGCCGATTGCATCTCCGTAGTAGGAAGGATCGGCATCCGCGCGGTGCGGACGGCCGTCGGTGGGAATGATCCGGTATGGATCTCCGGAAGCATCCTCGTAAAGGAAGATGGTTTCGGTCGGGAGTTGGATGATCTGGCGCGGTGAGCTGATGCGCGGCACACCCGGTTTGCCGCAGAAAAAGACTTTATCCAGCTTCGCCTCGTGGTTCAGCAGATATTTCACCTTCTCCTGGAACTCCGGCTTGTAGGAAGGCGCCGGCGTGTACGGCAACGCGCCTTCGACTGCAGTCTTGGCAGGCATGCGCCCGCTCAAATCGAGCGTGGCATAGGTAACCGACCCGTTCTCCACTTTTTTCAGCGCTCCGCCCGGCAGGGCAATCGAATAAGCCCAGTTTCCGCTCAAGTCCGGATGGACCGCTATCGCGCTGGGCGCTTTGCTGGTTGCAGCCGTCGAATTCTGCTGCGCCTGCGCGGAAGCGGCCAACATCAGCGCTGCTGCGATCGCGCAAATAAATTGGTGTCTCATGATTCCGCCCCCTTTCACTTGGTGGTGTTGACGTCGTTCGGGCTTACCATCGCCAGGGAGTTTCCGTCCGCGAATGTGATCTTCTGCAGGAACCCGTAGGGCGATCCATCGCGCGCGCGGTTTCCTTCCACCGTGACGCTCTGTCCGATCGCTTTTTTGAAGTCGGCGCTGTTGACGCCCACACGCTTGAGCCAGGAAGGCGGCGCGCTCTCGAATTTCCAACTATCGACGCCGCTGCCGTCGGCCTTCTTCACGTCGATGTATACGGCGATGTGCGGGTTCACCCAGTCAACCTGCGTAAGCGTGCCCGTCAGAGTGAATTTCTGGGACATATCGAAAATTGACGAAGGCGAATGGTGCGCCTGCGCGGTTCCCGCCGCCAGAAAAATTGCGCACAGCACCAAAATCGCGGAAAGTTTGTACTTCAAGAGCCCCCCTTGTCCCGTCACTTTCGCGAAGTGTATCACAGCGGTACGCACGGTCAATTCCGCGAGGCGCCTCAAGGCGTGAAATCCCTTCGCGTCTCAGGGCGGGCCTTAGCTCCATTTGACGGCGCTTTTGCGGGCGCGGCGACCTCGAAAAAGTGTGTCACTTTGTGGGTGTACCTTTTCTTTGTTTTCAATGAGTTACGCGTGAAATTACTTTGCACGGTGTGTCACTTGTTTGGCGACGGCCGGCGAGCGATTGGCGTTTGGCGGCGTGCGCAAAACCCAGGTCGGGCCAACAATTCGTTCGTGCTCGCAGTACTTACTCGTTCGCAACGCGGAGTTCGCAAGAGCACAGACACGTTCGGACACGCC
>Ga0182018_10001213_pt1 | contig 30008 bp, 27 predicted proteins | sample 812P2MmetaG_FD_120490 | JGI IMG/M metagenome (GOLD analysis project Ga0182018, IMG submission 120490) | Permafrost microbial communities from Stordalen Mire, Sweden - 812P2M metaG | ecosystem: Environmental > Terrestrial > Soil > Wetlands > Permafrost | place: Sweden: Stordalen | collected...
CAGCTAGCCATCGTTACCCGATCGCTGACGGGCCCAGGTGACGTGCTGCCGTTGACGCGCCGGCGTATCTTCGGCGACTCGACCACGCCTGAGGGCGGGTAGCCTCCCTACGCGGCGTTCGGGCGTTGAAGGAGGTCGACCGGAAGCGAGACCGCCTCGAACATCGGGAAATCGTCATCTCCGGTCAACTCGACTTCGACGCGAGCGAACTGCTGCCCTGGAGGCCCGAAGAGACTCAGCACGGTACCTTTCACGTCCTCGAGACCCCACGGGACGACGACTCGGTCACCTGGCTTGAATGTCGGCACGTCATGGACTCCATGGGTCGGCAGACGGAAAGAGGACGACCAGATAATCCCACACAACGCGGTCGAGCGCGCGTGCGTGTCGCGTGAGGACGCTATGGGACGCCCTGACGTACCCCATGGTGGGGCGGACACCAGCCTTTGCAAGTGTCAAGACCTTGTCTTGATCGTCATGAGCCAGTGCGTTGCGGAGTTCGACCAGGTCCTTCAATGCGGGGACGTCAAGGGCATGGTGATTGTTCTTGACCTGCATCTGCGAACGCAGCTGACCGATGCCGAGACGTCCCACGTCTGTCGCGACAGCGTCAAGGTGAGGATTTCCGCGGTCGATCATGCGGTCCCGGGTCGCCGCGGAGATCAGTTGAGGCTGGAACTGAGCGGAACAACCGGCGCCGCGGATCATCTTGATGGTTGCAAGGTCGAGCAGGTCGCGGACGAACCCTTGGAACTCGGACACGATCCGGAGGACGAGTGCTTCGTTGAGCTGTTGGGTACCCGCCTTCGGCGGGCGACCCGCCCCCGTGCCCGGCCCGGCATTGCCGACGAGCGAGTGCGCCCGCCTCAGCTCATCGATGTTGGCCAGACGTGAGGTGCGCCACTCTTCGAGTGCTGGAGATTTGCGGTACACGGGCATCAGAAAAAGTAGAGCACGCGGTCGTGCTGGCCGGCAGCGCTGACAACGAACAAGCAGCGCTCACCGGTCTCCGTCACGGATCGTCACCTGTTAGCCGGAAGGCGGCGACGTCGCCGGACTGTTCAGCGGCCGGGGTCTGCCTCAAGCGGGTCCAGTGCTGGGTGAGCCGCGCTGCTGTGGCGGCGTCGGTGCCGGAGAGGATGGCGTTGCGCTCCACGACGAGCCGGTTGACGTCCGCCAGGGCCTGCTCATTAGCCTTCGCCAACGCGTCGTGCAACCAGGAGTTGATGGCGGCGGCGAACTCGCCGTGCCGTCGGATGACAGGGCGCAGCGCGACTGCCTTGTCTTGGGCGAGTAGGTACGCTCGTGATGACGGCGACCAGCCGTCCGACGCGGCTAGCTCCGCGACGCTCAGCTCCACTTCGCACTCCATCTGCTGGCCTGGTGTGTTGACGTTGGACAGGCTGAGTGTGTGCCCGAGGAAGGGCAACGACCGGTGGAGGGTGAAGTTCCGGAGGTCCTGGACGAAGGGAACTTCCGGGTTCGCTAGCAACAGCGCCTTCCTCTTGGCGAATTCGTCGGGAATAGCGCCTGAACGGGCGCGCATTATGCGTCGAGTGTGGTCGACCAGGGTCATAGTGCCCGCAACGTAGTTGTGGAGACGCTGCACGGTCGCGGCCTCGAACCGTTCACGGACGTCGGGCCGGTGCACGTTCTGAATCAACTCCAGAGCGAGGCCGACGTCAGTGGCCGCCCGATCCAGCAGCGCCAGCAGCTCCTGCCAGTTGGGCACGAAGACTGCGGTCAACGTTCGCCGCAGGGTCTCGCACCTGACGAGCTCCAAGTAGCCTGGGTGCTCGAAGATGCGGCGCTCAGCCTCCTGGACCCGTTCACGTAACCCCTGCTCAGCATCCTCGCTCATCGTTGCCATTTTCGATATCTCTGTCCTCGAACTCTTGGCGTTAGAAGCCCACAGCGACCGACGGGTGCGCGCCATGCATCGCTCGGCCGGCGCCGTCATCCCGCACGGCGCATCTTCAGAGTGACGTCGAGCTCGTTGATGGGGAGGTATCGTTCGAGGCCGTTTTGCGCCATGCGGCGGTAGTGCTTGTACATGCGGGGACTGATCTCTGCCAGGCCTGAGAGGCCGAGCAATGTGTTGATGGTCTCAAGCGGTGGCGGCGGCGTTGACGCCCGATACAGCTCCCATCCTCTTCTCGCAGCATCCTGCGGACAGTTGGTCATGGATCTCTCCTCTCCGACAATCTGTCCAGATCGGAGCTTCCTTCGACACGCAGGCCAGCGGTGGATACGCTGCGCCTTGCCTATGCGATTGGAGTCAGCTCCGATCCGGACAAGCCCCGGCCGGACTTTCCGCGCCGGGGCTTGTTCGTTATGAGCACCACGTGTGCTGACCAGCACCGTAGCTTCAGCGCTGGCTCAGGTGGTGGATCCAAATTGCTCGGACTTTGCTCGCGAAGTGCAGCGCGCGCGATGTCAAAGCAGATCGCGCGCGCGTTGACATCACACTGCTGTAACTACTAGAATGTAGTTATGGCGTCCTCCAAGAGCCGCATGACCACAGCGATCCGGTTCCCAGAAGCGGTACACGAGCAGCTGAAGACCGCTGCGGACGAGCGCGATCTGTCGATCAACTTCCTCGTCGTAAAGGCGGTCGAGGAGTTCCTTGAGCGGTTGCTGCCAGCAGGGGAATTCCGCCTAACGCGCGTCGGGTAACGGTCATGTCGGGCGAGGTGATCGGATCTCCGCAGAGCCCGCGTGATTTTGGTGCCAGGCGCGTTCAAAGGAAGCGCCCTGGGTCCACTCGGAGTTCTTGACAGCGCGAGAGTTGTGGCGTGCCATCCCTCGATTCTCTCATCGGGGACTTGTCCACTGTGGGGGATCGTGATTTCGAGCGAACCGTCCTTGGCTCGGATGTCGCCACCGAGATCGCTGGCGTCATCTACGACTTCGTGGCTCGTCGACTGGCGCCCGTGGAGAACGCCATCTTCTACCGCACGAGCGTTGGACTCGTGGCCGGACTGCGCATCGTGGACGGTCGCGACGTCGTCGTAAAGGTGCATCGCTGGCAGGTCTCGATAGCCCGTTTGACGGCTGTGCAATTGGTCCAAGCTCATCTCGCGGCGAGCGGCCTGCCTGTGCCTCGACCCCTGTGCGAACCGGAGCCGCTGGGCTCGGGCATTGCCATCATCGAGGAGTTTCGTAGGGGCGGTGCTGCGGATGGTCATGATCCGCTGATCCGCCAGTCTCTGGCTGCTGGCCTCCTCAGGTTCGTCAAGGCTGCTCAGCCTCTCGGGTCGATAGAGGACCTCGGTTGGCCGGTTCTCCTGCGACCGCCCGGCTCGCCATTGTGGCCGGAGCCACATGATATTCGGTTCGACTTCCAGGCGACACGGGAGGGCGCCGAGTGGATCGACGATCTGGGCCGCCGCGCGCGCCGTCGGCTGCAGAGTGCCGCGCCAGGAGCGCCCGTGATCGGGCATGTCGACTGGCGCGTCGGCAACGTCGGTTTCGAGGATCGTCGCATCACGGCGATCTACGACTGGGACTCGGTGGCTATGGCTCCCGAGCCCTTCGTTGTCGGGGCAGCAGCTGCGCAGTTCTGCGCCGATTGGGTACGTTGTGGGGCGCTCGCGTCAGTGGGCGAGATGCGCTCCTTTGTCACGGAGTACGAAGAGACGAGGGGCACGCCGTTCGGAGAGTCGGAGCGCGACGTGATCGACGCGACGAACCTCATCTACTGCGCGTACCTTGCTCGTTGTCAGCACTCTGACGTGAGGCTCGGCGTAGGGCCAGGTCGGTCCGCGTCGAACGGGTGGATAGAACTCCTCCGACGCCGGGAGGTCGAATCACCGATCGCATGAGTCGACGGCGTGGTCGATCCGACAATTTCAAATGGGCGCACTTTGTCTCCAGGGGCACTGCAGGACCTCGGCACTTCGGCCCAGTGGGGTCATGAGATGGTGGGGCGCATCCCCGCGCGGTATGGGGCACACTACGCAGCAAGTCAGGAGTGCGCGATCCCGCAGTCCGTTGTCCGTCCACGCTGAACCGATGTGGGTCCTGGCTCTGGATCAGCCGAGGTACGACCGGTAACGGTGGGCGAGCTCGAGGACTCGCTCGACGTCAGCGTGCGTGTGATGTCGGATAGTCCAGTCGAGCCGACGGAGCGCCACGTGGGCGACGTAGGTCGCCAAGCGGTCGAGGTGAGCCAGCCGCAATGCTTGCTGCCACACGACGAGGTCGAGACCCGCCGGCGCAAGGGCGTGGGTGAAGCCGAAGCAGAAGGTGACGAGATCGAAAGCCCGATCCCCTGGGCGGCAGCCCTCCCAGTCGATGACGGCCGACAGCTCGCCTCCTGTTTGGAGCATGTTGCGGTGATGGAAGTCGAGGTGTACGAGGTCGTGGGCGGGGAGAGCCGGGAGGTCGGCGCCCACTTGTTCAATCCAGGAGAGGAGCGCTCGGGTCGCGTCCGAGTACGTCCGTAGGGGCTCGTGGAGGCAGTAACCATCTGCGCCGGTCGTGAGAGTCCCTGCCATGTAGCCGGTCCACGAAGCTCTGGCATCTCCTTCTCCCCCCTGAAGGTCATTCAGCGCGAGGACACGGTCGACGAGGGTGTTGTCGAACTCGTCGCTCCAGCTTCCTCGCACCATCTCCTGGCACAGCACGACGCCGCCGTCGAACACGAGCGGCGCCCAGTACTGGGGGATAGGGAAGCCTTTCCGGCGAAGGCGGCCCACGCGCTCGACCACACGGGTGATCTCGGGAAGGAAGCTCGGTTCCTCGATCCACTTGAACACGACTTGGTCGCCGCGTCGCGTTTCGGCGACGTGAGCGCCGACTTCCCCGCCCGTGCAGCGGCCAAGAAGACGGAGAGACGGTCCCCCACCTGCCCGCACAGCTTCGAGGACGGCGTCTGCCGTCATTCGTGCTCCTCCGTTCATCCCTGAGCCACCCGGGTCCTGTACCACCATCGCATATCGCCAGTTTGACGGCTACGAGGACTCGATGCTTCCTTCCGATGCCTTCTCCTGAGCACTCGAGGATGTCCCTAGACTGTGCCCGCGGGCTGCGAAGAACACTCGGCATTTGGCTCAGAGCATCGCCCCACAGTCGACCCCTGACCTCGGGCGTATCAGTGCTGCGCCGGCGACAGTCGCCACATGGTCGCTTCGCCAACAGTGCAGGTCATCGGGCTTTTGTACTTGACCGTTTGTGACCGTCGAGAACCCTCCCTCGCCGTCTCTCGTGGTGCAGATGTGGTGCAACGGGGGGACCTGACCCCGTCGCGTGGACGTGGTGCCAGCGGCTACTCGGACATCGCGGGCGTAGCGGGCCGGCGGCCGACCGTTCTGGTGAAGGCGGTACTGAAGTCGCTGGCCGAGGCGTAGCCGGTTGCGTCCGCGACCTCGTCGAGCGATCGTCCGCCGGTGGCGGCGTGGGCTCGCTATGCGGCGAAGGCTTCCTCAGGGCCTGGCCACTCCGGGGGAAGTTCGAAGAATGTGGACATATCTAGCGATGGCTCGGTGTAGACGAGACCGCCGGATGAGTCCACGGCTGCTGTTCGCCAAGGCACACCGTCGATCTGGAGCGGGTGTTTGGCTGCGGGATGATGCCAGAGAGTCGGAACAACACTCCCCACGCACCACGGTCGGAGGAGCTTCGTTATGAGGAGGGCGGAGACGCGGCGATTCTGCATACCCTGAGGACCGAACCAGATGCCATCCGGAGCACGGGTAGTTCTCACGTCTGGGACCCCGCTAGCAGTTGGCGTCCACACGAATTGCTCATGGCCGAACAGAGCATTGGTGACGTCGAAGTCGTCCGGGGAGGTGCTGTCAGTAGCCACCGCAACGATATACGGAAGCCCGAGCTGGCCGTAGGCACCGGCCTTGTCCTTGATCGCTTTCTGAAGTGGGCTGGAGTTGTCAAGGACGTAGGCGCTCCCGGGTCCGTGCATTCCGATCGGTCGGTGCTTGCTCTGTCCTCTGAACTGCGGCGCCACCGGCAGGGGGCGGAACACCACGTGCCAACCAGCCTCATTCCACACGTGGCGTGGGACCGAAGGGCCGAACGTGAGACCGTCGGACTCAATCGCGGCTTGCACAGAGTCCGCGTCGAGGGCTGCTAGCCACTTCTCGAGCTGGTCTCGGAGCCGGACGGCAGGCGGCGACGTTGGACCGACAGAGTGGACGTCAAGGTTTAGAAAGAAGTCCGAGGTGCTGAGTTGATTGATCACGTCGAACACTTCTGCCTTGCGACGCTCCGAGGCTGTCTCGGCGTTGCTTTCTGATGCCACCGTCGCTTCCAGCACGACGCTGTTCCCAGCGGAATCGGTTGCCAGAAAGTCCGGGTGGCGGGGACTGCCGGCGATATCGGGCTCGCAGGTGATGTCGTAGCCGAGACGGCGAAGTGACTCGTGGCAGTACATTTCCCAGAAGCCTGCTTGGAACTGGCGGTCGTCACCCGAGCGGATTCGTTGTAGCGCGTGGGCTTGACTCTCGGGGCACAGCCGCGAGAACCAATCCTCCATAAGGTTGCGCACCCTCGCCCAATACCAGCCGCCCGCTCGGTTGAGGATCACGAACCTGCTCTCCGTGTAGGTGCCCGGCGAGCAGTCCGAGCGCTCGAAGTCATCGAACAGCACGCGGTTCACCTTCGAGAGCGTCGTGGCTCATCGTGTCTGACCGCCCCTTTGGCGCTATCTCCATCTCCGCTCGGGCACTGCGGCCGCCCCGGGCGCGAACCGTTGTCGACGAGAAACCACGGGACGCCTTCGAACTTAAAGTTGACTATGGCCGACGCATCATGCCCTGAGACCCTGAAGTTACTGGTCGTCCTCCAAGCCTTACAGACAGACCAGCAGTCGACGGTGGGGAGAAGGCTACACAAGAGCAGCTCTAGGCCGTCAGCGGTCCGGTAGGACTCTGTAGGTGAACGAACATTGATCATCTACAGTCAGCGGTCCAGCTTCACGGTGATAAGCACGCGGACTCACGATATTGAACGCGACGAGACAAGGATCGCTGATTTGTGCGGACTCAACGTGCCACGTAAATCCCGCGTGATTGTCCTGCGCAATCCCATGGTGCCATCTTCCGGCGATTAGCACATTCCAGGTGACTGACAACGCGCCCGGGTCCCAAGCGTCTAGGACGAAAGTGACTACGTCGTCCGGATGTAATACAAGAGCCAAAGCGACGTGGCCGCTACCCGAAGTAGCACGACCGTGACCGACATTTCCGAACGAGTCTTCAACGCGTTCGATCCTGGGAAAGTGCTGCCTCTCGTCACTCATAGTGGAGAGGTAGAGCGTAACTTGTTGTCGGATCTCGCCAGTCATGCCAGCCACAAGGTGTTGCTCGAACGGAACCAGATGTCGCGAGTGAGCTACGGGGTTCCGGAGTTCGACCAGGCGGGTGAGGTACACGTTCAGCTTCTGCTTGTCACCGAAGCAGGGCAAGAATAGCGCCCAGCTCCTGTTGATGATCGTGAGCAGATCAGAGAACTCAGCGAAGTACAGGAGGCGTTCTTCCGGCCGGACGCCGTCGCGGCGCTTGGACTCGATCTCCTTGGCGTCGAGCCACTTCGCGAGGCGGTCGTCGGTGACGCCCAGGGCGGCGGCGGTCAGCCCGCCTGGGTGGTGGACGGCGAACACCCGCTCGATCAGATCGCGCAGAGCATTCTCCGCTGCGTTGAGGTCGTCTGATTCGCTCATGCACCACGTTGACATGGAAGTCGAGCAACCGCCGGCCAGCGGCAGAAGGAGGGTCGTTGTCGATGGATTCCGCGCCGGGGCCGATGGGCGGGGCGAGCCGCGATGTCCACCGCGTAGCTCACGCCGGGCACTCGCACAAACCCAAACCTTCTGGTCCGTAGTCCGCCTCCGGGTGTCTATTGGCGTCGATCTACGTCTGTGAACTGGACGTATATTCCGTCGCTGTCGGTCAGTGTCGGCTGATGTCGAGTCCCTTGGCTGCCAACGTGGCTGCCAGGCCGCTGTGGTGCTTCGCACGCACGCGAAGCTAATCGACGGGTGGTCGGAACAGGCCGAGCTTCTGATTCACAGTCAGATGCTCGCTTCCTCGCCAGGGGTCCGGTGCTCGCCGTTAGCCGCGTCGTCTTGACCCTCTTGCCCGTCGTCGGGGCCATGGGACTCTTTGGAAAGGTCGTCTGGCTGCTTACACAGTTGGCGATGAAGTCGATATCGCTTTGCAACAACCGATCACGGTCTGGCGTGACGGACGTGAAGAGGCCCTTGACTCGCACTGGCTGCTAGCGATCATCGCCAGCGCGTAGATAGTCGACGTCCTCGTCGCTTATCCGCCCGCACTCGGCGAGACCGCCCCCGAGTCGGGCTCGACGGCGCCGTCCTCAGACCCGCCAACCGGTAGGTTCAGGCGACGCGTCCGGGCTAACGCATTCCCGAGCCCACGGTAGCCAGCTCGGTAGATTGCCTCGTCGAGCATCTGTGCGACCAAGCTACCTTCCGGCGTGCCGTCCCCTACTTCCGGGAGGGGCACGTGTGCGCCTTTCTGAAAGAATGCGTTCCCGGGGCTATTCGGTAGGAGCGTGAGGGCGCTGAGATCGACTGCCTGCGAGAGTTGGATTCCGTTGAGGTGCAGCCACAGACCAACGACGCCTCGGTCTGGACATGTTGGGAGGAGCACGGTTGCAAGATCGGCCGCCAGTTGCACAGCACCAAGCATGGACACCAACAGTTCGCCCAACTCGTCCAAGCTGAGCTTGAGCGCGCTCGACGGTCCGTCGTTCGACGAATCAGCTGGACGTAGTTGGTACGCTGAATCCAGACCGCTGATGTTGAACATGAGATCGAGCCAAAGCTGCAGGCCCGGAGTGTGATCGGCATCTCGGTGCCAACCAGTTGACACGCGGAACTCGGCTAGAACCAAGGCTTCGTCGCCGACGAAGCTTGGCTGCCAAGTCAACGGCGTTGACTCGACTGAGCCATCGCCAGTTACTTGCCACGTTGGCTCATCTGTCCAATGCCAGGTGTGCTTCATTCCGCGCAGCCACTGGGTGACTGCCGACTGTTCCAAAGCTTCCTTGACCTTCAGCTCGCGCTCCTCGCCCCGTAACACGGTCGCCAGCTCGGAGCCTACGTACCCACCGACGGGCAGAACCTGCGGCAGGCCAACTACTGCCCGGAGGGTGACCTCATAGGGCGGATAGTGGCCGCTCGGATTGAGGTGCAGAAGCTCAGGTCATCGAACGGAACGCGACTGGCCTCCTCCAACGATCCTTCGAACAAGGGCGCCGGTGGTGAGTGGACGACCCATCCGCGGATGACGATCACGAGACCGCACGTAACGACGACAAAGCAGAACCACCCAACGACATGCCAGCCGACAGACCGAGTTGACAAAAGCAGTCCCAGGCCGACGCTGGCGCCGAGGAGCGCCAGCAAGCTACCGACAGCCACGTGCTGACCCCGGTCGAAGGTCATGGTTGTCGTGATCCGTGGTTGGCTAGGGGTGTCCTGGGGGGTATCGCAGCGTGCGCTTCCGTCAGCCCAAACCGACGCCTCTCTTTACGAAGCGCTGCGAGCCAAGTGGCTGGAGCGCTGTCCGCAAGGATCTCCAGGTCGCGCTCGTTTACTGGGGATGCGATCCAATCGCCCTTCAGACCGGGACCGATCTTCATGATCTCCGTGCCGCTGCGAACTGCAATGCCTTCCCAGAGTTCGACAGCTTCGTCGATCGGGGCGTCCGGAAAGTGCCCGCTGACACCGAGGCGCAGAGTTGACGTCGCGTCGAGGATCTCGACACCGCCGAGGGTCGGGCTGTTAATGACGAAGGCCTTGTCGCCGACGCGTAGTGGCACCGCTGGTCTTCGCCAGCGCCGTGGTGTCCCCCCCTCGTTGGCGATTTCGAGCAGACCTCGGCTCTGCAGCTTCCGAAGCGTCGACTGTGTGTTCGTCTGGCCGTAATCGATCGCGGCGGCCACGTCGGCGGCTTTCATTCCGACCCACGTACCTAGACCCGGCAACTCAAGAATCTGGCGCTGGCGGCTACCAGCCGGTGCGACGGACGACAGTTCCTCGGGCCTCCCGTCCACCTCGTCGGCCCATCGATTGAGGAAGCTGGCCAGTTCACGGGCCAGTCTCGTGATGTCAGAGTTCGCCATGGGAAGTCACAGTAGTATAAAAAAGAGACATAATAAATACATTGACTTCGCCGTCGAAGGCGCTGAGGCAGAAATGGCAGCTCGAAATCGAGGCGTTCGATCTCACGACTTCCGAGTTGGAGAGTGCCTCAGGTGACCGCGCGGCGCGGTGGAGGCCTGGTGAAATAGTTCTTGAGTTCGACGCGGAATAGCCGACGCGCTCCATAACACCGCGTGCTGCTTGCGCGGCACCGACCTGACAAAGCAGTAGCAGGTGCGCACCCGAGTCAGCGAAATGCTGGGCGTACGCGACACTGCCGGGAAGGTGACAACCCTCCCGGCAGGTGACCGCCAACGGCAGCTGTCAATGGCGACCAGCACAAAGAGTCCGGCACACCGCTTCCGCTGAATTCCGAAGACGCGCTCTCTCCGGAACGATCTTCACCCTCAGGTATCGAAACGCGTGACCTTCCCGAGTCCTCGCACGAGCGGCCTCCCGAGAGGGTCGAGATTCGTCGGTACCTCAGAACTGGACTGCGGAGAACGGCCGCCTATAACCACCACGCCTTCGTCCTTTAGGTCGATGCAGAGGATGGCATCCTCCAAGTAAGCGGTGCGTCTCACCGCCTTGCTGGTGTCGAGCCCCACGTATCGGACGAAGCTTTTGCCGGAAACGGTGAAGTTGTTGGCACCCTTGGCCACCGGCGTGACTGCAAAAGCGTGTTCTGTGTTCGCGTCTACGGAGCGGAGTCCAACGACGCGCTCCTTGTGGTCGTACAGAAACTCCACGGCCGCCGGTTGGCCCAGCGCTTGAAATGCTGTCTGGTTCAAGGAGAAGATGCCGGTCTTCTGGATTGTTACGAACGGCTTCTGGCCCAACGGCACCATTCGCTTCTGGAACACAACGAAGTTCCCCATCGACAGAATCATAGCCGATCGGTGGGCTAATGCAAGGACCGGTTGTGAGCTGGATTCGCAGCCATAATTCACCTTCGGATCCGTTTCTCAGGCGGTTCCGTGGGCTTGACAAAAGCCCAGCTGTGCGTCCGGCAGTTCGGGCGCTGTGAGGAAGGAGACGATTCATGGCGTACCGAGCGACAAGCTCACGTCAGCCTGCCGGTGCAAGTCCGGTCCGGGGGAGACGCCCAAGGTCCCCGGCACCGAGGCACCCGCGTCGACCGGGAGGTCGAGTCGAGGTGCCGAATGCGGAAGAACGTGTGTTCGCTATGATACGAGCATGTCCATACCTGACGGTCTCTCCCCAGAGCAGCCGCAGGCTGCTGTTCGAAAGAGTCTCTTCGTCCTGCCTGAGTACGACGATGCGTTCGTGAGATTCACGGATGGGGCGGTACACGCACTGGCGAACGCCCGGGATGAGGTGCTTGCCCAGATGCCCCGGGTACGCCAGCGCCGAACCTACAGGCCGAGGAACTCGATCGCCGAATCTACGGTCCACGAAAGCCCGACGATGCCGGCCTCGATGCTCTTCGAGTTGAGCCTGGAGGCCATCCGGCAGTGCGATGCTGACGCCGTAGCCGAGGCCCTGAGCTCCGTCGCAGATCAGTATCTGGCGGCGGTCATGCCGCAGATCTTCGCGACCCTCGGGTCGCTCACGAGCGCGACCGGAAACACTCTTGACACTGGCGGACAAGGGTTGACAGCGGAGCACATCCTCCAGATGTGCGAGCAAGTGGCGATCGTATTTGACGACGATGGGACGCCGCACCTGCCGGCACTAGTAATGCACCCAGACGACCAGCGCCCCGACTGGACGGAAGAGCACGCCAAGCGATTGAGGGAAATCATTGAACGCAAGTGGCAGCAGTTCCTTGCTGAACGACGTAGTCGCCAACTACCTCGCAACCCTCTCGGAAATTGACTTCTTCGACGCGTTCGGCGCAATCCTGCGCGCAAATGCCTTCTATGACGTGCATCTCACTCATGGCACGGCTGAGTTCGGAAAGGACTTCATCGCCAAGAGCCGTGTGGCTTCCGACGTGGTCCAGTACGCAATTCAGGTCAAGGTCGGCGATCTCAATCAGGGGGCGTTTCGAGAGGTTCGCAACCAGATCGAAGACATCCGACTGTCAACGCTGGGCCATCCGAACTTCGACACGCAGCTGCACCGGCGTGGCGTACTGGCGACGACCGGTCGGTTGACGGGGAACGCACCGACGCTTGCTCAGAACTACAAGCAGCAGCACGACTCGGACGTGTTCACGTTCAGCGTGTGGGAGATCGACGATCTCCTCTCGATGATGGTCGACGATCCCGAGACAGGACTCGCCGGCGAACCCGAAGCACCGCTGCTCGGGGCCGTCGCCGCCATCCATCAAGGGACGTTCGGCGAGGAGGATCTCTACGAATTGTCTGCCGGCTGGGGCGACCCGGCGGGAGGAACCTCCGAGATCTGGAAGGCCGCACTCTTCGCCCTAGTCGTCTCCAACAGGCTGTCCCGCGCTCGGCGGCTGGATCTCGCCGCTCTGACTGGGGCTCACCTCGTGCGAGCAGCTTGGACGCGAACTGTTGAGGTCAAGCCGGTTCCAGAGGAGGTGGCGGCCGTGGCGGAGGTTGGTAAGGGGATGCTTGTCCACTACGCGAGAACCCTTCGTGAGGAAGTGACCTCCGATGGAGCGGATGCTTCGAGCCGCCTGCTCGCCGGGGCACGAGTAGCGCCGATGCTCGGCTACCCGGTTACCTGCTTGAGGCTCTTGGAGCTGTTTGGCCTGGCCGGGCTAGCAGCTTCGGGCGAGGGCGAGCGTCGGGCGTTTCAGGAGGCATGTGCTCGCTTGGTAACGGGAGAGAGCGGGGCATCGCACCCGATCTCCTCACATTGGGCGGTTTGCATCGTTCCGGCCACACTGCTGTTGTGGTCAATCGACACTGAGCTGGCTGGACGGTGGCTCATGGCAATCTGCGTCTGGCTGGCCGACCAGTATGAGAATGGCGGAGCAGGCTTGGCCGAGCCCTGGGCGACGCCACAAGAGGAGGTCGACCGTCTTTTCGGCGCCGCTTTCGAGCACATCTCCATACAGCCAGGCCCCGGTTGTTTTCTCGCTTCGGTGCTGCTCGACGTCTCTGCCGCTCTGGAGCTGCAGGAGATCTACGACTCGCTCATCAACGAGATCATGGCTGTGCGCATCTGCCCAACGGTGGTCGAGTGCGACGAGTCCCTCGGGTTGTATCAGGATGCACCCACCGGTGTTCACATCGAAGTCTGCGTCGAATATGACGGCCATTACTCCGACAGCCTCGGCTGGCAGTGCTCTGCGCCTCATCGTCGCGCTCAACGCCTGCGTCTTCAGGACGAAGGACGACCATGGGACTTGCTGGCGATCTGTAGCGTCATGCGTGACCGATGTTTTCCGCTGGTCATCCGGCAACTTGCAGGGCTCTCGACCGAGTAGCCGCCACCTTCGAGCCCGCATCTTGGTCGTATAGCTTGACAAAAGTCCATGCTAAGAGGCATATGGGAGGATCGGCGTTGATCGCCTCGCCCCGATCCCACGCTGCCCAGCAAGTTGTTGAGCGCTACGCGGCCGCCTTGAAAACTCGGCGGCCGTGCTGCATGAGCAGGACGGCACCGGCTGTCGCCGGGTAGGACAATGGCAGCTAGCATTGCTGAGTCTGGCGCTCGCGACAGCGACCTGGTTGTGTTGGATCTGTGTGTTCGCGTACGCCGTAGTCATGGTCTTCGGCGGACAGAGCTCGGCCGCGATGGCCGGCTACGGAGCAGTTCGCGACTCGATGCCGAGCGCGGCCAGCTTGTGCCAAGACCGCTCAACGATCAGCGGGTAGCTGTGCAGATAGTACGGGAGGGCGGCGCACGCCTGTTGGATCGCTGCGCCCCGGCTACGCGCAAGCGTGGCGCCGTCGACATCGAGGGTGTCGAGGAACGCTCGACGGGACTCATCGGTGAAGAGCTCCGACCATATGACCTGTACACCGACGGCGGGGTCACCGGCACAGGCTGAGCCCCAATCCACGATGCCGGAGAGGTGGCCATCGGTAACTAGGCAGTTGCCCTCGATGTCGCCGTGGACCCAGACGGGAGCGCCCCGGTGCGGAGGAGCGGCCAGAGCCTCCTCCCACACTGCCCTGGCGCGCTCGACGTCGATCAGATGGGAGGCACCCTCGATGTACTCGAGGGCCGAGTCGTTGTATTCCTGCAGTGGCCGGGCGCGGTTACACGCGGCCGGGGCGCCGTCAGTCGGCACGGCTTGGAGCGACCGGACAACCGCTGCCAGCTCGAGGGCGAAGCGGACCGGATCACTCATGCGAAGGAGGGAAGCGCCGTCGCCTCGCAGCCAGCGGTGCACCGCCCACTGGTAGGGATAGCCGCAGTCCGGCTCGCCGATGGCGATGGGCTCCGGCACCGAGACAGGGAGATGCGGGGCGAGGCGCGGTAGCCAGGTCGCTTCACGCTCGACTTGTTCAGTCGCCCAAGGGATGCGCGGAAGGCGCACAACGAGGTCGTCACCTAGGCGCCAGATGGCGTTGTCGGTACCCCACGGCTCGACCTTGCTCAACGGCAGGTCGGCGGCGTCGGGGAGTTGTGTCGCGAGCAGGTGGCGGACAAGCGCGGCGTCTATCTCGATCTCGTCCTCGTGCATGCGCATCGACACGACGAGGAGTCTTTCTCCACCTGCGGCGTCGCGTCGAGCGAGTTGGCCTCAGTCCCGAAAAGTTCGTCTGCGCGTGAGTGCCGCCGGAACCTGCCTTTCGGAGAGCCGCGACGAAGGCACCCTGCAGCTCGGGAGGGCCGCGAGAGGGCGCGCACCCCGTCTATAACCTGCGACTATGTCTGCTGAACTCGCCGCTCAACAGTTAAGGGCTGGAGACTCTGTGCCTGATGTTGCCTTGTTGCCCGAGGAGCGGAAGCGCGCTCGGCTATTCCTCGTGTCGTACTTCCCACTCTGGGCGATGGTGGCGCTAAGGAGCCTTCCGCCCCACCACGTCTGGCACTGGTCTGCACGCTGGCTTGCAGTCCTTGTTTTCGCAGCGTTGGCTGCGTGGTCCTTCATCGATGGCTGTCGCCTCATATCTGGTGCAGGCCATACGACCGAGCGGACGCTGTACTTCTCCGAAGTCAGCAACCAGGGTGGTAACGCTGCGGGTTACCTGGCCACATACTTACTTCCGTTCCTCGGCATCGTGCCTGCAGATATCGGAGACTGGCTTGCGTACGGGGTCTATCTCCTCGTCGCGCTGGCGGTGTTCGTTCGTTCGGATCTCGCTCTGGTCAACCCCACCCTCTATTTGATGCGGAGGAGGGTGGTCTCAGCTCGCGCCTACCTCGGCCCAGAAATGGCCGAACAGCAACAGTTGAGTTCTCTGCCAGTACTTGTGGTCGTCCGTGACCCTGCAGCTCTAACCAGGGGTCCAGTGGGGGTCGTTGCGCTCGCCGGGAGCTTCGTCACAAAACACGAGCCAGCCGGATGACTGCGCGAGACTGCAGCTTGTGCCGCGCAACAGGCAACAGCTGAGTTGGCCAGCCGTAAACTTCCAGGCGGAGCCTCGGCTCCTCGTCGGGCGGCGAGCCGCGGGCACCCGCCTTGAGGGATATCGGTTTGAACTACACGAGGACGTGTTCCCGGCTCTCGTAGAAATATGCCGGCCTCTGCTTACGTTTCTGAACTCAAAGCCCTCAAGAGGGTATGAGCCCTTTACAACGGTCGAGCGCGACGAGGAGTATCTCGCGCTAGCAATCGACGGTCTCCCAAAGCACCCTGGTCGGCAGAACGCTCGGCTGGAAGCCGACGAACCGCCAACGATCGAAGAGGACGTGGCTGACCTAGTCTCGATCGTCCGCGGAGTTGATGGACGCGACGCCCTCGACCGACAAGGCATCGAAACTGAGCGCTTCACCTTCTCCGCCATCTGTTGGCCGCATGGCGACTCGTTCGTTGGCTTCGTGACGAAGGCTAATCCCGTGATCACGGTAACAACAGGGACTCGATATTTCCGCTACGAGGAAACGCTGCGGCGGGTCGAGCGTCCGAACGTTGTTCTGAGCAACCGCGTGGACCTGTTCGTCGGCGCTGAGACGCTCGCGATCCTGAATCCGAGCGCGTTTCGAATGCTGCTAGCCGACGTGGCGATCGCGATGACACGCGTGCCTAGAGATGTCGCTGCGGTGCGCAGGCAACTTCGATCGAAACGCCTCCCACTGTCGCTGCAAGCCGCGGCAGCTCTTCAGGAAGCCGCAGCATTCCGGCTTTCCTTTGCTCGCCGACTCAACGAACTTCCAGCTCGGATACAGGAGCTTGATATCACGGCCGAGCGAGTTCGCAAACGGATGACAGCCCATGACCTCGATCCCAGCATGCTGCTCGACCAGAACGAGGTGTTCTCGTTCGGTGCCGAGGACGTCGAACACTTTCTGGACCTGATGGAGGGCCGGTTCTCTTCGAGGACGACTTCACTGGCGCCCACCGCCGAGCGGAACGCTTCTCCGCCAGGCGGTAACAGCAGATCGCCGGTCCCCTAAGCAGCTCGTGCCAGGGCGCTGACTCAATCAAGGCGTGCGCTGCTGGGGGTAGTCCGAGCTCACAGGTCCGGCGATCCTCTCATCTGTCATGGCCTGCACTATGGATGCTCCGGGCTCAAGATCATGGCTCGAACTTGAACGGTTCAGATTTCATGCCCGGCACGTACACGTCATACGCCTTGACATCGTCCAGCGGTAACCGCCCCGTGCGTCTTGCGTCGAAGGCGACTTGAACCCGTTCGGTCTCCGTCCCGACGGCGTGGACCGCGTCGAGGATGGCATCAAGGTCGGTGAGCTCGATCGGCTCGGTAGTGAAGCCGCGCTTGGTCTGTTGGAGCGAGTGCCATTCGTAGTAGGACTCCCAACCCTGGGCTTCGTCTCCGAGATGCCAGCCGCCGCCGACGGTGGAGTGAGCTTGATCGTTTCTGGCGAGCCTCGCGTCGTCCAGCTCCTTCAAGAAACTGGCGAACGACTTGTCGACTCCCATCTCCTTGAAGAGGTCCCTCAAGATGAGAATCTTGGCCTCAAATGACAGCCGCAGGAGGACCAAGCCGTAGAAAGCCTCCGACGCTTCGAGCTCGAAGTAGTAGGCGATGACGGCGCTCGTCCAGTCGTCCAGTGCGCTCACCTCGGAAATGATCTGCCCGCGGAGTTCGAAGATCTGTCGCCGGAGTTCAGGACCGTCAGTCATCGTCGCCGGATGGTCTTTGCTCGTCCTGCTGGTGTCCGTGTGCCGTGATGGTGATGCCGGGATCTGTCGGTAACGGAAAGTCGAACGTCTCTCCGATGCCCAACGCATGCTCAATCTTCCCGTTCACGACGGGAACAGTAGGGTTCTCGGCTTCGTACATAGCCCAGCCAGCGCCCGCCGGTAGAGTTTCCGGACACTCGATGACCGGTTGTTTGGGAATTCTCCAGACGCCTGCAGCGACTGCAACGGCCTCCACCCTGATTTCGCCCACTTTGGAAGCGCGCCAGTCAACTTCTTCTGGTCGTTGATCAAACGGACGGGCTTCCCGGTGGAGGGCGAAAATGAACTCTCTGGTCTGCATTCGCAATACCCTTCTTTCGCGTGACGCCACAACGGAGCTCTCCGCCAGCTGAATTGAGTCTGCGGACTCCGAGGTTACGCGAGGTGCCTATCGGAAGATGGCCTTTGCCTTTCCGACCATCGGAGCATCACTGGGGACCCCGGGAAGACGAACCCTGTCCGTGTGGCTCCAGGCGGCGAGCTCGGAACTGTCACCGCGCCGCCGACGGCCGCTGGCTCACACCAGACGCTGAACCGCTGCTCGCAGGCGACCTCACCGGGCAGTCACACCCAAGGTGTTACGCCCGAGCCAGCGGCGATTGCTCGTCGAAGCTGACGTCCGAGCATTGGATCAGCGCGAGCGTTCTCGAATCCCTGGAGCCCGTCACTGTCAGTGGGATGCCCTGGCAGCAAGGGGGCCAGCACTCACTTAGCGTCAAGAGTCTCGGCTCGAACATTCTCTGCGACCGCCACAACGGGGCCCTCTCCGATCTCGACAAGCTGGCGGCCCGGCTCTTCCGGGTCCTGCGGGACTACCAAGCCGACCTAAGGGCAGACGTCGATCCACACGGAGCCGAGTTCGCGTTGTTTGATGGCGCAACCTTGGAGCGCTGGCTCCTTAAGACGTTTTGGGGAGCCGCCTCCGCTCGCGTTCTCGGTACGCCGAGTGGTGTGATCTCGCAGGTACCGGCGGTTGTACCCGAGGCGTCGGTCGCCGGCTACCTGTTTCGAGGCGATGGCCGACCGGAAGGTATCGGCATGTATGTCGGTATTCAGCCAGGCGCCCTGGTCGCTCCGCGTGCCGAAATCGACATCTCGGGCATGGCCAAGCCAGATGGAACGATCGTGGACGGTAGGTTGGCCTTCGGTCCGCTGGTCATGGGGTTCACCTTCGGGACTCCCCCCGATATCGGGGTAGAGCGCCATCGTCACCCGCAGGCCATCTTCATGAGAGAAGAGGGATCTACGATTCCACAGCGTCAGAAAATTGTCGCGCTTGGCTGGTCTGAGCAAGGTGACCCGCCTGTCATCTTGATTCGACAATCGCCCGGCCTCGTTTGACGTGAGTTCCTGCTACAACGCGTCGGACGTCTAGTTCTTCTTGGTCCACCGGTCTCTGGTGACCTGAGCCAGAGATTCGCCGCTCCGAGCACGAGCTGGAGGCCGCCCGTGTCCTCGCCCCCTCTGAGATTGACACAACCGGTAGGTACCCTCGACGAGTAAGACATGCGCAAGGAGCCAAGAGGAGACGCACAATGAGCGCGGACATGTTGCCAGCCGAGAGGCACCAGTTCCGGTACGAGCGTACCCGGGGCGACTCGGGATGGTGGGACGGTTATCAAACCGGTCGTCACGACCGCTGGCTGGTCGCCGGGATCTGTGGAGGGTTGCTCGGCTACCTCATCGGGCGCCGCCACCACCCGCTTGTTTGGGTCTGTCTCGCTGGTCTAGTGCTCGCCATCGGCGTCGTCGTCTTGGCCCTCTTTCCCTACGTCGCCGTCGCCGTCGCCATAACCATCGTGGCCCGCTGGCGGGCTAGCGGACGAAGCTGGTCCCGCATCGGGGCGACGTTCGGAGTCGTCCTCTCCGGCGTCGTGGTCTCGCTTCTCGTGCTTGCCACCCTCGGGCCCGGCCCGGCTCTGTTGGCCATGGCCGGGTCGTGGGGACTCTGGCACGTGGCCGGCAGACAGCGGCTCGCACGCCTATAGCGCGTCGCGGCCCTTCGGCCAGCGGCGGTGTCTTGGACCGGAACGCGCACCGGTCATTCCGGCGGTCTCATCGTCACGGGCGTGCTCGGGCATGGCGGCCCGCGTCCGTGTGGTCGGCGACGTGGAGGGGCGAGCGGTCACAAGCTGCCATCACGGTGTGGACGTAGGCGCGAGTGAGCACGACCTCCATCGGCTCGCGCTACGAGGGCACGCGGTCTCTTGCAATTCATCGTCCGGCATCCTCGGACAACCGCCCAGCCAACCAGCTACGCAGCTCCTGTGTCGGGACGAGCACACGTCGTCCCATGCGGACAGCAGGTATCGCGCCTGATCGTATGGACTCGTAGACTCTCTCGCGGCTAACTCCTAGCAGGTTCGCGACATCTTCAACATTGAGTACTTGCCTGACAACTCCGGGAAGCGGATCTCGTGTGGATGCGTCGTCAGCCCAACCGCCGGGTGTTGCGTTGATGCCGGCACGCAGCCGTTCGGCGGCGCCGTCGAGCGCTTCGGCAAGGATTAGTCGGAGCTGGTCGGGATTCATCCCAGAGTTTCGCGAACACCGTTGACCGTGAGAGCGCCGCGACGTCTAGAGGCCGGGCCCCATAGACCTCCTCGGAACAACCCTGCCCGGGCCGACAGCAGCTCACGAGGAACTCTCTGTTGCATCGCAGCGACTATGCGGACCGCGGCAGCCCGCGTGAGGCCGTCACAGATTGCCACGTGATGCGAGGCGGTGCGATGCCGTAGCAGGGTGTACAACTGAACTTTCATGAGGACCGGACCGTGACCACACTTGAGGAATTGACGCCTGGCGCCGTCGTCCGCGGTGTCGTCCCCGGCGAGTCAGTCACAGTTGTCGCGACACGTTGGGCAGGGTCTCGAAGCGTCGTGCTTACGTTCCGAACAGACAGCGGCAGGGTCGACGAACAGATCGTCTACCGCACCCAGGAGCCCGAGCTGCTGCTGGACGGCCAGGGTCGGGCCTGGTCTTTCGATGGCGACGGCGCCTTGTTCCGGCTCGTCGCCGAGGCCCGCCGGATCCGTCTCGCCTATCTGTTCGATCCTCGGCTCGCGGTCCACCTGAGCCTGATCGAGCCTCTGCCCCATCAGATCGTCGCCGTCTACGGCGACATGCTCCCCCGGCAACCGCTTCGCTTTTGTCTGGCAGATGACCCCGGCGCCGGCAAGACGATCATGGCCGGGCTCTATATCAAGGAGTTGATGCTGCGAGGTGACCTGCGCCGCGCTCTGATCGTGGCTCCCGGCGGACTGGTCGGGCAGTGGCAGGACGAGCTACACGACAAGTTCGGCCTCGACTTCTCGATCCTCACCCGAGAGCTGATCGAGGCCGCCCGGACCGGAGATCCTTTCGCCGAGCGAAACCTGATCATCGCCCGGCTGGACCATCTCTCCCGCAACGACGACCTGGTAGATCGTCTCAGCGCCACCGAATGGGACCTTGTCGTCGTCGATGAGGCACATCGCATGGCGGCCCACTACTTCGGCAACGAGGTCAAGGAGACGAAGCGTTACCGGCTCGGCAAGGTGCTCGGCGGCACGACACGTCACTTCTTGCTCATGACGGCGACGCCGCACGCCGGGAAGGAGGAGGATTTCCAGCTCTTCATGGCGCTCCTCGACTCCGACCGCTTCGAGGGCAAGGTTCGTGACGGCGTTCACACCGCCGACGTGTCAGACCTCATGAGACGCATGGTGAAGGAAAACATTCTTCGCTTCGACGGCCGACCACTTTTTCCGGAGCGCCGTGCCTACACGGTGCCTTACGAGCTGTCGGATCTGGAGATGGCCCTCTACGGAGAGGTAACCGCCTACGTCGCCGAGGAGATGGGGCGGGCCGAACGGCTTGCGGCCGAAGGCGAAGGCCGTCGAGGTAACCGCGTGGGCTTCGCGGTCACGGTGCTGCAACGGCGTCTGGCCTCGAGTCCTGAGGCGATCTTCCAGTCGCTCGCCCGTCGGCGTAGGCGGCTCGAAGACAAGGCGAGCGAAGCCAGGGCCCAACAGCGCGCCCATTTGCTGCTCGCTGAGAGCGAGCCGCTGCGGGTCCTGCTCGACGATCCTGAAGAGGACTTGGACGACGATATCGAGGATCTCGAAGGAGCCGAGGTCGAGGAGCTGGAAGAACAGCTCGTCGACCAGGCTACGAGTGCACGCACGCTGAGTGAGCTGCAACACGAGATCGCGACGCTCGGTCGCCTGGAGGCCCTCGCTGACCGCGTACGCCAGTCGCAGGTCGACAAGAAATGGACCGAACTTGTCGGGCTACTCGCCGAAGCGCCGGAGATGATCGAAGCTGATGGCTCGCGAAAGAAGCTGATCGTCTTCACCGAACACCGTGACACTCTCAACTATCTCGTGGGCAAGCTGCGCACCTATCTGGGCAGGCCCGAGGCCGTTGTCACCATCCACGGCGGAGTAGCCCGCGAAGAGCGGCGGGTGATCCAGGAGCGGTTCACGCAGGACAAAGAATGCCTGATCCTGGTCGCAACCGATGCGGCGGGCGAAGGTATCAACCTCCAGCGAGCGCACCTGCTTGTCAATTACGACCTTCCATGGAACCCGAACCGGATCGAGCAGCGCTTTGGGCGCATCCACCGGATCGGCCAGACCGAGGTGTGCCACATGTGGAACCTCGTCGCCGATGAAACCCGCGAGGGACAGGTCTACCGCCGGCTGCTCGACAAGCTCTCCGAGATGCGCGACACCCTCGGCAAGGACCAAGTCTTCGATGTCCTCGGTGACGTGCTCCCGGGCCAAGAACTTCGGGACTTGCTGCTAAAGGCAATCCGTTACGGCAATCGGCCAGAGGTGAAGGCACAGCTCAATCAGGTCATCGACGCCAAGGTGGGCGATGGTCTCGCCGAGCTCGTTCGCGAGCACGCCCTCAGTTCAGAGATGCTCTCGGCTGCTGACCTCGAACGGATCAGAGTCGACATGCTCGAAGCCGAGGCCCGCAAGTTGCAGCCAGGCTACGTGTACGCCTGGTTCGCGCAGGCCTTTGCGGGACTCGGTGGCAGGATGAGCGAGCGGGAGACGGACCGATTCGAGATCACCTTCGTCCCAGCAGAGATTCGCAATCGGGATCGTCTCATCGGTGCCGGCGTGCCCGTCCTACCCAAGTACCAGCGTGTCACCTTCGAAAAGAATCTCATCCAGGTCGAAGGAAAACCCCTGGCGGAGCTGGTCGCGCCCGGCCATCCACTACTTGAGGCTGTCCTCGACATCACCTTGGAGCGACATCGGGCCCTCCTGCGCCAAGGGACAGTGCTCGTGGACGCTGCCCGCTCCGAGAGCGTCCCACGGGTCCTCGTCTTTCTCGAACATGCCGTCACCGACGCGAGGGTCGATAGCCATGGCAATCGTCGCACCGTGTCGCGTCGCTTCGAGTTCGTGGAGGTCCCCGAGGTAGGCGAGCTGCTTCCAGCCGCCCATGCGCCATATCTCGACCTCCGGCCGGCCTCTGACGTAGAGCTGGCAGTCATTGGGCCGCTTGTCAAGGAGATGACCTGGCTGCACGGTGATGTTGAGACTCGGTCGCTCGACTACGGGATCGACGTCCTATCTGCGGAGCATCTCGCCGAAGTCCGCTCCCGCACCCTGGAGCGTGTTGCCAAGGTGAAGGCCGCCGTCCAGGAGCGCCTTACCCGCGAAGTTACTTACTGGGATCACCGAGCGAGCGAGCTTCAGCTGCAAGCCGACGCCGGTAGGTCGCCTCGGATGAACCCCGACCGGGCCGCGGCACGCGCCGATGAGCTGCAGCGGCGCAAGGAGTCGCGTCTCGCAGAGTTGGATCGTGAGGCGCAGCTGGCGTCGCAGCTCCCGGTCGTCGTTGGTGCAGCACTAGTCCTCCCGCTGGAGACGATTCAACAGGCAATGGGCACAGGCTCTTCACTTCTCTCTCCTCCCCACGCCGTTGATACCACCATCGTCGAGCGGAGGGCAGTTGACGCGGTTCTGGCGGTCGAAGAGCATCTCGGCCACGAGACACAGGAGATGCCACATAGCCACCCCGGGTACGACATCCGGTCGACCCTCCCAACCGGTGAGACGCGATTCCTCGAAGTCAAGGGCCGCATCGCTGGCGCCGACTCGTTCGTGGTGACGCAAAACGAGCTTCGATTTGCGGCCAACGTGCCGGACGCGTACGTCCTGGCACTTGTCGAGGTCTCGGCAGGCGGGCCAGACAACGATCGGGTCCGTTACTTGGTGCATCCTTACGGCTCGGATGTCCGTCTGCCATTCGACACGACGAGCACGACGCTCGGTTGGCAGCCCTATTGGCGGCGAGCTATGCCACCGAGCGAAATCTGATGGCGACCAAGCTGATCGAGGTCGCCCTTCCCCTCGACGTCATCAATCGCGAGGCTGCTCGAGAGAAGAGTATCCGACACGGTCATCCGAGCACCCTCCATCCGTGGTGGGCACGACGTCCTCTCGCTGCCTGTCGGGCGGTTCTGTTCGCTCAGCTTGTCGACGATCCGTCGGCCCACCCTGATCGGTTTCCATCGGAGGCCGCTCAGGACCGCGAACGCCGACGGCTGTTCGCGATCATCGAGCGCCTAGTGCCCTGGGAAGCGACTACCGACACCAGAGTGCTGGCAGAAGCTCACGCAGAGATTCGCCGGTGCTATCCCAGCGGCGCGCCGAGAATTCTCGATCCATTCTGTGGAGGCGGCTCCATTCCTATTGAAGCGCAACGGCTCGGCCTAGAGGTTGATGCGAGCGATCTCAATCCCGTCGCAGTGCTCCTTACCAAAGCATTGATCGAACTGCCAGCCAAGTTTACGGGACGCGCTCCGGCGCATCCGGATACTGGAACCAGGCTTGCAGGAGCTCACGGTTGGGAGGGCGGATGTGGTCTGGCCGAGGACGTTCGATATTACGGGAAGTGGATGCGGGACCAGGCTGAACAACGGATAGGCCACTTATACCCGAGGGCAGATACTCCGAAGGCAGCCGGGCAAACCGTTATAGCGTGGATCTGGGCTCGAACCGTTACGTGTCCGAATCCGGCGTGTCGTTTCACGATGCCGCTCGTGAGGAGCTTCTGGTTGAACAAGAAAAGCGGCGGCGAGGCGTGGATCAGCCCCTTAGCTGATCCGGTCGTTGAAAGGAGGGTGCGGTTCGAGGTTGTTCACAGCAAACAGGGACCCTTAGTTCCCGGGACTGTGACTCGTTCGGGCGCCATGTGTATCATCTGCACTACTCCGGTACCGCTGGCCCATGTCCGCGCCGAGGGGGTGGCGGGGCGGATGGGTGCTCAGCTAATGGCTGTTGTCTCGGATGGAGGACGCACCCGTATTTACCAGTCTCCGACGGAAAGTCACGAACGGTCAGCAGAAGTTTCTAGACCGGAGGCGATACCGGACACGGACCTGCCGGAGCGCGCCCTCGGCTTCCGAGTGCAAGCGTACGGGATGACGCATCACGCTGATATGTTCACTAATCGGCAGCTCACGGCATTGTGTACCTTCGGGGAACTAGTAAGTGATGCGCGGACAGAGGTGATAGCCGATAGCGGCGGGGACGTGGAGTACGCAGACGCTGTCGCAACCTATCTGGCCGCGTGCGCGAGCAAAGCGGCGACGTTCTATACGACCCTTGCTCGATGGAGACCGGGTGAGGGCAAGTCTGCTCCAGCGTTTGGACGGCAAGCGATTCCCATGACGTGGGACTACGCAGAAGTCAACCCGTTTGCTGGAGCCGGAGGCGACTGGACCGGCATAATCGATGGCGCGTCTCGCGCCATTCTCAAGTTGCCCTGCGTGGGACTTGCCACAGCCGAACAGTTTGACGCGGCAGAGCGAGACTTCTCGGGCTACGTGATATCGACGGATCCTCCGTATTACGACAACATCGGTTATGCGGACCTATCGGACTTCTTCTATATCTGGCTGCGTAGATCCTTACGCGACATCTATCCTGAACTCTTTCGAACGATACTGACCCCGAAGACGGCCGAGATGGTGGCGACGCCTTTCCGATTTGGTGGCGATAGGAAGAAGGCTGACGATCACTTTGAGCATGCCTTTGCCCGTGTATTCGCCAAGGCTAGCGGTGAAAGCAACTCGGACACTCCAATGACGATCTACTATGCATTTAAGCAGAGCGAAGGAAACGACGACGAGGACGGAGGCGTGGCAGCCAGTGGTTCAACTGGTTGGGAAACAATGCTCTCTGGGCTCGTCGCAGCGGGCTTCACGGTTACAGGCACCTGGCCATTGCGAACAGAAGCCGCCACGCGACTGATCGCGTCCGGTACCAATTCTCTCGCGTCGTCGATCGCTCTTGTGTGCCGTCCCCGCCAAAAGGAAGCGGGGGTCACAGATCGTCGTGGCTTCCTTCAGGCACTGAAGCGTAAGCTTGGTCACGCGTTGCGCGATCTCCAAAGCGGCGGAATTGCTCCGGTGGATCTTGCGCAGGCCGCCATCGGTCCCGGGATGGCGGTATTTTCGAGCTTCGCTAAGGTAGTCCAGCCAGATGGAAGCGCGATGCCGGTCCGGAATGCTCTCGCCCTGATTAACCAGGTACTCGACGAGGTGTCGGCGGAGCAAGAGGGTGAGTTCGATGAAAGTACGCGATGGGCAATCGCGTGGTACAGCGAACATGGAATGGATCAAGGGGAATATGGTCGAGCGGATGACCTAAGTAGAGCGAAGAACGTCAGCGTTGACGGACTCGTTCGTGCAGGGATCGTCAAGTCGGGCGGAGGAAAGGTTCGGCTGCTTGAGCGCGACGAGCTGGATGCGAGCTGGGACCCGACCACGGACAGCCGTCTCACTGTCTGGGAGGTCACTCAGCATCTCATTCGCCGGCTGCTCAACGACAACGAGACTTCGGCTGCAGAGCTGCTCGCCAAGGTTGGTGGCCTGGGAGACGCAGCACGCGACCTGGCGTATCGCCTCTTTTTGATCGCCGAGTCGAAGAAGTGGTCAAAGGAGGCTGCCCCGTACAACGCTCTGGCGGCATCGTGGCTCGAGATCACTCGATTGGCTGCGCTGCCATCGGATGGCCAGGGCTCATTTCCGGGGGTGAGAACCGATGGCGCTGAGTAATCGGGATCGTGTGGGCAAGGCGCTCGAACTCTTGGGCGGGCCATTCGGCGCCTACATCGACGGGCGTATGACCAAGGGTTCCTCGATTGGGGGCAACTGGAAGGCTGCGTACGCCGATGTCAACGTCAGCGAGGATCCGTCGGCGCAGATCAACGTCGTGCTCGACAACTGGCAGACGGTGTTCCGCCACGAGCTGCGAACGACCGGACGCAATCTCGTCGGCGAGGTCCGCGAGTGGCGCAACAAGTGGGCTCACAACGAACCGTTCTCGCACGAGGACGCCTACCGGTCGCTCGACACGATCGAGAGGCTCCTTGCACTAATCGATGCACCGGAAGCGGCGGCGGTTGGTGCGAGCAAGACCGAGCTGATGCGCCAGCGGCTCGAAGTCGAGGCGAGGAAGGTGACGCCCAAGCCGGATGCGCTCTTCACGGAACCGTCGGCAGGGCTCCGGCCATGGCGCGACGTGATTCAACCGCACAACGACGTTTCCCAGGGCAAGTTTGCGCTGGCTGAATTTGCAGCGAACCTCTATCAGGTACATCTCGGCCAGGGGCTCGACGAGTATGCCAAGCCGGTCGAGTTCTTCCAGCGAACATACCTGACCGTCGGCTTGCGTCAGTTGTTGACTCAGGCCGCCCAACGCATCACGGATTCGGGTGGTGTTCCTGTCGTCGACCTCCAAACGAACTTCGGCGGCGGGAAAACGCACTCGATGATCGCCCTTTACCATCTCTTCTCGGGTCTTCCCGTGACCGACTTCCCTCAGGAGATTCAAGAACTCCTAGCTGCTGCCGGCGTGACCGAGCTGCCCACGGTCCGTCGTGCAGTGGTCGTCGGTACGGAGATGTCGCCGGGCCAAGCCGAGGTCAAGTCGGATGGTACCGAGATCCGGACGCTTTGGGGCGAGATCGCTTGGCAGCTCGGAGGGGTCGAGGGTTACCAGCTCGTTGCCGAGGCCGATCGGACCGCCACGAGCCCCGGACAGGCGATGTCGGAGGTGTTCCGTCGCTTCGGGCCGTGCCTCCTCTTGATCGACGAGTGGGTGGCATACGCGCGCCAGCTCTTCGAGACGTCGGAGCTGCTACTTGGGGGGCTCTTCGAGACGCAGTTCTCCTTTGCCCAGACCCTCGCCGATGCCGCAATCGCAGTTCCGGGAGTGCTCCTCGTCGTCTCCCTGCCCGTCTCAGATGACCCTGCCCGTCCCGGATCTTCTCCGATCGGGTCTGAAGCCGAGGTTGGCGGTGTAGCGGGTCAAGAAGCAGCTCGCCGGCTCGGCAACGTCATCGCCCGAACGGAGACGCCCTGGCGGCCGGCATCCGCGGACGAGAGCTTCGAGATTGTTCGCCGACGGCTCTTCGAACCCATTGCTGCAGACCGCATCAGGGATCGAGACGCCACGGCACAGACCTTCAATGACTTCTACCGCACGCAAGCTGCGGAGTTCCCCACTGAGTGCCGAGAACCGGGATACGTCGACAAGATCAAGCGGTCGTATCCGATACATCCTGAACTCTTCGCTCGGCTGTACGAGGATTGGTCGACACTGGAGGGCTTCCAGCGCACTCGTGGGGTGCTCCGGTTGATGGCTGCGGTCATTTCGGCCCTCTGGGCAGGAAACGACCAGTCGCCAATGATCCTGCCGGCGAGCGTGCCTCTCGACGATCCCGCAGTGCAGGCAGAGCTGACGCGAAACCTCGACCAAGCATGGCAGCCCATCCTCGACAGCGACATCGACGGGCCGGGATCCGTGCCGCACAAGGTCGACCGGGCATATCCGAACCTGGGCCGGTACGGAGCCGCCCGTCGTGCAGCCCGAGCAGTCTTTCTGGCCTCGGCGCCTAGGACCGGGTCGGCGAACCGAGGAGTGGAGATCCAACGAGTCAAGCTCGCGTGCACGCTCCCCGGAGAGTCGGTCGCGACCTACGGCGACGCGCTCAACCGTCTCACAGACCGTTCCTCTTACCTCTACGTCGAAGGCGCTCGGTACTGGTACGGCACACAAGCCTCTGTTGCCAAGCGGGCACGAGAGCTAGTCGAGCAACTGCTCTCGACACGTCGTGATGAAGTGCTGGCGGAGATCGTGCGAAGGCTGCGGGATCAAACTCGCGATCGCGGGGATTTCGTCGCGGTACATGTCAGCCCTGCCAACGCCACGGAGGTCCCGGACGATCCAGATGCCCGGCTCGTCATTCTTGGACCGGCGACGCCGCACGTCAATCGGGACGACGACTCGCTGGCCATGGCGGCAGCACGTGACATCCTCGATCGCCGCGCGTCAGGGCAACGGCTCTACCGCAACATGCTCGTCTTCCTCGCAGCTGACGTTAGGCGGCTTGAGGAACTCGAAAGGGGTGCGGCAGAGTTTCTCGCCTGGAAGGAGATCGATGACGGACGAGGAGAGCTCAACCTCGACGTTTTCCAGACGAACCAGGCGATTGCTAAGAGGGCCGGCGCGGACGGAGGCGTCGATCTTCGTATTGCCGAGAGCTATCACTGGTGCCTGATTCCCCATCAGCCTGACCCGACGGGGCCAGTCAAGTGGGAGAGCGTCAAGGCCGAGGGACAAGGAACGCTCACAGTGCGCAGCAGCCGGAAGCTCGTGAATTCCGGCTCTCTGGGGGTGGCTTACCCCGCGGAGCTGCTTCGGGGTTTGCTCGACGGCGGTGTGCTCGCGTCCATGTGGTCTGACGGTCACGTGACTGCAAACGCCTTGTGGGACGCGTTTGCTCGATATCCGTACCTCCCTCGGCTCAAGAACCTGGAGACGCTCTGTGCCAGCGTTCGCCAGGGCGCTAATCCGATTAGCTGGCAGATCACGGGATTTGCGGTCGCTGACACGATCGAAGGCTCCACCGGTCGCTATGTCGGCCTAACAACCAACGGTGACGTCGTGACCGTGATCGGAACGACCTTGGTTGTTCGGCCAGACATCGCAAGCGCGCAGCTAGCCGAGGAGGCCGCTAGAGAGACTTCCGCGGCCAGCGGTGATCCCACGCAGGTCGCAACGCTGCGCGACCATGACGAGCCCGCCGCCGCTGGCGACACGTTTCGTCGTTTCTACGCAGTGGTTCGGCTCGACCCCGAACGCTATCAACGGGACTTCTCAAGGTTCGCGGCAGAAGTCATCGCGAACCTCGCCGGACTTCTCGGAACCAACGTCGAGATCTCAGTTGAGGTGAGTGCCACGAATCCTGAGGGGTTTCCGGACCACGTAACGCGAACGGTGACCGAGAATGCGCGTACCTTGAAGGTGGACTCCTACGGCTTCGAGACGGACTGACGGTCGCCCAAGGCCGGGCAGGTCACAGATCCGGTGCTCCGGCGGTGTTGGTCACGACAGCACCTGAAGGGTGCCACGTGACAATCGGTCACCGTCCGCGGCCGTCGTGCTCACTGAAATGACCGGCCGGAGTCCCGCACTGAGGAGCGGAGAGACATGCGGCGTCACCATGGCCGCGTTTCACCGCGTTGATCCGATGGCGCCGTTTGAGCGGACCTTGCCCATCAGGCGATCCGCGATCGGAAGCTTCAGGCAGCCTTCCGGTAATACTCATGGATGAGCCCGCCGAGCACGTCGCGGCGTCCGATCTCGCTCGGCTGCGGGCTTTGTGCTC
>Ga0182018_10001214_pt1 | contig 29996 bp, 29 predicted proteins | sample 812P2MmetaG_FD_120490 | JGI IMG/M metagenome (GOLD analysis project Ga0182018, IMG submission 120490) | Permafrost microbial communities from Stordalen Mire, Sweden - 812P2M metaG | ecosystem: Environmental > Terrestrial > Soil > Wetlands > Permafrost | place: Sweden: Stordalen | collected...
GCCATCGGCTAGCGCAAATCCAACGACTGCGCCCACCACCGCAGGAACACCCGCAGCCCCCCCGGCATCCGCAGCTGCACCAACCCCTGCACCGGCCGGCGCCGCGGCGCCTGCGACTACCGTGACGCCAACACCCGCGGCCACTACCTCAGGAACACCTGCGGCCGCGCCGACCAGTGCTGCTGCTCCAGCGGCTAGCGCAACGCCAACGCCTGCGCCCGGCACCGCCGGAACACCGGCAGCTGCGCCGACACCTGCGGGCACCGCGGCCTCTGGCGCGGCCGCAACGCCAACACCTGCGCCCTCCACTGCTGGAACGCCGGCCTCCGCGCCGACAGCCGCAGCCAATCCCCCCGCGACTCCCGCTCCTTCCGCTGGCAACGGCGCCGCGCCTTCGCCCACGGGAGCGCCCGCGGCTACGCCTTCGTCATCTCCGAGCCCGACGCCCACCGGAACAACTCCGGCGCCGACCAAAGGGGCAACCCCATGAGCGCGGAGAAGCCCAACGATCCCCGCCTGGACCAGGCGTCGGTATCCGACGAGAGCTTGCTGGACGCCCATGAGCAGCGTCTGGGCAGCCATCCCGACGAGGGCGCGCGCTACCGGCTGCTCCCGATCGCGATCCTCTTTACGCTCAGCGGTCTCATTCTCTTCTCGGGGACGTACCTGAACCGGTACACCGGCCATTACAGTCCCCTGATTTTCAATGAGAATGCCAAGCCGGCCAGCGGCGAGGCCGCCGCGCCCAAGGTCGATCCGCTCGTGCTCGGGGAGAAGGAATTCCAGGCGGTCTGCATCACCTGCCATCAGTCGACCGGGCAGGGGATGCCCGGAATCTACCCTCCGCTCGCCGGATCGGAATGGGTGAATGGATCCGCCGACCGGGTGATTCGCATCGTGGTCTATGGCCTGAAGGGCGGCATTAACGTCGAGGGGCATGATTTCACCGCCGCGGCGATGCCTGTCTTTGGCCAAGTGTCTGACTCGGCCTACAATTGGAATGACGAGAAGGTCGCCGCCGTCCTCACCTACGTCCGGCAGGCATGGACCAACAAGTCCGGCCCAATCTCAACGGACGACGTCGCCGCGGTCCGCAAGGCCGTGGGCGATCGCAAGGAGATGTCCGAGGCCGAGCTGGAGCAGGTGAAATAGCCCTGCTTCGTCAGTCACCGAGGCGCTTGTCGGGTACGAGGTAGTTCTTGATGTAGTCGGCGACGGCCCCGGCGAGCGGCGTGACCGGGCGATCGTATCCCGTAGCGCGCAACTTCGAGATATCGGCCTGTGTGAAGTACTGGTATTTTGAGCGCAGCGATTCGGGCATATCGATGAAGTCGATCCGGGGCGTGCGCCCCAAGGCAGCGAAGATGGCGTCGGCGAGCGTCAGCCACGTGTTGGCCTGCCCGGATCCCACGTTGAAAAGGCCGCCGGCGGACGAGGCTTTTTCGGCGAAATGGAGGGTCATCTCGACCGCATCTTTGACATAGAGGAAATCGCGCATCTGGCCGCCGTCCGGGTAGCGGGGATCGTAGCTCCGGAAGAGGCCGACCCGGCCCGAATCCCGAATCTGGCCGTGGGCTTTCGAGACGACGGAACGCATGTCGCCCTTGTGCTCCTCGTTCGGCCCGAAGACGTTGAAGTATTTCAGGCCCACAATCCGATCGAGCCAGCCCAGGCGCCGAGCATGGAGGTCAAAGAGGTGCTTCGAGTAGCCGTACATGTTGAGCGGTCGCAGGCGCTCGAGCGACGGGTCCTTGTCGTCCATTCCCTGGCTGCCGTCCCCATAGGTCGCCGCCGAGGAGGCGTAGACGAAACGGGCTCCAGAGGCGAGGGCCCATCCCGCGAGTTCGCGGGTGAACGCCGTGTTGTTGTCGATCAGGTACGAGGCGTCTCGCTCGGTTGTCGAGGAACACGCTCCCAGGTGAAACACCGCCGAGAATTTCCCGAATGCGGTCGGGCTTTGGGCCAGCCTCGAACGCAGCAGGGCGCCTTCGACGTAGTCCGCGTATTTCAGGGGAACCAGGTTGCGCCATTTCTCATCGGAATGCAGGACATCGCAGACGACGATGTCCTCGCACCCACGGACGTTGAGGGCCCACACCAGCGCGCTGCCGATGAATCCGGCGCCCCCGGTGACCAGGATTCGTCCGTTGAGGGCGTTCGTCGACATCAGGCCGACAGCTCCCGGGCGCGGGCCTTGGCGGCCAGAACCGCGTCGCGTATGAGTCCGCGGAAGTCTCGCTCGGCCATCGGGCGAAGGCCCGCGGCCGTGACGCCGTTGGGCGACGTGACCTGGTTTCGTAGCTCCTCGGGGTCCACCTCGCGCCGGGCGAGGAGCCGCGCGGAGCCGAGAAGGGTCTCATTTGCCACCAGGGCGGCCACTATAGGATCAAGGCCCGCCGCAACGCCGGCATCCCTCAGGGCGGCCGCGAATTCAAACACATAGGCCGGTCCGCTTCCGCTGACCGCCGTGAAGGCGTCGATCTGGTCCTCGGGAAGCTCGACCGAGCGTCCAAGGGCGCCGAACACCTGGCCGAGGACGCGCTGGTCCCGCGCCGCCAGCGGCTCCCGCGAGCACCATCCGGTCATGCCTGCGCCGATTTGGCCCGGCGTGTTCGGCATGCTCCTGACGATGTTGCGGGCCCTGGGAAAGGTGAGCGCCAGCGCTCCGATCCTCTTGCCGGCGAGGATGGAGACCACCAGGCGATCGGCTGAAAGCGACGCGAGCCGGGCATCGGCCTTCGCCAGGTTCTGGGGCTTGAAGGCGACCACGAGGGTTCCGGCGCCCGCCAGAAGCTCGTCGAGGGACGCCGCAATGCGGATTCCCGTGCGTGAGGCCAGGGCCGATGCCGACGAGCCCGTGCCTCCCATGCAGACGATCTTTAGCGGCGCAAAGGCGCCCTTGGCGATCAGCCCCTCGACCATTGCGGCCGCCATGTTGCCGGCGCCGAGGAACGCGATCTGGTCCATGGACGGGGCCCGAGGCCCTACTCCTCTTCCCCCGACTGCTCCCTCTGGCGCGGGTCGCGGACGGGATGGACGAGGATTGCGCTGGCGCCACCGCCCGGCCTCGAGACGAGGCTGACCTCGCCACCGAGGTTGCGGAGCGAATGGCGCGCGATAGTGAGGCCCATGCCGACCCCCACCGTGCGCTTGCCGCTCACAAAGGGCTCAAACATGCGGTCGCGGATATCCTCGGCGATACCGGCCCCCATGTCGTCGACCCTCAGCTCAACCATTTTTTCACCGCGTGGACGGTCAAACAGCCGGGTGTGGATCGAGATGTGGCGCTGGTCAGCCGGCTGCTCCCCATACGACTCCCAGGCATTGATCAGGACCTTCGACAGGATCTCCTCGAAGGTCTCGATGTTGGTGTCGATCTCCAGGTCGGCGGCCGGGTTGTAGACGGTCACCCCGGCGGTCAGCTTGTAGTCGGTGTGGAAACGATGGATTCCGCCCTCGATCAACCGGGCGAGTGGAACGCGGGTGAGCTCCGGCCGCGACTTCACGACTAGCGTGCTCAGCTGGCGCACGATAGCGACGATCCGCTGGATCGCGTCGTCGACGTTCTGCGCATTTTTCTTCACCGACGTCGGCTTGTCGTAGCCGGCTTTGATGAGGTCGAGGTACCCGATGACGACGCCGAGCAGGTTGTTCAGGTTATGGGCGATCCCCTGGGCGACGGCGCCGATCGTCGCCGCCCGCCGCGATTCCTCCAGGCGGCGCTGAAGTTCCAGATTCTCTCGGTTGATCGCCGCGAACCTCAGCTGGGTCTGGACGCGCGCGACGGTCTCATCGAGGTCGATCGGCTTGGTGATAAAGTCCACTGCGCCGACGCTCAGGCCCTCAAGCTTGCTTTCCTTCGTGGTGCGCGCCGTCACGAAGATGACCGGAATGGACCGCGTTTCGCTGCTCGTCTGCAGGCGCTGGCAAACCTCGAGCCCGTCCATGTCGGGCATCATCAGGTCGAGAAGGATCAGGTCGGGTTTGCGCAACTTGATCTGCTCGAGCGCCTCCAGGCCGTTGCCGGCAGTAACAACCTGCATACCCCCGCGCTCCAGCTTCCGTTTGAGAAGCTGGACGTTGATCGGCTGGTCATCGACTACCAATATTGTTTCACCGGGCATCGTCGTTAGTTGTGCAGGATGACAATGGTGTAAAGGGTGCCGGGCGCAAGCCAACGCGCACCAAATCAGCCGCCGTTGCGGATTCGGAAGGCTTTGACGGTGTTCTTCATAAGCATGGCCACCGTCATAGGGCCCACGCCCCCGGGCACCGGCGTGATCTTTGAGGCGACGTTAGCCACGGTAGGAAAATGGACGTCCCCGACCAGCCGGTAACCGGCCTTCCTCGAGGTATCGGAAACCCGGTTTATTCCCACGTCGATGACCACGGCGCCGGGCTTGACCATGTCGGCCGTGACAAACTCCGGCCGGCCAATGGCTGCGATGAGGACATCCGCCTGGCGGGTAATCGTCGCCAGGTTGACGGTCCGCGAATGGCATACGGTGACGGTGGCATTGGCCCCCGCCCTGCGCTGGAGCGCGAGGAGGGCCGCCGGCTTGCCCACAATGAGCGAGCGGCCGACCACGACCACGTGCCGGCCCTCGAGTTGGACCGAGCTCCGCGCGAGCAGCTCCATGATTCCCGCAGGGGTGCAGGCCACAAATCCCGAGTCATCCTCCTGGGCGAGCTTCCCAAGGTTGATGGGGTGGAAGCCGTCGACGTCCTTTTCGGGCGCAATGCGGCCAAAAACGGATCGCTCGTCGAGATTTGCGGGCAGGGGGGACTGCACGAGAATTCCGTCGACCCCGGGATCGGCATTGAGGTTCTCCACGAGCTCCTCGAGGGCGGCCTGGCCAATCGAGGCCGGTGGCAGGAGCACGCGGCTCTCGATCCCAATCTCCGCGGCGGTCTGGCCCTTTTTCCGAACATAGGAAACCGAGGCGGGATCCTCGCCGACGCGCACCAGTGCGATGCAGGGCTTGCGCCCCTTGATCGACGAGACCTGCGCCTTCAGTTCCGCGATGAGCTCGGTCGCGATACGGTTTCCATCGATGACCTCCATCTACTTGAGCCTGAGGCCCTCGACGGCGATCACGAGATCCTTGCTGTCCTTCACGGTGCTGATGGATCCGAGGACGACGACCGCGTGATCGGAGTAGCTGTCGATCTGCTCGGTCAAGAGGAGGTTGGTGAGGTCGACATAGGCGATACGGCTGCCCGACGCGTCGACGAGCTGCCACGCATACGGGGGACGGGGGTTGAAAAGACTTTTCGCGGATGCCAGCGTTCCCTCGAACAGCCGGGAGAGCGGCGCGCCGCCGCTCGATGGCGCCGCTGCGGCCGGGGCGGCGGGCGAGGCCGCCGCAGCCACAGGTGCCTCAATCGGGGCCGCCATCGCCGCAGGCGCCACAGGGGCGGACTCGATCGGCTGAGACGCGCCGGTGAAAATGTAACCGACGAGGGACTTCTCCAGGCGAAGCTGGGTCCAGGCCCCGTGGAGCCCCGTGATATCGGCTTTGTCGCCCTTTTCAAAAACGGCGAGCAGTCCCGAATCGCTCTTTGGCGCCAGATAGATCGAGGCGCCGGGTCGGACATCGAGCTGCTTCGTGAGGTCCTTGTTCCTGACATATCCCTCGAAGGGGCCGTCGACCTCGACGGAAGTCCAGCCGGCCGGAGGCGGCCCGCCCTTGTCGCTCGGCGCCGGCTGCTCGGTGCCCGCCTTCAGGATCGCGATCACGGGCGCGGACGGATCCGGCTGGGACTGCACTGCCGTCGATTGGTTGAGTGTCGCGGCGCCGAGCGCCGTGCAGCCCGCCAAGGCAGCGGCTGTAAGGGTGAATTTAATCTTCATGATTGGATGTGTCCGTTGGAGCGGTCGCCTGCAACTCGGCCTGAGGAGTCCTGGGCGACCGGAAAAGCTGTTCGATCTCCTTTGAAGCAAGATGTTTGGCTCCGCGCAACGGGATTCCCTTCAACCTTACCGCCCCAATTTGGTAGCGGCGCAGCCGCTGCACCACGTAGCCCAGCGCCGAAAAGAGCAGCCGGATTTCACGTTTCTTGCCATGATGCATGTGGATATCCAGGTCTTGGGATGTCCCGTCGGGCCTCGGATTGACGAGGGCCGCGCGCTCCACTTTCAGGCGTTCGCCCTCGAAGGTGAGGCCCTTGACGAGCCGGGGCAGCCGGGAAGCCGGGTAGGATTGCTTGAGCGAGACGTGGTAGCGCTTCACCACCTCGTTGGAGGGATGCATCAGCCGGTGGGCGAGATCGCCGTCGGTCGTCAAGATGACCAGGCCCTCGCTGTCCTTATCCAACCGACCCGCGCAAAAGAATCTAAACCGCGAATATTCCCTGGGGAGAAGCATGAACACCGTGTCGGAATTGTGGGGGTCGTCATTGGAGCAGACCAGGCCCCTCGGTTTGTTGACCGCGAGCGTGATCCTCGGCTGCGGCGCCGATCTCACGTTCTTGCCGCTCACGGTCACCCGGTCAATCCCGGGCGACACCTTCTGGCCTGCGATCGCCTTGGTTCCGTTGACCCATACCTCTCCCTGCGCAATCAACGCTTCCGCCGTCCGTCTCGAGCAGAGACCCGCATCGGCGATGAATTTCTGCAGACGAACGGATTCTTCGCCCGACCGGGAGTGCAACGAGGTGTCCTTCAATTTGAGAGTCAACGTTGGCTGGGGCGCAAATCATGGCAAACGCAAAGGCCCGCGACCGCCCGCTTCCGGTTGAACCGGCTTGCAAGGCCCGACAGCCGGGGGCTTTATTGTCGGCTCCTTTTCCATGGCCGATCCCGTCGCAACCTCAGGATACTCGAAGGACAATCCCTTTCCCGCGCGGGTCACGGACAATCGTGTGTTGAATCGGCCCGGTTCGTCGAAGGAGACCCGCCATATCGTCATAAATATCGCCGGGAGCGGACTCCATTACAAGGCGGGGGATTCCATCGGGGTTTTCCCATCGAACCGACTCCAGGAGGTCTCGGCAATCGTGACCCGGTTGGGCGCGGGAGGCGCCGAGCCCGTCCTGCTGCCCAAGGCGGCGGCTCCCGTTGCGCTCAGCGAGGCTCTGACCTCCAAACTCGCTCTTGCCGGGCCCACGCGGCGCATCGTGGAAACGCTGGCGGCCCGGGCGACGTCACTCTCCGAAAAGGCGAAGTTGGTCGGGCTGCTTCTCCCGGAATCGAAGGAGTTGCTCGGAGCGTGGCTCGACGAACGCGAATTCATCGACCTGCTCGACGAATTTCCGAGCGCCCGATTGAAGCCCCAGGAGCTCGTCGAGCACATGCGCAAGCTCATGCCCCGATTGTACTCCATCGCGTCGTCCCCCCGTGTCCATCCGTCGGAAATCCATCTGACGGTCGCGGTGGCCCGCTACGTGACGAACGGCCGCGATCGGGTGGGCGTGTGCACCACGTTCCTTGCGGACCGCGTCACGGTGGGCGTTACGCCCACCCCCGTGTTCATCTCCCATTCGCATTTCGGGCCGCCCGAAGACGCCGCGAGGGACGCGATCATGGTCGGCCCCGGGACGGGAATCGCGCCTTTCCGCGCCTTTCTCCAGGACCGCGAGGCCACCGGCGCGACGGGCCGCAACTGGCTCTTCTTCGGTGATCAGAAGCAGGCGTTTGATTTCCTGTATCAGGAGGAATGGGATCAGTGGCTCGCCACCGGCGCCCTCACGCGCCTCGACACCGCATTTTCCCGGGATCAACTGAGCAAGATCTATGTCCAGGACCGGATGCGAGAAAAGGCCGCCGAGCTTTGGGCCTGGATCAAGGCCGGCGCCTATTTTTACGTCTGCGGCGATGCGAAACGGATGGCCAAGGACGTCGATGTCGCCCTCCATGACGTCATTGCCGGCCAGGGCGGCATGGCGCCCGCCGGCGCCGCCGACTACGTCAAGCTCATGAAGAAGGAGAAGCGTTACCAGCGCGACGTCTACTGAACACTATGCCAACATTCACCAACAGGACCGCTCTGGTCACCGGCGCGGGCCGCGGAATCGGCCGGGCGATCGCCGAAACACTCGCGCGCCACGGCGTTACCGTGATCTGTGTTTCCAAATCGGCCGATTCGTGCGGCGCGGCCGCCGCGGCCATCAACCAGGCAGGCGGAAAGGCGAGGGCGCTCGCCGTCGACGTGGCGGACGGCGCCGCGATCGCCAAGGCGGCCGACGCGCTGCTGGCCGAGATTCCCACCATCGATATCCTGGTCAACAACGCGGGCATCACGCGGGATGGGTTGCTCTTCCGGATGAGCGACGGCGATTGGAACGACGTGCTCGCGACTAACCTGACCAGCTGCTTTCACTGGACCAAGCACCTGGCCCGCCCCATGACCCGCGCCCGCTGGGGACGGATCGTCAACATCACCTCGGTGAGCGGCATCATGGGAAACGCAGGTCAGGCCAACTACTCGGCCGCAAAGGCGGGCATGATCGGCCTCACCAAGGCGCTGGCCCGCGAATTCGCTGCCCGCAGCGTCACCGTTAATGCGGTGGCTCCGGGCTTTATAAAGACGGACATGACGAACGAATTCGTGACCAAGCCCGAACTCTCGGAAAAGATTCTGGAGCTCGTTCCGCTGAAGCGATTCGGGGAGGCGGCCGATATCGCCCACATGTGCGCCTACCTGTGCTCCGAGGAGGCGGGATATGTGACCGGCCAAGTTTTTACCGTTGACGGCGGCATGGCAATGTGAAGCCTGCGTTGACACGGATTATCCCCAAATGGCCGACCAAAAAACCATAGACCAGCGCGTTAAAGAGATCATAGTTAACCAACTTAACGTTAACGAGGAGCAGATCACTCCGACCGCCTCTTTTCTAGATGATCTCGGCGCCGACTCGCTCGACACGGTCGAGCTGATTATGGCGTTTGAGGAGGAGTTCAAGGACGAGATTAAGGGCGAAATACCCGAGTCCGATGCCGAAAAGCTTCAGACTGTCGGCCAGGTTGTGGATTACATCAAAGCGAAGGCCGGCCAGGGCTAGCCCTGATCGAGGGCCTCCCGGCGTTCCACGCGTTTCCGTGGTAGGAAATTGGCACGCGGAGCGTCATCGACTTAAATGAATCAAGCCGGGTCCGAGCGGCGGGTTGTGGTGACCGGCCTGGGAGTCGTCACGTCGATCGGCCACAGTGTTGAACCGTTCTGGTCCGGCCTCCTTGCCGGCAAGATCGGCGTCAACCGCGTAACGCTCTTTGATCCAACAAATTTTTCCTGCCAAATAGGGGCGGAAGTGCGCAACTGGGATGTCAATCAGCTCATGGACCCCAAGGAAGCGCGGCGCAACGATCGGTACACCCACTTCGGTTTCGTGGCCGCAAAGCAGGCTGTGGCCGACTCGGGCCTCGACATGGCCAAGGAGGACGGCGACCGGGTCGGCGTCATCATCGGATCGGGCATCGGCGGGATGCAAACCTATGAAACCCAGCTGCGGATCCTTTTCGAAAGGGGGCCGCGCAAGGTGTCGCCCTTCACGATCCCTTCACTGATCGGCAACATGTGCTCGGGCCTGGTGGCGATCGAATTTGGCGCCCGCGGCCCAAACTTCGGGATGGTATCGGCCTGCGCCACGGGGACGCACTCGCTCGGGGAGGCCGCCCATTCGATCCGGCGGGGCGACGCGGACGTGATGGTGGCGGGTGGAAGCGAGGCGACGATCACGCCCTTTGCCTATGCGTCATTTTGCTCCATGAAGGCGATGAGCACCCGCAACGACCAGCCGCAGCGCGCCAGCCGGCCGTTTGATAAGAACCGCGACGGATTCATCATGGGTGAGGGCGCGGGCATCCTTGTGCTGGAATCCCTTGAGCACGCGCGCGCTCGGGGCGCCCGGATCTATTGCGAGCTGGCCGGGTACGCGGCCACGTGTGACGCCTTTCACATCACCCAGCCGGACCCCGACGGGAAAGGCCTTTCCCTGGCGATGCGGCGGGCGCTGGCGAGCGCGGGCGCAGCCCCCGAGGCGGTGGACTACATCAACGCCCATGGGACCTCCACGCCGTACAACGACAAGTTCGAGACGCTGGCGATCAAGCGCGTGTTTGGAGATCACGCCTACAAGGTCCCCATCAGTTCGACCAAGTCCATGACGGGCCATCTTCTCGGGGCTGCGGGCGGGATCGAATCCGTCATCTGCGTGAAGACCATCCAGCAGGGCAGGATCGCGCCGACGATGAACCTCGAGGAACCCGATCCCGACTGCGACCTGGACTATGTCCCGAACGCCGCGCGCGAGGTGAAAGTCCGCACCGCCCTGAGCAACAACCTCGGCTTTGGGGGACAGAACGCTTCGATCATTTTCCGCGCAATGTGAAAGTCGCGTCCATGGCCTCGGTCCTGATGCTGGTGGGGTGCGCCCCGCGCACGGGCCACGTGCCGGCCGACTTGCCGGCGACGCTTGAGGCCCGCCGCGAGATCTGGGCGGCGATCCAGCCGATGGCCGCAGCCAGGGGGATAGAGCCGGGATTCGTCTACGCCGTGGTTAAGGCGGAATCCAATTTTGACCCGCACGCCCGCAGCGGCGACGGCCGAGGCCTGATGCAGATCAAGCCGGAATGCTGGAGGGCGGTATCGTCCCTGCCCTACGAACCCACCGTATGGGACGGGCGGGCGAATCTCAGCGTGGGCATCGACGCGCTGGCCGCCATCAAGCAAAGCCTGACCGCCAAGGGCGTTTTCTCCTATCCGATGCTGTGGGCCGGGTACCGATACGGTCTCGTCTATGTCGGGGCCCGGGGATTCGACCCGAGCCGGATTCCCCGGCCGTCGGATCCGGTGGCGCTCGAACTTTGGTCCGGTGCGGTTCACCCCCTCGCGCCGCCGCTATGAAGCCGGATCACGGAGCGAAAGCCGGGGAGGGCGAAGCGCCGCGAGAGGGGCCGATGGCGGCCTGTGCCGCCGGCCTCTGCCTCTTTGTCATCCTTTGGATGGGCCTTGGATGGGACGTGATCCTCTCACCGGTCTCCTACGAGGGAAAAAAAGGGGACTACTACAGTTCATTGGTCCACGGATTCCTTTCGGGGCACGTCTATATGGACAAGGTCGCGGATCCCGGCCTGGCCAGCGCCGATCCGGAGGTCCGCAAAAAGACGCCGACCCTCCTCGATGCGAGCTATTACAAGGGCCATTTTTACCTCTACTTCGGCGTCACGCCGGCCGCGCTCATTCTTTTTCCCTATGCGATGCTCACCGGGGGCGACCTCGATCCGCGCGTGGCGGTCGCACTTTGCGTTGTCCTTGGGTTCCTTTTTTCCCTAGGCGTTTGGAGGATGGCCGTGCGCGATCACTTCGGACGGCTGGGCGCCGGGTTTCAGGCGCTCTCGGTCATCGCGCTGGCGTTCGCAACGGCGACCCCGCTGTTGCTGACCCGCGCCATGTTCTACGAATTGGCGGTGGCGTCGGGCTATGCGTGCGTGATGTCGGGCTGCTTCTGGATCTATCGTGCGCAATCCGGCAGGGGCTGGCCCTGCCTCGAGCTCGCCGCGGCGAGCCTGAGCCTCGGGCTCGCCGTCGGATGCCGCCCCGACCTCGTCCTCACGCTTCCTGTCTTGGCCGCGGCCGCCTTCCTCGCGGGTCACCCGCAGGCCGCGGGTCCTCTTCCCCCCCGGCGGATGGTGCGCATTGGAGCGGCCGCTGTCCTTCCCGCGGCGGCCGTCGGCGCCGGCCTCGCTTGCTACAACCTGGCGCGCTTCGGGGCCCCTTTGGATTTCGGGTTCAATTACGGTCAAAACGGATTCATCGCCTCCCATTTTCGCCTCGCGAGTGCCACCTACCTATGGCCCAACCTCCACTGGTACTACCTGACGGTTCCTGCGCTCAGCCCGTATTTTCCATTTGTGTTCCCCTGCCGGGCCGAATTTGGCCCGAAGGGGTACGAGACCGGGGAGCTGATCCACGGTCAGTTCCCCGTCTTCGTGTTCGCCGCGTTCGTCGTCCTGTCGGCCGCCATCGCCTCCAGACGCCTACGGCTCGGGCGCCTTTCCGCCTACGTGGGCCTCCTCGGGTTCATGTTCCTGGCGGTGTTCGCGGCCCTGTGTTCACTGGGCGTGCGCGCGGACCGCTACATGGTGGATTTTCAGGCGCCGCTCGTCTTGGGGGTGGTCCTAATGGCTGGCGCGGTCGCCAAGCGGCTGAGGGGCGGGCGCGGGTCGAAGGCATGGTTGCTCGGCTTCGGGGGACTGTCGCTGGCCTCATCCGCCTTCAATTTCTTTGCAGCCCTGCAGGAATTCGACTCGTTCAAGGATCTGCGGTCGAGGACCTACCTCGCGATGGAGGAGCTCGGCAATTATCCCTCCAGCTGGCTCGGGAAGCTGGGGATCCTCACGGCCGGACCCGTTCAGCTCAAGGTGAGTTTCCCCTCGGATGTGACAGCCGCCACGATGGAGCCCCTCTTGAGCCTCGGGACGCCCCAGTTCAGCGACTCGCTTTACGTCCTCCGGTTTCCCGGGAACACGATACAGTTTCTGGGGGACCATCTGAGGTTTGTGGGCCCGCGCTCGCGAACCCTCTCGGTGACGCCCGGCCGGATCTACACCGTGACCGTGGACATGGGGGCGTTCTATCCCCCGATCCACGATCCCTTTTTTTCGCAATACGGGGACACGCGGGCGCAGAAGATCAAGTCCGGGATCCACGTGGAGGTGGACGGATTGACCGTGATGGACGCAAAAATGAATTCCTACGACGCCCCTCCGTGGACCCTCGAACTCGGCCGCAACACGATTTCCATGGGTCCGGGCAAACGGGTGTTTTCCGGGCAAATCGTCTCGATGAAGCGCCTTTCGCCCTTGGCAGCGGCAGCCAGGATCGTGAATAACGGCCTCTGGCGGATCCAGTGCTTTTTCCCCTCGGAACCCGTCGGCGCCAGCGTTCCGATCCTGGCGGACGGCGTGACGGGTTCGGGGACGCTCGTCTATCTGAACGTCATGCCCCAGAGCCAATTTCGATTCGGGGTCGACGAGTGGAGTTTCGGCGGAGGCTACTCGGACGCGCTCAGCGTCGACCCCCGGTTGGAACACACGGTGGAGATCTTTATCGGCCCGCTCGCCAAAAGGGCGGCGTGGCCCAAGGCCTGGGAGCACGAAGCTGAGCGTTTCAAACCCGCGGAGCACCTGCTCAGGGTCTGGCTCGACGGGAATCTGGTCTGGACGACCGAACTGAAGCGCTCCTACGACCTGGCCACGGACGCCCGATTCGAAATCGGCGCGAACACGCAGGGATTCAGCACAACGCCTCCCGGCTATCCGGCCTACATTAAGCCCGACCCCTTTTATGAGGACGATGCGGGCGAGTTCCTAGGCCGCAATCTGGACGCGAAGCCCTAAGGCTTGAAGAACCGCTCCCAGGTGACCCATGGACGGAAGGGCTCAGGCCTTCTGGACGAGGCCTGCCTTAAGCGCCTTGACCGAGACCCAAACCCGCTTGGTGCCGCCGTTCGGCATCCGGATGCGCACGCGCTGCAGGTTCGGCCGGAACTTACGCTTCGTGATGCTCGTCACGTGCGTGCCGATGCCACCACTTTTCTTGGTCTGGCCCTTGCGATTGATGATGCTCCCTTTGACGGGACGACGACCGGTGATTACACAGACTTTTCCCATGGTGGTTTGCGATGAGTTAAAAGGAAGACGTTATCGGGCGGGCCAACCGCTAGGCAAGGTGAATATTATGCGCTTCGAGACGGCGCCGGGTTCTGACGGATAGCCCACAGCGCCTGGAACTTCTGGCCCAGGTGCGCCGGATGCAGGAGTTGGAGGAGCGAGAGCTTCTCACGACTCAGCCGTCCGGCCTCCGCGGCGGCCAAGGCGGCGATCAGCTCCCCCGAATGGCGTATGAAGAATCCCTCCTGCGATTCGAGCCGAAGGGAGTCGAAGCCCCCTCCTTGGAGCGCCGCGGTGATCCAGTCCCAGCAGACGTGGCAGGTGAGGTCCTGTTCTCCGGGACGCATGAGTAGGTCAATTCCCTGGGCGTGGCGGAAATAGGTCCGAGCGGTGCCGGCTGGCGTGGCCAGGGATAGCTCCTCCCAGGATTTGCCGTAGTCGAAGGCTAGAAACAGGCCCGGCCACGGTTGCTCGGCGATGGCGCCGGCGAGGGCCGCAGCCGCAAGCGGGGCATCGATCACGTAGCCTTCGGCTGCGCCCGCAGGCAGCTGCGGCAGCTCAGCGTCGGCGAGTTCCACTTCCGCGAGAACCCCTTCCACCGCGACCCCCAGCTCCCGCCATTGGCCGGAACGGAAGCGAAATCTCCGGAAGGGCTGGGCATCGAACAACTCGTTGGAAAACACGACACTCGGCCCCTCGATCCGCAGGGGTTCGCCAATGCCAATCTGCCGCGACGAGCGAAACGGGTGCCCGAGGCTACGCAGGATTCCGCCGCCGGGCTCGGCACCGATCTCGACAAACTCGAAGCCGGAGGGGGACTTTTCGCCCAGGAGGCGCACACACGCCGCGGCCACCAGCCTTCCGAAGAGGGGGGCGGACGCGCTTGCGGTGAGGAAATCGGTGCCGGCGCGGTATCCGATCCGCGGGCCGCGACGGCAGTAGTAGCCGAGCTCCGGCTCGTAAAGCGCGACTTCCATGAATTCGGAGAAACTGAGCGCTGGACGCCCCCCGGCCCGTGCGCGCAGCGCCCCAAGAATCGCGGGGTCACATGGCACAGTCGAAGGCTTCATTTACAAAGGAGAGCGGATGGACACACTTCCGGTCATGTTCAAACGGATTCTCATCCTATCGGGGGCCGTCGTCCTCGGATTTGCCGCGTGCCTGGGCGTGATCCGGATGTCGGGATCCTGGAGCCTTTTTCCCAGCCGCGACCTGGATCGATCCTCCGCCTATGTCCGGGAGGTGCTCAAGATCGTGAACGAGAACTATGTCGATCCGGACGCTTCGAACTACGACACGCTCACGCGCCTTTCCATCCACGGGATGGTGGACTCCCTGGATCCCCATTCCGAATACCTCGAATCCAAGGACAACGAGGAGCTCGAGGAGGACCTGGACGGGGAATTTGGGGGCATAGGGATCGAGGTGGAGACCCACAATGGCGCCTTTGCCGTCATTGCGCCGATCGACGGCTCCCCCAGCGAAAGGGCCGGCATCCTTCGCGGCGACGTCATCGTCAGCATTGATGGAAAACCCGTGGACCACGGGGTTTCTATGGATACCGTGGTCGGGCGGCTTCGCGGCAAGCCCCACACCCACGTCAGGGTTGGGATTCTCCGCCCGGATACCGGAAAGCGCATGGATCTAGACCTGATCAGGGAGGCCATCAAGGTCGTGAGCGTGCGGGGGACCCGGGTGATCGACGGCGCCACCGGATATATCCAGATCACCGAGTTCTCTGACCACACCGGGGAGCAGTTCGTCGCGGCGCTAAACCAGCTCATCAAGAAGGGCATAGACGGCCTCATCATTGACCTGCGGAACAATCCAGGCGGCCTCATCGACTCCGCGGTGGAGGTCGCCGAGCCCTTTTTCAAGAAGGGCGAACTGGTCGTCTACACCCAGGGCCGCAAGCCGGACGACCGGGATGACTATGTTTCGGAAACCGAAGGCGACCCGCTTTCGATCCCCGTCGCCGTGCTGATAAACGCGGACTCGGCGAGCGCGGCGGAGATCGTGACCGGAGCCCTGAAGGACACGGGGCGCGCGGTCATCGTCGGCGAGCGCTCGTACGGAAAGGGCTCGGTGCAGTCGATCTTCAAGCTGAAGAACGGGGAGGGCCTGCGGCTCACGACCGCCCATTATTTCACCCCAAGCGGAGCCTTGATCCACGCGAAGGGGATCACTCCACAGGTGGAGGTCGTCATGAGCCCCGAGGAGGATTGGAAACTGGGCCTGCAGGCCGCCCGGCCCGACATCACCGACCCCGCCATGTTCAAGGAGCGGTTTGGATTTTTCCCGATTGAGGACCGGCAGCTCGACGCCGCGCGGGACGTGCTGAAGGCCGCCCGGCTGTTTGAAAAGTGATCCTGGGCCTCGAAAGTTCGTGCGACGAGACCGCGGTGGCGGTGTTCGATCCGGCGAAGGGCATCGTGGGCGATTGGATCCACAGCCAGATCCAGCTCCATCGCGAGCACGGAGGCGTCGTCCCCGACCTCGCCACGCGCGAGCATCTCCGGAACTTTGGCCCGCTCCTTGAGCGGGTGAGGGACGGCGGCGGCTGGGGGGGGATCTCCAAGGTGGCCGTGACGCGTGGCCCGGGACTTGCCGCTTGCCTGGCCTTGGGCGCCGCGGCGGCGAAGGCGGTCGCTCGGTCGCTGGCCATCCCCGTGGTCGGAGTGAACCATCTTCGGGCCCATGCCTGGTCCCCCTTCATCCCCCTCCATGCGGAATCCATGGACCGGTTCGAGGACCGGCTTTCTGAGCTCCTTCCTCACCTCGGATTGATTGTGTCCGGCGGCAATACGCTTCTTTTTTCGATCTCCGCCGACCGCACCCTTGAAAGGATCTCCTCGACCCGCGACGACGCGGCCGGCGAGGCCCTCGACAAGGGCGCGAAGCTGCTGGGACTTGGATACCCCGGGGGGCCCGCGATCGAGCACCTCGCACACGGCGGCCGCACCGATGCATTCGAGTTTCCGCGCGGAATCGGCAAACGCGGGGAGATGGACTTCAGCTTCTCGGGACTCAAGACCAGCCTAAGGTACCGCATCCAGAAAATGTCGGAATCGGAGGTCCGCGATTCGCTGCCCGACCTTTGCGCCAGCTACCAGGCGGCCGTTGTCGACGCTCTGGCGGACAAAACGGCCGGGGTGCTGGCACGAGGGGGTTTCAAGAGCATGGGTCTCTCCGGAGGGGTGGCAAACAACCGGGAGCTTCGGACCGCGATCGAATCGGCGTCGAGGGGCGCGGGGGCACGCTTTCTGGCCGCAGATCCCCGCCACACCGGCGACAACGCGGCCATGGTCGCCTTTGCAGCCTGGATCGACGCGGCGGACGCCGCACGCTTTTGCGGGAGTGCGCTGCGGGTGGACCCGGCAGCTTATTTGTAGTCGCGGCGCAGGTTGCTCGGAAGGATCCCGAGTTCCTCACGGTATTTGGCCACCGTGCGCCGCGCGATGCTGATCCCCTTTTCCTGGAGCTTGCTCACCAGCTCCTGGTCGCTAAGGGGCGCGCCCTTGTCCTCTGCGGCGACCAGGTCGGCAATCATTTCCTTCACGCTCGTATTCGAAACCGATGCCCCGTTGTCGTTCTGGTAACCCGGGGTGAAGAAATACTTGAATTCAAACACCCCGTGCGGGGTGCGGATGTATTTGTTCGCGATCGCCCGGCTCACGGTCGTTTCGTGCACGCCGACGACATCGGCGATCTGGGTCATCGTGAGCGGCCGCAGCTGGGAGACCCCGTGCTCAAAGAAGGGCATTTGAGCCTTGAGGATCTCACGCGTGATCCGCTCGATCGTCCTCTGGCGCTGCTCGATCGAATCGATGAGGAATTTTCCCGAACGCATCCGGTCCTTGAGGTAGTCGCGTTCGCCCTTTGAGAGCGTTCCCTTGGCGATCAGGTCCCGGTAGGTGCTCGAAATCCTCAGGCGCGGGATATAGTCATTATTGAGGTGGATCTTCCAGTCGTTGCCATCGTGCTCGACGACGACATCGGGGACCACCACACGGTTCTGGTCCTCCGCAAATTGCCGGCCGGGCGCCGGATCCAGTTTGCCGATCTCCTCGATCGCGCTTTGGACGTCGTCTGAGGCGGCGCCCATTTTTCGCGAGAGCTCCGGAATCCGGCGGCGCGTCAGCAGTTCGAAGTGATCGCGGATGATCCGTGAGGCCAGGGAATCACGGCGGCCCTTGGCGATCAGCTGCGCGAGCAGGCACTCCGCAAGGCTCTGCGACCCGATTCCCGCCGGGTCGAACGCCTTCAGGGCGGCAACCGCCTCCTGAACCGACTCGAGCGGCAGTCCGGTCTGAAGAGCCACATCGGCCGCGTTGACCGTGAGGAATCCACGGTCGTCCAGGCTCCCCACGAGGTGCTGCATCGCCTCCATCGCCTTCGGCGAAAGGTCGGTCAGTTCGGCCTGCCGGATCAGGTGCTCCTGAAGCGAGGTTTCGGTCGCAACGGAGTCGAAGAAATGCTGGCGCCGCTCTGCGTCCTCCGACGTGTAGGACTGGGAACCGCCGGCCGCCGACATGTAGTCGCGCCAGTCGTCATCGATCTTGCCGAGGATCTCGAATTCCTTCGAAAAATCCATCTCCTCGCGCTTGGGCTCGGCGCCGGCATCCGGGGCCTGGTCCGAGCCTTCGGCAATCGAGTCTCCGTTCGCGTCGACATCGGCTTCGTCGGGCGCCTCCTTTTCTGAGCTCATTCCCTCCATGGGAAGCTCCTCCAGGGTCGGGTTGGATTGGAGCTCCTCCTGGATCACGGAGCGCAGGTCGAGCGCCGCGACCTGGAGGATCTTGAGCGACTGGCGCAGCTGGGGCGCCAGTACAAGCGACTGCGATTGCCGCTGACGAAGATCCTGGCTGAAACCTCCCGCGCTCATGGGCTTTGAGGCCGTGGGTGCCTCATGGGTCCGGCGGGTGGAGAATGGCGGAGTGGAGGACGGGGGGTTGGGGATCGGGGACACCGAAAAGCTCCCGCATGTAGGTGCCGAGCTTTTCGTTGGTCGGGCCGTAGCCGTCACTGTAAAGGTAGAGCTCCAGGTCGTTGAGGACATCGGCCGCGGACTGGTAGCGACGGTCCCGGTCGCGGCGCAGCGCCTTCTGGATGATGGTCTCGAGGCCCTCGTCGATCTCGGGCCTGAGCGTCGCAAACCGGGGGATGGGAAGCGCAAGGATGTTGCGGCGCGACTGCGTGCGGTCGGAGTTCCTGAAGACGTTCTTGCCGAGGAGCAGCTCCGTGAGGACGATTCCGAGGGGAAAAAGGTCGGCGCGGGCGTCGGTCACCGCGTAGCTCGCCTGCTCCGGTGAAAGATACTCGTCCTTTCCCGCAATCACCTTGCCCTCCTCGTTGTACATCAGGTTGAGGGCCTTCGCTATACCGAAGTCCGTCAGCTTCACATCCCCTTCATAGCCAATGAGCACATTCTTCGGGCCGATATCCCGGTGGACGATATTGAGGGGGTTGCCGTCCCGGTCCCTTTTCTGGTGCGCGTAGGCCAGGCCCCGCGCAATGCGCGATACTATGAAGGCGGCTAGGTCGACGGGCACCTCCCGGTTCAGCTGGCGGTGCTTTTCGATGAACTGCTCGACGTTGTGACCGCCCACATATTCCATCACCATGAAATATTGCCCATGAACCTGCCCAAGGTGGTAGGTCTGAACAATGTTGGTGTGAATGAGGTCCGCCACGAGCCTCGCCTCGCCAATGAAGTTCTTCTGGAACTCGGGAATCGCCGAGTATTCCCCTCGGATCAGCTTCACCGCCACCGTCTTCTTGAATTTCCCCGCGCCGTTCTGATGGGCCTCATAGACAACCCCCATGCCGCCTTCGGCTATCGTTCGGACCATCTCGTAGTTTATCTCGCAAAGAATTTGGCTGATGGAGTGCACCGCATGCAAATCGAAGCGCTGGGATACCTCCCTTGCAAGTGAACATTCCGGTTTCGGCCCGAAAACTGCTACAGGAGCGCATTACCCTCTGGAAACGGCGGCATTTGACAGGGTATTTCCCCGGTGTAGGGTAAAAAAATGATCCTTCTTACGCCGAGAGCCGCGACCCAGGTACGCACCCTGCGCGACGGCAGTGAAAAACCCTCCGGGAAACTGCGGCTCTTCGTCGAGCACGGCGGATGCTCCGGAATGCAATATGGGATGTCATTCGACGACACCAAGACGGACGATGCCTCGTTTGAGAGCGAGGGCGTCGCGATCGTCGTGGATCCGAAGAGCTTGGAACACCTGGACGGCACCACGGTGGATTTTGACGACGGACTGCACGGAAAGGGATTCGAGATACGCAATCCCAACGCGCACACCACTTGCGGCTGTGGGAAATCCTTTAACTGACGGGCGTTAGCGCCGCCCGACATGCAGCGCGACGATGCCCATCGTCATCGCCGAGGCGGATATATCCCTGAAGCCCGCATTTTGGATTTCCTGGCGGACTCCGTCGATGCCGGGAAAGCGGTCGATCGATTCCGCCAAGTAATCATAGGCCGTGCGGTCGCGGGTGAGGGCGCCCGCGATGATCGGCACCACGTGCTTCAGGTGAAAAGCGTAGATCGGTCTGATCCAGGGCCACGGCTGCGAGAATTCGAGGACGAACAGGGAACCGCCGGGCCTAAGCACTCGTTGTATCTCCGAAAGGCAGCGCGCCCGGTCGGATATGTTTCGATAACCAAAAGCAATCGTGACGGCGTCGTAGCTTGAATCGGGCAGGGGAAGGTTGAGTGCATCTCCCTGCCTGAAATTCACATACGGGAATGCTCCCGGCGCCCTGTCTTTTTTGAGGTTGGCCTCTTCTAGCATGGGCACACAAAAATCCATCCCTAGGATGTGCGCGCCGCCTGGGAGCCCCTGGCCCAGCGCGAGGGCGACATCCCCGCTTCCCGTAGCAAGATCAAGAACATCAATGGGATGCGCCTTCCTAACTGCGGCGACCAAACGCGTGCGCCAATGCCCGTCTATTCCAAGGCTCAATACCCGGTTTGCGAGATCATAGCGGTGGGCGATGCGACCAAACAATGATTTTACAACCGCCGGATCAGGCATAACTTACGTAAGATAAGTCTTGACGGATTTCATATGAGGCAAATAATATAACTCGTTTCTCAACACCACACCGAAAAGGAACAATTACATGTCCACGAACCTCACCAAACGCGAAATCGTGCTAGAGATCTATCGAAAAGCTGGATTCCCCCAGAAGCAGATCGTCGATACGGTCCAACAGACCCTCGATATCGTCCAGAAGGCGCTCTCGGAAGGCCGCAACGTCGAGTTGCGCAACTTTGGCGTCCTGGAAGTCCAGGTGCGCAAGCAGCGCGTTGGCAGAAATCCCAACAAACCCGAAGCCGAGGTCATCATCCCCCAACGGGCGGTCGTCAAATTCAAGGCCGGCAAGATTCTGAAGCAACAGCTTAAGAAACTTGATCTGACGACGCTCATTTGAGGCGGCGCGGTGCCGGGCCACTTTAGGTTCGCCCTGTGACAGGAGGCTTGCAACGTGTCCGTCCCTGATGGCCACGTTTCAGAATCTGCCGGGGGTTCGCGATTTTTATCCCGAGGACCTCGCAAAGCGCACCCATCTCTTCCGCGTGTGGCGGCAGACGGCTGCGGTGTTTGGATTTGCGGAGTATGATGCCCCCGTCCTCGAGCCCCTCGACCTGTACCGGGCGAAATCCGGTGACGAGATAGAGGGCCAGCTCTTCTATTTTACCGACAAGGGAAGCCGCGAGGTGGCGCTCCGGCCCGAGATGACGCCGAGCGTCTGCCGGATGGTGGGCGCCCGGGCCGGGGCGCTGAAGCGGCCCATCAAATGGTTCAGCATCGCCGAGTTCTATCGCTACGAGCGAATGCAGAAGGGAAGGGGACGCAGCTTTTTCCAATTTAACGCGGATGTGTTCGGCGAAGCCGGACCGGAGGCGGAGATCGAACTGATTGCACTTCTCGTTCAGTGCATGCGTGCATTCGGCCTTACGGAGAATGATTTCCAAATCAGGTTGAGCGACCGCACCCTCTGGTACCACTACCTGGGTTCCCTGGGACTCGATGGGCCGAGGACTGAGGCGATGCTGGCTGCCGTCGATAAATTCGAAAGGGCGGGCGACGACGCCTTCAAGGGCTACGAGGCTTCCTTCGGTCCGGTTGGGGCTGCCCTGAGGGAGGGTATCCTCGCCTTTCTTCGGATCCGGTCGATCGAGGCGCTCGAAAAGATGCTTGGGTCCGTGGGACCGTCGCCGGCCATCTCCGCGCGCCTCGGCGAATGGCGCAAGCTCCTGGGAGGCTTGGCCGCGATGGGCCTCGGCGACTACCTTCAAGTCGACCTCGGTGTCGTGCGCGGCCTTGCCTACTACACCGGCTTCGTATTCGAGGCGTTTGACCGCAAGGGAGAACTGAGGGCGCTGGCCGGGGGCGGCCGCTACGATGACTTGGTCGGAAAACTGGGAGGGGCTCCGCTTCCCGCCGTGGGTTTCGCGATCGGTGAAATGACCTTCGCGCTCCTATTGGAGCAGCGGGGCCTTGGCCCCGCCGTGGCGCAGGTGCCGGATGTCTATTGCATCCTGGGGGGCGAAGCGGAGCGGAAGGCGGCTTTTCGCGACATCCACCGTCTGCGCTCGGGCGGCTACCGGGTCGATTATCCGATGAAGGAGGTCGCCTTCGGGAAGCAATTCAAGGCGGCATCAGACTCGGGCGCGAAGATTGCGCTGATCTACGGCGGCGACGAGCTCGCAAAGGGCATCGTGAAGCTGCGCGACCTGGGCGACCGAACGGAGCGGGATTTTCCGGCCTCCGAGGTCGAAGCGGCCGTGAAGGGTTTTTTCGAGGGTCGCTAGGCGAGGTCTCCCGGCCCAAACGCGGCCGGAAGGAGGGCCGAAATACGGGTGTCGATCCGGGTTTTTGAATCGCAGAAGCTGAAGACAAGCGTCTCGGCCCCAAATTCGTGGATCACCTGGCGGCAGGCCCCGCACGGTGCGGTGGGAAGAGGGGTGGGCGTGTACACGGCCACCGCCTTGATCGAGCGTTCGCCCGCGGCGACCGCGGAGCAGATGGCCGTGCGCTCGGCGCAGGTGCAAAGGCCGTACGAGGCGTTCTCCACGTTGCAGCCCGCGTAGACCCTGCCCGTCTTGCCGAGCACGGCCGCTCCGACCGGGAAGTGGGAATAAGGCGCATAGGCGCAGCGCGCAGCGGAACGGGCTGCCTTTTCGAGGCGGCGGAGGGCCGCTTCCGAGATCTTGGCCATGGCAGGGGGGATTGGGTGCCGGGATCGGCTCAGCCGGCGAGCTCTTTTTGTGTTTCGGCGAAGGCCCGGATGGCCATTTCGAGGTCCTCCTCGGTGTGGGCGGCGCTCAGTTGGGTCCGGATTCGGGCGGCTCCGTGGGGGACGACCGGATGGAAGAATCCGACAACGTAAACGCCCTTCTCGAGCATCCGCGCAGCAAAGCGCTGGGCCAGGGCCGCGTCGCCAAGCATCACGGGGACGATGGGATGGGTTCCCGGCTTGATCGTCAGGCCAGCGGCCGCGAGTCCCTCCCGGAAGAACGTGGTGTTGCGTCCCAGTCGCTCCCGGAGTTCCGGGGAGCCGGCGATGAGGTCGATGGCGGCGATCGAGGCGGCCGCAATCGCCGGAGGCAGGGTGTTTGAGAAGAGGTAGGGGCGCGAGCGCTGGCGCAGGAGTGCGATAATCTCCCGGCGCCCGCTGACATAGCCGCCGGCCGCGCCGCCGAGCGCCTTGCCGAGGGTTCCCGTCAGGATGTCCACCCGGCCCATGACCCCGAAATGCTCATGGGTGCCGCGGCCGTTCGGTCCCATGAACCCGACACCGTGGCTGTCATCCACCATGACCAGCGCTTCGTGGCGGGCCGCGACGTCGCATAACACGTCGAGCGGCGAGAGGAATCCGTCCATTGAGAATACCCCGTCCGTCACGACGAGCTTGTAGCGCGCGCCCGCCTCCGACGCCTCGCGCAGACGCGCCTCCAGGTTCTCCATGTCGCCGTTGCGGTAGCGAAGCCGCGTGGCCTTGGACAGCCTGATCCCGTCGATGATGGAGGCGTGGTTGAGCTCGTCGCTGATCACGGCATCCTCCTCGCCGAGGATCGTCTCAAAAACGCCGCCGTTCGCATCGAAGCAGGAGGAATAGAGGATCGTGTCGTCCGTGCCGAGGAACGCGCTGAGGCGGGCCTCAAGCTCCTTGTGGATCTCCTGGGTTCCGCAGATGAACCGCACGGAGGCCATGCCGTAACCCCACCGGTCGAGGGCGGCATGCGCGGCGGCAATGACGACCGGATGGTCAGCCAGCCCAAGGTAGTTGTTGGCGCAGAGGTTCAGGACGCGCGACCCCCCGGAGACGGAGATGTTCGCCCCCTGGGGCGTCGCGATCACCCGTTCGCGCTTGAGGAGTCCCGATGAGTCGAGTTCCTCAAGCGTCTTGCGGAGGTGCTCCTGGTAGGAGGGCGTCATGCGGTCAGTTCGAGGGCGCTGCCCTAGTCCCAGTTCAGAATGATCTTCCCGCTCTTTCCCGAGCGCATGAGCTCGAATCCTTCCCGAAACTCCGAATACGGAAGCCGGTGGGTGATCACCGGCGAGATGTCCAGACCGCTCTGGATCATCGCGGTCATCTTGTACCAGGTGTCATACATCTCCCGCCCGTAGATCCCGCGTATCGTCAACATGTTAAAAACCACCTTGTTCCAATCGACAGCCGCTGGGGCATTCATGATGCCGAGAAGGGCGATCCGACCGCCGTGGGCCATGTTGTCGATCATGTCCGTGAGCGCGGCCGGGTGGCCCGACATCTCGAGGCCCACGTCGAAACCCTCCTTCATTCCGATTTCCGCCTGGACCTGGGGCAGGCGCTCCCGGGCCACGTCGACGATCCGGGTTGCGCCCATCCTCGCGGCGAGCTTGAGACGGTCCGGATTCACGTCGGAAACGACGATCTTGCGGGCTCCGCAGTGCCGCGCGATCGCGGCGGCCATGCACCCGATGGGACCGGCGCCGGTGATGAGGACATCCTCGCCCACCAGGTCGAATTGCAGCGCCGTGTGGGTCGCGTTGCCGAGGGGATCGAAACAGGACAGGACGTCGAGAGGGATGGCCGGATCCACCGGGACGACGTTCGAGGCCGGCAGGCAGAGGTATTCGGCGAAGGCTCCGTCGCGGTTCACGCCGACGCCCCGGGTGTCCCTGCAAAGGTGGCGCCGGCCGGCGAGGCAGTTGCGGCAGACGCCGCAGACAATGTGGCCCTCGCCGTCCACGAGATCCCCCTTTTGGAACCGCTGCACCGCGCCGCCGACCTCCTCGACCACGCCGACAAACTCGTGGCCGATGACCATCGGAGGCTTGATCGTCCGCTGTGCCCAGTCGTCCCAGTTGTAAATGTGCACGTCCGTGCCGCAGATCGAGGTCTTCTTGATCCGGATCAGAACATCGGTCGCCCCCGGGATGGGCACGGGCACCTGCGTAAGGTCGAGACCGGGGTCGGGTTTCAGTTTGGAAAGGGCCCACATCATTTTCGCGCTCATTGGGTGCCCTGATCCTAGTCCCGTGCGGCGCGCAAAACAACTCCGAACCAACTGCGCCACTCGCTCGGATGTTGCGTCCCCGGGCGCGGGCCTGTGGTCTCGTTCGCGGAGCGAGATGACCAACCGATTCTACGGCGCATTCGACAGCGAGACCTTCCGGGGCAAACACAAGACGGACTACCGAAGCGCATTTCAGATCGACCGCGACCGGATCATCCATGCCCAGGCGTTCCGCAAGCTCCAGTCGAAGACCCAGGTCTTCCTCTCGGGCGAATACGACTTCTATCGGACGCGACTGACCCACTCCATGGAAGTGGCCCAGATCGGCCGCTCCATCTGCCACTTCCTGCGGACGATCAAGGGTCCATTGCGCGACGATTTCTTTGTCGATGCGGAGCTGGTCGAGGCGATCTGCCTCGCCCACGACCTCGGACATCCGCCTTTCGGGCATTCGGGGGAACGCACCCTGCAGGAACTGATGGCGCCGTGGGGAGGATTTGAGGGCAACGCCCAGACGGTCCACCTCCTCAACGAGACCATCTACGAGGATCGTTCCGGGGTCCGCGGCATGCAGCCGACACGCGCGCTTCTCGACGGTGTGCTCAAGTATAAGGCGCTATTTGGGGAGTTTAAGACCGTGCCCAGCCACCATTTCCTCTACGACAGCCAGAAGGACGTGCGCCGCTTCGTATTCGGGGGGGCCGCGATTCCGCCGGCCCTCCGCCCCTGGAAAAAGCTCAACCTGTTCAAGAGCGTCGAGTGCCAGATCATGGACTGGGCCGACGATGCCGCCTACTCGGTCAACGACATCCTGGACGGGGTGAAGACGGGATTCCTGACTTCGGATCGGATCGTTGCGTGGGCGGAGCGCGCCGTCGGCGCGGAGCGCGAACAGCGCCTGGTGGACGAGCTTCTGGACGCGATCCGGTCCGACAAGCTCGCCAGCCTCATTTCGTCGAGAATCGGGACATTCATCACCTCGTGCCGCCTCGGGGAGCGGGAGAACTTCATGGCGGCGCGGACCCACCGGTATCGATTCGAGCTGGTGATTGAGCCGGAGGCGCAGCACCAGGCGCTCTTCTACAAGCGCCTGGCCAACGACATCATCTTCGAGAGCCCGCCCCTGCAGCAGATGGAGCACAAGGCGCGCAAGATCCTTTTCGATCTCTGGGAATCGTGCTGGCGCAACTACGTCGAGCCGGGCTCGCGTGTCGTGCGCATCCTGCCCCCGGCCGTCGGGGCGCTGGTCGACAGCGCAAGGGGCAAGCGGGCCAAGGCGCGCCGCATCTGCGACTGGCTCGCCGGGCTCACGGACGGGCTGATCATCCGCACCTACCGCCGGCTCTTCGACGCCGATTTCGGCCTCATCCGGGACTCGAATTGACTCCGGGGCGGCTCAGCCCGCCGCGCCCAGGTGACCCGTGACCACCGCCTCCCTGATCCTGCGCTGGACTTCCTCCCAAAACGCCACCGATCCCGCGGCGATGGGCGCATTGCGCTCCCGGACCCGGTCCTCGGTTATACGGTGCCTTTTCCAGGCGGCCCCTTCGGTGGCGCAGTTGAGAAGGACGGGCTGAAATCGGTCGATCGCGGCGGCAAACCGCGACTCCGGAGTGCGGCGCTCCTCGAATTCATCCCAGCGGCGCCGGAAGTCCGAAGCCTGGTCGGCGGGAAGAATTCCAAATATCCGATCGGCGGCGCGGGCCTCGTGTTCGTGCTGGGCCGCCATTCCCGCCGTGTCGTACGCAAACGTGTCGCCGGCGTCGATCTCGACGAGTCGTGGAGGATCAACATCCCGAGGACGCGCAGGACATCCAGCTTCGGCTCGTTCGCGTGCTCCGCGATGACCATCACGGCAAGGCACAGGTGCCACGAGTGCTCCGCGTCGTTCTCCGCCCCGCGGCTTTGTGTGCAGAGCGTCTGCCGAAAGATCTCCTTCAGCCGGTCCGCCTCGAGAATGAACCTTACCTGTCGTTCAAGCCGCCCGTCTTCCATCCGGTCGGATTAAGCCCCCGCCAGCTGGCTGGCGAGCCCCGAGTGGCACTGGGACGGGCGAAGGCGCGGGGCGGTCCATGAAGCGCTGCTTCACGGCGGCGGTCACAAAAAGGAGCCCGATCGAAGCGAGCGCGGTCAGCGTGCGATCCAAGGTCGTCTCAAACAGCTGCGGGAACTGGAGGAGCACCATTATGGCCACGCTCTGGGTGGCCACCACCACGAGCGAATGCCTGCCGAGGAAGGCGAGCGGCCGGGCGACGAGCGCCGACGGGAACCGCTCCCCGAAAATGGCGAGCAGGTAGGCGACGACCGCGAAGTCGCCCATGCGCAGGAGCCCGAGGGCGGGCTTGTTGAGCATGACGCCCCACACCGCGTCCGGCCACAAGGGCGGAAACCCGGCGTGTCGTATCCCGAGCCCGTAGGCGGCGAGGGCGGCGGCGGCGGCGACCACCCAGCGGTTCGGACGCGAGACCTGCGCCACTCCGCTGATCCGGGCGTGTCCAATCGCGACGCCGGCCACAAAGAGGAACTGCCACGAGAGGAGATTGAAGGATCCCGTATTGATGGGATAGAACGGCGCGCCGTCGACAGGAGGGGCCCATTGCGTCGCCAGCCAGATTGCCCCGCTCACCGACAACACGAGCCAGCGGCGGCCCGATTCAAGTCCCCCGATCACGAGCGGGAGCAGAAGCACGAAGGCGCAGTACATCGGCAGAAGATCGAGCAGCCCGGGCTGATGAAGAAGGGTGACGCCGAGGAATAAGGCGAGGAGCGGGTTCTCGAGGAAGAGCCTCGGCACGGCGGCCGAGCTGTACTGGTGCACGTGCGAGATCACCTGAACACAGACGAGGCACGTGACAAAGGCCGCGATATGCCAGGCATAGATGGACTTTGCCCGTTTGACCGACGCGGCGAGGAGAGCCGCGGGCCCGCCGGCGCGAAACTTGCGGGTGTAGACCCATCCGGCCAGGAGTCCCGATAGAAAAACGAACCCCTCAGCGGCGGAGAACAACCCGAGCGACTGGTCGGTCCCATAGCGCAATTCCGTCGGCAGGTGATTGATGGTCATGCATATGAGCAGCAGTCCCCGAAGCGTGTCGAATCGCAGGTCACGCTGTGTCGGAAGTACTTCAAGCTTGGACTTCACACCGATTTGCCGACACTCCGTACCATGAATCGTTCCACATTGATAGTTATTTTGAAAATGTGCGCGATTTCGACACCTTTTGCACGTTTGGTGGCCGTTTCAGCCCATTGCGGGACCTTATGCATCCTTCAGGTTGACGCCTATTTTGCCGAAAAGATGTGTGGCTCCTAGCCCGCAGGCCAGGTTTGGGTTCCCCGGAGGCGGCCGCCTGGATTTTGGAGCGTGAATCCCCGCCGCCGCGCGTCCCGCGCCGCCTCCACTCCGCTTTTCCTTGCTAGGCGCGTCGCTGGAGATTTCGATCACACGCATTTTGTCCCCATGAAAGTACTCGTCGCAGACAAGATATCGTCGAAGGGTGTCGCCTGGCTGCGCAAGCAGCCCGGCCTGGAAGTAATTGAGGCCTACGGATCGTCGCCCGCGAAGATGCTGGAACTGGTGAAGGACGTGCACGCCATCGCGGTGCGCTCCGAAACCAAGATAACGGCCGAGATCATGGCCGCTGCGCCGCTTCTCAAAGTTGTCGGCAGGGCCGGCGTCGGGGTGGACAATGTCGACGTCGACGCGGCCACCGAGCGCGGCGTGATCGTGATGAATACGCCGTCCGGCAACACGGTCGCAACGGCGGAACTCACCTTTACCCACCTACTCTGCGGCGCCCGTCCGGTTCCGCAGGCCGCCGCCTCCATGCGCGGCGGGCAATGGGACCGAAAGACGTTTTCAGGCATCGAGCTCTTCCGCAAGACCCTCGGGATCGTCGGGCTCGGCCGGATCGGCGGCGAGGTCGCGCGCCGGGCGCAGGCGTTCGGCATGCGGGTCCTTGCATTCGATCCCTATCTGTCGCCCAGCCGCGCCCGGGGAATGCAGATCGACTCGGTGTCGCTGGACGAGCTTCTTGCCCAGTCCGACTACATCAGCGTCCACATCCCGCTTACGGACGACACCCACTACATGATCGACGAGGCCGCATTCGCGAAATGCAAGAAAGGGGTTCGGGTGTTCAACTGCGCCCGCGGCGGCATCATCAAGGAAGCGGCCCTGGTCGCGGCGCTCAAGTCCGGCCAAGTGGCGGCCGCCGGGCTCGACGTCTACGAGGAGGAGCCGCTAGCGGCCAACAGCGAATTGCGGACCCTGCCCAATGTGACCCTCACGCCCCACCTGGGCGCGTCAACCGTCGAGGCCCAGGACGCCGTGGGCGTGGAGGTCGCCGAGCAGATCGCCGATGTCCTCAACGGAGGCGTGATCCGCAATGCGGTCAACATGCCGACGCTCGACGCCGCGACGCTCACCGTTCTTGGGCCGTACCTCGACCTGGGGGGCAAGCTCGGCACCCTGGTGCAGCAGCTGTCGCCGGAACAAGTCGGATCGATCAAGATCACCTACTGGGGCAAGATTGTCGACTTGGACGCCAATGCGATCACCCGGGCGATCCTGCGCGGCTGGCTGAAGCGTATCAGCGGCGACAGCGTCAACTTTGTGAACGCTCCCTTCCTGCTGGAACGCCTGGGAATCCGGTGCGAGGTGGTCAAGTCGACCGGCGAAGCCGACTACACTGAGCTCATTCAGGTCGAAGCATTGGGCGCTGACGGCATCAGCCGGAACGCGTCGGGCACCCTGACCGGCAAGGCGAGCAGCCCCCGGATCGTCTCGATCAACGCGCGGGCGGTCGAGGTGGCGGCGATGGGCAAGCTCCTCATCATCGAGAACCACGACCA
>Ga0182018_10001215_pt1 | contig 29991 bp, 21 predicted proteins | sample 812P2MmetaG_FD_120490 | JGI IMG/M metagenome (GOLD analysis project Ga0182018, IMG submission 120490) | Permafrost microbial communities from Stordalen Mire, Sweden - 812P2M metaG | ecosystem: Environmental > Terrestrial > Soil > Wetlands > Permafrost | place: Sweden: Stordalen | collected...
AAGTCTGCGACCTGTCTGGAGTTTCAACTGCTGCGCAGTTCACCCATTGGGTGACAACTGGCTTTGCTGCAAACACTTGCGACTGAAGGAGAAGACTATTCTGGCGGCGTCTCAACCGCCGTTCTTAGGATAATCGGTGCCGGCGAAGCCACGCTCGACAAGGAAACGGCGATGCCAGCCAACACGAAAACGCTTGCCGCTACACTACGCTTGCAAAGTCTTTAAATGCCTCAACTCGACGTGGCAGCCGTCCGCCAAGCTGCGCGGGAATTTCATCGAACGGCACGCCCAGCCACGAATGGGACTCCGCAAAATAACGCACGCCAAACCTGAAGCATGGCATTGCAAATGGAGACGTCGTGGTGACCGCCTCGGCGATTCCTCCGATCTCCCCGGCCCGGCCATCCTCGCCGCCGAAATTGTGGAAGATCCGCAAGCCACCCTCGATCAATTCGCCCGGATCGCAGCCGATCTTGCCCAATAAGCCATCGAAGCCTTTTCACCGATCGATTCGGGCGGCCAACTTCCGGCCGCCGGGTCTATGACCGCATCCGTGTTCCCCAACCGTCCTCTCGCCCGAGAGGCTTGTCCCCATCTCAGAAACGCCCGTCAGAAACTCAGACGGATTCCCGCCTGGCCGGCGAACGGGATTCCCACCGTGGTACCGGGACCAAAGAAGTCGCCCAGCGCCCCGGCGGGCACGCGCAACTGGTTGAGACTCGCGATCGGTTGCGTCTCGGTGCATGCCGCGTTCAGGCAGAATGCCGTGGCGTTGCTCAGACTGTTGACCGGCGTCGCCAGCGCGGCCAGATTGGTGACGAAATTGGCGCCGGGATTATTGCGGTTGAACAGGTTGAAGATTTCGAAAAACGGCATCACGCTCCAGCGGTCGTGGAAATGGAACGGACGGCTGATGCGGATGTCCGTCTGGATATACGGTACACCCCGGAATTGATCCATCCCCGTCTGCACGCCGTTTACCACGGCGCGATCGTCCAGAGTATCTCCGAAGCCGTTGACGTCCACCGGCGTGGTCAGGGTGAAAGGCCGGGCGCTCTCGGCCTGGCTTAACAACGACAATTCGAAGCCGCCCGGGGCATGAAAGGTCCCCGCCAGAACCGCCCGATGGGTGACATCTTCGCCCGACGGCCCATAGTCTCCCTTGGCGAAAGCGTGCAGCGGATCGCACACTCCGTTCACGTAATCGAAGAGTTCACCCAGTACGCAGCCCCAGGTTTCGGCACTCGAAAGCGTATAGTTGAAAACCAGGCTGAGCCGCGAAACGTTGGCTTGCAGATGGAGCGAAAGCCCGTCGTACCGCGAGCGATTATCGGTGCGGAATACCGTAATGTTGGGGACATTCTGCTGCTGCGTGGCGGCATCTTGCGCGAACAGCGGCGAGAACAGCGTATCGCCGGCTTCGTATTGGTAGCGCCGGTAGGCATGCACGCCTTCCTCGTGAGTCCAATCGGCGCTCATCGTCCAGTGCGAGTTGAAGGCGTGCTCCACGCCGGCGCTGGCGTGCAGTGCGTAAGGTGTTTTATAAGCCGGGTCGATGATCGCGCCCGCGCCGCCATTGGCAGCTCCCGGAAGACAGCCCGAATCGGCCGGCGTGCCACAAGGCCCGGCAATCTGATTGACGGCCTGGAACGCGGTCACCCAGCCATTTTGCGCCAAATCGTTGTAAAAGAGCCCGAAGCCGGCGCGGATAACCGTGCTCCGCTCCGGTCCCATAGCGTACGCGATTCCCAGGCGCGGCGCCAGGGCTTTGCGGTAATCGTGAGGAGGGCCTATATGCTGAAACAAGGGAATCTGCAAGGTCTGCACCGTGATCAACGCGGGATTGTCCCATTGCGACCTTCCGGAGGCCGTGAAGAGTCCGAAAGTGGTGTCGTAGCGCAGTCCGTAGTTCAAAGTGAGCCGCGGTGTCACGCGCCAGGAATCCTGCGCGTACAGCCCCAGACGCTGCACGTTCTGCGCGAAACTGCCGTTGCCCGCCGGCGTGCTGCTGCAATTTGTTCCGGGGGTCACCTGCAGGGTCGTGGTGGGCGTGCAACTCAAGTCGACTGCGAATTGCTTGGGATTGGCGAGGTAATCGGTAGGATCCTGCGCAAACACCGTGAGGTTCTCGGCCGTGGAGGGAAGCGCCCCGCTGAGCACCGGTTCGTGGATGAAATCGACGCCGAATTTGATGGTGTGCCGGCCGAAAGAATGGATCGTGTCATACCGCAGTTGGTACTTTTCCTGATCCCGCGCGATCGGGAACGCGGTAATCGGAGTGACGAACTGGTTGTCGCCGAACGTCTCGAAGCCGGAAATGGTTTGCGACGTGGAACTGAACGGGAAGGCCAGCGCAAATCCAAGGTTGGAATTGCGCGACTCCGTCAAACGCAATCCGCTGGCGTCGAACGTGAAAGATCCCACCCACGAGGAGTTGAAGACGAACTGTTGGCCCACCACCATGTTCAGGTAGCTGGAATGCGAGGTGGCGCCGGTGGAGGCGAGCGTCGCCTGCTCCACGAAAGCGTTGTCGGTGGTGTAGTTGTCGGTGGCCGCCCGCAGGAACCATTGCGAGCGGGAGGACTGCGACCAGTCGATACGCATGCTCCCCAGGTAATCCCGGAATGGCACGGGAACGTTGTTGGGAACGGCGATCGAACCGATTCCAGGAATGAGGCCCTGCGATGCCAGCGAGGCAAGAGCCTGGAACTGGGTGAGGCTGTCGGGGCTATACGCGATGCTGGCCTTTTCGTGAACGCCTTCGAAGGAGCCAAAGAAAAAGAGCTTGTCCTTCACGATCGGTCCGCCCAACGTGCCGATGTAGTTTTGCCGTGAAAACGGCTGTTTGGGCAGAGGCGCCGGGTTCTCGATGGGGTAACGCGCATCGAGAGCCGCCGCGCGATCATAGAAGGCGCCTTCACCGTGCCACAGATTGGTGCCGCGCTTGGTGGTGATCACCACCGAACCGCCCACGGTCCGCCCCGTATCGGCATCCTGCTGCGAAGTATGCACCGCGAATTCCTGAATCGCGTCGGGAGAGAAACTCTGCAGGAAGCCGCCGATGTAGTCGTCCGAATTGTCGCCGCCGTCCACCGAAAGCGCATCGTTGAGTCCCGAACTGCCACCGAAAGAGACCGCCGTAATGCGCGCTTTGGTCGGATCGGACGGTTCCACCGGCTCCGTCCCCGGTACCAGGTACGCGATATTCGCGAAGCTGCGGCTCGCCAAAGGAATGGTCCGCAAATCCTGGGAGGTGACTGCTCCGCCATGCACGGCGCTGGTGGAGTCCATGGGCTGGGTGACGATGGAAGACGCCTCTGCCTGCACGTTCACGGTCTGTTGGGCCGCGGCTGGCTTGAGCGTGACGCTGATTTCGCGGGCGGAACTGACGGTGACGGTCACGGTGGCGCTGGCATCGGCAAAACCCGCGGCCCGAACGGTAACCCGATAGGCGCCAGGCGGCAGATCGTCGAAGCGGAACTCTCCGCGGCTATCGCTTTTGGTTTGGCGTTCGAGCGAAGACTCGGTGGTATCGAGAAGAATATCCGCCGACCGGACCCGGCCGCCGCTCGAATCCGCGACGGCGCCCACCAGACTGCCGCGGAAATTCTGCGCGCGGGACATCGTTGTGGTTAAAGAAAGCGCCAGCACGGCAGCAAGATGAATTACCGGACGCAGTTTCAATTTTGGCTCCCTGAGGAAATAACTACAGGCTATCTGAAGCGGTACGGCTACTACCATCGCCGTAGGTGGCTTTCGAGGGTCGGCGGCAGCTTTTGTACGGAAACGAAAGTCTGGCCGGGCTATCGGAAGCCGTGCAAGAATCCGTTGGCAGGCGGCACCGCCAGGCGGCCGCCCGCCCAAAGACCGCAAGTTCTTGCGCAACCACATGGGGCAGGCGGCCGCCCGCCCATCCGGGCATCGCGATGTTTCTTTCACAGCTCTTGAGGAAACGCCCGCAACCCATTGATCCTAAAAATGGCGGTTGAGACGCCGCCGGAATAGTCTTCTCCTTCAGCCACAAGTGCTGGCAGCAAAGGCAGTTGTCACCCATTAGGTGAACTGCGCGGCAGTTGAAATTCCAGACAGGTCGCGGACTTGCCGACCGTGCTGAGGCTCAACTGCCGTTTTTCGGTTGATAACACTTGGCTAGCGAGAAACGCATAAGACGCCAAGCCGGTATCCCCTTGACTCTGCCAACCGCCAGATCTTGTGGGGGCGCAACCGATTCGGCACAGCCTACGCTACCCGGCGAAGCTATAGCTGAGTGAAAGGGATACCCACTGGACGCCAATTCGACTGCGGACGCCGAGCAGACTTCCCCTCCCGTATGGCCCCGTGCCACGCGGACCCTTTGCTTCTCAAGAAGCGGAGTGCCTGGCAAGCGTGCCTGCCGCCATCGTCGGATGGCGAAGTTTCGCCGCGGGCTCCGAGGGCAAGCGCGTCCCCGGCCGTCAGTTGCGCGCGTTGTATGTCTTGCTGAAACCGTTGCGGGTGTTGGTGACGGTGAACGTTCCGTCGGATTGCGCCGACACTTTGATCCAGAATGCCGGGCCGGTGTGGCCCCCGCGGCCGCCGGGACCCCCGCGGCCGCCAGGGGCTGGGCCTGGGCCTGGGCCTGGCGCGGCGCCGGCTACCGGCGGAGCAGCTTGCGGCGGCGGTCCTCCGGCGCCCGGTCCCGGACCACCGGCCGGCCGGACATTCGTTAATTGGGCGGCCACGGCTGCCGGGTCTTCAATATTGGCGATGAACAGGCCGGGTGAGTTCTGCTCCAGACCGGCGGCGTACGCCCAGTGAAGCTGCCAGATATCTTCCAGGCCGGGAGACGTGTGCAAAACCTGCATCGTCTGGATGGCCCCGCCCTTGCGCGTGGAGTTGTGCATGATCGCCACCCGCGGCTGCAGCCCATGCACCAAAGCGGCCGATCCCGACTGGTCGATGCCATGATGCGAAGTGAGGTATACATCCACCGTGCCGATGGGGTTATTGGGGCACATCAGATTCTGTTCGGCGTTCCAGGTATAGTCGCCCAGATTGATGGTGCGGAACTTGCCGAACGTGTAGACTACTCCCACCGATAACGGATTCTCGGGATCCACATGCGACTCATCGCGTGGCGTGAAGCCGGCGCACGCCGGGTTGGGCTTGCCGCCGCCCGGCAGCGGAGTCTTGATCACCTGGGTCGCCGACGTGACCACCGTCGCGTCCACCCCGTCGAAGGGAATCTTATCGCCCGGCTTCACCACCGTGTGCTTCGCCTTGGCGTACATCTCGGCGTACATCGCCTGGAAGCCCGGCACCTGCTCGCGCGGTTCGATGGTGGCGCCATGGTCGATGAACTGTTTGATGGGGATGCGCTTCGCCAACTCCTCCAGGCCGCCCACATGATCGCTGTGGTAGTGGGTGAGAATCAGGTGGTCGATCTGCTTCACTCCGGCAGCATCGAGGACCGCCATGATGCGGTCGGGATCCCGGCCGCCGGGGCTGCCGGTGTCCTCCAACACGGACTCGCCGGTGGGCGAGACATAGAGCACCGAATGGCCGCCCTCCACATCAATGACATACATGTCCAGTGTCTTGGCCGACCGGTTCTGCGCGGTTCCCGCCACGGAAACCAACACGAGCCCCAGCGCCAACCATAGAATTCGCCGCATGTTCAGGATGCTATCATACTTGCCGGAGCGTTACTCCAACGACGCGTCCAGCTCGCCATGCGTCAACCTCACGTGATCCGCGAGCCGGGCGGCGCGGCGGCGGCTTCTTCCCGGATGCCAACGCCACGCCCAGCGCCGACTACCGGATTCGCGCCATGCTCGGGATGCTCTCGCACTTGCCGGAGCGCTACTCCACCGACGCCAACTTCACGTGGATCCGCGAGCCGGGCGGCGCCGCGCGGCTTCTTTCCGGATGCCAACGCCACGCCCAGCGCCGGCTACGGAATTCGCCGCATGCTCGGGATGCTCTCGTACTTGCCGGAGCGCTACTCCACCGACGCCAACTTCACGTGGATCCGCGAGCCGGGCCGCGCTGCGGCGGCTTCTTTCCGGATGCCAACGCCACGCCCAGCGCCGCCTACGGAATTCGCCGCATGCACAGGATGCTCTCGCACTTGCCGGAGCGCTACTCCACCGACGCGTCCAGCTCGCCATGCGCCAACTTCACGTGGATCCGCGAGCCGGGCGGAGCCGCAGCGGCGTCTTTCAGGATGCCGGCCGGGTTGGATACGATCGCGTACCCGCGCTCCAAAATGGCCAGGGGGCTCAGTTGCGAAAGCTTCGCGGAGAGCTGATCGAGCCGGCTGCGGCGGCGCGCCAGACTCGTGAGGATGGCTGGCGCGGCGTGCGAGTCGGCGGCTTCCAAAGAGCGCGCTGCGGCGGCCAGGCGCAGACGGATGTTTTGCGTGGCTCGCATGCCGGCGGCTTCCAGACGGCGCGCGGCGGCAGCCAGGCGCGGGCGGACGTCGAAGCGGCCCAGACGGTCGTCCCAAGCACGGAGTGCGCGGCCGCGAATGTCCAGGGCCGCGCGGGTGCGTTCGCGCAGGCGGTATTCCTGCTCGTCGACGCGCTGCAATCCGCGGCCCACGCGGCGATGGAGCACGCCCAGCGCGCGGTCGACGCCCTGCTTGCGCAAACGGCGCTCCAGCATCGCCAGACGGTAGCGCATGGCCTGGACGGCTTTGGAGCGGCAAGTCTCCAGACGTTCCAACAACTCGTCGCGGGTGCAGATCACCATTTCGGCGGCGGCGGAGGGCGTGGGCGCGCGCAGATCGGCCACGTAGTCGGCGATGGTCACGTCGGTCTCGTGTCCCACGGCCGAAACCACCGGCATGGCACAGGCGGCGATGGCGCGCGCTACCGCTTCCTCGTTGAAGGTCCAAAGGTCTTCCAGGGAGCCGCCGCCGCGGCCCACGATTACCAGGTCGGGCCAACCGGAGCGGCTGAACCACTCGATTCCTCGGCAGACCTCTTCCACCGAGCCCTCGCCTTGCACCAGCGCGGGGAAGATGCGGATGTGCAACCCCGGAAAACGGCGGGAGAGAATCTGCACCATGTCGGCGACGGCGGCGCCGCGCGGCGAGGTGACGATGCCGATGCGCCGCGGATAGCGCGGCAGGGGCCGCTTGCGCTGGGACGCGAACAGGCCCTCGGCGGCCAGCTTCTTTTTGAGCTGTTCGAAGGCCAGTTGCAGCGCGCCGAGGCCTTGCGGCTCGAGCAGTTCCACCTGCAACTGGTATTCGCCGCGCGCCTCATAGACGTCGATGCGGCCGCGCGCCAGCACCGACAGGCCATCCTGCGGGCGGAATTTCCAGTAACGGTGGGACGAGCGGAAGGCCACGCACTTCACGGTGGAGTCGCGTTCTTTGAGGGTGAAGTAGTAGTGGCCGCTGGAGGCCAGTTTGAGGCCGGAGATTTCGCCCGAGACCCAGACTTCGGCGAATTCCTGGTCGAGCAGCGCGCGAATGGCGGCGTTCAATTCGCTGACGGTGAAGACCCGGCGTTGCGGGGTAAGGTCGAACTCGAGTGCGAATTGCTCCAAGGAATTATGGTAGCGCGGGCGGAACTCCAAGGGCGGACGCCAGCGGTTCCCGCGATTACTGCACGGTGATCACGACATTGCTCTGGGTTGAACCGCCGTTGTACGAGGCCGAGAGAGAAGCGTCGCCGCTAGGAACGCCCGGCGGCACCGTGACGTTGAACTGGTACAGACCGGCCGCGGATAGCCCCGCAGACGCTACCGTGGCCGGGATATCGCCGATCAGCACTGTCGGAAGGGTGGGCAATGAGCCCAGCCCAGTCAACTGATTGGTAATCGGTGGAGAGGTCTGCCCGAAGCCTGTGGCGTAGAGTAGAACCAACTCGCCCACCTTAGCGGGAGTAAAGGTATAGCCCGGAGAGCTAAGGGAGGCCGGTCCCAACAGGCTGTAATCGAGATGCCGCGCCGCGATATGGCCCGCGGTGTCGATGACCAGGAAGGCCGGTGAGGTCTGCACCTCAGTGACTGTCTGGGTGACACTCTGTCCATTTGTCGTCAATTGCAGAGGCACGGTGCCGGTAGCGCTATCGAGCGGGGCCAGGACGTTGACCTGTGTCGGACTGACATAAAAGACGGCGCCGGCCTTGCCATTCACCGTCGCGCTGACGCCGCCCAAGGATGTTGGCAGGTTGGTTGTGAAATCCGAGGCGGGCAGCGAACTCCAGGTGGTGGTGGTTTGCGCCAGATTGGAACCGTGGATTTCAATCCAGGTGTTCTGAGAAATGTAAGCTGCCTGACTCGAGGTGGTAACTACCGCAGTGATCGCCGGCGGAGGCCCCGCGGCCGCCGGAGTCAGGGTGAAAAAGGTGGCGTAGATGTGGTCGCCGTTCGCGTTGGGCTCACCTCCTACGCCTGCATTGCCGGCTACGTAGATTGTGATATTCCCCACGTTAGTCGCGGGGGGCGTCCAGTTGAACTGATACGTTCCCGAGCCGGGACCCATGGTGTGCAGATAGCCGGCGTCGTTATGTTCGATGTATTGCAGGCCCATGTTGGCCGGGCAGACCTGCGGCGTGGGAAGGCTGAGAACCGACGATTCGTTGTTCACGTTGCCAACTTGGGCGCACTCTAGTCCCGTATACGAATCTAAGGAAGCAAATGTCCCAGCCTGTGTTCCGGGATTCGAGGTGCGAGCAGTGAGCTGAAACCCCCAAGCCGTTTGCGTGGCCGCCGGATCCGCGATGGTGACGCTCAAATGCTGAACCACCCCGGGCGCGTACATCAATCCATTGGGGAAGTTGACCGTGACACTGCCTTTGTTGGCGGGGTTATTGGTGGTTCCCGTATGACAGCCAGCCGCCGTGCAAGTGCCATTCTCGCCGGGTACACCGCAATAACCAGCGTCCGGCCCGGTCTCATAAGCCCAAATCACCAGCGGGATCGCCCCCATCACCACCGCAACCTTGGCCCAATACAATTTCCCCTTGCTATTCATACCTTTATTTAACCCCGTTCCCAGGTAATGCACTCGTTAGCTTTTGGTTAAATTGTTGCGAACGGGCGATCCAGCTAGGAATCGGGCCAAGTGTAAAGCTTTGCGAGCGGTGGTACTCAGCGGGATTTCGACCAACTGTGCGGCGGAGAACCAACGGAACTCACGCCCCGGCGCGCGGATCGAGGCGGCCCGCACGGTGAACGTGAAGCGATGGTGCGTGATGGTGTGGCGGAACTGGCCCAAGCTCTTGCCGGCGCGCGCGCCGGTGAGTTCCTCGGGCGTGGGCAACTCCCAGAAGCCGGCCATGCGGCGCGCCGCCGCGTCCCTTTGGCGCAATAGTACGCAGTCATCCCGGCGCACCAGAAGCAACACCGCGGCGAGGGCTACCGGCGCGGTCTTGCGCAGTTTCACCGGCAATTGCCTCACCGTGCCTTCCCGCAGCGCGAAGCAACCGGCGGAGAGCGGACACGCGCCGCATAAAGGATTCACCGGCAGGCATACCGTGGCGCCCAGTTCCATCAGCGCCTGGTTGAAAGTGCCGGGCTGGCTGCGGCCCATCCATAGGCGTGCGATCCCGCCGAACCGCTCGCGGGTGCGCGCGGAGGCGATGTCGGCGCCGTCGTTATTTACCCGCGCCACTACCCGCAGGACGTTGCCATCCACCACCGCGTGCGGCAACCGGAAGGCGATACTGGCGATGGCGGCGGCGGTGTAGTCGCCAATTCCCGGCAGCGCGCGGAGAGCCGCATAATCGCGCGGGAAGGCGCCGGCCGCCACCACCTGTTGCGCGGCGCGGCGCAGATTGCGGGCGCGCGAATAATAGCCCAGGCCGGCCCACAGCGCCAACACGTCCTGCTCCGCCGCCGCCGCCAAAGCTTCCACCGTAGGGAAGCGATCGAGGAACCGCTGGTAGTAAGGGATCACGGCCAGCGCGCGGGTCTGCTGCAGCATGATCTCGGAAACCCAAATGCGGTAGGGGTCCTTGGTGTGCCGCCAGGGAAGATCGCGATGGCCCTTGCGGTACCAGTCCAGCAGCAGCTTCACTCCAGGACCCGAAGCCACTCGGCGACCACGGCGAAATCCTGAGGATCCGCGTCCCAGGCCTCAAACTCGGGGTTCAGCGGCTCCAGGCGGATGCGTTCGTGGCGCCACTCGTCTTCGCCGCTATACACCTTCTTGCTGGTGTACTTCTTGACGGTGTAGCGCGCGGTTTCATCGGTCACGCCGAAACGCTGGATGAGGAGAATCTTGTTCTGGCGGGAGCCCACGGGGTTGAGACGGAACAAATTCAGGCTGCCATCGGGGATGCGCGGCTCCATCGAGCGGCCCACCACATGCGCCACGAAAAGGCCGGGATCGAGCCGCATGCCTTCCGGGGCGCGCACCCAATCTTCCTCGGAGGATTCCATCTCTTCTCCCAGACGCCCGGCGGCGGCACGCAGGCTGTAGAGCGGAACATGCGTCTGAAAGGGCTCGATGGCGATTTTTTCCACATGCTGGTCGAAGAGGCGGTCGAGCACGCGCGAAAAAGCGTCCACCGCGATGCTTTGCCGGCCGCCGGCCCGCAGCACGTTGGACAGGGAATCTTCGAGCGATTGCAGAAAAGCTTCCGCGCCCATTTCGGCGGCGCGCGAGCGGATATCCTCTTCGAGCGCCTCCAGGACTTCGATGTCTTCGGGCTCCGCCAGGCCCTCGTAGCTGCGCCGCATGCGCAGCCAAAGCCGATCGGCCCCGGTATCGACCAGGTAGACCCCAATATTCCGTTCCGGCTGCCCAGGCAAATGGGCTTGGAGGAGCACATACGTGCCCTGCCGCCGCGCGGTGATGGAGGTAACGGTAGCCGGCAATGTGGATCTCGCTCTTATCCTATTCTACTCATCGGCGAAAGCACAGAAAGCAAGAATTGTTAGCCGCGGATGAACGCAGATAAATGCCGATAAAAACCAAGTCTTTTCTTATCTGCGTTTCTCTGCGTTCATCCGCGGCCAAAATTCCTGCTTCACAGGCCCAATCGTTTCAGCAAGCCCGTCTTGGCGGCGAACCCTTCCAGCATCCGGAGATTGTCCTTGAATTTGGCGACACCGTATGCCGATGAACCCCGATAAGCCCAAACCAAGTCTTTTCTTATCTGCGTTTATCGGCGTTCATCCGTGGCCAAAGTTTCTGCTTCACAGCCCCAAACGTTTCAACCACCCCGTCTTGGCGGCGAACCCTTCCAACATCCGGAGATTGTCCTTGAATTTGGCGACACCGTATGCCGATGAACGCCGATAAGCCCAAACCAAGTCTTTTCTTATCTGCGTTTATCTGCGTTCATCCCGCGGCCAAAATTTCTGCTTCACAGCCCCAAACGTTTCAACCACCCCGTCTTGGCGGCGATCCCTTCCAACATCCAGAGATTGTCCTTGAATTTGGCGACACCGTAAGCCACGCTCTTGCCGTCTGGCGCCAGACTCAAACGCGTCGTAGGGTTGAGATTGCTGCGGGGACGATAGTCCTTGCCCACATTGCCGATCGCCTTCTCCGCCCCGCTGGCGAGGTCGACCGCGAACAGTAGTTCGCCCTCACCATCGGGGCGCAAACCGTAGACGCGCTTCCCGTCGGGCGCAAACACATAACCTTCGGAGTTATGGTGGCCGAGAGAGCGAACGGTCTTGCCTTCGGCCGAGTAGAGCGTCTCGCCTAACAGTATCCAGCCTCCGTCGGGCGACCAGACCGGAACGGCGTTATTGTCGTAGTCCGCGTCGGGCTTGACCATGATCGGGGTTGCCTGGCCGGTGGGTTTGACTCTTACCAGATTGGCTTTGCCAGCCTGGATCGCGATGTAGGCGAACCAGCTTCCATCGAGCGACCAAGAGCCCGGAAATTCGGCGGATGCGCGGTCGTTGGTGAGCGGCACCGGCGGGCCTCCGGCGACGGCGGAAATCCACAGCCGGTTGGCCGTGGTGCCCACGTCGATCCGGGTGTAGACCACGCGGTCGCCCTCCGGCGAAAGCGCCGGCCCCATCAGCCACTGCAGAGTGACGCCCGGAAAATCGCGGGCGGTCACCAGGGGACGGTCGGAACCGTCGGACGCATGCAGCCAGATTTCCTGCGGACCGTTGCGGTCGGTGACGTAGGCGAGAAGCGGCTTGTCGGCCGCCCAGGAGGGCATCAGTTCGTCGCGTTCGGTCGCGATCAGCGGGTGGCCGGCGGCGCTCGCGAGGTCCAACGAGACGATATCGTAACCGCCGGTGTCTTCCCTGAAAATGATCCGTTGGCCATCGGGGGAGACGGCGGGAGACGAGCGCGAAGTGGTGCCGCTGGTAAGGGCGTGATATTCTCCCGAGACCGTGTCGGCGAGCCAGAGCTGCTCGGAAGTGTCACCGATACTGGCGAGCGAGAGCAGCACATGGCGGGAGTCCGGCATCCAACAAAACCCCGGCGTGCCGCCAATGGATTGGATGCCGGGCAGCACCATGCGGGGAGGCCGGACCGGGTTGGCGGGGTAGGGCAGCACCCATGCCTCCTCGCGCTGCCGCCCGCCATTCATGAGCAGCAGAATCTGTTTACCATCGGGCGAGAACCTCAGTTTGGGTTCGTTGTAGAGATCCCTGGTGGCATACGGGTCGGGCAGATACCGTTTGGGGGCTGCCGTGGGCGGGGAGCTGATCCACACGCCGTAGCGGCCCTCTTCGCCGGGGTAGAAATACGCCACGGACTGGTTGTCCGGGGAGATGCTCACGATGCGCGACGCCGGCACCGAGGGCACCGCGATCTCAGGCTCGCCACCTACCGTGGCGATGGACCAGATGGCGTTGGGTTGGCGGTCGATACTCAGCAGCAGCCGCTTTCCATCGGGAGCCCAGGCCAGGGGGCTGGCGTCTTCCGCGGTATGGGTGATTTGTACCGGCGTAGCGGAATCCAGGTAGCGGATGTAGGTCTGAGAGGGCCCCTCCGCGCCGCTGGCCGCGTAGGCCACGGATTTGCCGTCGGGCGACCACACGGGCCGGAACTGGCCGCCGGGCGCAAAGGAAAACGGCGTGAAGCGATAGGCCGATTGGTCCGGCATGGCCGGACCGGCCCGCAGGAACTGGATGGCGCAGGCCGCCAGCAGCCCCAAGGCGAACGCGGCGGCCAGAAGGGGCCAGGGAAGGCGACGCCCGGCGGAAGGCGCGGCGTTTCCCACCAGGGAGGCCACCGGGGGAGCCACCGCGGCCATCCGCATGCCGCTGCCTTCGGAAGCATGGTCCCGCAGGCTGCGCAGCCCCTGAAAGAGGTCGCGCGATGATTCGTAGCGTTCGGCGGGGTCCTTCGCGAGGCACCGGTCGATGGTCCAGCGCAGCGGCGCGGGGATGTTCTGCCCGATGGGCGGCGCATCCTCACCGATGATGGCGGACATGGTCTGCACCGATTCCGGACGGTCGAAGGCGCGGGAGCCCGCGGCCATCTCATAGAGGATGAGGCCGAAGGAGAACTGGTCGGAGCGGTAATCGGTGGGTGCGCCGCGGGCCTGTTCGGGGCTCATATAATTGACGGTGCCCATGATCATGCCGGGTTGGGTGTGGGTGGCGGCCACGGTCTCGTCGGGGTCGGCGGAGAGGATGGTCTGCTTGGCCAAGCCGAAATCGAGGATTTTGACGCGCCCGTCGGCGCCCACCATGATATTGAGCGGCTTGAGGTCGCGATGGGTGATGCGGGCGGCGTGGGCGGCGGCCATGCCATCGGCGATCTGGACGGCGATATCGAGCAGTTTTCGCACCGGGAGCGGACCGCGCTCGAGCAGGGCGGCAAGGGTTTCGCCGGCCACGAATTCGGTGACGATGTAAAAGACGCCCTCTTCGTTGCCGATGTCGTACAGGCCCAGAATGTTGGGGTGGTTGAGCGCCGCGACGGCGCGGGCTTCCTGTTCGAAGCGCGCGCGGCGGCCGGGGTCGGAGGAGACGCCGGCGGGCAGAATCTTGATGGCGACGTCGCGGCCCAGGCGCGAATCGCGGGCGCGATACACTTCGCCCATGGCGCCGGCTCCCAGGCGGGAGACGATTTCATAGGGCCCGAGACGGGTTGGGGGAGCGAGCGACATCTATGGGGCCAGCATAGCGCAGAGGGGGGCGGCTTCCGCAAGCGGTCGCTTGCAGCTTGCAGCTTGCGGCTTGCGGCTTACAGCTTGCGGCTTACAGCTTGCGGCTTACAGCTTGCAGCTTGCAGCTTTCAGCTTGCAGCTTGATTAGCCACCGCGGCCGGTGGCCCCAGCACTTCCTGGATGCGCTCCAGCAGGCGCCGCAGCACGATCGGCTTGGTCTCATAAGCGGCACAGCCATGGGCGGCGGCTTCGGCCACTTCCTCCGGCTCGGCATGCGCGGTCAGCACGATGATGGGGATCTTGAACGTGTGCGGATCGCTCTTGAGCGCGCGCATCGCGCCGCGCCCGTCGAGCACCGGCATGTCGAGATCCATGATGATCAGGTCGGGACGATGCTGGCGAGCCGCCAGGATGGCCTCCCGCCCATCGGCGGCGGCAATCATCTCGAACCCCTGGAGCTCCAGGCGCCGTACCAGCATGTCACGGCTAAACTCGTCGTCTTCGGCTAGCAACAGTTTCACGTTTACACACCTATCCGCGCCGGCAGGCGCATTTCGAAATTCGACCCTATTCCCAACTCGCTCTCGACCGAAATATCGCCGCCCATCAGGCGGCACAACTTGCGGCTGATGGCCAACCCCAGACCGGTGCCTCCGTACTTGCGCGTGGTGGAGGCATCCGCCTGCGTGAAGGCCCGGAACAGCTTCGCCTGCTGCTCCGGACTGATGCCGATGCCGGTGTCTCTGACATTCACCACCAGCCAATCGACCGGTTCCGCCGGTTCGCGGCGCACCGCGACCCACACGTCTCCCTCGCGGGTGAACTTGCAGGCATTGGCCACCAGATTCAGCAAGCTCTGGCGGAATCGCGTGAGATCGGTATGGACCTGGCCGTCATTCGGCGGGACCTCGACGGTGAGGCGGTTGCCATTCTGCGCGGCCAGCGGTTGCACTGTGGCGACGATGTCGCGCAGCACCGTTTCTACGTCGAAGGTTTCGGGATGGAGCACGATCTTGCCGGCTTCGCTCTTGGAGAAATCGAGCACCTGATTGACCATGTGGACCAGCATGTTGCCGGCCCGTTCGATGCGGCTCAAATCGCGAACCAGGCCTTCGATGGGGTAGGCCTGGCAAGTCTCCTGAAGCAATTGGCTATAGCCGATGATGGCGTTCAGCGGGGTTCGCAGTTCGTGGCTCATGGTGGCCAGAAAGCGGCTTTTGGCGGCGGCGGCGGCTTCCGCGGCCTCTTTCGACACCAGCGTGGTTCCCAGCCGTTCCACCATGGAGTTGAAAGCCACGGTGAGGCGGCCTACTTCATCCGGCCGCACCACTTCCGCCCGGCTTGCCAGATCGCCGGCGGCCACCCGGTGGGTAAATTCCGTGAGGGATTGCAGCGGGCGCAGCAGGTTGCGCAGTTGCAGGACTTGCTGCACCGCGGCGATTAGCAGGGTGGCGATGGCGATGAGCGCCGTCAGGCCGGCGAAGCGCAGGCGCGCCGTGCGCTCCCGCCCGGTGGAAAATCCCAAGCGCACCGTGCCGAGCTGCCGCGGCCCGCCCGGCCCGGACTGAGCAGCCTCCCAATCGGCCTGCCCCACTTGGGCCGGCCGCATCACCGGGCGGCTGACTTCGATCGTCGGTCCGGGTACACTCGATGGGCCGTCTTTCCGCCGGAGCACCGGAATGCCGTCCTGCGCGTCGTTCAGTTGCACGAAGACCACCTGATCGCTGGCCACGGCGACGGTGGCGATCCGTTCCAGTTCGGACCTGTCCCCCATCAGCATGGCGAGCCGGCTCTGGCCCGCCAGGAACTCGGCCAAGGCCTCGGCCCGGCCGGTGAGTTGCCGATTCAGGTCGCGGCTGTAGGTCCACAGGAAATACCCGCTCAGGCTGAGGATCGTGATCGCCGCAAACACCATGTTGCCGGCCAGCACGCGCGTACCAAGGCTATGTCGCAGGGACCGGATCAAGGGTACACCTCCGCCGCCAGCGCCGCTGCGCGGAATTCCACCCCCGCCAGGTGGGCCGCCCCCTGGTTGATCGCGGCCTGGATCTTGCAGGGGCCTTCGTCCGCCGTGCGTTCTTCCCCCCGAAGCGAGCGTGGCGCGGCGGCGCGCAGCCGCCCGGCATCCACCGGCGAGCGCGTCACCACGTTGATCTTGGCGAGGATGCCGTTCGAGCCGTAGAGTGCCGAAGTGGGGCCGCGGAAGACCTCGATGCGTTCCACCAGGTCCATGGTGAGGCCGCAAGCCCGGCCAAACAAGCCGTTTGAATTGTGTATGTTGCCGGTGAGCGGAGGGCCGTTGAGCATCACCCGGAAGCGGGTGTTGAAATCTCCCGGCGGCGAAATGCCGCTGACGCCCACGTAGTGATAATCGTGGTCGTAGGCGACGTAGAAACCGGCCACCGGGTTCAGCGCTTCCGCCAGCGTGCGAGATCCGTAGTGGTGGGTCCCGGCCGCGGTGATGATCGCCGTGACGTTGGCAGGCGCCTCGGCCAGAGTCTGGGCGTGCAGCGAGACAGCTTCCACGGTGGGGAGGTCGCCGAAGAGCGACTTATCGTCGGCGGTTTGCTGCGCAACGGCGGTCCCGGCGCACACGAAGGCTGCGAGTATGGAGACCCGGATGAGCATTGTCCGTAAAGGCATCGATTGAATCGAATGCCGATAGGAATCTTATCGGCCGGTGGGCGGTGGATAAGAGAAGTTCGATGCAGCGGACTGCGAGTTTACGGGGATTGACTGCCGGGTGCCGATGACGGCACTGTACGAGGGCGTTCCGGAGCAGTAAGGGAACGGGACTTGTCGTGGAAAGACGCCTTTCCGTGTGGCTCCCCACTCGGGACACGTTTCGAACTCTTGCGGCCTGCCTGCCCGTCGGCGATCAGACCAGTCTTCCAACAGATTCAAGCACTTACGTTATGCGTAGGGGAGAGGTCTGTTTCAGGTTTATATTCAGACCAACATTCTGGTCAGATTTCGTGCTAAATTGAAGCCACGACATGATAAGAGTCAACATTCAGGAGGCCAAGACCCACCTCTCACGCTATATCGATCGGGTCGAACAGGGTGACGTGGTCGTCGTCTGCCGGCACAACCACCCTGTGGCCGAACTCCGCGCCCTTGAGACTTCGCTGGTTCGTCCGGCCCGCGTTGCTGGATTGTTAAAGGGCCAAGTACATTGGGAGCTCGATGCCTTCGCCCCAATGACCGTGGAGGAACTTGCGGAGTTTGACGGTGCGCCGGTTTTTCCCCATGTGGGTCCGGCGTGAAGCTGCTGCTCGATACGTGCGCGTTCCTCTGGTTCCAGGCGGATTCGTCCCACCTCTCCCCGACGGCGCGCGCTCAAATTCTGGACCCCACGAACGAGGTTTACCTCAGCGCGGTGTCAGTCTGGGAGATTGCCCGAAAGTACGCTCAGGGGAGAATCTCCTTGCCTTCGCATCCCTCGACGCTGATCCCCGCGGTTCGCAAAGACTCGGGAATCGAGAGCCTTTCACTCGCGGAAACGGACGCACTTGCGGTTGAGAAGCTCCAACTGTTCCACAAAGATCCCTTCGACCGTATGCTGATCGCCCAGGCGCTCATGGGCGGACTTGCGATCGTCACGTCGGACCGGGCCTTTGAGCCCTATCCCGTGCGAGTGATCTGGTAGAGGCTCACCAGTCGGCGCCCGCTTTTCCCGGCGCAAAACTTGAGGCGATCGGTTTGGCTCCCCGTCGTGGACGCGTTTCGAACTTTGGAGGCCTGTATGCCTGCAGAATTGAGAATTCTGTTCCATGCGGGATGTTCCCGGCTATGTTCGGCCACGCCTGAACGCGCGCCGAAGCGACCGGCAACATTCGCGAAGCCATTGAGGGCGTCGATCGCCACCCAAAAGCCGAACTATAGGCTCAATGGATTCACCCGTCGCAAACCGTCGAATCGCGCAAAATCGCCGTCGGTCGAGCACAGGTCTAATCCGTGCTCGATCGCAAGGGCGGCCAAATGGGCGTCGGGAATCAGTTTCGCCCCACCGCCGAGCCGGATCAAAAGGCGTCCCAGTATCTCCTGGTGGCGATTGCCGGGCAGCGGTACCCACACATTGCGGGCGCTCAGCCAATCCTCCACCTGTCCCCACGCCACGGTGACCGGCGCAGGTCTCTCGTAGATGCGGGGATTGGCGACCACCCGCATAAAGCCGAGCAGGCACTCCCAGGGAAGCCCCACCCGGGCGGATCCGCCCAGGACTTCGTCTACCGCCGCCGAGTCCACCTTCAGTACCGCGGCCGTCGCCTCGGCGATCATCCATTGCAGCGTGACCTTGGCCAAGCCGCTCTGCTGTTCGAGATAACCGCCGCCGATATCAGAGTGCACGCCCGCGAACCAGACCTGCTTATAATCTTGATCTGCTATCGGATCGCCCCATAGGTTTTGCCGAAAGAAGCATCGCCGCTCGTCGATGGAAATTGCGTGCCGCCCGATATGGATGTCGGGAGTGTTCCTGGTGTAACGAACCGTCAGCGGGTCCATGATCCACCCCACTGAACTGACCGTGTCCCACACGCCCACAAAATATGGTTTGCATTCCAGGGAAAAGGTCTGTTTGAACTTGAACGCCAATTTCTCGCCATCGTCATCCATTCGCTTGAGGGAGCGCAGAATGTAAGGAATGAGTTGTTCGTTATTGCGCGGCAGCAGCCCGAACATATACAACATGGACGCCAGCACGCGCATCGTGTAGGCCCCGCGGCTGAAGCCGAAGAGATACAGCCGGTCGTCCTTTTCCCAGTTCTGCATCAGAAAACGATAGGCGTCTCCAGCGTCGTCCAGCAATCCGTACCCGAAGGCCAAACCGAGGACCTTGGTGAACCACTTTGCGAGCTTGGTGAGCGCATTGTTAGCGCCCAAGGTCCCGATCCCGGATCGTAGTATGCCACCTGTAGGTTGGGGTCTTCGATCGCCAGGACAGTAAACAATTTGACCACATTGGAGTTGGAATTCCCGAATTCGTTTCCGGTTCCGTCGCAACAGATGACGATGTTTTTTGGCATGGCAAGTCTCCATTCAGCAGCAAACTGGGTCGAGCACGTTGGCCGTCACGGGCCCAGGGTGGCTCGCAGGCTTAGTACGAGTTCACGCACGCTGCTGTCCACGTTTGGGACCAGCAGCACTCCGGGTTTTCGCGCGTGCCCGCGGTCTTTGCCGTAGGCGATCCACATGTCGGGCATAATGGGTGCATCCCGTGTAACGCGGCGGCCTCGGACTGGACCCGCGTATGCTCCCGGGGAACTCGTATCCGGGTACAAAATCCGGCCGATCTTTTCGTCTTCCATCGCTACTCCCTTGGGCGTGAGACTCGCGCCATTCGTGCATGATAACTCCACTGATGCGTTGTCACAAGCGCTGGCGGCAACTGTGTCAAGGCAAAGTGGAAATGTCCGCTTTGGCCCGGTCTTCGAGGAGAGCATATTAATCCGCAAGTGCCCGGCGACGCGGTGACGGCTTGCGAGCAACCCGATCGAAAAACAGCCGGCCTGCCGAAGGCGCGTCAAAACGTCTTGAGGAACTCGATCAGCGCGCGCTTATCGGCATCGCTCAATCCGGGCTGACGCACACCGGGCTTCTCGCCCGGCTCCAGGAAATCCGTTCCAAAATAATGACCGCGGTTTACGATCAGGTCCGGACACTTGCTGAGATCGAGCAATTGGTCGACGGAGTTTCCGAAGATCTGCGACCCTTGTGCGTCGGACGCATCCTTCGGCAGCTTCCTTAGGTCGCTATCGAGAGTGGCGACCAGTTTCAAGAGCTTGGCTGCATGCGTCAACTGCTGCGACGGGTCCGGGTCTTCCGAGAGTGGGTTCAGATTAGCCAGCAGCCCGATCGGAGTTCCCGCCGGAATGGGGCCGAGTTGGATTCCACCTTCGCCGAAGATCCACGGAGCGAGACGCTGGCGCAATCCCAGCGATTTCCTGAGCGCGTCGGGAAGGTACCCTCCGGAGACTTTGAGGTAACTGCTGGTGGTGGTGCGGTCGATCTTGCCCGGTATCTTCGCGCCTAAGTTGCTGTCCTGATCCCGCCGCTCCGGCCACAGCATCTGCTCGATGGAAGCCTGGAAAGAGCGCATCCGGCCATCCACCGAAGGATCCGCCTCAAACGGTCCGACGGAGTTATTCAGCAGGAAGGGCGCGGATGACCACAGGCTTACCAGCGACGGAGGCCGCGTGTACCCGCGTCCGCCCGCGGGCATGGTATAGGTGTGCGCTTCGCCGGTGACGGGATGATACCAGGTGATGTCGCCAACGGACGGCAGGTCTTTGTAGGAGTGCGACGAGAAGTTGTCCCAGATGTTGCCGCCGATCGCATTCGTGGCCAGGGGACTGCAAGCGTTGGTGCGCAGCAAAGTCACCGGAACGCGGAACTCGGCGGAAAGGTAATTGTCTTTCAGGAAGTCATCGGCCAGTACGATCGGGCGGATCTTGGCCTTGAAGTCATCGGTCTGCGTCCACGCCCAGTACTTGTCCCAGCAACCCAGGTAATCTTTGCCGTTGCAGCCGTTGGGATCGAGACCGGCGGCATTCTCCGGCAGCTTGCTGGAGTGGCATCGTGCGCAGTTCTCGGCGAACACGATCTTCCCCCGGTTCAGCAGCGCTTTATCTTTCGTGAGGTGCTTGTCTCCGCCTGGCGCGTCCCTCAGGTAATGAGGGTCGGTGGTCTTCAGGAAGAATTCGGCGGTGGCGAAGGTTTGCGCTTCCGTGGCGACGAAATACGCCGAGTTCCGGCGCGCCACGCTGATCTCGATGGGAGTGACCGGCTTGCCGCCCACCAGCGCGTTGAAGTGCAGGAGCCACTCCTCGCTGAATGTGCCGATGTTCAAGTATACGCGGTTCAGCGCGCCCATTACGCCCACCGAATCGGAGCCGTCTTTCAGCACGCGCGGCGTCCACACCGTGTCGGGCGCCTGGAAGAGTTGGGTAAGCGGACCCTGCTTCACGTAGTCGTTGAGCTGGTGGTTATTCAGCTCGCCGCCGTGCAGCGTCTCCTTGTTCCACCGTTTCGCCTCCAACAGGCGCGGCAGAAGCTGATACAGCGCGTTCATGCTGCGCGGATTGACGATGTTGTCGCTGGAAACGAGCGAAGTATCCAGCGTGCCGGGGCGATACGTATGGAACAACTGCCACGCGAAATTGTTTTCTTCGTCGTTCCAGAAGAAGATGCGATCCGTCCAGAAATACTGCGCGCCCACATTCGAACTGAGATTCTCCCACTCGGGATGGTTGCGGTCGGCGGGCGGCCTGACGGGATTCGGTCCTACATGGCAGAAGCCGCATGACATTCCCACGCGATAGGGCCGGATCAGGTCCTTCGAATTATAATAGTCCGGCTCGGTGTAGTATTTCACCGCGTCCCATTTTTTCTGTGCGGCCTCGTCGAAATCCGGGTTCGGAAAGAGGCGCAGACCTACGATCCCGGTGGCATAACCATAGTAGGAGCCCGCCGGAATGTTCTTGCCGCGCGCACCGTATTTCACGCCCGGGTATTTCTGTTCGTTTTCGAAGGGATCCGCCGGGCAATCGGCTCTGCGTTTGTCCAGCCACAATCCGAAACGGTTCGGGTCGGGGCCGGTGGGGTTATCGAAGCACGGCTCGTTTACCAGACCGAGATAGTCCCAGCGGTTATTCCGGTTGTTCTTCAGACTGGGGTGCGACGAAATGGTTTTCAAGAAATCGAGCGCGCCGACGCTGGCCAGGCTCATCTTATCCCAGAGGCGATCGTCTCCCGCCGTCCACACAATCCACGTATTACGGCCCTTGATCTCGTCCGGGCTGAGCGTGGGACCCCCATCCATATCGTGGAAGTAGTCTTCGTCAGCCGCTTTGAAGTCGTCCGCCTTAAGGCCGGCCAGCATTGCCTCGTCTTGGACGTGGCCGGTCCTGGGGCTCCGCCACCAGGTGATCGCGAGCGCCGCCACCACGATCGACACCAGCAGTAGAATTGCAATCAGAATTCGTTTCACGTCGGTTTCTCCTATGGGGCGGATCTCTTCCCTGCCCGCGCGATATACCGCAAGGCGCGGAGGCTCGGCAGGAAGAGATAGGCGCCCCCACGCACCGTAATAAATTGTGGAATTCCGGTGAGGCGTCGCGCTACCCTCCCGTCGCGAGGGATCGAGAAATTGCCGGTGTGCGGGCAATCGCCCACGGCCGCGCGATTTCCCAAAAGCGGGTCGCTCTCTTCGGTTAGGCCGTTGAATTTGGTGCTCATCAACCAGGCGTTTTGTACGAATTCGAACTGACGCGCGATATTGGCGCCAAGACAGGCGAAATGCAGCCCGCGAGGCGGATCGTCGGCCGGGGCGGGCTGAAGCGCATCGGCGGGCGTTAGTTTGGGTCCATATTCGCGGCCGCGCCGCAAGACTCGATGAAACCGGGTAGAGGCCATCAGATCGTCCCGCAGTTGTGGCTGCGGGATTCCAAGCATGTTGAGAAACTTGGCGACGGGATCGGCCGGATGTCCGAAAAGATCCGTATTCCGTGGGTTCGCGCGGCGGATATGCGCGCCGATCGGGCATTGCGCGCCCCAAGGATCGTGGTCGTACGTGAACGCATTTCGTGGCTGGCCAGGCGTGTCGGCGATCTTCTCGCCGGATGCCGGAATCAGGGGATCTCCTTCCATCGTCCGTCCGACCATACATGCCCCCAGCCGGGCGCGGTCTTCCGGACTGCCACTGGCGCGGGCGAGATACTGCCAAAAACCGCGGACATCCTGCTCCAGTTGTCGCAGGACGACGAAGGTGCCATTCAGCCCGAGATCCTTCTTTGCGGTATGGTCCTCGGCCGGCAGTAAGTCGTCAGCCATATCGTCCGAAGTTTCCAGCAGCGGCCGGTCTGTGTACTTACCGTATTCGTTGGGATAACCGAGCAGGAGTTCTCCCAGCGCCATTTTATTGCCGTACACCATCGTATTCTCGGCGGCGGCTTGCTCGCGCTTCCAATCGAAATCCGGCTGGCTGATGCCGTCGGTAAATCCGAACGGCTCCACGCCTCCAAGGTTAGAGGTCGCGAGAGTGGAGGCGGTCTCGAAAGCATCTTGCCACAGCGGTCCGCGGATCGTCTCTTGCCATATTTCGAGATTCCGCCGGGCGAATAACATGAGGGCCAGATCGGGGATCTTGCCCGGTCCGCCCCAAAGCCAACCAGTTGGATCGTTCTGGCCGAGATCGCCGAGCCGCCGCGACCGGTTCGCATCGCCGGCCATTCCGTCTACGAACTCGGCGGAGAATCCGGCGGCCATTCTTTCCGGTAGGCCTAAAGCGAGCAGCCCAGCCGGTGTGAATGCGATTTGCAAGGCGGTTTCGGGCGCTGGACTGCGATGCTCCGCGGTGGAAACCGGCGCCGAAGCGATCCAGGCGCGCGCGGCCTCGGCGTTGCGGATCCGCAGAAGCAAATAGCAGGCCTCGGTCAGCTTGCTATAGCCGTATGCGGCCAGCCCTTGCACATCGCTGTAGTCGGGTAGACTCACGCTTTCCTCAATCCGTTTTTCTCACAGTAGCGCCACCCACTCGCGGGCCTCGCGCTGGCTGAGCGAGACCTTCTCGAGGCCGTTCCGGATCGTGCTGTTGCGCAACAAGTCGAAGGCGGTCAGGCCGGGGTGCGCGTTGTACCAGACATCGGTCGGCAATTCGTGACGGCGCAGGAAATACTTAAACTTCTGCTCGTCTTTACAGCCTTTGGTTATCAGCCAGGCGGTTCGCGGGTAGCCGACCCCATTGCCGAACACGATGTTCAGTCCGATGGCAACCTTGTTAATGAAGTCCTCGTTATAACTTTCGAGACTGCCATCGTAGACGCTGGCAAAGAGCAGACGTGTGCGATTGTCCAGGTATACCCAGCGCGCAAAATGGATGGTATGGATGCGCGTGAGGCGTCCCTTAGTGTAGATCGTGCTCGCGGTGAGGTTTATAATCCACAGAACCGGCGGAATGATCAGGGCGCGGAGCCAGCCCGGTTTCCACGGCCCCATGGCGCTGAACTGATTGGTAACGTCGTAATCCTCCAGGACAGCGAGGCTCATTGCCAGCCGATGGTCCGGAGGCGGTGCAAACTCCGGGGCGGAGCTTTCCTGCGCATGCAGCACCAATGCCAGAATTGCCAGGGGGACGAGTGTGAGAGGCAAGGTTACCACCAGGACGATTACCAGCAGAACCAAAATGGCCCAATCGAACGCGTGCCGCACCGTCCAGCCCAACGGGGTCGGAGCCGGAGGCGTCAGAGTCAACCGGCCCGCCGCTTTTTCCGCTCGCACAAATCGGCGCAAGGATTCGTGCACCGCGCCCGGCGGGCCGTCCGCAACCTCGGGCGAACGGTCAAGGTGACGGCGCAAAGCCCGTCGGAGTCGCTCTTCCTCTCTGGTTTGTTGCACCGTCCGTCCGACATAATTGCAGTAATAGGCGGACGGGCGAGTCTCATGGGCGATCATCCAGGCGCGCACGTCCTCATCCGCGGAGAATCCTTCGCATAGCGAGAAAATCCGGCGCAAACCCGGCGCCGCATGCTGTACCAGCAGGCTGATAAATGCGTCATAGGTTCCGTCAAAATCGCCCAGGAACGCCAGGTAGATGGGGGGATCGGGGCGCTGGACTCCGTAGAACTCCTCCGGATCGCCGATCGTCTGGTCATCCAGCAACACCAACCTCGCGGAATGCAGGTTGTCGAACCGGCTAAACGGAATCATCGGGTTGTCCGGGTTCGCCGTGCCGGGCCCGGAGTTCATGGTGGCGAGGAGTGCGCGCATGGCGCCGATCCGGGCCGGCCGGATGGGTGCCAGTATCATGAAGCTCGACTGCGGTGTCATTGGATCGGGCAGTGCATGGCGGCCCCGTCCAGCGTCTACGGCTGGGGTGCGTTAAAGTCGAGGCAGAAATCGATGAGGCGGCTCTTCTCCCAATAGACTTTGCCCAAATAAAACTTAGGAGCGATCTGGCGGATTTCGTCCCGAATCCAGTGCGCGACCAGGGAAGTCTTGGAGTAATCGAGCACGATGCACTCATTGCCATCGAGCCAACTCTTGTCCTTGTAAACGGTGGCGATAATCGCATTCAGTCCCAACGATAGGATGCGGTTCGAGAGCACGCCGCGCGCGCTGTCGAAGGTCTTTCCCTGCCAGGCAAACACGCTGACGATCTCGGCGATCTCCGGGCTGAACACGGTTCCGGGAGCGATGATGGCGGTGCCCTTCGCTTGCCCATCGGGAATGTCCCCCGCCGGATTGGCCTTGAACAGATCGTCGAGCTCTACCTGGCTCATTTTCATTAAATCGGCTGCGGTCAAGATGCTTCTCCTTTCCGAGGGATGAGATCTCGATTGGTGTAAGAGTGGACCTATTATTTCTCGGTTTGGGATCGAAGTCAATACCATTCCCGTGATTGAACTCGCATTTCTCACAGGGGCCGGGTATAGCGACGTGGCGCGGCTTCGGGGCAAGCCTTCAGCGGTCCGCTTCCAGCACTCAGCTTTTGAATCGACGCCGTGAGCATGCGTTTGACTTCGGCGGTTTCATTGGCGGTATCGTGGCCGAAAGGCGGAGAAAATCGTCGCGGCGCAAAGACTCTCGCGTTTGGTAATGCGGGAACTCCGCCTGCGCAGGGGGAACCCAGCACTTATGCCGGCGCTCCGGGCTTCGACAGCGGGTCGCAAACTCCGAAGAGTGCCGGGGTTGCCCCCAGGGCAAGTCCGTCCCCACATCGGATGGCAGCGTGTGAGAAATCCGGGTTAGTTAACGTCGCGAAGCTAGAATCACTTCGGCGGCCTTCTCGCCAGCCATGTAAATCGCGCTCACGATGAAGAATCCCGGAATCCGGGGAAATACCGAGGCATCGACCACCCTTAACCCCTCCACACCGTGCACCCGAAAATCGCTGCCGATCACGCCGTCTTTTTCCGCGGGGCCGATCGCGCAGGTGCAGGAGGCGTGATGGCCCCACGCATTGTTCCGCACGAACTCTCGAAGCTCGTCTTCGCTTTGCAGCCGCTCGCCGGGAAGCTCTTCCTCCGCGATGAGGCCGGTCCTTTTCAGCTTGGCGGTCAACCGCCGCACGAACCGTATGCCGTCTACCACGGCCGCCAGATCCTCATCCCCGCCGTCGCGAAAGTAATGGAAGTTGACCAGCGGCATATCGCGTGGATCGTTTGATCGCAGAGTCACCTCGCCGGAGCGGTTGCGCGTGTGCGCTTTCAGCACCACCCAGGTCAGATAGTTCAGCTTTTCGGCGAAGGCGCGGGAGTAATCGGGAACATATCCGGAGAATCGCGCGAGCAGCGACATGCAGAACAGGTCCGGCAACTCCCCCGCGCCTGCCGAGCGGCGAAAAAGAGTCAGAACCGATCCGTTGGTGGCATACACGCCGCTCCGGCCGCTCCGCCATTCCTTGTACTGCGCGTCTTTGGTGTCGAACGCCGCGCCTTTGTAAGCCGCCCAAGCTTCAAAATTCATCCGATTTACTACGCCGATTTCATAACGGTCCTGCAGATTCCCGCCGACGCCGTTCAGTTCCACTCGGACCGGAATGGCGAATCGATCAAGCGTCGCGCGCGGGCCAATGCCGGAGAGCATGAGAAGCTGGGGCGTGTTAAACGCTCCGCCGGCCAGAATTACCTCGCGCGAGGCCGACAAGGCCGTCGGCTCGCCGCGTGCCGTACTGGGGTCGGCGTGGGCCCGATATAACTTCTCGCCGCGCAGGTACTCCACTCCGGTTGCTCGCTTGCCGGCGTCGAAAACGACGCGCGTGACCAAGGCGTTGAGCACGATCCGCAAACGGTCCGGATATCGGCGGGCAACCTCGAGGACCCGCTCTCTGGAACCGGTGCGCGCGTGTCCGCGAGTGGTCAGCGGCAGATAGCGGATGCCGGTGGAGTTCGCGCGGACCAGACGCCAATCGTTGGGATCGAGACCGCTCTCGAGGAACCCGCGAATGTGGTTCACCGGTTGCCCATCTTCCTCGAACGCCTCCTTCGCCGCGCAGGCAATCGTTTCGTCGAGTTCGGCATTGTCCAGCAGGCCCAACGGAATCGCCTTCTGCGTAGACAACCAACCCCGCCAGCCATGTCGTGTGGGATTGAATCCCAACCGCGCCAGCCAGCGGTATAGCCACCGGTGATTGCACCGTTCCAGCCGTTCGAAGTACTTGCGCATACGTGCTGCTTCCCAACTTCGGTCACCGGTGAGCTGGGCGATGTAATCCCAATCCGCATTGTGCGGATACACCAGGATCATGGCATTGTGCGCGGTGCAGCCGCCCAGAGTACCGGCGCGCGGGTAGAGGACCCCGCTGTGCGATGGCAGGTAATTGGGGTCGCGCCGTTGCTCGGTTTCGTCTTCATAGTGCCGCACGAAGAAATCCCACTTCATGGCGGAATTCTCGGACGCAAACGCATGGAACGCGGGCACGTCGTAGTCCGCGGGAAGCCGGTTTTCCCCGCCCGGAAGGGCATCGCCGCCGGAAAGCGTTCGCGGATCGCCGCCCGCTTCGAGCAGCACCACGCGGCAGCCGGCTTCGGCTAGCCGCGCGGCTACCGTGCCGCCGCCCGCTCCGGAGCCTACTACGATGTATTCACAATCGGCCACACTGTCCTCGGCCATAACAGATTTAGGGTACTGCGAAAGTATGTGCGGCGGCGGCCCGGGTTCGGCTGGCCCGGACGCTAATCGAACACCTCATCGCCCGTCGGCTCGTAAAGTGGTACGCCGTTCATGGTGTGACGCAGACGGGAGAGCGTATCGTACATGCGGCGGCGGGCGCGGCTTTGATTGCCCAGCGGCCGATGCTCCGGGATCGAGTGCCACGGATTGTACGAGAGCGACCGGGCGAAATCCAATTGTGCCGGAGAATCGAATTTCTGCCGCGGGATCCGCAGCGTGGCCGCGGATAAGCGAGGGGAGAGCTTTTCGGGCCAAAGAACGGCGTTGTTTTCAAGGGGCATCAGATGCGAATCGGTCTGAAGCTGCAGTCGAATATCGAATTCGACATCTTCCGTTGCCAGCGCGGACACCATGGCGTCGCGCAGATAGTCGTCCGGTGGACGTAGAGGGAGGCGCGGGATCGGAGTCCGCTTCTTCGTTATCGGCCACACCGAGTACTGCATCGCCTGGCCTTCGCCGAGGAGATACGGAACACAACTGAAATAGGGAGCTTCAAACGGACTGCTCTGCGTCTTGAGCCACAGCGCCTGCATGATGAAATCCAGGATGTGCGAGCGGTGAAAGTTGAGGAAGTAATAGATCTGCGTGTTCTTCAAGCTTTCGGTCTGCAATTGGGCATTGGCATTGGCGTCGGGTGTGACGAAGGTCGGCGTGGAGACGCCAAACATGTCTTGCGTGAATTTTTCCTCCTCCATCAGCTTCGTTCCCGGCACTCCCATCAATTTGATGCTGATACTCATGAATCCGACGTCATCGATGTCGGGTGTGATGTAGGGACCCGGCCCCGAGAAGCGCACCCACGTTTTGTAAGTGCGTGGCTCGGCGTAGATGCCGTGACGGAGTTCGGGAGCCAGATTGTCGTGAACAATGAACTCGCCGCGCACGATGCCGTGGGTCTTGGTATTCCCGCCCCGCTCGAAGTGCCCGGGCTTCCAGAGCAAGCGCATCTGTTTTTCGAAACTGGAGATGATGGAAGCCAGGTACGCCTCCTCGTCCGGCAGAGGCTTCTCTTCCGCGATCTTCAAACCTTCGTTCGGACGGCCGCGATTGATGAGTCCCGTCACCAGGCTTGCGATCGGACCTCGCAGCATGGCATCGAATGCGGGACGGGCGAAGGGATCGAAGCGGCGCTCCACATGCACTAAGGCCGTGGACATATCCGCCAACCAATTCAGGAAGACAGAACCCGTGTTGGCTGACGGGATGGGTCGATCGGGATTGGAACTCACGCGGCCTTTCGCTCCAAGATACAGGTGAGGATATCCGCAAAGCCTCCCCTTGTCAACGTGACGTGGAGTCGTGGAGACAGGCGGAACGCCTGGGGAGCACGTTTATTCCGGGATTCGTCCGTAAAGTGTGCCCCTGAGAGAGACCGCTGGAGCAGCGGAGGACCAGCGGAGGAAACGGCGGAGTGGACGGCAGCACACCTGCCGGCCGGCAGGTCAGCCACGGGGCGTGTGCTCAGAACTCGAACCAACAGGGGAGACCTTCTGGGACGCTGGATTCTCTGTCTCGATAGGGCCAGCTTATCGGGTGGAACACGGCGGAGAAATAGCACGCCGGGGTGCTCAGAGCCTCGGACCCAAAGTCACAGTGGCGCAGCTCTTTCCTCCGCTGGTCCTCGGCTGCTCCAGCGGTCTCTCTCAGGGCCTAAACTGGTGCCAAAATCGTCAAATGCCGCAATAGGAGGCCAAGATGATTGAATTCGTGCAAGAACTTGCCCGATCTCAAACGCGCGCTCGGCGCCTCAACGGAACTCACCGTCTTCCGCAAGCTCAAACAACTCCATTACTTGTCCAGCTATACCCACAGAGGCAGTTTCTACACTCTCCCCGGTATCGCTCGTTTCGATGCCCAGGGCCTTTGGTCCTTCCAAGACGCCTGGTTCTCACGTCACGGAACCTTATTGGCCACCGCCGAGGCCTTTGTCCGCCAATCGCCACGCGGTTATTTCGCCGACGAACTCGCCACCGCCTTGCATACCGAGGTACAGGATCCGCTGCGTATCCTCGTGCAGCGCCGTCTCCTCCACCGCTCCCAGGTGGGTGGCTTGTACCTCTACACCTGTCCCGAGCCGGCCATCCGTCGCCAACAGATCCTGGCGCGCAAGGCCGCGGAACTGGTTCCCGGTCTCGCCGACCCCTCGATCCTCCAGTGCTCTCCCGAGGAACTCCAGGCGGCCATCGTTCTGTTCCACGGCCTCCTCGACGAACAACAACGCCGCCTCTACGCCGGCCTGGAGTCGCTCCGGCTGGGACGCGGGGGCGATTCCCGTCTGGCCGCACTGCTC
>Ga0182018_10001216_pt1 | contig 29970 bp, 31 predicted proteins | sample 812P2MmetaG_FD_120490 | JGI IMG/M metagenome (GOLD analysis project Ga0182018, IMG submission 120490) | Permafrost microbial communities from Stordalen Mire, Sweden - 812P2M metaG | ecosystem: Environmental > Terrestrial > Soil > Wetlands > Permafrost | place: Sweden: Stordalen | collected...
CAAACAATCCGTTTGGTAGGGACGTCGCGCTGCGGCGTCCCCGCCCGGAGCGAAGCGGAGGGCGGAACGGGCGTGGCAAAACTCAAGTTCCGGCAATCCGATTCCGTCGCCTGACGCTGCGCTTGGCGACGGGGACAGCGCAGCGCGCCTGTCCCTACCACCATTGTTTGTGAACCGGATAATCCCGCCATTATTTATTCCCGTCGTTCGCGCTGGCGCGCTGCTCGAGCTGCCGTTGCAGATAGGGGTCTTCCGGCGCTTCGAGCCACGCGGTCAGCCAGATGTTGCCGAGCATCTGGCCGGCCTTCACAAGCTGGCCTTCGATAAAGGGACGGCCCATCATGCCTTTGTCATCTTCGCCGGAAAGTTCGCCGTTCTTTTCCATCTGGTAAAGCGGCTCGACGAATTTGTTTTGTTCGACGAGATAATTCACGACCGCCTTGAACATCCCGTCCGGCGCGTCCGCGTTGGCGATGCGCGTGGCGGGCTGGATTTTTCCGACCATCGTTTCCACTTTCAGTCCGCCCGTTTTGCGGACATATCCGCCGTCAATCCACGCGTGAAACGTCGTATTGGTCGTATAGCCTTTCGGGTTGTCGCCCACCCAGCCGTTGAAATGCACCGTCGTGTGCAGCGGCTGCGAACCGTCGCCGACGAAATGCCCCATCACCCCCATCACATAAATGCAGTCGGCCTGGGCGTTGGCGGTTTCCTCCGGCGTGCCGCCGTATTGCCTGAATGTCTTGAGCGTGGCGAAATCCGACTTCAATTTCTCGTAATACTCCGTGATCGCCCACGGCAGAAATCCGTCCAGCTCGCGCGTGTGGTCGGTGTCCTTGTCCGGGTTGATCGCCGGAAATCTTTCCGGATGCGCCGTGCGCGCGTTCGCAATGTCCGCGACGAAATCGTAACGCATGATCGGCAGCGTGCCCGGCGTCAGCCCGAACAGTTTCAAATCCTCCAGATCAATGTAATGGTCCGGCCCGTTGAAATGTTTCAGCGGCAGGTCGCCGACGTTGCGCCAGCGGTCCGGCTCGCCCGCGAGATACGCGATGCGCGTCTTGAGCGCGGGCGTCAGGTCAATGCCGAAGTCCGCCGGCAGCGAAGCCAGCGCCAGCTCATTGACCGTGTGATGGCCTTCATAATCCCATGCGGCGGCATTAAAAACAAACGCGCCCAGCGCGACGGCAAACGTGAACAGTTTTGATTTCATAATTAACTGATCCTTAATCCCTGCAGTCTAGCGGAACGCGGCGCAATTGCAAAAAAGAATTCGCGTTGCAAAATTCGTGTTCCTTCGCGCCCGTTCGTGGTTAAATTTTTCCGTGACCATCATCACCGATGAACATTGCACCGGCTACTCGCTGGCCGGGCATCCCGAACGCCCGCAGCGGATCACCACCACGGTCGGGCGGTTGGGAAATCAGACGGAACTGCCGCTCACCTGGATTGCGCCGACTGGCGCGGGCGACGGGCAAATCCTCCGCGCCCACTCGCCCGAAATGCTCGCGCGCCTCAACGTGCCGGAAGATTTTGACGGCGACACGCCGTTCTTTGAAAACATTTCCGGCCATGCCCGCGCTTCTGTTGCCGCCGCGCTCGACGCGCTGAAACTGGCGCGCGCCGGCGAAAACGTTTTCAGCCTCATGCGCCCGCCGGGACATCACGCGATGCGCGGCAAATCAATGGGCTTTTGCTATTTGAACAACATCGCCGTCGCCGTGCTCGAGGCCCTCGCGACGGGGACAAAACGCGTCGCCATTTTTGATTTCGACGTGCATCATGGCAACGGCACGGAAGACATTTTGCTGGACCAGCCGGGCGTCGGATTTTTTTCCGTGCATCAGCATCCCGCGTATCCCGGCACGGGCGCGCAAAACGCGGGGCGCAATTGTTTCAATTATCCCGTCGCGCCGTCCGCGCCGCGCGAAACTTATCGCGCCGCGTTGACGCGCGCGCTCGATGACCTGAAACATTTCCGGCCCGGCCTCGTCGCGGTGTCCGCCGGGTTCGACGCCTACGCGCGCGACCCGCTGGCCGACGGCACGCTGCTCGCGGAAGATTTTCACTGGCTCGGCAGGGAATTGCGCGCGTTGAAAACTCCGTTTTTCAGTTTGCTTGAAGGCGGTTACAGCAAGGATTTGCCGGAACTGATTTTTGCTTATCTCAAAGGTGTTGAAGGAAAATAAAAACACGTCAGGATAAATGGAATTCTGTCTATTCAGTTATTTCTGCCTTCGCACTCTTGCGGAAGTTGATTCCGCTCGACAAGCGGAATTAAAAATTTAACCTCCGCCCATGTCGTCGCCGCCAACCGTCCCCATTTTGCTGGCTGGTCTTTTTGCCTGGAGCATCATCCGCCGCGTGCGCCGCAATATCGGCAGGCAAAAATTGCGTCCGCGCCGCATCACGGTTTCCATCGTCATTCTTTCCGTCGTCAGCGTGCTGCTCATCGGCGTTTCGCTGCAACAACTGCACTTGCTGCTCGGCATCGGCGGCGGATTGCTGCTCGGCGTGCCGCTGGGTTTCGTCGGCCTGCGCCTCACGCGGTTTGAAACGACGGATGAAGGCCATTTCTACACGCCCAACACGCAAATCGGCGTCGCGCTTTCGCTGCTGTTCGTCGGACGCCTGGCTTATCGTTACTGGGTGTTGAATGATGCCGCAACCGCGTCCGGTCATCCGCCGCTGATGCACAGTCCGCTGACGTTTTTCATCTTCGGCCTGATCGCCGGTTACTACATCGTTTATTACATCGGCCTTTTCGTCCACACGCACGACAAAAAAGTTTCCGTCTAAAAAAGTTTTGCGCCGGGCCATTCCAATTTAGATTCTGCGCGTGACGGTCCTCGAAGCGATTCAGAAGAGCACGGAGTTTCTCGCCAAAAGAGGCGTGGACTCGCCGCGCCTGCAAACGGAGCTGCTCCTCGCGCATCTGCTCAGGCTGCCGCGCATGAAAGTGTATCTGAACTTCGAGCGTGTGCTCACACCGGCGGAGACGGACGGGCTGCGCGAACTCGTCAAACGCCGCGGCCGGCGCGAACCGCTCCAGCACATCACCGGCTCGACTTCATTCTGCGGCCATGAAATTGCCGTGAACCGCCACGCTCTTGTGCCGCGACCGGAAACGGAACTGCTGGCGGAACTCGGCTGGAAATTTCTCTCAACCCTCAACCTTCAACCCCCGGCTGTCTTGGATTTCGGAACGGGAACGGGCTGCATTGCCATCGCACTCGCGGCGAAATGTCCGGATGCAAAAATCATCGCCCTGGACATTTCGGCGGACGCGCTGGCGCTGGCCAGGGAAAACGCGGCGCGAAACAACGTGGCGGAGCGGATTGAGTTTTTGCAAGGTGATGGTTTTGCCGCGCTGGAAAAATTTGGAGTGCGCCGGCGTGCCGGCGCTTTGGAAAGCGGTGACATGTCACCGCACTCCAAAGACGGCTCGTTCCACCCATTCGATTTGATTGTCAGCAATCCACCCTACATTCCGTCGGCGGAAATTGAAACGCTCCAGCCGGAAGTCCGCGATTTTGACCCGCGCGGCGCGCTTGACGGCGGCGCGGATGGCCTGGAGTTCTACCGGCGGCTGGCGGCAGAGGCGAAACCATTCCTGAAACCCGCCGGAAAAATCATGCTGGAATTCGGCGACGGCCACGCGGACGCGGTAAAAAAGATTTTTGAAGGTGAAAAGTGGATTGTCGAAGCGGTGCAGGACGATTACAGTCAGCGCGCGCGAATTTTAATTGCCAAGCTCAATAATTTTTAGCCACAGATTGACACGGATGAAACACAGATTTTCAAAACCATTCGCGCGGCAATTTTTTATCTGTGTCAATCTGTGTCCATTTGTGGCTGAATAAAACTTAATTTTTCATGGAAAGTTTTTTGATCAAAGGCGGCGTGCCGTTGCACGGCGAGGTTGAAATCAGCGGCAGCAAGAACGCCGCGCTGCCCATCCTGGCGGCGACGCTGCTCACGGACGAGCCGTGCGTCATCCGGCGCGTGCCGGATTTGAGCGACACGCGGTTCATGGTGAAAATCCTAGAATCGCTCGGCGCGACGGCAAAGTTTGAGGACGGCACTTTGACCGTTCACGCCAAAAAAATCAAAGGCTACGCGGACTATGACCTCGTCCGCAAGATGCGCGGCTCGATCTGCATCGCCGGGCCGCTGCTGGCGCGGTTGCACAAGGCGCGAATTTCGCTGCCGGGCGGCTGCATCATCGGCGCGCGGCCCATCAATCTGCATTTGAAGGGATTCGCGGCGCTCGGCGCGAAAATCAAAATCGAGGGCGGCTACGTGGACGCGGCGGTGAAAAAAATGGGCGGGGCGACGATGTTTCTCGGCGGGCGCGCCGGCTCGACCGTTTTGGGCACGGCGAACGTGATGATGGCGGCGACGCTGGCCGGCGGCGTGACGGTCATCGAAAGCGCGGCGTGCGAGCCGGAGGTGGTGGACCTGGCGAAATTCCTGACGGCGATGGGCGCGAAAATTTCCGGCGCGGGCAGCCCGACCATCACCGTCACCGGCGTTCAAAAACTGCACGGCGCGGAGCACGAGGTCATTCCCGACCGCATCGAGGCGGCGACGTTTGCGATTGCCGCCGCCGCGACCAACGGCGAGGTGACGCTCAAAAATACGCGGGCGGATCATTTGCGCGCGGTGATTGACAAGTTGAACGAAGCGGGCGTTTTAATCCAAAGTCGCGGCGGAAATCTGGTTGTCCGGCGCGGGAAAAAATTGAAGGCGGTGGACGTGACGACGCTGCCGTATTCGGGTTTTCCGACGGACGTGCAGGCGCAGATGATGTCGCTGCTGGTGCTCTCGCCGGGCATCAGCATCATCACGGAGCGGATTTTTGAATCGCGCTTCATGCACGTCAGCGAGCTGGCGCGGCTCGGCGCGGACATCGAGATCGAAGGGCCGAGCGCGATTGTGAAGGGCGGCCGGCCGTTGAGCGGCGCGCCGGTGATGGCGAGCGATTTGCGCGCGTCGGCGGCGCTGGTGATTGCCGGACTTGCGGCCAAAGGCGCGACGCAGGTGAACCGCATTTATCATCTGGATCGCGGCTACGAAAAGATGGACGCGAAATTGCGGAAGCTCGGCGCGCGGATTCAGCGCATCCAGCACATCGAGGAAAAATGAATTCTCAAAATACTTGGGACCCTTTTACTTTTCAAATTTAATGTCGGATGAATACTAATCTATCGCCCGTCCTGGCCATCCTCTCCGAGGCCGAAACTGCCCGGAAGGAAAGCTGCCGCAGAGTCTGCAAACTTCTGTCACTTGATCAAACTTCAACGATTGCAAGTATCCTCGTTGAAAAGGACAATGAGCTCGACCACCAACCGCTCATCAAGCTTTTGGAAGAGGTTTCACAAATCGTTGGGGAGCATGGGGTGCGGCGGACTATCACCGACTGGCCTTTCGAGAATTTCTGGGGCAACCCGCACGAGCCACGTCATTCAAAGTTGCTGGGATATTTCATCGACCCCCTTCAGAAACATGACTGTGACTATTTCCTGCGGCGCAAACTGCTCGAGGTTCTGGAAAACGCGCTAAAAGCATCCGAGTGCCTTCCGCCTGTTCCGCGCCTTTTTCCCGCCGATGGTTGTAAGATTTATGTTGAGTCCGAGCATATCGACCTTTTGATCGAACGGCGCGGCGATGGTCGGAACTATGCTGTTATCATTGAAAACAAAATCAACTGGGCAAAAAATCAAAATAAACAGCTTCAAACCTACGTTGAGTGTGTTCGTGGACATGAATTTAAATATACAGAGATTTATGTTTTTTACCTTCCGCTCACAAACGACAAGGAGCCTGATCCAGGTGATCGAGCCTGGCTTAAGAAACAAGGTGTAAAATACAATAAGATCACCTTCGAGAAACACATCTTAGATTGGCTGAACGCAGTCCTTGAAGAATCTAAGCATGAATGGCCGCAAAATATGCATATAGGCATGAGTGAGAACCTTAACCACTATCGAAGCTTGATTAAATATCTTAACCAGAAACAGAAGGAACGCGAAATGAACGCTAAAATACTCGAAAAACTAAAACTGAAAAACGAACTGCCTACTTGGTCGGATTTAGAAGCATTAAAGCAATCTATAGAGTCGCTTCAACAATGTATGAAGCAGGTGCTTCGGGGAAAATTGCTACTGGAAATCCAGAGCATACTCAAGACGCAAGGCGAGGACGTCTGGCTCTGCCTAGAGAGTAAATCAACGGAGAAAATTTATGACGTTTCCCCCTATGATGAACTGTTTGGAAATTTGGTGAATCTTTGCGTTCGTGCAGATGAAACTGTCAGCGTGTGTTTCGGATATAACCCCACCGCTGATTTCTGGCTCGGTTACATGAGGAGTGGCAGTCCAGATAAACAGAAAGAGGCCGTTATCCTATCGGAAGCACGAAAGCGTTTAATAAATATGCATGAAGAAGATTCCCTGTGGTATGGATGGGTTCCAAGCGTAGTAACTTGCGACGGTTGTGAGAAACAATTAACTTTCCTCGCTAAAACTTACTCTGAAACGCTCGTGAAGATGCGCAACAACTTGGTTGACCAGCTCAAGGGAAAAGACGTCAGGTCTTGAAAGTTGCAGATCCAAAGTTCGTAACCGTTCAGGAAATCATAAAAGTGGTCAGTCTTGAGTATTTACAGGGCTGACCCATTTACGAAACGACGATTGCCGGTTGCTTCCGTGAAATTAAGCGTTAGAATAAGACCGTGAGCATTGAAGTGTTAAAACAAGAATTGTCCGCGCTGGATGCGAACGCGCAACGGCAGTTGACGGCGTTTCTTGTATCGCTGCAAGACGCGCGCGATGATGCCTACCGCAAAAAGCTTGCGGAAAAAATTGACCGGCCTGCCTCGGAATTTGCCACGCTGGAAGATTTGGATCGGTGCCTGGGTTTGTCCGGCAATTGACAACGAACTACCGCCTCCTCATTGACTATGAAGTCATTGAGTTTGAATCCAAGTTAATTTAGAAAATACCCATGAAGTTTTTATTTCTACCTTTGAATAGTGTTCTGGCGAAATCACCCCGTCACAACAAGCTCCAAGTTTCATTTGCTCCGCTATTGTCTTGACCTCTTTGTCAATTTTCTCTTGCTCAACGATTAATTCTTCTGTGTTCATAATTCTATTTCCGGTTAATTTGTCGGTTTATTTTGCTGACAAAACCGCCTCGGCACAATGCCCGTTTTTTGTAATAATTCGCGCGGCGTGCTTACATTCGTATGTTTCATCATTGCCAGCAGCACGCGGCCGGCGGCATCGGCATCGGATTGGGCGTGGTGGTGGTTAAACTCATGGCCGATATGCGCCGCCAGCGTGTTGAGCCTGTGGTCTGGCAAGTCCGGCCAGATACGTTTGGCGACGCGACAGGTGCAGAAATAATCAAACGCTGGACAGGCCAGACCGAAATGATTCAGGGTGTTACGCAATACCCCAATGTCGAACTGCGCATTGTGCGCGATCACGATGTCGGCCCCGGTCAGCCGTTCCAATAATTCCGTGGCAATGGCCGAAAATTCGGGAGCGTGCTGGACATCAAACCAAGTCATGCCGTGAACTTCTTCTGTGAACTCCGGCAGAAAATATCCGTGTCCTTTGGGTGGCCGCACCAGCCAATGCGGGGACTCGGCAAGTTCGCCATTCTCAAAGACGGCAACCCCGGCGGCGCAGATGCTCACGCGGGAACGATTGGCCGTTTCAAAATCGAGGCTGGTGAAATTCATTTTGTGCGGGAATGTTTCCGGCGTTTTTTGCGAGCTGCGTCAGCGCGCCGGGCTGCTTGATTAATTTTGATATTTTGCGGTGTTCTCAATAAATCCATCAATTTCCAGCACTCCGCGTGAACTGCTGCATTGAGAGTCTTGTCGTTCGTCTTGGGATCAACATAAACTCTTACGGAGCCAAGCTTCATCTTTATCTGGTGAATTTCAAAGTCTGGACATTGCGATTCCAGCCATGTTAGAAAGTCATCCAGTAAATCCGTCCAAACGCGCGGAACGTTGCCCAGACTAAATCCATACCATCCTTTGCCGACCCGGTAAGCCCATTTCGAGAACATTGTTATATCCGAGATATAATTATCGGAGCGTTTTCTGTGCTCTGCTTGTTCTTTTTTCCAATCTTGTTGGACGCGAGCCAGCCGTTCTTTGTGTTTTTCCTTGAGTTCTTCGACGATTCCTGATTTTTTAGTTTTCATATTCAGGTTTGCAATACGGGCGCATAATTATTTTCCTCTTTGCCAAAAGTCCACGCCACCGCCTGCCGCGCCCGCGCCATCGTGGGCGGCACGCGCAGGAAGTAGTCTTTGAAGCTGCCGTCCGGTTCCGGCGTGGTATTAACGACCTTCACCATCATCAGGGATTCATCGCCGGGAATTTTTTTGCGATATAAAACACCAAAATCATCCCGGTGAACTTCTTCCGCTTGGGAATCCATCAGGTATCGTTCCATCCCGTAACGCTGAATCATCACCCGCCGAACCTCGGCGTTTCCCTCGGATTCAATTTCGGGAATGGTGATGGATTTTGGCGAGACGACAACTTTTTCCGGCACGCGAACGCCATGAATGGCGAAGACGGAAAAGCCATCGGGATAGCGAATGGCCGCGCCCGTTTCGCAATGCAGACGCCCTTGCCCGTCACGGCGGACACATTCCGGCCTGGCAGAAACAAACGCCCAATCCCAGAACAAGACCGACCAGCCGCAGGATTTTGCGAGATCAAAATTTGGAGCCAAGGTTGAAACATCAATTCCCAGCCGGCCAACGAAATCGAACCACGCCAGCGAAACATCAAATTGTCCAAAATCATCCGTGAACGGCCACGCCCGAAGCCCGTTGAATTGGCTGCGCATTTTTTCGCGGACTTGTGCGCGGACAGGTTCGACGACTTGCAAATCCGGCGCGAGCGAGGCGACGGTGAATTCAAAGCTGGTTGGGTCGCAAATCTGGTTGGCGAATTGTTGGTTGATGCGGCCAGTGATTTGTTTGCGGAGCTGTTCGCGAACTTGACCGCTGACCGGATCGGCAAGTTGCTGGCAAACTGGTTCGCCCGCCAAACGCAGTATCGCGATGGCAATTGAGATTTGAAAGGGGCTGTCCAAATGGATGATTTGCTGCGGGGCTGGTTTGCTGGCAGCGGCATACAGCCGCCCCAAGATTTCCAGGACATTCGCGCGATTAACCGGCGCGGTGTCCAGCCCGATTTTCAACCATTCATCCCGGATCTGCGGAATCAATGCCAGTTGCGCACTGGATAATTTGTGAAGATGCACGGGTTTTAATCAGCCACGTTGCGAATGGCTCCGGGCGAATATTCACGCTGACGAGTGATGCGGTAATTGCCGACGGGCAATTTGATTTCAGAATGTTCCGGGTGGGTCACTGCGCCACCAGACGGAAGCGAGACAAACAGTTCGCCGGCGAGGGTTTTTGGCTTCTCGTTGGTGGCTGGGATTTTTCCGTCTTTCCACCAGTCAGCCGGATCGGACATCTCCAGCGCATGATGGTGGCCGGTAATTTCTCCGTGCGCCAAAATGATGCGAGCGGATTTTTCCTGCTTCACAGCCGTGGTTGGAATTTTTGCGATACGTTCGATAAGCACGTCGCCTTGGCGGTAATGATTGGACATAAGGTGATCCTTTTATTTTTGTCACAGAATGCACCGGTCGCGACTGCCGTTCAAAGGAACTGAATGTCCCCAATCCGTGTCCGCAACAGAAAATTATTTCGCCTTCGCGACTGACGGACGGCTCTTGAATTCCGCCCGAAGCCGGTTGATGCGTTTTGGGCTTGTGCCAGCCACCCAGCCAAGACCAGCGCAGAGAAATTCGTGCTTCTTTTCACCTTTCAAGCGGAGGCGGATGGCTTCTTGGTCGAGCCGGTGAAGTTTTTCGGCGGCTTTCATCCGTTCGGAAAATCCTTCGGCAAGGGCATTGCCTTGGCGTCCGGGAACACGAACACGATGGAGATTGGCGATGGCGTCCCAGCGGATGTCTCGCTTGGGATCAAATGACCAATAGGCAGGAATGTGAATCATCGTCCCATAAGGCGTGAGGTTGACGGCGAGTTTGAGCAGGAGCGGTTCATCGTGCTGCATCCCATAGAGATTCCAGCGCAAGCAGAACGCGTCGAACGCCGCGCGAAAAACATCTTCGCGGCGACGCACGTTGACAGAAAACGACGGGCGCAGGTTGCGTTCGGCGCTCATTGTCCGGCGTATCACGCCTTTGTAGTCGCGGTAGGCTTGGACATTGAAGGTGGCTTTGATGCGCGTCCATTGGTGGCGAAGTTGTGGATTAGTGCGGATGGCGAGTTCGTTCTGGGAATACTTGGCCTGCGTTTTGACAAGATTTTCGTAAATGCCTTTTTGAACGTGGAGTTCGTGGTCAGCCACGGCAGCGCAGATGCTTTCATCCGGCGGTTCCGGCAACAGTTCGATGAGAAGGCGGTGCCGTGAGTTCAGGCGTTTTCCTTTTTCCAGAACCGCAAGGCAATCCTCCAGCACATCTTGGACATTAAATGGCCAGAGCGTTGGTGGGACAAACATCCAGTCGTAGAGCGCTCGCAATGGTCGGGCGTCCACAACATTTAGATCCGGGATGGCAGCATGGTAGCGACGGAGAGCTTCCTCCGCCCACTCCGCCCGGTCAAAAGCGCGGGCTTGAAGTTTTTTCAGGTCAAGCGCGAATGCTTTGGTCATGAATTTTCTCCGGCGGCAAGATGCCGTTGGCGCAATTTTTATTCCAGCCCGATGATCTGGCGGAACATTTCGTAAACGACGCTGCGGCGTTCGATGAAGACCACGCGGAAGAACGGCCCGGCTTCGCCGGCGACGTGCTGGACAATCAGGCGGCAGTTTTCCACGCGCATTTTGTAGAAGCCTTCCAGTTCTTCATCCAGCGGTTCGGGGAAAATTTTCCCGCGCTCAATGGCGTGGATGGTTTCCCGAAGTTGCTGGCGCACGGCCGGCGGCTGGCGACGGATGAATTCGCGCGGCTGGGGTTCAATCGTTACTCTCATCTTCGTCCAAAACGCTGATGGGATAGTCCTTGGTTTTCCCGGCCTTCGCTTTGTTGATGGCCTTCATGGCCGCCGGGTTGGACAGAATCTCCATGTGCTCCAGCAAGTCCGCCATCCGCTTCCGTGGCACGATGAAGGCGACGACTTCGCCATTCCGGGTGATGGCGGAGGTCTTGCCGCTCCGGCACAACGCGGGGAACTGCGCCTGCCCTTTGGTGATGGTCAATGTATTCTTCATGCAGATTCTACATAGACCATTTTTTGTTATCCGGCAAGTTTTTTTGATCAAAATGTTCAGGCGAATAAATGTAAATGGGTCAGTCGGTAGTGGTGCATTTTCGGCAGGGCGCGTCACTCCGTGCGCGCCGCACTGGCATTCGCGGCGGGCAGAGGACTGCCCGCCTTACCAAAAATTTCAATGGCGCAGGAACGCGGACAGTGTCGCATTAAGCGGACGCTTGAAACTCCACTGCGAGGAACTGTCCGCGCTCCGGTTTGCTTCCCCACAAATTGAGTGATGAGTGACAAGTGACGAGTGACGTGCTAAAACACGTTCGTCACTTTTCACTCATCACTTGTCACTTCGCTCGTTTTCATACGACGGCGAGTTCCCGGCTGTCCGCGTAAATGCGCGCCTGCCGTTCGGCCTGGCGGAGCGCCACCCGGATTTTTTCCTCGAACAAGACCGGAAACATCAGCAGCGGGTGGAAGCTGATCCACGCGAGCGCGGCGGCTTCGTTGGCCGCGCGCTGGAGCGGGGCGTTCAGTTCCTGTGCGGCATTGCGCGCCAGTTGTTCGGCGAGCAGCCGGCTTTTCAGCCGCTCGAACTCGGTTTCTTGTGCGATGCGGAACGGCGTGGCGGCGTTTGGCCGCAACTCGAACCGCGTTTCCGGCCTGAATTCAGCCGGAATTCTGGTGGTTGTTTTGTTCATGTCTTTGCCTTTCGTTTGGGTGTTAAAATCAAAAAACCCGCGACTGCCTTGGCAATCGCGGGTTTTTGAAAATTTATCTAACGTTTCAGAATTTCACTCCCACGACGCCAACAGGACGGGACAGGCGCTGGCAAATGGCCATCCAGCCATTGACCGGCACATGCGTCTTCATTTGTTTGGTGAACGTGATGTTCATGTCGTTTACCTTCTCAAACAGTCAAAAAAGCCAATAATATCAATAATTGTCTGCCAATTCAGTCTATTCAAAAAAGCCCTGGCGCCAAAGCCCGGTGCTAAAATGCCTACGGTTTTAGGTGACATCCGCGAACAACCGGGCTGCAAAATAGATCAGGGCAGGAAAAAGGCAAGCAATCTTTTTGCGCGGGTGCAAGCAAGGTGGACTGCCCACGACCGCCAGTCTCCCTGAGACGAGTGGCTGAACAGGGTAATGCTGCGGCGCATTGATTTGCGGCGCAACGCGCTTTCGCGCTGCAGGCGGGGCAACAATGCGTTGACGGGTGCCAGACGTGTAATCGTGTTTTAGAGCGGATCGCTTAGGCGGCTCTTCTTTTCTCGTCCCGCAGTCAGGTTGCATCATCCCATCCCCATCCCCATGAATCGTTCAGCCCCCGAATTGCCTTGAATGGATTCCGCTCTGGTGTTTTACTCTGTAATAGTATTCGTATAAAACATGAAAAAATTGAGGACATCCCTCCTGGCATTGAATCTTTTGGCGATCTTGCTTGCCACGCCATTCGCATATGGGGCAATAGGGGCGATAAAAGGAACCACATTTACCACGCTGGTCGCGTTCAACAATACCAACGGGGCGAACCCTTATGATCCGCCCGTGCTGGGCCCGGATGGGAACCTGTATGGCACGACGTTTTATGGCGGCACCAACGGGGTCGGAGTGATTTTCAAGGTCACCACCAACTCCCAGGTAACCACGCTCCACATTTTCAACACCGGGGACGGGGCTTATCCGTCCGCCCCGTTGGCGGTTGGCCATGACGGCAATCTTTATGGCGTGACGGACGGCGGCGGCACGAACAATCAAGGGGCCATTTTCGAGATGACCACCAACGGAACATTCATCTTGCTGTATTCATTTGGCATGGTGACCAACGGTCTGGGTTATGCGCTCGACGGGTCATATCCTTACGGGGGGCTGATCCAGGGGCGGGACGGAAATTTTTACGGCACCACTTACAGCGGCGGCATCACCAATGAAGGCACGGTTTTTCAATTTTTAACCAACGGCATGTTGATCACCCTTCATTCATTTACCGGCACTAATGGCGCAAATCCTTACACGGCGCCGCTGGTGGAAGGCGCGGACGGAATTTTTTATGGCACCACGTCCGCGGGCGGCACCAATGGTGACGGCACGATTTTTCAGATAACCACGAATCGCGCGCTGACCACTTTATTTGAGTTTGACAACACCAACGGCCTTTACCCTTATGCGGGTTTGAGTTTTGGCCCGGACGGCGATCTATACGGCACCACGATCGAGGGCGGCACGAACCGGTGCGGCACGGTGTTCCAAATAACCACCAACGGCAACCTGACCACGTTATTCCAGTTCGACGGCACCAATGGTCTTTATCCGGAAGGCGGGGTGGTTTCGGATCCCAATAATGTTTTATACGGCACGACCTATGAAGGTGGCGCGGCGGGCTACGGCACGGTGTTCCAACTGACCACCAATGGCCTGCTGACCACACTCTATTCATTCACCAATGGCGGCGACGGCGCCAATCCTTATGCCGGAGTCATTCGTGATGCCGGCGGCGTCTTATATGGCGCCGCCCTGGATGGCAGCACCAATGATGACGGCACGGTTTACCGGTGGAGCGATCCGACCCGGCCGACCAACACAATCACTTTGCCAACGGCGAACCAGCGCTGGAGCAACGTGGTGTTCACGGTGAGCGGCACCGCCGGCGACAATGTCGAAGTGGGAAATGTATTTTATTCGCTGAATGGCGCGGTTTGGGCAACGGCTTCGACCGCCAATGACTGGAGCAACTGGACAGCAGGTGTGATGCTCACACCGGGCACCAATGTCATTCACGCCTACGCAGTGGACACCAGTGGCAACGTCTCGACCACCAACCAGGTCAGCTTCGATTTTGTGGTCACCAACCAGTTGCAGGTGCGCGCGACGGGGTTGGGCGCCATTTTGCCCAATGACAGCAACGCCTGGCTGGAGGTGGGGCGGAACTACAGCATCAAGGCCACGCCGGCAACCGGGTTTGTGGCCACCAACTGGGTGATTTCGACCAATTGGAGCGGCGGCGCAAAAACCAACGGCGCCACCGTGCAGTTCATGATGGCCTCCAACTTGACGTTGCTGGTGAACTTTGTTGAGACAAACAAACCGGCCCTGAACATCACTTCACCACCTGCCGGCGCTCACATGACCAATGCCTTGGCGACGGTGGCAGGCACAGCCCGCGACACCGACTGGGGTGTGGCCGGTGTCTGGTATCAATTGAACAACGGGAATTGGAGCATGGCGACCACCACCAACGTCTGGACGAACTGGACAACGACATTGTTGCCGCTGGTGGCGGGGACGAACACGATCAAGGCGTATGCGCTGAATTTGGGCGGGAATGTGTCGCCAACCAACAGCGTGAATGTGGTGTCCAGCAACACGTTCAATTTACAACTGACGTTTACCTTGGCAAAACCATTGGCGAGCAACGGTTTGAGCTTCAGTTTGCTGGTTTCAACGGGATTGAACGGCCAAATTCAGGTTTCGACGAATCTGTTGAGCTGGACGACGCTGACAAATTTTGTGGGAACCAATTCCACAATCAACTTCCGCGATTCAGCGGCCACAAATTTCAATCAACGGTTTTATCGGGCGCTGACGCAGTAAAACCGTAAACATGAAGCCGGGTTTGGTTGGATTTGTCACAAGGCCGGGCAATTCTCATGAGCCTCCATGACGGAAATGTTTTTTCATCGTTCCAAGGATTTCCACCCGGCTTCTTCAAAATGAAACGAGGCACCCTTGCGGATGCCTCGTTTGTGTGATTCAGACCAGGCTTAAATTACTGCGGCCAGTTGAAATACGGAGTTCCCGTCGGGCCGCCGTTCGTGGTGCCCAGCAAAGCGGACGTCAGACCGGAGAGGGTGGCCTGCTGAACACTGCCGTCAGCCATGCCCAGGTTGCCGACTTTCAAGTGTATGTCATTGGCCGTCCACGCCCACGGTTGTGCGGCGGTCCAATCTTGAATGTTGGCGGTAAGTGTCGTGGCCGAATAATTGGTCTTGCCCGCCGGCGAGCCTTGGGCGGTCGAAGTGCCGATGTTGCGGTCGCCGTCCAGAATCATCTGGGGATAATTGTCCGAGGCGTCGCCGTCCACAAAGTAGCTGAGGTAGTTAAATCCGCCGTTGCCCTTGTTTCCGGCGGGCGACGAGGCTGAATTGGCAACCTGCCCGAAGTTGGTCGCGTAGGTTCCCGCGTGGTCGGACATGCTGTCCGATGTGCAATACAGGATTTTCGGCGTGCTCAATTCGTTGGACATCACGCAGAAAACGTTCGTGACGCCATAAACAGGTGGGGAATTAGCCGAGTTCGCGGTCGACCAAACAGCCTCTTGGGAGCCGCCGGCAGTGGTGCTGACCGCCATGGGATATTTGTCGCCGTTGTCGCCCTCCCAGATTTTGAAGGCGAGGCCGACTTCCTTGAGGTTGTTGACGCAGTTGATGCGTTGGGCCTTGCGCTTGGCAGCGGCGAGCGCCGGCAGCAGCATGGCCGCGAGAATGGCGATGATGGCGATCACGACCAGCAGTTCGATCAGCGTGAAGGCCAATTTGTGTTTCATATGTCTTTTCATACGTTGACTAGGTTGTGTTGTTGTTTTGTTTTTTTCCGGAAACAGTCGGCGGACAATACTTGATTCGCACGCGCTATCAACTCGGATACTGGAACCGATAGCAGTGCTGATGCCAACTTCCATTTATTCAAAAAAGCCAATAAAAACGCATAATTGTTTTCCGCGCCGGAGTAAAAAGGCGTGAAAATCACGCCTTGAGGCGTGATTTTCACGCCTTCCGGTGGAGGGGTATTCACATCAGGGTGACGGCCAATGGCATCCTGACCATGCTGGCCGGATTCAATGCACTGCTGCCGGACGGGGGAAATTTTCCGCCAAATTAACGGGATTGGATTATGTCTTTGACAAACTTTTCGGGTGGTAGGGACGCCGCGCTGCGGCGTCCCCGTCCGGCAGGACGGAACGAACGCGGTAAACGCTCCGTTTTTCCGTCGCCTTGATAGTTTGTGAACGGGGTAATCCCAAACATCTTTACCGCAGGCGCCGGAGGCCGGAGTCGTGAATTGAATTGGTGGCCGACTGCAAAGTCCTTGAAGCTGTGGCGGATTTTATCCGGTGGCCGTCCGCAAGGACCGGTTGTCGGGAGGTAATTTCTCCAACCGCCCGGCAATCAAGGCTTCGCCGGTTTCAGTGACGCGAGCCAGCGCTCATGGTGCGGGCGCTTCATCCAACGCCGGATGGGCACCCGCGCCCTTGTCTTGCCGCTGCGCATCTTGACCTTGTATTTGTGCCGGTGACACAGCAGCGCGGCATGACCATATGCCACTCCCAGTTCCCGCGCCACGGCGGAGACGGTGAGCAGCGGGGGCAAACTTTTTATCCGCTCCCGCCAATGGAAATGTCTCGCGGCGGGCAAGCTGATGAACTGGAACTCATAACCGGCCAGCTTCCCGTATTTTTTCGCCATTCCCACCGAAAGCCCCAATTGCAAGGCCGCAGCCTTGGCCGAAAGCCCCGGTTTCAGTCCCCGTATTTTTTCAAGCCTGCGTTGCGTGCGTTGGATGGTGCCGTGAACCTTGGTGATTTTATACCTTTGCCGCTGAAAATGCACCGCCGTCCGGCCGACTCCCAGCATCCGCGCGATCTCGGCGTCGGTTTTGTCCAGGTTCCGGCGGATGATTTCGAGCCGTTCAACGGTCAGGGCACGTTGCCACTTGAGTCTCGGTTTGGTTTGCATAGACCGGCAGTCATCTACCGCATTTTTTGCCGGGAATTCAAGCATTATTTCATCGCGTGCTTCGCGGTGAAATGGAAACCGCGAAATACGCCAACCACGCGAACAGCAGCACCGGCGGCGCGGCATCTTTGTAGAAAAAAACATTCCTGAAATTGATTTGGCTCCGTCAGGAGCGGCATGGTGGCCGTCCGCAAGGACTTTAACCGGCGTAAACTTTGACAAAATCAGTCAATTCCCTGTCGTTGGAAAAAGACTTCCATTTGCCGGATTTGGCCAGAACCGCCAGACGTATTGAATTGTCGCATTCAACCCAATGTGGCTGGCGAATTTCTGGAGATTGTTCGGCGGGAATCAAACCATCGAAACTTTGAAGTTTTTTATTCATGTCCTGATATTGTCGTTTTTTGGACGCCAACCACCATGTGGTGTTCACCCTGCAAAATCCGTGCCGCGCCCCCGGTCAGCTTTTTGAGCTGCGGAATCCGCCCGCGAGATAGATGACAAGGCATATCAGCAGAATCAGGCCAAGCCCTCCGCCGCCGATGGCCGGACCGCCAAAATAAAACCCGCCGCCACCGAACAAGAGAAGCAGAACAACGATGATTAATAATAGGTTCATGCCGTCAAGATAACACGCCGCTGCACGGTTGCCATGGGGTCTTCACCCCATGGGCGGAAGTAGAAATTATTCAACCGCCATTCGCTGCGGTTGGTCAGCGCCGTCGGCGCGGCATATTTGTAGAAAAATATTCCCAAAAATTGATTTGGCTCCGTCAGGAGCGGCATGGTGGCCGTCCGCAAGGACTATGTCGCCCCGACGGGGCTTGGGATTATTTTAACGGAATCGTTTCTACAAAGATTCCGCTCCGACGGAGCTACGGCTGACGCCAGGAGCCGCCGTCTGTCTGGCTTGGCTTCGTTTTAAAAACAAGGTCGTCATTAAAATACAGTTAACATGTTTGTATTAAATCATTTATACTGATTTATTCTTGGGTTCGTTTGGTAAAAATGCCATTTTCAATTCCTCCTATCGCCCGACACTTCCATGGTCAGCGGTGGCGGCACCGTCTCGCCCAAACGGCTCAAGTGTCGCGGACGTGGCGGTTGCCGGGATGAAGTTTTTCCAACTCGCGCGTGAAGGCGTCAACATCCCCGTTCGTGAAACCCACCGCGCCCGGTTGCGGGATTATGTCTTTGACAAACTTTTCGGGTGGCAGGGACGCCGTGCTGCGGCGTCCCCGTCCGGCAGGACGGAACGAACGCGGTAAAAGCTCCGTTTTTCCGTCGCCTGACGCTGCGCCCGGCGACGGGGACAGCGCAGCGCGCCATCCAGTTTGTGAACGGCATAATCTCACAAATTAAACATTGGCTTTGGCCGGCATTGGGTTAAACTTCGCCCCGCTTTTTGAATTGAAGGCGGCCGAAATTCAACCAGACAAAATTTATGTCACAGCATCGCAGTCTGCGCGCGGCGTCCACGTTGGGCGGCAAGCGCAATGTCCTCAAGCGCTTCGAGCGCACCGAACTCCTCAAGAAACGCGGCCAGTGGAAGGACGGCGACCGCATCACCGGTCTGCGCAAGACCAAGCCGGACGTGTAAAGGGTGACGGGTGACCCGTGACACGGGTTGCCCGCTGGTTGTCATCCGCCACTGGTTCCATGTCCTTTGCCGTTCGTTTGCAAAAATTTCTGGCCGACGCGGGCGTGGCTTCGCGGCGCGCGGCGGAACAGTTCATTCTGGACGGGCGCGTTTCGGTCAATGGCAGGCAAATTCGCCTGCTGGGAACGAAAGTGGATTCCGTTCACGACAAGGTTTTGGTTGATGGAAAACCAGTTCGCGCGAAGCGGAAGCTTTACATCGCGCTGAACAAACCGCCGGGGTGCGTTTGTTCGCACAAGGATGAGTTAAATCGTCCGGCGATTTACGAATTGCTGCCGCGCGAGTGGGGGATCGTCAGTTCGGTCGGGCGTCTGGATTTCAACAGCGAAGGATTGATTTTTCTGACGAATGATGGACAATTCGCCTTGCGGCTGACCCATCCGCGCTACGGCGTCCGCAAAATATACGTTGCGACGATCGAAGGCGAAGTGACGGCGGAAATGCTGCGGCGGTTCACGCGGGGAATTTTTGACGGCGGCGAAAAATTGAAGGCGCTGTCGGCGAAAATCGTTTCCGGCGGCCGCGCGCGGAGCGTGGTGGAGCTGGAACTGGGCGAGGGCAAAAACCGCGAGGTGCGGCGGCTGTTTGAATCGCAGAATTTGACGGTGAAAAAATTGCAGCGGACGCAGATCGGGAAAATCAAACTGGGCGAATTGAAACTGGGCAGATGGCGGACATTGACACAGACGGAAATAAAAACTTTACTTTCGGAATCATGAAAACGAATTGCTGGCTGGTTTTGGGAACGCTGTTGGCCACGGGCGCCGTGGCGCAAGTCAACACAAACGCGCTCTGGTCGGTGCCGCCGCCTCTGCCGGCGGTCACGAACACAATGGCGTCCCCGGCGCCGGCCACCCGGCCGGCGGAAAAGAAGACCGCGCAGAAAAAGCGGCACAGGCCCGCTGAGGAAAAAATCAAATTGATCGAGCCGGTCGTCACGCTCGTTCCGGGCCTGGCGGAAGTCTGCGAGAGCAACGTGAACGTCCGCGGCCAGGCCGGCCTCAAGGGCGAAGTCGTCGCGCACGTTCAGAAGAGCGACTCGGTGACCGTCTTGAGCGAGATTACGCTCGACAAGCACAAGTCCGGTGAACCGGCGCAGTGGGCGAAAATCCTGCTGCCGCCCAGCACCAAGGTCTGGGTGGACGCGAATTTCATTGATGACGCGAACAAAACCGTCCGCCCGAAAAAATTGAACCTGCGCGCCGGGCCCAGTGAAAATTACAGCGTGCTCGGCGTCATCGAACGTGGCACGCCCATCAGCGAAATCGTCACCCGCAACGGCTGGACGCAAATTGAGACGCCCACCAACGCCTACGCCTTTGTCGCCGCCATGTATTTGAAGCAGGAAGCCCCCGCGCCTCCCGTCAGCACCGTGGCGACAACCACGGAAACCGTTCCCGCAACCGGGCCGGTTGTCACCGAAACGACGACGAACCTGCCCGAACCGGCGGCGGTTGATACCAAGACGCCCGCCATTGCCGCGTCCGATACCAACACTCCCGTTGCCACCGCGACCGATACCAATGCCGTCATGCCTTCCGACGTGGATACAAACCTTCCGCCCCCGCCGCCGCGCGTCGTGACCCACGAGGGCTTTGTCCGCCACGTCACCAGCATCATCGAGCCGACTACTTATGAGTTGTTCGACCCGAAGACGGGCACGGACATTGATTATCTCTACACGACCACGACGAACCTCGACATCAGCCGCTACAACGGCCTGCACATCGTCGTGACCGGCGAGGAGGGCCTGGCCCAACGCTGGAGAAACACGCCCGTCCTGACCATCCATGAGATTCAGGTGGTGGAGTGACAGCGGCGGACAATCTCATTGACGGCCGCGCCATCGCCGCGCAAATCCAGCGTGAACTCGCCGCGCGCATCGGTGAACTGAAAAAGCGCGGCGTGACTCCCGGCCTTGCGTTCGTGCGCGTCGGCGAAGACGCCGCGTCCAAGGTCTATGTCGGCCGCAAGGAAAAAGCCTGCGCCGAACTCGGCATTTTTTCCGAAACCCACGTTTTGCCGGAATCAGCCGGTGAAAATGAACTGCTCGCGCTCATTGCAAAATTGAATGCCGGTCCGCGTCTGCACGGAATTCTCGTGCAAGCGCCGCTGCCGAAACAGATTCGCGAGCCGGTGATTTACTCCGCCGTGTCGCCGCAAAAGGACGTGGACGGTTTCCATCCCGTGAACGCCGGCAAATTGATGCTCGGCGACGCGACGGGTTTCCAGCCCTGCACTCCGGCGGGCATCGTTGAATTGCTTGCGCGCTCGAACGTGAAAACTGACGGCGCGGAAGTCGTGGTGCTCGGCCGCGGCAACATCGTCGGCAAGCCGATGGCGGCGATGCTCTGCCAGAAGGGAAAAAACGCGAACGCGACGGTGACGATTTGCCATTCCGCCACGCGCGACATCCATGCGCACTGCCGGCGCGCGGACATTTTGATCGCCGCGATGGGCGTCGCCGAATTTGTGAAGGCCGGCATGGTCAGGCCGGGCGCAACGGTGATTGACGTGGGCGTCAACCGCGTTGCGGATGCCGGTTCCAAAACGGGAACGAAGCTCGTCGGCGACGTGGATTTCGCGAACGTCCGGCCAGTTGCCGGAAAAATAACGCCAAATCCCGGCGGCGTCGGCCCGATGACGATTGCGATGCTGATGCAAAACACCGTCCGCGCCGCCGAACAGTCCATCAACTAAAAGCTCTCAACTATCAACCGAAATGCAAGCCACCCGAATTTTGCCCGACCTGCAATGCTCGCTGCCGTGCGAGGAAGTCCGGCAGGAAGCCAACGGCAACCTGTTCCTCATCGGCGTCATGAATTTCATCCGCGTGCCGCAACTGCCCATCGTCGCCGCGCGCGTGTGTGTCTTCAACCGCTGGACGGCGGGCATCGGCCAGTTCACCGAAACCGTCCGGCTCATCGCGCCCGACCAGACCACGGTCATCAAAAAAGGCGAGATGAAATTCGATCTGCGCGACCCGGCGCTGTCCGCCACCGGGGTCATGGTGTTCAGCCAGGTCGAATTCAAGGCCGCCGGCGCCTATTTCATCGAGGTGCTCGTGGACGACGTGATGAAATTGCGCTATCCGCTGCCGGTCATCCACACGCCGCCGCCCCAGCCGAAGTCGCAACCAGCGCCGCCGCCGCCGCCGCCGGAGGAAAAGGTGGAATGATTTCCGTGTTTCGTCCCGGCCCCGGCTGTGGCTAAATCCGCCGGGTGAGCGCGTTTACCGAACCAATTTTCGCTTGGGAGCCGGTCACGCCGCGCGGCGTGGCGGCATTCGCCCGCGCCCCGCTTGGACGCCTGCTGCTCGTGCAGGCCGTCGCCGCCGCGCTCGCCGCCGCCGCGGTCACGTGGTTTCTTTACGACGGCTGTTTTCCAACGGTCACCGCCGCCATCCAGTCGCTGCCGCCGGACGGCGAGATTCATGCCGGCCGGCTGGACTGGCGCGGCGAATCGCCGGTGCTGCTGGCGTCCGGGCCGTTTCTCGCGTTCATCGTTGACCCCGGCCACGGCGGCGACGTCCGCTCGCCGGCGGATTTCCAGATTGAATTCGGCGCCAGTTCCGTTTGCTGCTACTCGCTGTTCGGCGGGGAGGAAATTTTTTATCCTTCCGGCAAATCGTTTTACTTCAACCAGACCGACTTGAAGCCGCTCTGGGGCGCGTGGTCGCCGGAAATTCTCGTGCTCGCCGCGCTGGCCGTATTTTTCGGGCTGCTGCTCGCGTGGGCGCTGCTGGCGGCGGTTTATTTTCTGCCGGTGTGGCTGGTTTGTTTTTTCACCGGCCGCGACTTGAATTTCCGCGCGAGCTGGCGGCTGGCCGGCGCGGCGCTGATGCCCGGCGCGCTGGTGATGGCGCTGGCGGTTTTGCTCTACGACTTCGGCCTGTTCGACCTGGTGCAGTTGTCCTTCGCGTTTGGGATGCACTTCATCCTCGGCTGGATTTATCTGTTCGTCAGCCCGCTGTTCTTGAAACGCACCTTGCCGGCAGGGAAGGCGAATCCGTTCGCCACAAAATGAAATGACTTGATCCACCCCGCGCTTCTACCCGGTTGATGCCGGCGTGAACAGCTCGATGAAATGCCCGTCCGGGTCGCGCAGGAAAATCTGCCACGCGCCGTCCGGTCGCTGCCTTCTCGGGCGGAAATCCGCGCCGGTTTGCTGCAGGTGTTTCTCCCAGGCCGCGATGTCATCCACCCGCAGCGCGAAATGATTGTTGGTGTTGACCGGGGGAACCGCCCCGAGGCGCCGCCCGATGAGATGCAATTCCTGGTTCAAGCCCAGCCGGAACCACGCGCCCGGAAAATCGAACGCCGGGCGCGGCAGCATTTCCAGCCGCAGCACGCTGCGATAAAAGGCGCGGCTCCGCTCCACGTCCGCCACGTGGATGGCCGCGTGATTGAGTTCGTGAATGGTCATCCCGCCGATGATGCGGTTTTTGGCGATGCAAATAAACCCTCAAAAAGCCGGGCGTGCGATTCACCGGCTTCGGTCTCCGCATATTTTTATCAAAGAAATCCGCCACTATTTTTGAAAGCTCAACCGGACTGGGACTCGATTTCAATCCGAGCGGCGTATAACCGTGGCTGTAATTCGTTATCACGACCAACGTCGAGGAAACTCCGGCGGCCTTGAGTTTTTCGTTGAGTTCCGCCGATTGCTCCAACGACACCAGCTTGTCGCGATTGCCATGTAGAATCAAAAATGGCGGCGCTGCGGAAGAGATATACGTCACGGGACTGGCGCGCTTGAGGATGGGATCATCCGCGGACTGCGCGCCAAAGGCTTCTTTGATGAGTGAAATGGCACCCTTGTTGAAATTCGTCAGCCCGCCGGTAAAATCACTTGGGCCATACAAATCCACCACGGCCCGCACCCGGCTGGACGCGTTGGTCCAATTACATTGTCCATCAAATCCCGCGCTGGAATCCGTGAGACCCAGCAAGGCAGCCAGATGCCCGCCAGCGCTGTCACCCATGACGCCGATGCGATTCGGGTCGAGATTGAAGAGTTTCGCGCGGACGCGCAGAAAACGCACGGCGCACTTCGCATCTTCGAGCATCGCGGGAAATTTGTATTCCGGCGCCAGCCGGTAATTGATGGCTGCCACCACGTAGCCCCGCCGCAGCAGTTCAGAAGGACCGGGCATCATGGCGACCATGGACTTGCTGCCCATCCGCCAGCCGCCGCCGTGAACATACATCACCACCGGCCGCACCTTGTCACCAGCGCCGGCGGGAAGATAAATATCCATGGTCAACGCCACCTTGCCCGCCTGACCATAGATGACATTGGGTTGAACCTTCGCCGCGATGGCCGATGGCCTGGGTTCCACCGGCCGGGTGGCGCAGGACGTGGAGAAAATCAAAAGCGCGCCCAGGCCCAAGGCGATTGCCCCCCGCGCTTTCCCCAGGATTGAAACCATCCTGTTTTTTGTTCGCATGTCAAATCTCATTCCGTTGGCGAACCAGCCTCGACCACGGAAAGCACAAAATCAATCCTTGAATCAATCCACGGTTCTGCTCAATTAATTCCAGCGTGCGTGCCGAAAATCAAAAGGGTGGCCGTCCGCAAGGACCGCTCAAACATCACGGCAAATTCAGCCGGAAGAAGTCCTGCCGGTTCGTGGAAGGCACGATGACCTGATACAACTGGTTTGTGACCACGGGCAGATTCGTCACCGCCAGCCAGTTGGTCGAAACCAAATTCGTGTTTTGCTGCAGATTGTAACCCGTCGAGTTGTTCGTCAGCCAGGTGAGGAACGCCTGTCTGACGGACACGCCGATGTTCAGGGTGGGCGGCGGAATGGCCACGGCCAGCGGCAGCAGGTAGATTCCGCCGTAAAAACTCGCAGCCACGAGCAGGTTTCCGCTGCCCGACCACGCGACCGCTTGCCATTCTTGAAACGGCGCGTTGGTCGAGGTCCAGACCGCCCCTGAATTGGTCGAGTAATACAGCAGGCCGCTGGCCGTTGCCGCCGCCAGCCGCGTTCCGTCCGCCGACGAGCCGGTCGTGATCCAATGTTCCGACGGCGTGTTGTTCGTCACCCAGGTCGTTCCTGAATTGGTCGAGGTGTAAATCGGCACCGGCCGGAGATAAGGGTCTTTAAGCGGTGCCGCGACCAGTTTGGTTCCATCCGCCGAGCAGGCCACGGCCGACCAGTAAATTTGCGGCGCGGAAGTCAGGTTCCACGTGACGCCGGAATCGGGCGAGGTGTAAATATAACCGTAAGGCACACCGCTGTATTCGTTGTTTCCGTTGACCGCCGCCACGAGCTTGGTTCCGTCCGCCGAGGAGGCCACCGAAACCCATCCCAGGCTGGGCGCGTTGATGGATTGATTCCAGCTCGCGCCGGAATTGGTCGAGGTGTAGATCAGGCCCGGAATGTCCGTCCCGAAACCGTCCGCCGCCACCACCAGTTTCGTTCCGTTGCTGGAAGCGGCCCCCGCGAACCAGTTCTGATACGGCAGGTTGTTCGTCTGCCACGTCGCGCCCGAATTGGTCGAGGTGTAAATCCCCGAACCGACGATGGGCGGACCCACCGCCAGCAATTTCGTCCCGTCCGCCGAGCTTGCCACCGAATACCATGCCGACGTCGGCCCGCTCACAAACCAGTTCGTCGCCGAGCTTGTCGAGCGGTAAAGCGGCCCGGTCGAGTCAAAATTTCCCGAACTCCCCGCCAACCACTTCGTGCCGTCGGTCGAAGCCGCCAGCGACTCCCAATAATTCGTGTTCGGCGCGCCCGCCAATACCCACGGCGTGGCGAAGGCGGTGCTATAAATCCCGACGGCCTCGGTCGCCCCCACCACCTTGCTGCCGTCCGCCGAGGCTGCCAGCGCCACAAAACTGTCCGGCGGCAGCGTGGTCGCGGCACTCCAGTTCGTCCCGAAGTTGGTGCTCATATAAACCACCTCGTAAACCTCGTCATAGAAATCCGGCGACCCCAGCGCATACAGCTTGGAACCGTCCGTCGAGCAGGCCGCCGCCAGCCACATGTTGCTCGTTCCGTTCACCGGCGTCCAATGCGCCCCCGAGTTGCTGGAAATATAAATGTTCACGCCATTGAAATCGCCGTCATCGCTCGCCAGCGCCACGAGCCGGGTGCCGTCGCCGGAAGCCGCCACCGACACCCACGTGTAGGCCGGCGCGTCCGACAGTTGCCACGACGTGCCTGAATTCAGGGAGTAATAAATTGAGCCGCCCGGATCAAACTCCGGGTCGGTGTTGGCGGCGGCCACCAGCTTCGTGCCGTCCGACGACGAGGTGATCGTCCACCACGCATTCGTCGGCGCGCTCAACTGCGTCCATGTCGTCCCGGAATTCGTTGACCGGAAGATGTGCCCCGCATTGCCGTCGGCATCCGTGTTCGCCACCGTCACCAGATCGCTGCCGTCCCACGAACCCGCCGTGACCCGCACATTTTCCTGCGGCGGGTTCGCGAGCATCTGCCACGAACCGCCGCCGTTCGTCGAGGTGAACATGAACTCCGCCGTCAGCACCAGCTTGCTGCCGTTCGTGGATGAAAACAACGGCCCGTTCCAGTTCGGCAGCGAGTTCGTCCACGTCAGCCCCGAATTCGTGGACACAAATATGTCGCTTCCGCCCGCCACCAGCTTGGTTCCGTCCGCCGAGCCGGCGATGGACACCCAGCCTGTCAACGGCGCGCCCGTCTGCGTCCAAATCTGCGCCCCGGCGGTGCTGATGAAAAAGGACAGGCAACCGGCGGCAACCGCGATCAAGGGCAAAGTTTTCATATCAACGGGTCCAGGCAGCGTTTCTGAATCATCTTTCCGCCAGCAATACTCCACGCCCCGCACGCTGGCAATGGAAAATCATTCGCAGGCGGGATTATGCACTTCATAAACTTTTCGGGTGGTAGGGACGCCGCGCTGGGCGTCCCCGTCCGGCAGGACGGAATGAACGTGGTCAAAGCTCCGTTTTTCCGGTCACCTGACCTGCCGCGACGGGCGCGAGCACGGCGGGCGCTTGCGCTCGGCGACGGGGACAGCGCTGTGGCGTCTGCCGTGATCGTGCATTGAACATTTTCCAGGATGCCGGTTCAAATGAATCGTGCACCTGAAATTGAAATCACTGCGTTGGTTGCCGGCGATGCTGGTGTTTGCCGGCTGCCTCGCCGGTTGCGGCGGCAGGTCGGGGACGATTTACAGTCCGCCGGCCCGCAGCTTCCTGACCAACGCACCCGCAGTGAGAATCATCCTGCCGACGGATCGCGCGACCTTTCGCGCTCATGCGGACATCCGGTTGCTGGCGCTGGCCACTCCGCATGGAACAGATTTAGGACCGGAAGACCCTGCGGACCTGCCATTTCCCGTCCGGTCCGACAAATGGGAATTGGTGCAAGATCCAGAAGACGCTTGTTCGGTCGAATTTTTTGCTGGCACGAACCGTCTCGGTTCGCAAACCGGCGGCCTCGTTTCAGCGCGCATGAAATCCATACCCGGCCAGGCCACGCCCATGATTATGGCGGTGATTGGTTATCCGGCGTTGGAAGTGATCTGGCATGACGCGCCGGCGGGCCATTACACATTGACGGCGCGGGCGACCAATCAAAAGGGGCAAGCAACGGTTTCCGCGCCCGTGAATGTGACGGTGCAACCATAATCCGCCGGCAATTGGAGTTGTTGGCACGCGGCCGCCGCGCGAGATGCAAAATTATTGCTTCACGCCGGCTCCGGCCTCTGGCGTCTCCCGTGAAATAATTCACGATCTCCCTCACCTGTTTCCTCTCCCCAAGGAGAGGTCATCCGGCCATGATGTTTCCTGCCCCATTGCGGCTTCATCCAAATTCGGCGCGACAAGGCGGATTCGGGGAGCGCGACCGTCCCGGTCGCCGTTCGCAACGTCCCGTTGAGAACATTTCCAAAACGCATCCGGCGCGACGCCGGACGCCGCGTGCGGGACGCACGCGCTCCCCATTTATCTGGAATTCGGGTTGACGCTGTTCAAAAGAAGTGACGAAGGCGAATTTTGCGGCATTTTGATGCTGGCATTTGTAATGACAATTGCGGGTGACCATTCGAGCCATTTCTTGTCCACTTCTTCGTTGAGTGGGAAAGTGCCGCCGTTGGTCGCCAGAATTCCCGGCGGCGGCGGCGTGGCAAAGGCGATTCCGCCGATGACAAGGGCTTTGAGAGATTCCGCACTCATGCTGAATCCGGAAAACAACCCAAAGTGGGCGCTAATGCCGCCGACGTTCCAAAATTCCGAATCGGTGCGCACCAAAGGCGCAAAATTTGTATCAATCAAAATATGAACATTGACTGCGGTTGAATCTTTCCCCAGCACAATATACTGCACTGAACCTGCTTCGATGCCGCGATAATAAACCGGCGCGCCAACGGTCAATGAGCCGAGGGCCGGCGTGGTCAAAATAATTTCCAGTCCGCCTTCAGAGGGTTCAAGAATGGGAGGCTTTTCCGCGCCGATGAAATTTTTTTGTTCACCGCCGGTGCCCGGTTGCACTTGAATGTAAGGTCCCGAGACAATGGTTTCCAAACCGTGCAGGCCGCCCGCGCCCACTTCGGGACGCACAATCCAGAACACGGAACCGTCGCGCGCCAGACTTTCAGCCGATTTGTCCAATCGCGCCTGCACTTCGACGTGTTGGGCGTCCTTTGTCAGTTGGACCGAAAGGACATCGCCCACGTGCACGCCGCGATATCGCAGGGTGGTTTGATTGGCTTCAACGTCATTTCCGTCGCTGAACTGGATGCGGATGACCGGCCCCATCTGCCGGACATATTTGAAAACGAGCCAGCCTCCGACGATGGCGGCGGCCAGGGGCACTATCCAGACCATGGAAATCCGTGACTGCCTTTTAATTTTCGCCTGCGGCAAATCGCCTGCTTCAAATTCATCCTTTTTTGTCACGTTCAAGAATTTCCTCCTTCCAAATCAAACGCGGGTCATAGCTCGAAGAAGCCAGAATCGTCAGAACCACGACGGACGCAAAAACGAAAATGCCCGGGCCGGGAATCACCGTGGCGAATTTTCCAAACCGGATCAGCGCCACCATCACCGCCAGCAGAAAAACATCGAGCATCGCCCACGGCCCGATTTTGTAGATTACCTTGTGAACCCGCGTGCGCAATTTTTGCCAGCGTTGTCCGCGATTCGAGACGAGGAAAAACAGTCCGAGCAGTTTTAAAAGCGGAATGAGAATGCTCGCGGCAAAAACCAGCGTCGCCACCGCCCACATTCCGTCGCGATACAAAGCCCGGACGCCGCCCCAAACGGTGTTTTGCGTGTGACGTCCCAGGTATTCCATGAGCATGATGGGATAGATGTTCGCCGGCACATACAGGCAAAGTGCGGCGAGCGCCAATGCAGCAGTTCGCGCGCGACTGTTCGGGTTGTCACATTGAAGAATTCCATCGCATCGCGCGCACACCGCCAAATGGCGCGGTGGCACGTTTCCGAGCCGTTGAACCAAACCGCAGGTTTCGCAAGCAATCACATTCATGCGTCATTCAAAGGAAATTGTTTTCGCAACGAACACTAAACACTATCTCAAAAAAACGCCGGGGCAACAAGTAGGATGAACACCGCATGGGGGACGCGGGTGGCTCAAGCCTGTTCTCATCGCGGCGTCTGGCGTCTGCCGTGATTTGATTTATGTCCGCCCTCACCTTTTTCCTCTCCCCAAGGAGAGGACATCGCAGCGCACGGTTTCTGATTCGTGAAAGATTATCCGGCAAATCCCGTCGCACGACACTTCAAAAACGCAGCGAGTGTTTCACCTTCTCCTGGGGGGAGAAGGCCGGGATGAGGGCGGACATTAAAACCATCTTACACGCACCCGCGACAAAATCCGCCAGCAACTTCAAGGTGTTGGCACATGGCCACCGGGCGCGATGCCAAATTGTTATTGCACGCTGGCAGCGGGTGTTGGCACACGGCCACCACCGGCGTTTATCGTGACCGGGTTGAGCATTTGCAGTGGAAAGATTAACGGGTATGCGTGAGTTTCCACGTCCACAGGCTCAAACTGGCCAAAACGATGAAAGCCAGCACGCTCGGCCCTAAAGGGGTCCTGACTATTTACAGGAATGCCCGGTTGGCATAGGCTGGTGCTCATGCCCGGCAGTGACGCATTTGAAAGCTGAACCGGACGAACCAAATGAATTTAATCTTAAATGAAACGAGGACTGACCCCTCCTATGAGGGTTCATGGGTCAAGCGTTAAGTGAAGGGTTTCATTTTTAAGTTAAAAGCTTTTTTGTTTTTCCGGTGGGCGTCTTCGTCCGCAGTGGCGTTGGAGTGCTGCTCC
>Ga0182018_10001217_pt1 | contig 29966 bp, 29 predicted proteins | sample 812P2MmetaG_FD_120490 | JGI IMG/M metagenome (GOLD analysis project Ga0182018, IMG submission 120490) | Permafrost microbial communities from Stordalen Mire, Sweden - 812P2M metaG | ecosystem: Environmental > Terrestrial > Soil > Wetlands > Permafrost | place: Sweden: Stordalen | collected...
CAAGGGGACGAATGGGAAGATGTGAAGCGGCCCTCGGAGTTCTGAGCTGCAACGATGACGGTTCCGGAAGATCCCGCACGGCGGCTAAAGGCGCGAGTTGTAGGACATTTAGTAGGACAGAATGTGGTCGTTCACCTCCCAAGTGGCGACCTGAATCTCCGGTGATGCGCCCTCTCCGACCGAGGTGGCCGATCTGCGCTCAACGCCAGTCTTCCGAGGACGGTGTCAGCGTTGAGCTACGACCACACGAACAACGCGAGACCGTACCCATAGGTCTGGTCGAGCTGTCCCCGTACCGAGTCGATCTGACCTCCGTCGGGTGGCGACGGATCGCACATATCAATCGGCGTTGGAGCATCCAGCTGATCGGGCCTCTCACCAACTCATTCTCATCGACCCGGGACCTCGCCGCGGTTCATGCTCCCGTCGGATGCCATTCGGACACCTAGCCCGGGAGTTGGCAGGCGCTCTCGACGACTTTTCGCCCCTCAGCTGAAGTTCGACCGGTCCGGTCTGCAAACGTGCGGCGACTCCGAACATGAGACATGGGTACGGGCATTGCTCAGGTTGCCGGGGATGGCCCATGCCTTGTCGCCAGCTTCCTTGCAAGAACCCAAAAGCGCCGCTCCAGAGTTTGAGAACACGTGCAAGTAACTGGCGTCGTGACTACAACGTGACTACAACCCCCGGCCCAAGCACGCGAAGCCCGATCAGCAGTGAGAACATACGTGCAGCGCATGGGCAGTTTCGGTCAATGCCGAAGAGCCGTGAGATCGATGAGCTGTAACTTTTAATCCCAAGGTGGCGAGATCGAGACTCGCACGGCCCACCAGTTGGCCCACCAGTTGACCAAGCATCAACCGAATCTGCACAGGCCCACCAGTTCAGGCACCTTTTCGATCTGACCACCCGATTCAGGTCGGCGGAAGTTGACTGATCACGGTTTAGGCGTTCGAAACTGCGCGGTGAGCTGCGGTCAGTGCCTTGGTTGCCGTCGTGGCGGGGATCAGTTTGGGGTCGTACTCCGCTTGGTTCTTGAGCGGCAGCAAGGTGCGAAGCTGCCTGGCGCAGCCCTTCGCTTCAGGTGTACCGGCGGTCTCGACGTGACTCGGCGCGCCTGAGTGCTCGCCTGACCATCGTGCACCGAGCAAAGCGCAGGAGATTGCGTCCGCAGCAGCGATCCCAGCGTGCACAGATGCTCCGACAGTCGCAGTGTGGTTCTCTCGTTCGTCCGCGTCCTCAGCTGCCTCAAGCCATTCCACTGCCTTGCCAAGGTATGTCCGTGCATCACCAGGTGTACCAGAGCGGGCATTACTGCCGCGCTTGATCACGGTTTCAAGATGTCCTCGGGATCGGGTCCAACGAGCGAAATACCATCCGTCTTGATGTTGCGCCACAGTCTGCCATCTAGTTTCGGCCGCGGCCTGACATCGGACAAGGCCACGTCGATGAGGTTCACAGGGTTACCGGCGATATGCCCAGCGAGATCGGCCCAGTGGCCAAGACTTGAAACCCACTGCTCATCGTCGGCCCCAATGCCCTTCGGTCGGACCGCGAGAACATCCACGTCACTCTCCGGTGTGGCCTGTCCACGGGCGAACGATCCGAATACGACAAGAGCGGCTGGGGTAGGCGCAATATCCGCAGCAGCGTCTCGCAGCTGCTCGAGCACCTCTCCATGCAAGGTGGCGAGGCGTTCTATTAGCCGACCTGCGGCGTTAGATCGGTCCAACCTGACCAGAGCCGAACGACCCACGTCCCGACGTTGGATGACGCCGAGTTTGCCCAGCCGACCAAGCACTTCACTGGCTTGGGTCGGGCTGACAGCCGCCAGCTTTGCTACCTGGCGCATTGACAGGTCGCCTTGCGTGCGGGCCAGTGCCCCAAGGACTCGGCCGTGGACGCCAGGGATGAGAGCTTCCACCGAGTGCGCATAGTCCATGTTCATACAATACCAGTTTTCCGGACATGCGACCGGAAAACTGGATATATAAGCGTCTTCTGGTCTAGAGCCGGGACCAGACAACCAAGGCGCTCCCGCAAGAGCGACAGGGACTGCAGCACCTGCTACTCCCCTGCTACTCAAATCGGTGGACGACGCCCCATTCGGTGGACCCACTGGACCCTTCGGCAGACTCCACCAGCACGTCTGTTACTCAATCGACAGTATGGCCAGTTCGGCTGAGACTTTTAATCCCAAGGTGGCGAGATCGAGACTCGCACGGCCCACCTAGTCAGAGCGTTTTTTGCATGCCCATCGACATCGTGTTCGACTTCGCCGCAGTCCACATCATCGGAGAGAAGGCAGCCGATCTGGATCTGCGTATCCTGGACGCCAAAACCCTCCCCTACCGGTACGTTCTCACGAGAGTGATCGGCGTGATCCCGGACATTGACATCGACCATGCCGGAGTATCTTGCGAGCCGGGCGATCGACTCATGCTCTGCAGCGATGGTCTTTTCAAAGCTCTGTCCCTTGACGAACTCAAGGTCGTGTTGACAACGGAAGTTGAACCCCAACGATCCCCCGACCGACTGGCCACAAGCGCAGTGGAACACGAGGCAGAAGGTAACGTCACCGCCATGATCATCGACGTTCGCGCTGACTAGAGAAACGGGGACGACGGCATGGACTTGTCACTCGCCCGGCGATGTGATCTCAAAAGCACGACATCTGAATGCGAAGCTGATCTTCGTCGAGTCGAGGTGACGTCGGGTTCGCGCTCCTCGTCGGCATTTATCCACACGCCCAAATGTGGTAGCCAGAGCATCCCATTGACCCGGCGATCGGCGATGCTTCGGCAGGTGCAGCCCGGGCCGGGCCTTCGGGGACGCCGCTACCGGCACGCGAGGTTCTGGCCGCCGATCGAGTCGACTCGGGACATCAGTGCGCCCGCGTGGACGGGACCTTGCGTCAGCTCGTAGCGGGCGAAGTGCATCTGAGAGATTTGATTCGATGGGTGTCCCACTCGGCGGCGCACCGCAGTGGCGAGGACCATGACCCTCCCGTCAAATCAGTCGGCGGTGCTGCTTGCCCGACGTGTGGTGAGGCGGTTGCCGAGTACCCTGAATGTCTTCCCTCGGTGTTGCACCCCGTCGCGAGCGAGCAGAACGCTTGCTGACGCCACTGCCCGGACGTTGCCCAACACTGACCGTTCCAACCGCTCCAGCTTCACAAACGAAGGTTCGGGGTTCACGGAGTGAAGTCGTGACAGATCAGTAAGCTTCGCCGCTGCGAACGCGAGCCGATTGCCTTGTAGGTAGTCGCCCGACCCTTCGTAGTCGTCCATGTTCAATTCTAGCGGGACCGCCTCATAGCCGAATTGGGTGACCATGTCGAGAACTGCCCGACGGGTCGGGATCATGACAAGCGAATAGTCGATGGCGTTGCGAGGTTGATCGACTCGCTCCCGATGTAGTTCAATCAGGCTCCCTGACATCGGTGAAATGGTCGTGTCGATCAGAAGAAGGTCCGATGACACCTTTGCCACATTCTCGAACATCTCTATTGGCTTGGAGATGTGGTACAAGAGACCAAGGCAAAGGACGACATCGAAGGATCCAAGCTTGGTGAAGTCTTCATTGGTGACATCAGCTAATGAGAATTGGTACCGGGATGGTTCGACTGCCAACGCCTCGAACACCAAGTTGGCCTGGTCGATGTGCATCTGGCGACCGTCCACTCCGTGTACGTAGTCGGCACCCGCCTTGATTGCCTGCAGAGACCAGAATCCTGCATTGCAGCCCAGATCCAAGACGCGTTTTCCCTTCAGCGATCCGCCACAGAGCTCGACCAGCGGATCAAAAAAATAGGAAATCCGCTGCTGGTGCCGAATGCGATGGCGCTTGTCAAAGATGGGTGTCTTCACGCCCTGCAGATCGAACTCGTAGTGCCAATTGGGAAACGATGACACCCGCTGCTCAATTTGCGCCGTGTCCATGTTGGAACCTCTCGCTTGTAGGCAGAACACATCTGCGCGACGCATGATAGCCCGAGGCGTGTCGTCAACCACAGAGAGGATCGCGGCGAGGTCGGTCAGAGCCGATGAGCGTCATCTGCTCCTCAGTATCGGTAGCAGGCCATCCCCGAAGTCCCTGATTCGGTAGGGGTCACTTTCACCCGTGTAATCGCGTTATTGGGATAACGGCAACCGAGCAGCGAATTCTCCCCAACATTTGACCCAACGATTCCGTCCTTCTGCGCCGCAAGGCGATGGGCTGCGTCTTCGCCATCTTCGAGCTCACCATCGTTGACCTGCAACAACAGGACCTGCTGCGACACGACGGGACCGATGGTGATATCGCGGAGGGCGCTTTTAACCCCAAGGTGGCGAGATCGAGACTCGCACGGCCCACCAGTTCAGAGACCTCTCCCGATTGCCCTCTCGCGACGGCTCCGTGCCAGGACACTTGTGGCGCATAATTCATTGGCGGCCTCAAATGCCGCTTTGGAGAAAAGCTACTTGACCGTCGCCGACATCGTGGCTCATGTCAAGAGTCCGACTTCGATCCCAAGATGTCTATCCAGATCCATCTGCTTGAAGAAGTCGTCGTCTTCTTATGATCGTCGGCGTGAGCCTGTCGTGTGGACTGCCGACGTCATGGCTCTGGGCCAACACCCGGCAAGAGGACGGAAACCAACGCTTCAGCGTGCGCGCAGATCCACTGGGGGTTGCTCGGATCCTGGCCGGTGAGAAGCCGGACTTCGGGGGCGTTCACATAGGGCAGAGACGCCGCACCGACCAGCACGTAGTAGAGAATCTCGCTGTCGATAGGTGGCACGACGCCGGCATCACGAAGCATCTGCCATGCCGGTCGGATGCCGTCGAAGACTGGCTTCACATGGGTCTCGGTCATCCACGACAATCGGTCGCTGGCTGCCGTGCCCTCATGCACCATGATCTGATTGAGCTCGGGGTGCTGAGCTGCGAATTTGACGAACCGACGAATCCCATCCGCAAACGCCGAGGCCAGCTGCGTCACCTCCATACCGGTCAGGTCCGCTGGTATTGCCCCATCCAACGCCTCACCTAGGAGGCCGAAGAGATAGTCCACCGCAGCGGTCCAAAGGGCTGCCTTCGACTCGAAGTGATAATTGATCTGCGGTTGATGGGCCTGAACTCGCTGTGCGATGGCGCGCGTTGAAGCACCGTCGAAGCCTTTGGCACCGAACTCGACCAATGCGGACTCCAGAAGGGCTTCACGAATATCGGTCCGCGCTCGGCGGAGACGGACTTTGTTCTGCGTAGCGGGCTTGCTTTGCATCACTCCCCAGTATACCGTTATTATCGTTCGATAATAGTTCGGAGGTCAGACCAGTGAGCGCTGCCGGTGGGATCACCGACCACGATCAAGACGATGCATCGGTGCGCCTCGCTCCCCTGTCTACGGACCCGTTCCAGGCGCCGGCGGATCGCGACATGCTGCCCTCAGAGCGGCGCCAGTTCGTTCGGACCCACCGGACCTGCGTGTTCGGCTACTCCCGCCGGTCGGATGGGCCGGCAATGTCGGTCGTCTATTACGTGCCGGCGCAGAACGGCGACCTTCTCGTTGCCACCATGGCCGAACGGGCCAAGGCCAAGGCCGTGGCCCGGGATGGCAAAGTCAGCCTCTGCGTACTCGACGAGACCTGGCCTTTCGCCTACCTGCAGGTCTATTGCGACGCGGTGATCGATGATGACGAGGAGACCCTGGTCGACGTCATGATGGCGGTAGCTGAACGCATGTCGGGTGAGCCCTTGGCACCGGAACTGCGTCCCATGGTCAAAGCTGTCGGGGAGGAAGAGGGGCGGGTATTGGTGCGTTGCCGGCCGTACTCGACGTTCGTGACACCGCCACGGCATCTGCACCGCAATGACCAGGAAGAGCGTCTGACCCACTGGGTCTCGGCGTCAATGCCCTGGGATGCCCCTGATGCTCGGGACGAACCTTGACGTTCCGATTCGCCAACGTCGAGGGCCGGTCCGCGCTCGTCGATTCCGGCGGGCAGTGGTTCGACGCGTCGAAGGTGAGCCACGGCGTCATCAGCCCTGATCCGATGAGCGCGTGGCTTCAACTCGATGAGCTGCACCAGGCCGGCAGCGCCATCGCCGATGCGCCGCCCGATGGGACGATCAGTGATTCCAACCTTCGGCCACCGATCCCCTCGCCCCGGAGCGTGTTCGCGGTAGGACTCAACTACCGGTCCCACGCCGAAGAGTCCAAGATGCGGCTGCCGGAGACACCACTCGTTTTCACGAAGTTCCCGAGCTGCCTCACCGGGGCTCACGACACGGTTATTCTCGGCGGGACCACCGACGACTACGAAGCCGAGCTCGTGGTCGTGATCGGCCACGGTGGGCGCTCGATCAGGCGTGAGGACGCGTGGCACCACGTCGGCGGGTTAACCGTGGGCCAGGACATATCCGACCGAACCTTGCAGTTTGCGGCCGAGCCCGCCCACTTCGATTTGGGCAAGTCCCGCGACACCTACGGACCGATCGGCCCGGCCATTGTCTCCACGGACTCGTTCGCCGATCCCGGTGACCTGCTCATCACCTGTGACGTCAATGGCGACCGACGCCAGGAGGATCGCACCTCGAATCTGCTATTCGACGTCCCGACCCTGATCAGTTACCTCTCCGGCATCCTCACCCTCAGTCCCGGAGATCTCATTTTTACCGGCACACCCGAAGGGGTGGGCGCGGCGAGCCTTCAATTCCTGGGCGACGGGGACCTGATCACCACCACGATCGAAGGCATTGGCACCCTGACCAATCGATGCCTGACACCGGAGAGCGGACATCAATGACGATCGCCGGCCTGGTCTATCGGCCGTCTCGCTGAGGAGCAACGCCGTGGCCTTGCACCGACTGGCGTCGATCACGATCGGCGTTCCCAACGCCGAAGAGACCTGTCGGTACTACGTCGAGTTCGGGCTCTCCCGCGATGGAGCCAATTTTTCCTCCAGGGATGGAGGCGAGCAACTTCGAATCCTCGAGAGCCCCAGCCGCCGGCTGATCGAGATGTGCGTCGGAGCCGACGACCCTGATGATCTGGACCGTGTCGCCGACCAGCTGGCCCGACTCGAAATCGCATTCCAGCGCGATCCTTCCAGTGTCAGCGCAGTGGAGTCTCACAGCGGCGTCCGGGCCGTGGTCAAGATCCTCCCTCGGATCTCACAACTCCCCGCCACGATCGGGCCCTACAACGGGCCCGGCCGGGCCGAACGAAAGAATCTTCGTGCACCGGGCATCCTGAGGGAAGAACCGATCCGCCCCCGAAAACTGGGTCACGTGGTCGTCGGCACTCCTGACGCCGAAGCCTCGCTGCGGTTCTTTGCCGAAGGCATTGGATTCAAGATGAGCGACCAAGTTCGGGACGTCGCCTCCTTTCTACGATGCTCCACCGACCATCACAACTTGCTGCTCCAGCCAGCTCCGGTGGCGTTCCTGCATCACACGTCCTGGCAGGTCGACGATGTCGACGACGTCGGTCGTGGGGCCATACGGATGCTGGAAGGTCACCCCGAGCGCCATGTTTGGGGACTTGGCCGTCACTTCATCGGCTCCAACTTCTTCTGGTACCTGCGAGACCCGGCCGGTACGTTCTCCGAGTATTACTCCGACATGGACACCATCACCGACGACCAACTCTGGACGCCGGGGATGTGGGAACCCTCACTGCGCGCCCTGTACGCCTGGGGGCCCGACGTGCCACCCTCCATGCTTGAGCCGGACGACCTGGGCCACCTGATGACATGGTCGCATCGATGTTGACGATCCGTGATGTGGGAATTGACCATCTCCACAGGGAAGGGAAGTTCCGAGCGGTCATAGCTGCTTCACAGGCGGCCTACAGCAAACCCAAATAGGCGGCTGGCAATCTCTGCATAGTTACCTATGTGAGAGGACCGCCATCATGAACGAATACGAACCAACAAACCCCCACGAGACCCTTCTCCGTCCCGTGTCGAGTACGACGTCAACGCGGTCGGTTGCTACGAGATCAGGCGACGCAGGCGATGCCCCGCCTCCCCCACCGGAGTCTTCGCCAGACCACTCGGCCTCGGTGACCATGGCCAAGCAAGCGCGCCGGCCAAAGGTGTGGCGACCGCTGTCGAACAGAAAGATTGGACGGATTGTGGCCGCCGCGGCGATGGCTCCGGTAATCGGACTCTCCGTCGGTCTCGCCGCGTCCTCCTCGGCATCGGCTGCCCAGCCCACGTCCGGCGGAGTCGCCGCCGGCGCACACGGATCCGGAGGCGGAGGATCCAACGCTCGGTCCGGACCGGCCGCAGGGGGAGCGTCCGGCACGGTCGTCAGCGTGTCCAAGTCGGGTTTCACCATGACGACATCGGCGGGTCAGAAGGTGGCCGTCGATGAGCAGTCCTCCACGCAGTACAAGAAGGGGACGAGCTCGACCTCGAAGAGCACTGTCACCAAAGGTCAGCGCGTCCTCGTACTCGGGACGACCAGTGGAACGACCATCAAGGCCTCGCAGGTCATCGTGCAAACGACAATCGGCGGGACCGCAACTTCCTCGGCGTCAAAGGTGATCGCCTTCCAACGCGGAGCACCGACTACCTCAAAGACGGTCGGACAGATCCCGGCGAGCTACAGCCAGGGGTCGGGGACGATCGTCAGCGGAACGACAGCGAATAAGGCAACGGAAGCTGCGCTTGCCGCCTACCCGGGAGGCATCGTCGACCGTGTCGTGAAGCTGAGCAACGGCGAGTATGAGGTCCACTACATCGGCGTCAACTGGCCGCACCACGTCTTCGTCAACCAGGACTTCAAGGTCGTGGGCGCCGAGTAGCAGACTGGGCAGACCAGGCGTCAGCTCGAACGGCACCGGCCAATGTCTACTCACTGACGTTCCGAGACCTCCGTAGCTGCAACGCGACACGACTGCCGATGAGAACACTGAGGGCATGATCGACGTTGGGACCGTCAGGTCCGGTCACCGGCTTTGGTCAACGCGATGAGCGCTGAAAGAGCGCAGTCGGAGGTGGCGGCCGGAGACAAGCGCAATTTCCACGGTGCCCCGGCTGCGATGGTGCCATGCTTGGGTCATGGCGAATCGGTCATCCACGGAGCGAAAGGCGGACGCCCTTGCCAAGCTGGACGCGGTCGAGGCCAACGTGTGGGTCGCGTCCGCCTCGCCCACCGGTGCGGTCCACCTTGTGCCGATGACCCACACTTGGAATGGCACTCAGGTCGTGCTGGCCACTGAACCGACGTCGCGTACGGTGGCTAACGTCACCGCCAATCCGCTCGTACGCCTGGCCCTGGGCGAGACCCGGGATGTGGTCATGATCGACGCCGTCCTCGTCAGGGCGGTCCCCACATCCGAGGCGCCGGCGACGTTGGCCGGCGAGTACGCCACCCAGGCCGGGTGGGACCCCCGGACAGACAGCAGCGAGTACGTCTACTTGTTGCTCGGGCCCGAGCGCATCCAGGTATGGCGAGAGGCCGAAGATCTCGTTGGGCGCACGGTCATGCGCCGCGGGTCGTGGGTGGTCTAGGCCACCAGCTTAGGAAATCCGCCTGGTCATTCCAGTCTCTAGCTTCTCGTTTCCCCACCACGAAACGCCCGTCCCCCACCACCATCTGGGGATACCGCCGCGCGTCAATCAGTTGCCACGTTCACCGAAACCTACAACAACGAGTAGCTCATCGAACGCCTGGGCCACCACACACCACGAGAGGCGTTCAACGAAGCGACAGCTCAGGTTGCCGCGTGATAGTCAGAGAACCTGTCCAACCAACTAAGGCCGCAACAGCTCGAACCTGATCTTCGGCGCATCGTCGCAGTTCACGACGTTGGAAGGTCGCCGAATCGGGCTTCAACCGCGGAACTCGGACCAGAGGCCATAATGACGCTCGTGAGCCGCGCCTCGGCAGGGGGGTCCAACGCAATCGGGGCGAATTTGGGTCTCGGCTCGCTCACGCCAGCAACGGCAGCATCACCGCGTTCGCTCAATCAAGATGGCGGTTTGTCGCTCGTCGGAGCCTCGGCTGTAGCGATCCTTTGGATCCTCTTGACGTTCTGGTTCATACACAGGTTCGCCGTCAACACGGTTCTCTATGACAGCTGGAATGACGTCCGGTTAATCGGCCGAGCCAATGCCGGCATGCTGACCTTCAGAGATCTTTGGGTGCAGCACGGAGAGAATCGTATCTTGCTTCCCAACCTTATCGTGCTCGGACTCGCACACACCGTTCGATTCAACATCGTTGATGAGGACTACCTCAGTGGAGTGCTGCTCGCCCTCACGGCCAGCCTCTTCGTTCTGGCCCATCGACGCCGCTCGCCCTCAACTCCGTGGCTCTACTACGTCCCTGTGGTCGTCACTGTTCTCTCCCTCAACCAGGGAACAATGAGTCTCTGGGGCTTCGCCCTCTCGTGGTACCTGGAGATCTGCGCCTTGTCTGTCTCTCTCTTCCTTTTAGATCGACAGGTGCTCAGCTGGCCGACCTTCGTTGGAGCTGCCGCTGCGGGGATCGCCGGTAGCTTCTCTTCGCTCGAAGGGCTGCTGATCTGGCCGGTTAGCCTTCTTCTGCTCTATCACCGTTCTCAACCTCGCCCAATCATCATTGCCTGGATCGCCGTCGCCGCGGCTACCATTGTCGTTTATTTTTACCGATTCAATTTCAGCTTGACAGACTCCGACAACACCTACGACTTCCACCATCCGCTGTATGCTCTTCGCTTCTTCTTCTTCACAATCGGTAACGTGTTAGGGATCACAATCCCCGACAGCCCAACGCTTGGGGACTATGCGGTTCTCCTTTTCGGGGTGGTCGTCTTCGTAGTTGCTTGCTGGGTCCTCATCATGGGCATTCCCCGCCCGGCAAAACAGACTGGTGCGAGCATCGGAGTCGCTCTAGTCCTTTTTGGACTTCTCTATACGGTCAGCCTCTCCATCGGACGAGTGGGGTCCGGACTCGTCAATCTCCCTCGTTATGCGATTTTCGATCTGATCCTTCTTGCCGGTTGTTATCTCGCGGTGGTTGACGGATCTCTCTTCAGTCGTTCCCGCGGGAGGGACCAAATCCAGGACCATCACGCAGCGAGGACCTACACCCCCCTCTGGCGAGGTAAGCAGCCATACGGCAGGTTCACGACGCTCAGGTCGGACAGGCCAACGTCAATCCTCCTCGTTCTCGTCGTGCTGATCCTCATCCAGGTCGGAGTTGGCACGTCTGAGGCTTTCAATGCGGCCGATGCTTGGCACACTCACGAGCTGGCAGCCGCTGACATCACCGCGAACATCGACATAGCCCCCGATGACCTCGTCCAGCAGTACCTGGGGTCAGCCTTCCAGACCGTTCAGTTCATCCAAGACGCGGCCGGAGTAGCCAAGGTCAACCACCTGAGCCTCTTCGGGACTCCGTTGGCGGCTCAACTCGAGCACAAAGGCCTAACCGTTGACCGCACTCCGCCGATTAACTACATCGTTCGACCGGTCTACGGGTCCACGGTGACGGGACAAGTATTCTTAGATGCAGTTGCCTCCGAACCGTATGGAATTAGCCGAGTCGAATTCACTCTCGCTCCGGAATCAGGCGGTTCATCAACCGTCCTCGGCTTGGCGTCCGACTCGCTTTACGGATGGATACTTCGTTGGAACTGTACTTCCGTGCCGAACGGGCGCTATCTGCTTAGATCGACGGCCTTTGACACCATCGGCACGTCGACGACGAGCGTCGGCGTTTTGATCACCGTCAAGAACTGATGCGATGGTCACACTGGTCGAACCCAGGAACGACCTGAACGACGAGGGCGTGGTCTGCGACATCGTCGGTTTCCGGTGTTGCGGCTCCGGGTGCGCGCCAGCGGCTTCCGGACGTATGGATTACCTATCCTTTGGAAGACGGCGTGGTTCTCGGGGCAAGCGACTGCCCAAGGCGGTCGATCAAGCGCCGCTCGAACGTTGTGGCTCGTGGTCGCGGGCTCAGGACCTCCAGAGAGCGATGGCAGCGCCATTCGGGCTCACCTCGACAAGCGCGCTGACAGTAGTGAAGGTGTTTCCAGCGTTGGCGTCGAGATAGATACCGCCATTCGGTCCGACCGCAACCCCGTCACCGGCTATGAAGACATTCCTGCCGCCAAGGGCTCCGTTGAGGTTTCCGGCGATCGCACTCGCCTGGCCATTCGGCGTGAGACGACTCAGACCGTCTCGCCAGGCTTCAACGACCGAGCCGTCAGGATCCGCCGCAAGCGCTCCCGCCGCACCGTCACCGCGAAATTTCGCCAGATAGTCTAGTTGACCGTCGGCCGCGATCTCATACAGGTCGAATCCGTTGCCGTCCGAGACGAACAGATCGCCGGCACCATCAAAGGCAAGTTGGTCGGGCTCTGTAAAGTCCCACTCGCTTGCCGGATTGCACTCGATCCCGCACGCTGGTGCAGGAGTCGTACTATTGCCAGCCACCCACTCGATGGTGCCGCTCGGAGTGAGCTGAACCACGTTACGAGCCGCGATATACAGATCCCCGTCCGGTCCGATGGCAATGCCCGAGACCTCGCCCAGCGATGCTTGGAGCGCAGGCGTCGCCGTGAGCACCATGCCGGAGTTCCCATTGCCGGCGACCGTTTCGATGATTCCGTCCGGCAGCACTTCGCGCACCCGATTGTTGCCGGAGTCCGCGATGTAGAGCGCTCCGGTCCGTGCGACCGCCAGTCCGGAAGAGTCGGAGAGATTCAGCTCTGCGTCGGTAGCAGGACCGCCATCACCCGAGAACCCAAGGTGCCCGTTCCCGGCGACGACGACGAACCGGCCTGTGGACAGCCGACAAAGTACCTCTTCGCGTCCGGTGTCAACGACATAGAGGGCACCATTGGAACCAACGGCGAGGCCATAGGGGTGCTCGAGGATTGCTCCAGTTGTGGATACCTTGGTCGGCGGTGGCGTTACCTTCGTTGCATGAGGGGCTGCCCGCTTGACATTCGGTGTCGGTGACGTGGTGCCGTGGAGCACGACAACGCCGATTCCTGCGACACAAAGGATCACGACGACTATTCCGACCAGGAAGAGACGCCGACGGCGCTTGCGTTGATTCGCCTCCTTGATCAGGGCCTCCGCATCTCCGAGGAGTGGCGTCGCACCGTCGCAAGTGCTTGGTCCGTCTCTTCCTTGCTCGCGTAAGGTGACGTCAGAAGGTGCGCGAACCGTCAACGAATCGCCTCGATGATCCGGATCAGCTCGTCTCGTCGGTAGCCCTGGTGCAGAGAGAACTGCACGAGATCCCGAGCACGGGCAATGACCGCACTCCGCTCCGGGGCCTCTCTACAAACGGTGACCCCCCGTCCCCTCCGGAACTCGAGAAGACCTTCGTCACGAAGCTGGCGTAGAGCTCGTAGCACGGTGTTGGAGTTCACGCCGAGGACCGCAGCCAGGTCCCTCGCCGGCGGCATCCGCTCACCTGGCCCTGCTTCTCCTTCAGCAATGGCCCGCCGGAGATGGCCCGCCACCTGTTCGTGCAGTGGAGTGGGATCGTTTGAATCGACGTGGACATCGAGCATGGTGATAGTTATAGTATCACCATGTCGCGAGATGGTCAGGCCACGTTGATGGAGCCCAGACCGATCACCAGTAGCCCGGTAGCCGACGCTCAGGCATTGATCGAAGAGGCACGACAACGCCATCGACGACGGCGACACCGTAAACTGGCGGCGCTCATTGTACTGATTGTCGTGGTATCCGGTGTTGTGTTCATCTCATCAACCACGGCTCCTAGAGACACCGTTCCCAAGAGAACCGATCGAGGCACTCCCAAGGGCATACCGTTGGTGAGAAGTCGTACACCGGCTACGCTTGACCTCTTCTGGTCCCAACCCATTGGATATGGACCTGGGGTGAACGTGTCTATCAATCTCAGCAACGGCGCTGTTCACACACTGACCGAGGCGTTATCGGTGTTCGGGCTTGCTCGGCAGGGCTACATCCTCGGTTCCACCAACACAGCCGCCGTCTCGATGTCCTATGACCTCCGCTACACGCATCACACGTGGACTGGGAAGTACGGAGACTATCCAGTTCCAGCGAACAATCCATCGGACATTTGGGTTTCTTCGGGGGTAGGCACCGCAACCGAACTCAATCAGTACGAACTTCCAGTTGCGCCGACGGTGGCGATCCCGGTCGGCACCGTCGTCGAGGGACAGGCGGGCCCCAATCTCGTGGTCATTGGGTCACCGCCAACGCAGACGCTGGAGCTGTGGAGTCCAGCACAACAGAGGGTTCTGGCTACTCTCGGCGCGCAGGAATATTCGGATGCTGACCCTGCGGTGAACGGCAAGGACATCGTATGGTCAGACCGAAATGTGGTGCACATTGATGGAGCCGATGGCGCACTGAGGCCAGTCCTGGTCGGACCCAAGGGTGATGTGGCGACATCGCTCGTCACCTCCCCGGACGGAACCCGGGTCGCCATCGTCTTCCAACCCGCACCTGGCACGACAGATGCTCGGACGGGAGGGGTTGTCGACATTGCAGATGTGGCGGACGGCTCGAGCATGAAAGTTCCGGGGAGTGCGGGGGCGAGGGATCTCCTGGCCTGGTCTCCCGATGGGAGTCGAATCTTCTTTCCAAAGTTCAATCGAACTGGCACGTCGGTGACCATGGCGAGCTACCAAATCGGAAGTCAACAGGCCACGCCCTTTGAGGTTCCCGATCTCCACCTCCCGACGAACTTCAACGGCGCTTCCGGATCGGTTGTCGTGGTAGGTACGCCTGCAACGGGTTGAAAGGTTGGAGCAATAGGTCTATTGGACGCATGAAATGACCTCACTGCCGGTTCGCTGCGTGCACTGCGCGGCCCGAACAAGCGTTTGCTGCCTACCTGAGCTACCGGTCTGTTCCGTCCGCATCGTCGGGACCATTGAGAGTCGTCAGGGTGTCCGACATAGGGAACCGCCAACGAGAACCCCGCACGTCGGAGGCCGTATTTACGCGAACGTGTCCGGCAAGACCCGCCCGGTGAGATGCCCGGCCATGGGGCGGGCGCCATACGGGACCTCAGCGGCGAGACGGGAGCGGGTTAACCATTCCGCTAGAGCCACAGGGTTGCAACACCTGCTACTCCGGGGTCGTCGGTCCGACTGAGGTCACCTCATTCACGCTTTCGGCGAACCGCAGGCGCAATCCGATCCACGGTTCAGCGTGTTTGACCACTGGGATTCGAATGGACATACTTTTTACTACTACGTGATGTAGTCGCTGCAAAGCTGCGGTGATTGACCAGAGGGTGAAGACGTGGCGGGAATCCCGTGAGCCTAAGAAGGTAGCTGGGTGACGAGCGAGGCAACGATTGACGAAGGCTCGAGCACGTTGGGCGCTCAGAGTTCTGCGCCCGGCGCCACGGATCACCAGCTCTGGACCAGGCCCGATGGTCGAAGAACTCTGCAACTGGTGCTCGCCACCATCTGGTTGATCGATGGCATCCTGCAGTTACAGGCGGTCTTCTTCACGAAGAGCTTCGGGCTACAGATGATCTCGGGCATGTCCTCTGGCAATCCCTCGGTCATTGCTCGACCGATCAATTGGTCAGGATCGACCATCGGGCATCACGCCGTTCTGACCGACGCCTCTTTTGCGGTGGTGCAGACGGGCATCGCCATCGCCATTGCGTGGCGACCGACAGTGAAGATCGGGCTCGCGGTCTCGATCGCATGGGCCGTCGGTGTGTGGTGGATCGGTGAAGGGCTCGGCGGTGTCCTCAACGGCATCGCCAACCCCGTGAATGGGGCACCGGGTGCAGTGATGATCTACGCACTCCTCGCCCTGCTGCTGTGGCCGAGCGACCGGGTCGGTCGAGATGCACCCTTTATCGCGGCCCGGGCAGTGGGGGCGCCGATCGCCAAGGGTCTGTGGTTGGTGCTTTGGGGCTCCCTTTCCTACTTCGCCGTGCTGGGCAGCAACCGATCGGCACAGAGCCTCCACGACCTGATCGCCGCCGAGAGTGACGGCGAGCCCGGGTGGGTGGCGTGGATAGATCGCCATGCGGCCAGCCTGGTCGACCACAGAGGTCTGTCAGTCATGGTCGTCCTAGCCATTCTGCTGCTCATCGTGGCTTTCGGTGTGTACCTTCCCAAATGGGCGGCAAATGGAGCCGTCGCGCTAGGAGGCGCAATCGCTCTGGTTCTCTGGGTCGTGGGCCAGAACCTCGGAGCGCTCTTTACCAACGGAGCCACTGACGTCAACTCCGGCCCGCTCCTGATCCTCCTGGCAGCTGCCTACTGGCGGTGGTCACCTCACCTCAATGCTGGAGTCGCCGAGTCAGCTCTCAAGCTGGGAGGGGGCCTGCTATGACCAGTCCGAGTTGGTTGGATGGCATCTTCGCCGCAGCGATGGTGGCGGTCGCGGTCTATAGCGCCGGTCGTCTGCTGATGGCTCATCGGTGGGCACGCCCCACCCATCGTGATGTGGACGTGGCCCATATCCTGATGGGGACGGCCATGGCCGGGATGCTGGTTTCGGCCCTCAATCCCATTCCCAGTGGAGCATGGGAGTTCGTGTTCTCGGTCCTCGCCGCCTGGTTCATTTGGCGTTGCTACCAGTTCGTGAGGGACCCGAACACCGGCGTCGGATACGACCAGCACGTGCACCGGCTATCCCGTCGGCTGATTCACCTGGTCATGGCATTAGCCATGCTCTACATGTTCCTTGCCGCTGTCCCAGCCGCGATTGGATCAGGGGGCAGTATGGCGATGGGAACAGCCACCGGGACTACGGCGAACTTCGTGCTCTTGCCCTTGGCCTTCGTCGTTGCCCTCTTCGCTTCGGCGATCTGGGAGGTGGACAGGATCGGGCGGTTATCTCCGTCTGACGCCGCGAAGGAGCAGGTGGCACAGGTCTTTGCTCCCATTGGTGCCGCCTCTCCAACCCCATCGGAGGACTCGATGGGCACGGATGAGAGTATCCACCGAGGAAGTCCCGCGTGGCTTGCCCCTCGGCTCGAAGCGGGCGCTCATATCGTCATGTGCGTGACCATGGGCTACATGCTGATTCTGATGCTGTGAGCCGTCGATCAAACGACTACCACGTCCGACCGAGGAGAGGGTTCAATGGGTGCAACGACAACATGTGACAACCCGATGTGCGCCTGTGATCCGTGTACCTGCAATGGAAGTTGTAGCTGCGGAGCGGCGAGGCTCGGCGAGTTGGAGCGACGAGTCATGGACATCCTGTGGCAGGAATCCGACCGCGAGCTCACCGCACGGAGCGTGGCCACGGCGTTGCCCGACTACGCGTATACGACGATCGCTACGATCCTCGACCGGTTGGTTCACAAGGGCCTGGTGCACCGCCGAATGGTCGGACGCACTATCCGGTTCTCGTCCATCGGCACCCCGGGCGCCCACGCCGCCGTCCTCATGCATGAGGCCCTGGCTGCTGGTAACGATCCCGACGCTGCCCTTGTCCGATTTGCAAAGACTCTGTCGCAGCAAGAGGCCAAAGTTCTTCGTCGGGCGCTCAACAACTCAGTCATCAACTCAGAGAGTGATCGACGACGACCCGGTTGATGCGGAACGGCGCATCTGGCGGTCGTTGGAATCTAAATTCGGGCTCCGTCGACCCCCCCCCGGCTATTGCGCTGTTGGTGACGCTCGTTGCTGATTGCCGCCGGACCGGCCACCGTCCGAGTCGGGCGGCGGTGCTCCCGGTGTGCTCAGTGGACGGCGGTTGACAGGCGGAGCTGGTCCGAGAGCAACGGGCCGAGCTCGCTCGTCCACCACTGTGCTTATGCGGCACTAGGTGCAGATGGATAAGAATCACACTCGACGAAGTGCTGTAGCGCTTTCCCTCGTGGACCGTCGACTGGCACCACGCGAAACAGGCCCGGACCTCGATGGTGCGGGGCTGGGAGTGCCTCCAGGTGCTCGTCTCTGATGTCAACGTGACCAACAACGAGTCGAGCGAAGGGCGGTACCCATGAAAGAAGGACGGGCTCCATGAGAACAGTCGTCGTCGGAGCATCCAGCGGGCTGGGCCGCTGCCTGGCCGTCGGACTCGGCAAGCGAGGAGCGACGGTAGCCCTGATGGCTCGGCGCAAGGACCGCCTGGCCGACGCGGCCAAGGAGACCGGCCCCGGTGCCGTAGCCATCGTCTGTGACGTCACCGACGAGGTGTCGACCCGATCGGCGCTCGACCAGGCCGCCGATGCACTGGGCGGGATCGACGCGCTGGTCTACGCCACCGGCATTGGGCCATTGGCCCGACTGGCCGACACGGATGCCGCCATGTGGCGGACCCTGTTCGACACCAATGTCATCGGAGCGTCGCTGGTCACGGCGGCGGCCATCCCCTACCTCACGCCCTCGAACGGGGTGGCCGCCTACCTGTCGTCGACCAGCGCATCCCTCACCCCTGCATTTCCGGGCCTGGGTGCCTACGCGGTGAGCAAAGCGGCTCTCAACAAGTTGGTGGAGGCCTGGCGGGGCGAGCACCCGGGCGTCGGATTCACCCAGGTCACCGTGGGCGACTGTGCCGGAGGAGCGGGCGACTCGATGACGGAATTCGCCAACGGCTGGGACCCCGAGCTTGCCGTTGAGATGGGCACCATCTGGACCGCACGTCAGTACATGGTCGGATCGCTGTTGGAGGTGGAGGAGCTGGTCCGCGTGGTCGACACGGTCCTGCGGTGCGGAGCGAGCGCCTGCATCCCCGCCGTCGCCGTCGTTCCACGACCTCCGGGCTGAGCGCTGGCCCACCGGGACCTAGGCACCATGGCCGCATGGACCGTGGTGCTTGCGCCCCATGCCTGCTCGTTGGTGAAGGTCACCCCTACCGGGCCCGCCACCTATCAGGCTGAGGTCGGGGCCTGGACCGGTACGGCCCGCTTCGAGAACACCGCGTCGGGCTATACCGGGCTCGGGTACGTCACCGGACTCGACGCCCCCGGGGCCGGTGTCACGGTGACGGTCTCGGCGAAGAAAGCCGGCCGGCACACACTGGCGTGCCGCGTGGCCAACGCTACCGGTTCGGTCTCATCCCTCACGGTGACCGCCACGGATCCCGATGACGGCCACCACCCAGGGACAACGACACTTACCGTTCCGGGCGCCACCTCGTGGACGACCTGGCGGACAGTGAAGGTCGACATCGACCTGGGTGAGGGCGACACCATGGTCACCCTGGCCCAGACTGCAGCCGACCGGGGCAGCGTCAACATCGACCAGCTCACCCTGGCGTGAGGACGCGACGCGCTGCGATTGACGCGTCCGGAATCGACAGCGATCAACGCTGACGGGTCAGCGAGTCGACGCCAGTCACAGCGTGCTTTGCCAACCGAAGGGAGACCGCACGGCGATGCGTCACCGTGCGGTCTGGACCGTGGCGAGCATCCATTCTTCGAACTCCGCGTATCGGTTCTTGCCGTGATCCTTCGCCACATACATCGCCCGATCCGCATTGCACAGGAGCTCGTCCACAGAGATGCCCGGCTTGCTGAACGTGAAGCCGATGCTGACGGTGGCAGTTATCGAGTTCGGACCAAGTGTCATCGGCCGGCGACAAGCCTCGAGGATCCTTTCGGCCAGCGTGAAGACTTCATCCTGGCGTGAGAAGTCCTCGACGATCACCCCGAACTCGTCTCCTCCGAGTCGAGCCGCCGTGTCGACCTTGCGGATGCACCCGAGCAGGATGGCAGCCATGGCTTGAAGAAGGGCGTCGCCCACTGCGTGTCCGTGGTCGTCGTTGACCACCTTCAGATTGTCCATATCGAGGAAGAGCGTGGCCAGTCGGCCATCGGTCCGCTCTGATCGCTCAAGCGCATGGGCCAGGCGATCCTGGAACAACGCACGGTTCCCGAGCCCGGTGAGCGAATCGTGGAACGCCTGGTATGAAAGCTGTTCCTCGAGCCGCTTGCGGTCGGTGACATCATGGCCTGAAACGACGTATCCCCCCACTGTCGGATCGTCGATGAGATTGACAAAGGCGAGTTCGAATGGGACCGATGTGTTGCTCCCCTGCCGCAGGAGAGAGACAGCGACGGTCACCGGGTTGGCCGCCGCCGCGCCTTGTGAGGCTCGCTCCAGTGCCGTCGCCACGGCCGGGCGATCATTGTCGGTGACCAGCTCGACCAGTGGCCGGCCCTCCACGACCTCTGGATCGTGGCCCAGCATCCGGGTCAACGCGCCAGAGCAGGACTCCACCACTCCAGCGGGCGTAACCAGCATGGTAATCACCGCGGCGCTCTGCACGAGGGCACGGAAGCGGTCGTCACGACCGTGAGCGAGCTCGTAGCGCCGCCTGTCCGTCAGATCTCGAAGGCTGAGCAGGACCGAGCCTTCCTCGAGCCAGGCTACCGGTGCACCGACCAGTTCCATGAGTCGCCAACCGTTGGGCGTTGTGAGTCGGATCTCTAGTGGCGTGCCGACCTCCTTGTTCTGAATGGTCGCCAGTGACAACATGACCAACTCGAGATCCTCGGGATGGACCAGGTCGAGCCCGGACATGCCAAATGAGTTACCGAGCGTTCGCTCGAACAGCCGTTCGGCGGCACCGTTGCCCCAGAGCACCCGACCTTGCACGTCGACCACGATGACCACGTCCGGGAGCTCGCTGACCAACCTGACCAAGTCCTGATCGCTGAGTGGCTCCATGAGTGGGTCGGGATCACCGGGGCCACGCTGAGGCATACGTTGGTCATCGACCATCCCTCCGGGCAGCTTGAGGAGGTGGCGATGCGGCAAGCGGATGTTTGCTCAACGGCCAGTCACGACTCAAGCGAACGGGGTCAGGCTCCGCCCCGGGGCCTCCATGGAAAACCGTGAGGCCAGTTGGCGAGAGCTCCTCCGAGCACGGCCGCGATGGTCGATAGAGGTGGAGGCCGATCGAAACGCGAACCACAGCGCCCGTTCGACAGACCGGCGTTCTGCAGTTTCAGATCGACGATGACTCAGGTCGGCGCCAAGGCTTCCGGAACTCGTTCACATCGAAGCCTGCTTGAGGCCTCCCAGCGACCGGGTGATCCGAGCGACACCGTACGCTGCCGTGAGCACTGCGGTGAGCATCAGGGTCAGCGTCATCACCAGCTGGAGAGTGAACGGGGAGGGGCTTGTGCCCGGGGCCGTCCCCTGGAGGAACCACGGGGCGTCGTGCGCCATCGCCCCCCACCACAGCCCGGCAGCCCCAGTCACCAGAACCATGGCGACGGCTACCGCAATGGCCAGCGTCGCCTCGAAGCGGAGGACGCCGCGAGGGAGGTCGATCCTGCGTACAGCCGCCACTCCGCTGGCTGTCCACTGGGCCAGGGTCACGGCCACGAGCAACGCCCACAACCCGATAGCGGCTGAATACAGCCCATCGCCACCGTTCCGTTGCCGCAGATCGAGGTGGTGAGCCCACAGGCTCAGAGGGACGAGTGCTCCAGCCGTGATAGCAGTCAGGGCTGCGGCCCGCAGCACATGACCGCGAATGGAGGTCCACCCACCATTGCGGATGAACCGAACGAACGCAGGGAGGGTGGCGAGTGCCCCCAGCGCCACCAGCGAGGCGCCGATGATGCCCAGGCCGGCGACCGATTTGAACGCACTCTGGGGTAGCGCTCTCAATGACGGAGGGAGCGCGTAGGAATAGTGCTCTGAGACCTTCGAGAAACTCATACCGGCCAGGACGAACGCCGTCCACGCGCACAAGACCAACAATGAACCTGTTCGAGCCTGCTCGACGGGCGGTTGGTCACCGACGAGGCCGGCTCCGTAGATCCGCTCACGCAGGCCGGCCCAGGCAACCGACAGCTTGAACCTGAACGAAGGCTGCCGGTCCCCCACGACGTCCTGCATGAGCGCCACCAACTCGTCTCCGTATCGCTCGCGCCACGCCGCGGGATACCACCGGAGCAGTTCGGCCAGTTCGTCGCAACCCGTGCTCATGCGAGGGTGAGTCCGAGTCGGGTCGCCCCGACGTCGGCGATTTGGTGCATATCCCTCACCACCTCGACCAATGCGGCAGAGCCCGCTCCCGTGATGCGATACGGGCGGCGCCGGTCCTCACTCTCGAGTGCTTCGATGAGGCCACGCTCTTCGAGTCTGGTGATGGCCCCGTACAGGGCGCCCGGGCCAAGGCTCACCCCCGCGAACTCCTTGATGTCCTTGGCCAAGGCGTGTCCATGCTTGGACCCCGCTGCCAGACTGGTCAGGATCAGCACCGGCGGGTCGTTGGCCCGGCGCAGTCCTGTTGATTGTCGCTTCGACCTCGTTCCACCACACTACTACATACTGCGTAGTACTACACAAGACGTAGTCGATGACGACCGAGGCGCTGGATGGCGGGACAACGCGGGCGGCAGTTGTTTCGATTCCGGCGGTGCGGCACTCGCCAGCCACGCCCCGTTGATTAAAGCCGGCATTGCCCGAGTGCACATGTCGGCACGGGCTGGATGGCAAGGTCATCGAGCGCACTTCCGGGGAGTGTCGCATGCAACGTTGACTCCGACGCGCACGGATCGACCGACCACTCGGATGCATCAGGTCGCGGGGTTATCATCCGTCAATGCAGTTGACGCCGCGCTACGACGGCCCACCTCCCCTGAGCATCGAACTACCGCTCGCTGATCCATCGGTGCCCCTTCTTCGGCAGCGCCGACGGATGGTTGACATCCTGGGTGACCTCGAGTCAGAGCGCTGGACGGTGGCCAGTCGCTGTTCGGGATGGTCGATCCAGGACGTGGTTGCTCATCTCATCGGCACCAATCGGTTCTGGGCCCTGTCCATACGATCGGGGTTGGCCGGCTCCCCCACCCGGTTGTTGGTCGGCTTCGATCCGGTGGCCACGCCACCGCTGATGGTCGAGCCCATGCGCTCCCTCACCCCTGAGGCCGTGCTCAACGACTTCGCCGAGAGTGTCGACGACCTCGCCACTGCCCTTGACGGTGTCGATGACGCCTCGTGGTCGCGAATCGCCGAGGCCCCGCCGGGCCACGTCGCACTCCGCGCCGTCGCCCTTCATGCCCTCTGGGATGCTTGGGTACACGAACGGGACATCGTGCTGCCCCTCGGGCAGCCACCGGTCGAAGAAGCCGACGAAGTGACCGCCAGTCTCGTGTACGCGGCCGTCCTCGGACCGGCCGTGATGGCTGCCAGCGGTCAACCCGGCTCGGGCAGGCTGATCATCCACGCCGAACATCCGACCATCCGCTTCGTGGTCGATGCCGGGAACACGATTGTGGCCCGCGAGCCGGGGGACAGCGATGCGGACGCTCCCCACGTGAATGGGCCGGCGGTAGAACTCCTCGAAGGTCTCAGCTCCCGCGTACCGCTCCATCATGACCTGGCACCGAGCGACAGGTGGCTGGTCGACGGGCTGGCCGCGGTGTTCGAACGTACCGACGCATGAAGACGCCGCTCACGCATAACGACGAACTACCGATGCGGTCGACTATGGGGATGATTCCGAGCAGTTGAACATCCAGCGCACACCGAACTTGTCGGCGCACGTCCCCCAGTAGGCCCCCCAGGGCATGTCCTGGAGCCCGAACTGATCGCTCCCGTCCCGAGACAGGGCCTCGAACAGTCGCTCGGTCTCTGCCCGCTCCTCAAGTTCGAGGTTGATGGTCATATTGTTCCCGGTCCGCAATTGATGACCCTGCGATTCCAGCATGTCCGTGGCCATCAGCACGTGGCCGGCCAGGATCGGCAGTTCCATATGCATGATCAAGTTCTTCTCAGTGTCGGTTAGCGGCGGCGCATTCGGGTCGGAAGGCATGTCACCCAACCGCATGATCGGGCCGATGGGCTCGGTACCGAACACCGAGCCGTAGAACGCGAACGCGTCCCCGGTGTTGCCCATGAAGTTCAGATAGGTGCTCACTCGGGGCATCTCGAACCTTTCCGTGGTGACTCGGACATCCGCTCGGAGTTCGTCCTGGAGCGAGGCTAGAGCATCGCCAGGCCCGGCAGAAAGGGCCTACCGGCGGCGTCGGTGGGGATCAGCCGCCACCGCAGTAGCCGGCCGGGGGACCCGCCATCGCCGTCTTCTCGCGTGTCGGCTCTCGACCGGCGGTGGATCGGCGCGAGGCCGATGGCCGGGCACGGGCTGGCGGCCGTACACTGCGTCCATGTACTACGGCCACGGCTCGTGGGTTGCCATCGCGATATTCGCCGGCCTGTTCGCCGTCCGGGCACTCTCCTCACAGCGCCGACGCGGGAGTCGGACCTCGAGGAACTCGTTCACCCCCACCCACCAGGGCGACCGACCGACCCCCACGGCTGGAGCACCGGAGCGAGACGGTACGACGGTCACCGGCGTCGCCCCCGGTTGGTTCACCGATCCCTTCGGCAAGCACGACCAGCGGTATTGGTCAGGGACCGAGTGGACCGAGCACGTCGATGACCACGGAACCCCGGCCATCGACCCCCCACCGCAGAATCCGGGTCCGCGTCGCGAGGGCTAGCGGCACGGGCCGATCGGTCGGGCTCGGCCGACCGGGCGGACCCCTCAGTCCGTCAGCGCGTCGGTGAGCGGGCCGATCCCGGCCAGGCGGGACGCCTGCTCCGCAGTGAGCTGATGCCGGGCGGCGAGCACCTCCGGATCGGTGTAGCTGACCTTGGTTCCCCCGTCGTCGTGCCAGACCAGCACCTTGAGGGGAAGATCGAGGGCGGTCAGCGGTGACTCCTGCATGATGGGCGTCCCACTGGCCGGACTGCCGAAGATGACCACTTTGGTGTCGCGCAGCTGGAGCCCGACGCGCTCCGCCTCGCCGCTGTGATCGATGATGGTGAAGGTCATCATGCCCCGTGCCTCGACGAGACCGGTCAGTCTGGTGACTGTATCGTTCACCGTCCCGGCCACGTCCTTGGTGAGGATCCCGTCATCGGAACGGGTCGGGGGTGACACGGGCATGGTTCGCTCTCCAATCGCTCCGCCGATCGTTCTGACCATGATCGCGGCTGTGGAGGCACCCGGCCACCAGGCCGGAGATCCGGGCAGCCGGGTCGCTCGGTAGGCTCGACCCGTCCCGCTGGCTGACCAGGACCAATCGGCTCGATGCGAGGAGGCAAGACCCATGACACCTGCCGCTGCGATGCTCAACCCACGTCTCCATGGCTGAGCCCGACCGCCACGACGATCCCCGGCGGGTCACCGGGCACCCCGAAGCGGGCACCAGGCCGGCGAAGGCCCGTGCGAATCTGCCCCCGGAGCAGCCCGGCAGCCGCCCGACCCTCAGTGAGGTCCAGGTCGGTGTCCTGCGCCACTACGGCGCCGAACAGGAGGTGGCGGTGGGTGACGTGCTGTTCGCAGACGGCGACGAGACCTACGACCTGATCGTGATCCTCGAGGGCGAGGTGGAGATCGTCGAGCACTACGCCCAGCCGGCCCAGCTGGTGATCACCAGTTACAGGGCGCGGGAGTTCCTCGGCGAGATGGGCCTGCTCACCGGCCAGCGCGCCTACCTGACCGCAGCAGTGAGCGCCCCCGGGCGCATCGTGCGGATCCCGGTCGACCAGGTGCACGTGATCATGACCCAGGAGATCGACCTCAGCGAGATCATCCTGCGTGCCTTCCTGGTCAGGCACTCGAAGTTGACCCACCGCGGCACCGGCTTGACGCTGGTCGGCTCCCGCTTCGACAACGACACACGACGATTGCTCGAGGTCATGGCCCGCAACCGTCTGGCCTCCCGTTGGTTGGAGCTGGAGGGCTCGGCAGAGGCCGAGGATCTGATGCGAGAACTCGAGGTGCCGGTGGCCGACCTACCCATCGTCGTGGTCCCCGGCGGTGGGTTGTTGCGCAACCCCAGCAGCCGCGCCTTGTTCGACGAGCTCGGTCTGACCTACACCAACCACCCCGGTCGATCCGACGTCCGCGATCTTCTGGTGGTTGGCGCCGGCCCTGCCGGGTTGGCGGCAGCCGTCTATGGCGCCTCCGAGGGGATGAGCACCACGCTGGCCGAGGACACTGCCCTCGGCGGTCAGGCAGGCACGTCGTCGCGGATCGAGAACTATCTGGGATTCCCCGCCGGCCTGTCCGGCGAGGAACTGGCGGCACGATCAGTCCTGCAGGCAGAGAAGTTCGGGGTTCGGATCAAGCTGGCGTCGATGGCCATCGACCTGTGCTCGGACGCCGACTCACATCAGGTCCGATTCGAGGACGGTTCGGTGGTCAGTGCCCGATCGCTCATCATCGCCACCGGTGCCCATTACAACCGCCTTCCCCTCGACCGGCTCGCCGAGTTCGAGGGCGTCGGTATCTACTACGCCGCCACGCAGATGGAGGCACTGGCCTGCTCGGGTGGGCCGGTGGTGATCGTGGGGGGAGGAAATTCGGCCGGCCAGGCGGCGCTGTTCCTCGCTACGACGTGCTCCCGTGTCCATCTGGTCATACGCGCCGACACCCTGGCCAAATCCATGTCGCGGTACCTGATCGACCAGATCGAGCGCAGCCACAACATCGACGTCATTCCCCGCACCGAGGTGGCTGGCCTGGTCGGCGACCGCTACCTCGAGGGAGTCGAGCTGCGCGGTAGTACCGGCAAGGGAACATCCAACCTCCCGATCTGCGGTCTGTTCGTCTTCATCGGCGCCAAGCCGAACACCGACTGGCTCGACGGACAGTTGGCCGAGGACGACCACGGGTTCCTGCTGACCGGTGTGGACATTCCGGCTTCCTGTCTTGACGGGGACCGTCCGGCACCGTTGTTCCTCGAGACCAGCCGACCCGGGATCTTCTGTGTCGGGGACGTCCGCAGCCGATCGGTCAAGCGCGTTGCCACCGCCATCGGTGAGGGCTCCATGGCCGTACGACTCGTCTACGAGCGAATCGAGGCCAGCGGACTGGCGGCAGCCGGTCCACCGCGGTCCGATGGCTGACCACCCCATCATTAGCGGCCCGTCGTCCACCCCATCCTCCCATCGGCGGCGACCGGCCCGGAGCCACCGCCGCCCGAGCCTGACCCACCGAACCCGGTGGTCACCGCCACCGCCGTGCTGCATCATGGTGGCATGACCACAGACCGGGCCCGCGGCTCGACACGGGCGCGCTCCCTCGGTGAGCCGTGATGGGCCGCCCTCGGCTCGCCGCCATCGCTGGCATCGTCGCCGTGGTGGCGGCTGTCGCCACGGCCATCCTTCTCCTGGTCGGAGGTGGTGCCAGCCCGGCCCCTGCCGCGGCGGCGCCGGCGGAGACCACCGGCGGCTATGCCACTGCGCCGGGTGCGACAACCGTGGCCGGTACGGGCATCCCCGGGTACGGCGGAGACGGTGCAGCAGCGGTCGGCGCCCAGCTCGACGACCCTTCCGGCATGGTCGAGAACGCGTCAGGTGATCTGTTCATCGCCGATACCGGCAACTGCCGGGTACGGGAGGTCACCGCCGAGGCTGGCGTCGCCTTCGGGCACCGAGTGCAGGCGGGCCAGATCCTCACCGTCGCCGGCGGTCCGTGCAGTGCGGCGGCGGATCCGGCCCCCAGCGCGGTGGCAGTCGACGCCGCCGGTGATCTGTTCATCGCCTCCGGTCCCAGCAACCGAGTCGACGAGCTGCCGGCGACGACGGGAACGTCGTTCGGGAGGTCGGTGGTCGCCGGGAAGCTCGTCTCGTTGGCCGGGAGCGGCGTAGCCGGATCCGTGGGCGACGGTGCACCGGCGGTGCACAGCGAACTCGACGACCCGAGCGGGGTGACCGTCGACCCTTCCGGCGATCTGTTCATCGCCGACACCGCAAACTGTCGACTCCGCATGATGGCCGCCTCGAGCGGGTCCCGGTTCGGGATGACGGTCGTCCAAGGAGACATCTACACGGTGGCCGGCACGGGGATCTGCGGATCCCAGGGCGACGGTGGGCCGGCGTTGGGCGCCGAGCTCTGGGACCCGGGTGCGCTGGCCGTGGACGCCGGCGGGGACGTCCTGGTTGCCGACCAGGGCAACCGCACCATCCGGGTGCTCACCTCGCACAGCGGCACGTTCTACGGCGTAGCCCTCGTTGCCGATGACCTGGGCACGGTGGCCGGCGAGGGATCGTATGGCCCCTACCTGGTCGACGGCCTCTCGGCCGTCGGCGAGACCGCCGAGCTCAACTTCCCGACCGCCATCGCCGTCGACGCCCACGGGAACCTCTACATCGCCGACGGCGCCATCCATGCCATCCGTCTGGTGCCTGCCTCCACGACCACGCTGCTGGGTAAGGCTGCAACTGCCGACAACATGTACACGGTCGCCGGTGCCATGTCCACCGATGTGCTGCACAGCAGAACGGAATGGATCCAGACGCGCATGCTGGACCCGGCCGGGCTCGCCCTCACACCCGGAGGCCAGCTGGTCTACAGCGACGGTCAGGCCGACGTAGTGCGCAGGCTTCCCGCCGGCATCTGACTGCAGGCCCCCGGCTCAGCTGGCCGCCACGGTGAAGTCGTACCGGCCCGATCCGACCATCAACGTGACCGAATCCTGGGAGGTAGTGGCGATGCTCACGCCCGGTGCGCGCGCCGCCGGCATACCGCTCTCGGTCACGTGGGAGAGCGTCGACCTCGGGAACTGGCACCGTGCTGCGGCGTTGGGAGGGACGGTGAGCGCGAGGCTGATGCCGGCACTGGAGGTGCGCCAGCCCACCGAGAACGTTCCCGCCGGCGTCGGAAACGTCCCCGAGGTGTGCGCAAGCCCTCCACCAGGAGGGGTGATCGTCACCAGGGTGGCCGGGCCGCCCGACGGAGGAGTGATGGGGACCGCGCCGAGCAACACCTCCTGGATGGCGACCAAGGCTGAGGAGCCCCATCCGTGCGACATGCTGTCACCGATGAGATCGCTCGGCGTCCAGGTCTCCCAGGTGAAGGTCCCTCCCGATCGAAGGATAGCGGCCCACCCCGGGAAGGACGGATCGGTGAGGATGCGCACCATGTCGGCGTCGCGACCTCCCGCGTGCAGCGCCCGCAGCAGCTCGAGCCCGCGGTCCGGCTCCACCGAGATGTCAAGGGAGGCGACGTATTTGGCCACCGACGGGATTTGGGCGGAGGGAACCACTCCGTAGGCCAGCGCCACCGCGTTGGCCAGCTGCGAGGAGTGGCTGCTCTGCTGCCCGTCCACCCGGAGGCCGTCCACGTAGAGCCCGTCACTCCCCATCAGCTTCGTGTTGATCGCCGTGACCAGGGCCTCGGCGCGCTGGGCCTGGGTCGATGCCACCGAGGTGGAGCCGAAGAGTGAGGCGATGGCGCCGATGCGGCGATAGGAGTTGACGGTGAGGATGTTAAGCGTCGTGTCGGCGTTGGTGTCGTAGTCGTAGCCGTACTCGTTGTCACCGTTGGTCGAGAGCGGTTGTCCGGAGACGAGCCCGGTGGTGGCGTCCACGATCCCGGCGAGGTAGTCCGACAGCCGGAGGAGGGTCGGGAGGAGGGTGCTCAGCGTGGACCGATCGCCGGAGGCGAGGTAGTACCGCCATACCCATTCGGGGTAGAGGGCGGTGAAGGTGGGGTAGTCCTGGGGGCCGTCGTCGTTGGGATAGACCTCGTTGACCTCCCCGGTGGTCGGCCAGTAGCGGGCCTGGGCGCGGGCCATGTCCCGCAGCCCCTGCCAACTCAGGTTCTGCTCGGCGTGGGTGCGCATGACCGTCTGGGACTCGTTGGCCGCGTCCCACAGAAACTGGCCCTTCTCCCTCGTCGGCGTGTCGATGAACTGTTCCTGCGAGGTGAACAGGGCCGAATGGGCGCAGAGCCCCCACACCGCGTCGAGCATCGGCGACGACGAGGTGAACGACGCCTCCGGCTCGTCGGGCATGGTGGCGTGGCGGGCGGCGAGCATGACCTGACCCCGATCGAGGGTCTCGCCAGGGTCGTCGATCTGCAGGTAGCGGAACCCGAGGTACCAGAAGGGGTCGAACGACTGGCTTCCGGTGCGTTGGACGTAGGAGAAGGAGAGATCGGTGCCCTGCGTGTTATGCGTCGTCGAGACGGATCCGTCAGGGTCGAGGGTGTAGCCGACGTGCATCGGCACGGTGTGGCCATTCAGCCCGTGCCGGAAGACGACGGTCGGCCGTCCGGCGTAGACCTTGCC
>Ga0182018_10001219_pt1 | contig 29944 bp, 23 predicted proteins | sample 812P2MmetaG_FD_120490 | JGI IMG/M metagenome (GOLD analysis project Ga0182018, IMG submission 120490) | Permafrost microbial communities from Stordalen Mire, Sweden - 812P2M metaG | ecosystem: Environmental > Terrestrial > Soil > Wetlands > Permafrost | place: Sweden: Stordalen | collected...
CGGAATCGCTACCCGCCAAGGCACATGACTCCGCGGCCCCGCCTTCGCTCCTAAGTATCAGAATTTAAGCTGAAAAAGAATCCCACCTCTGCGTTTTTCGAGATTGGCCGGTTTACGGTCACAGCAATTTTCAGAAATTTCGAATTGCAGCCAAACCACTTACTCCCCACCCCGAACCGCCCCTCCCTCCCGGTGTGCTGAAATTTCCACGAAAGCGAACATCTGACCGGCCCACCCCCTGAAGGTGGCTGCCGTTCAGGCAAACTTCTAGCAAAGGACACACAAAAATGACTACCAAATGGGGAACCCTCACCATCGGTTCCGCTCCCATCCAGATCTCCACCACGCAGCTGAAGTGCTGCAAACTATCGTTCCAGGTCGCCCCCGGTGACACCGGATCCATCAAAATCGGCGGCTCGGGCTTGACGCCGGACACCTCTACCCCCGGAACTTATCTCGAGTCATCCAGCAGCGTCAACAAAGACGGCTCGGCGCAGGCCGGCAGCCTCTGGTCGGTGGAATCTTATACCGACGCGAATCAGATTGACGCCTCCACTTACCACGTGCACGGTACGCACGCGGGCGACCTGGTCTTCTATGAGTACCACCAGAATTGAGGCCGCAATGAGAAAGCTCGCATATGTCGTGCTCGCGTCGGCAGTCTTGCTGAGCCGGGCCTCCGCGCAGAAAACCAGCGGTCCTGGACCTTCATTCGGCGTCACCTGCCCGGCGGGCGCGCCGGGCGGAAGCGTCTGCATGAACGGACAGGTGATGACACCCGTTGCGGTGTCCGCTCTGCAGGCCCCTTCGTCCGCCAACGCCAACCTTATTCAGCTCGTCAGCAATACCAGCGATTGCCTGAGCAGCACCGGCGCTCTCCCCATTCTGTGCCTCAGCACCGGCACGGCATGGGTGCCTTTGGGCGCCGGCGCGGGGCAGAGCAGCGGGATCTCGCAGACCAATCCGGCGCAAGCCGGCCTCCCGCAGGCGAACCTGATCGCCGAATACAGCTTTGGCGAGGGAACCGGCGCATACGTCTATAACTACGCTTATCCACCGCAGCCCAATTACAATCTCGTGGGACCGTCGGAACAGCAGTTCGCCGCCGGTTCCACCGTTTGGGCCACGGTGTCCTTCGTCGTCACCGATAATTACGCAGCCAACCCGAACGGCGACTTCGTGGCATCCAGGCTGCAAGCCACTGCCACCGGTGGCTACCTCGCGGCCACCAACGGCGTCGCGTACCTGGCCGGCCAGCAATACACCTTGAGCATCTACGCCGCCAGCAACACCGGCGTGGCGCAGACCGTCCGCATGACGGATAACAACGTGAATTACAGCGCCAACATGACGGTGCCGGCCACCGGTTGGACGCGCCTCTCTTACACCTGGACGGCATCCGGCGCCGGCGGATCCGTTATCCCCATCGCGCAGGACGCCAATAACGATCGCCTCGATCTCCTCATCTGGGGCGTACAGTTGGAGATCGGCGCGCATCCCACGACCTACGTGCCGCAGGTGTATCAGATGGTCAATGGCGGCGGTCCGCAAACCGCTGCTCATCAGTGCGCCTGGGTCGCGGCCGGGGTCGATTGCACGGCCAACTCGGGAAGTAGTTATATGATGGCGGCCGGATGGCAGCCCATCGATCTGAGTAAGGCAACCATCTACGCTGCCGTGAAATGGACGGGCACTCCGACCCTGGCCGGCTACGCCCCCATCCTCAGCGATAACTACAACAGCCCGCATCTTTACTTAACCGGTGCGGACACCGGAGCATTGTTCCCGCGCCTGCGTTTCGGCAGTCTGCTGGCGTACGCTTACGCGGCTAATTTGAACGATGGCAACTGGCACATCCTGGCCGGGCAGTTCGACGGCGCCAACATCAACCTCTTTCTGGATGGAGCGGAAGTGGCCACTTATAACGTCGGCTCGTCGTCGCCCATCCAGATCTATCAGCTCTTCCTCGGCAACTTCGCGAATGCCGCGTTTTGGCCGGGGCAGATCGGCTTCGCCGCGCTCTACAGCGTGGCGCATTCGGCGGCCCAGGTCACGTCGAACACCGCTGCCATCCGTTCCGTCATGGCCTCGCGCGGAGTCACCATTCCGGCCATGTCGCAGTTCCTCGCGTTCGAAGGCGATTCCATCACGGACCCCACCACCGGCGTGGCGGCCGCCTCGAAGTATTACTATGTGGCTCAATCGGGCATCAGTCCCTTCCCGCAAGGCGGCAACGACGCCGTCTCCGGAAGCGGCATCGCCACAGTTACCTCACGTTCCGCCACGATCGACTCGTGGTTCGCTCCCATCGCCGGTCCGAAGGTGCTTTTCCTGTTCCTCGGAGCCAATGACCAGGGCGATGGCGCCTCTACCTTCGTCGCCAACGTCAAGACGTACTGTTTGGCGCGGAAAGCTGCCAGTCCCGGCCTGAAAATCGTGCTGGCCACGGTGCTCCCGCAGACGACTTCCGGGTTCAATACCTTCCGGGACACCGTGAACGCTTCTATTCACGCGGACAACTCCTATTACGATGCGCTGGCCGACTTCGCCGCCAACGCTACCATGGGTTGCGATTCCTGCGCCGCCAGCAGCACCTACTTCAGCGACGGAGAGCACCCCACCGCTGCGGGCCACGCCATCCTCGGTCCCATCGCCCGGGCAGCAATTCAAAGCGTCTGGTAGAAACCAATCTCTCGCGAAGGCGCAAAGCCGCAGAAAACGACGATTATCCGCGGCGCAATCTGTGCGCCTTTGCGAGAGCCTACTTGTTTCAACCGTCCTATGCGCACAGTCTGCGCGCGGCGCGACGATTCTCCGGAGCTGAAGCTCAGTGGACGCTGAGACCCGGAGCCTTGCTCCTCCGTGTCCTCTGCCACCTCAGCGTTCTCCGGTCTTGACTTTGACTTTTGTTTTTCTCAGCGTCTCCGCGTCTCAGCGGTGAATATTCTTTTGGTTGGGTTTCACCTACGGCCGGCCGCGGCGGCAAAGGCCCGTAGGGGACGCAAGCTTTCCAGCTTGGGAGCCATCGTTCTTCGCACGGAATCCGCAAAAGCCGCAACGCCCGCCGACGCTGTCCCGAACGGCACTTCCAAGTCCATCGCACCCCCGCCGTTCAAAGGAACGCGGAGACTCCATCGCTCGCCGGGTTCCCCGAATTCCGCCGCGAACGTTTTTCCGTAGACCTGCATGGTGGCGCGGCCGAGCCCCAACCTGCCGCCATTGCTCTTCACGGCCATCCAACATTCCTCCACGGATTGCGCCCTTCGCACGGCGGCCTCCAATTCGCGCACCGCGATGTCCGTAGTCACCGCATCGCGCAGAACACCCTGAAAGATCACACGCCCGACCGAATCCAATTCGTCGTACCGCAAATATCGCAGCGCCAGCCAGATCACGATGCAGAACGCGGCCAGTACCGGTCCTCTGCTGTAAGTGCCCGCGGTGAGTAAGATCGCCATGCAGGCGAAAAATCCGGCCCCCGCATAGAAGATCCCAGCGACCCGGCGGGGACTAAATCCGCGAGCCAGCAAGCGATGGTGAATATGCCCGCGGTCGGCCGCGAAAATGGGCTCGCCTCGCACGAACCGGCGGACAATCGCCAGCGCAGTGTCGAGAATCGGGACGGCGAGAGCGATCACCGGCGCCGCCATCCCCGTGACCGACGCGCACTTTTGCGCCCACAGAATCGTAAAGCACCCGAGCAGGAACCCCACCGTATTGCTGCCGCAATCGCCCATGAAAATCGACGCCGGGCTGAAGTTATAAATCAGAAAACCCAGCAGCGCGCCCAGCAGCGGCGCGCTAACCGCTACGAGTGGGGCATTCCCGCCGATGAGTGCGCTCACCAGGGCAGCGCCGCTGACGCAAATACCGATGCCCGCCGCGACACCATCCAATCCGTCGATCAGGTTCACCGCGTTGGCACACCCCACCAGCCAGATCATGGTCAGCGGAATGTGCCACCACACGCCCGCGCCGCCGATCTGCACTCCGGCGCCGCAGGCGAGCAGCGCGGCCAGCGCCTGGCCGGCGATCTTTGTCCTCGGCTTCAGGTTCACCACGTCGTCGAGCATCCCGGTGCCGAATGCCGCAAACACCGCCGGCAGGATGGTCCATTCATGACGTGTGCAAAGCGCGGCGGCGTATCCCAGGAAGATAGCGATCCCACCCGCGCGCGGGATCGGTATCTGATGTAGTTTGCGAAAGCCGGGTTGGTCGACCCACCCGAAGCGCCTGCACACCGCGCGGCACGCCGGAGTCAGCAGCAGCGTCACCAGGAACGCCACCGGCATTACGACACCACCGCCTCAACTGGAACAGCTTTCTCGCCGACACGCCCAGCCTCTTCAATCATGGCGATCATCGCCGGAACCAGGGAAGCCGCAGAGAATTCGTCCACCGCCTTGGTGCGGCGCGCTCCCAGTGCCGCCGAACGGCGGATGATATCGATGACGCTGGCCACATCGCCGTGGTTTGCGCAAGAGATGGAGCCGACTGGAAGCTCGGTGACATGACTGGGCTGCGGACCGATGTACAGGCAAGGGCTTCCCACGGCAAGCACGTTGTAGATCTTGCAAGGGTGGACGATACCGACGAAGGGTTCGCCCATGACCACCAGATGCAGATCCGCTGCGGACAGCGAGTCGGCCAGCGTGTCGAGCGTCTGATAGGGCAGACAAACCACGTTGTCCAGCCCGCTATCGGCCACCTTCCGGAATTCACTGCCGCCGCCGATAAAAAGGAAGGCGACACGTGTGTCATCGAGCAATGCGCGGGCAGCCTCCAGCACGGTATCGAGCGGATGGCACGGGCTATGATTCCCCGAATACATCACCACGAACTTACCGGTGAGTCCATGCGCCGTGCGAAATCGTTCGCGTCCGCGCTCGTCGTAATGAACCACCGAGGAGTGGCTCCAGGGCGGCAGGATCGCCACGCGCCGCGGTGAAACGCCCTTCGCGATCACGCGATCGCGCATGAAGCGGTCCAGCACCACCACTCCCGAGGATGCCGCCAGGCTGAATCGCAGCAGCCGCGAGAGCCCGCGAGCCATCAGCGACTCCCGCCGCAAAGCTCCGGCGGCGATCGCTTCATCGGGGTTCAAATCCATAATCCAGGAGGCCAGCACGCCGCCTTTGAGGCGCACAAACAACGCCGCCAGCACGCCAATCAGGGGCGGGCTCGTCATGGCGACCACTACATCGAATCGTGGCAGCATCGCCAGCCGAATGATGCACGCCAGCAGAAACGACGCGAAGTCGATCGCCCGTCTCCAGCGTGCAGCCTTGCCGAGCGCCGTCGAAGCAACGCGCAAGATTCTGACATTACGCCAGCGCTCCCGAGCGGGAAACACGCGCGAGGGCGCATCGTAGGCGCGGCGGGAAGCGATCACCGTCACTTCGTGCCCGGCATCGGCCAGGCCCGCGGCCAGGTCGGCGGCATGTTGGGCGGTAGAGACCACGTCTGGGTAGAAGGTTTGATTCAGCAGTAGGACGCGCATGGATTTCTATGCCGCGGCCGCTATGGCGCGGCGCAAGGCGATCTCGGCATTCTCCGTCTTCAGCAGGAAGTAGCTCCCGATCGCCAGAACGTCCATGCGAGTGCGCAGAAAGCAATCGATCGCCTGCGCCGGCGTGTTCACGATCGGCTCGTTCTCGTTGAACGACGTATTGAGCAGGACGGGCACTCCGGTGCGATCGCCGAAAGCGCGAATCAGCTTCCAATAAAGCGGATTCACGTCCCTCTCCACGGTCTGCAGACGGCCGGTCCCGTCGTTGTGCACCACCGCCGGAATGGCCGCCCGCATGCGCGGCTTGATCTTGTACGCCATCACCATGAATGGCGACGGATAATCGTTTTCGAAATGCTCGCCCGCGCATTCCGCCAGAACCGAGGGGCAGAACGGGCGGAACGGTTCGCGGTATTTGATGCGGCTGTTGAGAACGTCCTTCATGTCGCGGCGGCGCGGATCGGCCAGGATGCTGCGATTGCCCAATGCCCGCGGGCCGAATTCCATCCGCCCCTGGAACCATCCGACAATCTTCCCCTCGGCGATCTGCGCGGCGGTGCGCTCCACCAACTGGTCTTCGGTCAGCCGGTGAAAGCTGGCGCCCGCGGCTTGAAGGCCGTTCCGGATCTCCGCCTCGGAGTATTGCGCGCCGTAGTAAACGTGCTTCATCTCAAATGATCGCGGCTCATTCAAGACCTGGTGCTGGACGTATAGCGCCGCGCCGATGGACGTGCCGGCATCGTGCGCCGCCGGCTGCACGTACACATCGCGGAAATCGGTCTTTTCGAAAATCATGCCGTTGGCCACGCAATTGAGAGCGACTCCGCCGGCGAGGCAGACCTTCTTCAAGCCCGTCCGCCGTTGCACGAAGTTGAGGATCGCGAAGTAATTCTCTTCGAGCACAGCTTGTACCGATGCGGCCAGGTCGCGGTGAACTTGCAGGATTTCGCTTTGCGGATGCCGAGGCGGGCCGAAGGCCGTGGCCATGCGCGGCGAATACACAGTGCCAAGCTCGGGCTCGCAATCGTCCCAAGACATTTCTACGCCGGTGGTGTGGTGGACGAAGTAGTCGAGATTGAGGCACACCTGCCCTCCGGAAGTGCCCAGAACGTCGCGCACATCGCGCACGAAGCGCGGCTCGCCATACGCCGCCAGGCCCATCATCTTATATTCGTCGCCGAACTTCCGGAATCCCAGGAACTGCGTGAAGGCCGTATAGAACAGCCCGAGCGAATGCGGAAAGCGCACCCCGCCGCGGACCTCGAAGCGATTGCCGCGGCCCACACCCCACATGAGACTGCTGTAGTCGCCGAATCCATCGATCGAAACGATGGCCGCCGTTTCGAACGGAGACGCGAAAAAGGCGCTCGCCATATGCGCGCGGTGATGCTCCACGCGGTGAATGCGGACTTGATCCCCGTGAGCGATGCCGGAGGCATTCAGCTTGCCGGCGAGCCCTGTGATTTTGACAGCGTTCTTGGCGCGCGAACCCAGCCGGCGCCAGTCTCCCGGCCGCAGCGCGACGCGCGCCAGCTTGCGCCAAAGATGAGCCCCCGGATCGCGCGAGATGGCCACGTGCGCGAGCGATGCCGGATCGATGCCGGCGAGGCAATAGCGCGCGGCCTCCGCCGGGAAGCCTGCCCAGTGTTTCAGGCGATTGAATCGCTCCTCTTCCGCCGCGGCAACGAGCGCGCCATCGGAGAACAGCGCCGCCGACGCGTCCCCATGGAAGGCATTGAGACCGAGAATGTTCATGAAGGTATCCTGGACGCCGGTTCGGCACCGGCGAGTAATCTGGCGAGCAGCGCTTCAAAGACCATCCGCTCCTCCGCGTAGGCGCGTGAGGCCCGCCCCTTGAGCGGACCGCCGGCGCGCAGATACGCGTACGCTCCCCAGATGGCGGGGCTGATTCCCGACTGGCGCAGGCGATCGCGGAAGCTTTGCGCCGGCGCGCTGCGGATGCGCTCCGCCTCGAGCGAGGCGTATTGCAACTGGTTGACCACCCACCGGCTGAAAGGCTTGAGGTCTTCGTGAATGAGCTTCGAACGGAAGCGGTACAAAGGCGCGGCCGACGTGAAGACCTGGGTGTGGCCGCGCTGCGCGATGTGCACGGTATCTTTTCCGAAGACGCGGATTTGCGCCGGATAGATCGAGCCCAGCAGCGGCCGCCCCTGCATGCGGTACTCGAAGGGCACCAGAGCGGCTTGGCCGGGCCGTTCGGTAAATCGCGCCAGTTCCTCTCGAAATCCCGGACCCGGGCGCATGTCCGCATCGAGCGCCAGCACGTACCGCGTGTCGATGCCAGTCGAATGAACTCCGAACGACCATTGTGCCGCGTGCGAATCGAATGTTCGGACGAACCACCGGACATTGCCCAACGAGCGTGCGATCTCCGCGGTGCGGTCCGAAGATCCCGAATCGACCACCACGATTTTCCGTGCCCAGGAGAGCGACGAGAGCGTCGCCTCGATGTTGGGCTCTTCGTTAAACGTGAGAATGACGGGCGTGATATTCATGTTCTGCGGTTGGAATTGCCTTCTCGATTGCCGTCCAGACGCGGTCGACAGGTATGTCTCGCATGCAGGGATGTCCTGCTACGCGGCACTCCTGCCGGAGGCAGCCCGCGCAGGGCACATCGGCGCGGATGACGGAATGCTTCTTTCCCAGCGGATCCCATTGGCCCGGGAAACTATTGGCGCTCTGGATGACCACGCACGGGACACCCACCGCGGCCGCCAGATGGGTGGTGCCCGTGTCGAGCCCGATCAGAAGGCGGCAGCGTGCCAGCAAGGCGGCCGATGCCATCACGGAGAAACACCCGGCAGCATGAATCGCCTGGCCTTGGAGAGCGTCGACCAGGCGATCGGCGAGGTCGCGCTCCGCCGGGCCGCCGGGAATTACCAGTTCGAAGCGATCCAAGTTGAGCAGGCGGCGGGCGATTTCGACGAATCGCTCCGGCGGCCAGGCATTCCCCGGCTTCTTGCAGCCCGGACAAAGCGCGATGAGCGGTCGCATCGGATACGTCCTTCGCCGCTCCAGCCAGGCGTTGATCTTCGCCTCGCGATTCCGGCTGACCGAGAGCAGCGGCGCGGCGAGAAAATCCTGGCTGGCGATATCGATTCCATCGGAGAAGATGCGCCGCAGGCGCAATGCCGCCTCGCTGGTCGTTCGCGCCGGACGTCCGGAAGGATCGCGCGGCCGAATCTCCGTTTCCGTTAACGCGCGGAAGCCGAAGAGCCTGGAGATGCCGCAGGCGCGAAAGAACATGCGATCGCGCCAAAGAGACCACCGCGGCCGATCACTCGGCAGAAGACTCACGGCGGCATCGAAATGTTCCCGCCGCAAGCGCCGCCAAAGCTTGGCGGCGGTAAGCGGTGTTTTGGGGAGCGTCCGCTCCGGCGAGTACGGGATGAACTCATCGACCAGACCGGAGCCTTCGAGCACCATCTCCGCCGTGACCAGGCGATGGGTCACGTCATGCAGCATATAGAGAAGAGTAGTTGGTCCGAAATGATGGCGCACCGCGCGCAGAGCGGGGATGGAGACGATGGTGTCACCCAGTTGTCCGATTTGATAGACGAGCACTTTCACGATCGCCGCCCGATTTCGGAGTAGAGTTTCACCAGCTGCGCGGCGACCGCATCGGCCCGATAGCGGGAGCGGACGAGTGTCTGCGCCCGGCCCGCCAACCGGCACGCCAGCTCGCCGTCGTTCAAGATGCGCTCTACAGCGCGCGCGATCTCGCCCGGTTGCGGAGAAATCACCAGCCCCGCGCCGGCATGCACTACGTCGTGCGCGATACCGGCGCCGGCGCTGAGGACGACTGGAACACCGGCGGCCAGCGCCTCCACGGCGGAAAGTCCGAAGCTCTCCGATTGCGACGGCGCGACGAACACGTCCGCGTCGGCCAGCGCCGCGGCCTTGGCTGCCTTGTCCAGAAATCCGGTCCAGAGGACGTCATCGGCGATGGCGAGTTCTTGCGCCCGGCGGCGCAGTGTTTGAACGTAGGCCGGGTCGCCGGAGCCCGCGATTACCAGCACCGCCCGCGGGCTTGTCTGGCGGATAATCGCAAACGCCTCCAACAGCATTTCGATCCCTTTCACAGGATCTAGCCGGCCTACGAAGAGCACCATGCGGCGATCGGCGATCGCGGGATACCGCCGGCGGAATTGCCCGGGACGGGCCGGTGCGTCAACGTCGACCGGGTTGGGAATCACCACCGTGCGGCCGAGCGGACACGCCTCCGCGCTCTCGGCGCGCTCCGTCACGCTGCTGAACTGGACGGCAGCGGCGCGGCGAAGCATGGCGCGTTCGATCAGGAGGATGGAGAGCCGCTTGGCCCATGCGCGCCCGCTCTTGAGCCCCCAGCGATTCAGCACCCCCAGCGGCCGGACCATGTACGGGATGGATTTTCGCCAGGCGATTTGAGCGGCCACGGTAGCGGGGAAGGTGAAGACGCTGTGGATGTGGACCAGATCGAATTGAGCGGTATGGCGCAGCAGCCAGGAGGTGAGGCCGATGGAGGATTCATAGGTGCGCGTGGTCCGGCCGAAATACCAGTAGGTGGCTCCGTCGGCGATGACAGGCTTCGCCAGGGGAACACTTTGCCGTCCGCGATTGTCGTCGTCGGTGGTGGCGACATGCACCTCGAGGCCGGCGCGCACCTGGTGCGACGCCAGCGTTTTTACCACGAACGTGGGGCCGCCGCGCAGACGCGACAGGGAAGGAATTACGTGAAGCACTTTCACTGGGCGCCTCCTGGCAGCGCGCGCACGCGCCAACGAAGTTTTCCGGTGCGCTTCCGGAAGCGCAATCCCGGGAGGAAAATGAGGATCGTCAAGCCTACGATCTGGATCATGCCGCCGAAGTATGCCGCGGCTTGTCCGTTGAGCGCGAGTAGCTGCAGCACATAGGCGAGCCCCACCGCGGAGGCGAAGAGGCCGGCCTGGCGGCTGAGAAAAACCCGTTCGAAAAGGCCGAGAATAACGCCGGCGAGGCACATGATCGCGGGAATGCCGGCCCAGCCGAAGTTCATGTACGCCTCGGGAATAAGCCCGGCGCCGATGGCGACATGGTCGAGGTCCTGCTGCTGCGTAACGCCGTATGCGAGCTGGTAAAAGCGGTTGGCATCGTTGACGGACGGCTTGTCAGGCCACAGGAATCGCGGGATCAAGGCGATGAGCAAATATCGATAGGTGGCGCCGTACTGATAAGGCACGGCGGACGGTGTGTTCCGGTAGACGGTGGCGGACTCTTTCACCTCCGAAGAGCGTGTCAGCAGCGGTTGGAGCGCATCGCGCAAGTCTTCACCACTGGACTCGTGACCGATGCGTGAGTTGAGGCGCTGGGCCGACGCATCGATCCAAAATGCGGCCTTGGCGAGTGCTCCGGCGGTGTCGGCGCCATACCAGTAGCGTTCGCGGAATGCCGCCTTTCCGCCCTGCAGAAAGAGCATGACCAGGATGAGGGCCGCCACGGGGAGTATCGGCACCTTTCGACGGACGCGGACATAAGCGATGCCTGCGAGGACCAGGTTGCCGACGCAGCCGCCCAGCCATCCCTGAGCCAATCCGGCCAGGATGCTGGACGCGAGGAATACGATTACGAGCACCTTGTCGATAGCCGTGGCTCTGCCTCGTAGTAGGGCGTCCCAGAGGATGAGGAAAGCGACCACCGGAATGAAGGTGAGAAGGATTACGATGACCTGGCGAAAATCGCCGCCCGTTCCAACGGGGAGGAACGGTACGAAGATCTGGCATGCGGCGATGAGGCGAATGAGGGACCAGTCGTGGATGTCCGCCGGGACATCGGGCAGGTGAACGCTTTGCAGAGGAAGTCCGGATAGTTGCATTCCTAGGAAAAGACCTGTAACTCCTAAATTGGCCATCACGAGGACAGCAGTGGCGGCGCCGGCCTCCGATGGCCCGAGAGTACCGGTCCAAAAAACGCTTACGCCGTAGAACACGGTGTGGGCGGCCGCCAGCACCGCGAAGAGAGGAATGTGCGTGCGGCGTGTTTGCCGCCACTCGGCGTACGAGAAGCAGGGAATGGCGATGAGGGAGAAGGCCAGGGCGGCTTGAACGTGTGTCCAGGCGTGGCGGGATCCGGCCAGGAGTAATGTGGCCGCGAGGACTGAGGTCAGGAGGGGCGCCAGCCATGACGACGCTTCATTGCGGGGCGTAGTCTGTGGACGAACATGCGGCGTGAGGACGATGCGGATGGTTGAGGCGGTCATGGATGGCGCCTCTTCCCGCTGCGAGACAAAGACACTATTGGCCACGGATGGACACGGCGCAGCATAGCCGCAACCAAAAGATATTCACCACAGAGCCACGGAGACACCGAGAAAAACAAAGTCAAAGGCAAAACGGGAGCACACGGAGGCGGCGGAGGCCACGGAGACGCGGGGTCCCGGGGTTTCGGTGTGCTCGTAGCTTCGGTCAGGGAAAATCGCCGTAGCGGAATGGCCGCAGCCAAAATGAAAAGACCGGAGTTGCTTGAAAATCTTTGCAGCGCGCGGAGATTTCGAACATTAGTAGTACGGATGGACACGGATGCCGGGAGGAGGATCATGGATGGCGCCTCTCGTTCACTAGCGGGACCGCTCCCTCACGGTCGCGGCTCGGTAACTGCCCCCGGACGGTGTCGACGGCGTTTAGCAATGCGTTGGCGGCGGTCTCTACGGAGTAGGATTCGATTTTGCGACTGGCATTGCGGCCCATTGCGGCGAGATTTTCGTGGTGGAGAAGACGGGCAGACAGCGCTTCTACATCTCCCATCGGGTAGACATCGCCGGTGACTCCGCGATCGACGATGTCGGGGCCGCATCCCACTCCGTCGCTGACAATACACGGGAGGCCGCACGCCATGGCCTCATTGACGACGAGGCCCCACGTCTCCGTTTCCGATGGAAGCACCAGGGCATCCGCCGCGGCGTACGCTTCCGCGATGCGAGATTGATTCAGGAAGCCCGTGAAGCGGACGGGCGCGCCGGCGGCGCGCGCCTGCAGCGCACATTGCGCGCGCAGCGGTCCGTCGCCGGCCATCAGTCCTACGATGGATGGATTTGCCGACGCCGCGCGGCCGATGGCCCTCACGAAATCGGCGGGCCGCTTGACGGGGATGAATTTGCCGGCGAATAGGAATACGGTGGCGCCGGGAGCGATGCCCCATTGGCGGCGAACTGCTTCGCGTTGTGGGCGTAGGAGCTTCATCTGACGCTCGAACCGGTGGTTGTCCACGCAATGTGGAATTGTGAAAATATGGTGTTTTTTCGCACCATAGTTCTCGAAATAGTCGCGCGACCAGGACCCGGCGGCGAGGCATCCATCGATCCGCGGAATGAAGCTGCGATAGAGCGGCCACTTGGCCCATTTCTTGGAAGCCCGCGAAGCGCGCAGATGCGAGTCACTGCGCACGAGTAAGGGAACGCCATGCCTCCAGCAGGCGAGAATCGTCCGCCAGGCGCTCTTGAAATGCCAGCCGTTGACGACCACCGCACTGTACGCGCGGCTGGCAACGATGCGGCCGAGTTCGGGGTTATCGAGGCCGCCGAACGAACCGGTGGAAGGAACCTTGGCGCGATTCTTCAAGAAACGATAGCGATAGCCGTCGAGCAGCGGCATGTCCCAGCGATACTCGACCCCGAAACCGGCGCGCGCATGCGACGATTCCAGTTCGCCGGAGCAGTAGAGCACCTGAAAGTCGTCGCCCGCCGAGCGCGCCATGTGCTGGAGGACGGGCGTGTAGTATTGGATGGGATGGGTGAGGACGTAAGCCCACATGGCGACGGTCAGGCGGCAGTGCCGTGTGCCAGGAGATGCAGCCAGTCGCGCCGCACGGTGTGCTCGGAATACCGCTCTTCGTAACGAAGGTGCGCGTTGCAGCCGCACACATCGCGAAAATCCGGCCGGCGGATGAATTCGTCGAGGTTGGCGGCCAGGCAGGCGGCGCTTTCGATTTCACAGACGAGGCCGGTCTGGCGATGCACGATGACTTCTTCCAGAGCGCCGCTCTTGAAGCACACGCTAGGCACACCGACGGCCATGGCTTCCGCCGCGACACGGCAGAACGACTCGTGGACGCGCGAAGGACGCGTGGGAATGGCGAGGACGTAGGCGCTTTTGAGAAGCTCGTGGATGTCGTCCTGGTAACCCAGGTAGTGAATGCGATCCCGATGTGCCGAAGTGCGTAGCACGGCTTCGAACCAGGCGCGATTCTCGTCGTAAATGCCGCCGGCGATCGTCAGGTGAAGGGCTTTATAGCGGCCGGCCAGTTCCGAGAAAGCCTCTACCAGCAGGTCGACACCCTTGGTCGGTGTGACTTGTCCGGCGAAGACGATGTTCTGGCGCTCCGGGTCGCGAGAGGCGGGGGCCGTGCCGGTCTCGCGGATGCGAATGGCCGGCGGGATGACCGAATTCGGCCGGCCGAGGACGAACGGGTTCTCCGCCGCGGCGAGCTTGAGACTGCGCAGTGCGCAGTGCACCAGGTCGGTGGAGAGAGCCACGGCGGGACGCAGTTTTGCCGAATAAGCAGAGGGCAGATCGTGAAAGAAGTAGATTACTCTGCGTCCGCGAAAGCGAAACCACAAGGCGGCGAACACCGAGATGTAGGCCGACGTCACGATGGGCAGATAGAGCACGTCGGCGTCCCCGGCGGCGCGCAGGACGTCCAGGTTGCCCTCGATCAATGCGGTCAGCATACCGAACGCCTGCCTGAAGGAGCGCGGCATTCCGAAACGCGGCCAATCGTGCATGTCGTGGAAGAAGCGAAACGGCAGCCGGGAGCGTTTCAGCTCCTCGAGCAGCGGTGTCCGATGCCGGAGGTTGGAGCGATTCAAGAGGAACAGCGGCTGCACGTCCGGGCGTAACATCTCGAACGTTTCAATTACGCTGCGTTCCATGCCATACAGGCACACGGTGTTGAACACCACCAGAACTTTGCTGGGATTCGTCATGGTTTTTCTCTGCCGATCACGCGGTCGAAGAACTCACATTGACGGCGGGTCATTTCGCGGGCGGTAAACTTCTCGAACGCCGGCCAGTCGGTTGGCGGAGCGAGCGCCAGGCAGTCCAGGATTTCCCGCCACGTTGCGCAGAGGCTGGCGGCGCTGGACTGCTGGTGGCCGAACGTCTGCACCCGGCCCGCGTTGGTGGAGCGGACCACCTGGCAGGCGCCGCTATTCTCATGGAGGACGGCGAGCAGCGGCTTGCGCGCCAGTATATACGGATACAGCTTGGAAGGCGTATATTGCGGGTCGTCGGAACCCGGCAGGAGCAGCATGTGGGCGTCGCGCAGGACTTGGAGGGCGGTGAAATACGGGAAGCGCTGGGGATGCTCGCGCACGCTGGCGGAGACGCCCATCTGTTCCGCCAGCGGCTGGATGGTTTTCCGCCCGGAATCCGCAGGCGCGTAATCGGTGCCGATGAAATGCAGTCGGAGGCGGTCGAACAGTTCCGGCGATTCGCGCAGACCGATCCGCAGCGCCGAGAATACCAGGCGCAGCGCCGTCCACATGTCCTGCCCGCCGCGTCCGGTGTAGACGACGTGGATGTGGCCGTCGGCGGGGTCGAAGAAGCGGTTCGGCTGGGGCTGTGCGAGCCCCTCGAAATCCTTGGGTGCGGCGCCGAAAGGAAGGACCATGCTGGGCTTGCTGTGGAGGGCCGGGTAGCGCGTGGCAAGCGTGCGGATATATGCGCCGGAGACGGCGATCAGGCCATCGGCGGACGGCATGCTCCACGGTTCGAGTATGCGGTGCATGCGGCTGGCGATGCCGTATTTGGGCGGCTTCGGGACTTCGGGGTGGCGATCGTAATAATCGTTCACCCACGGGTCTTGCATGTCGACCACGAAAGGGACGCCGAATCGCCGCTTCCAGATTCTGCCGAGCGGTACGGCGGTGAAGACGGTGGTGGAGAAGTAGACCAGGTCGAAGGGGTCGCGCGTCAGAACGCGGCTGCCGGCCGAATAGAGGAAGGGAAAGGCGCGCAAGCCAAGGTTGCCGAGTCCCGCCTTGCGCGTCCAACGGGCCGGAAGAGCGGCGCTGCGAACGATGGTGCTATCGGCGGGCAGGCGATCGAGGAAGAGGGGCTCGCGGGATGCTTCGACGAAGCCGGGGGCGACGGAGAGGACGGTGGTTTGCCAGCCGAACTCGCGGAAATAGGGCAGGCTGACGCGCACGCGGTGCATGTCGGGCAGGTCGACAGGCGGGAAGTGGGGGGAGACGATGAGGAGGTTTCGACGTGGCGCAGCCTTCAGGCTGCTGGGTCGAGACTCATCTCGATCCGTCGCGCCGAGATGAGTCTCGGCGCTGCAGACACGAGTGTCTGCGCCACAACGGCTCTGAGATTTCCTCAATTGGCGCCCTCCGGGCGCGGACAAGCTGAAGCATGTCCCACATAGAGCTTTTCGTATTGGCCGACTATCACTGTGCTGGAGAATCTTCGCTCGCAGTCGCGGCGGACGGTTTGGCGGTCGATTGTGGCTATTCTGGCGACGGCCCATACGGCGTCGGCTTTGCCGCGGCAGGCGTAGCCGTTGACGCCATTGCGCACCACTTCGCCCACGCTGCCACGGGCGAAGCCGATGACCGGGGTGCCGCAGGCCATCGCCTCGGCCATCACAATTCCGAAGGGCTCCTCCCATTCGATGGGCATGAGGAGCGCGGCGGAACTGGAGAGCAAGGCGTTCTTGGCGGCGTCATCCACCGGGCCGATGTATTGAACCCGGTCTCCATCGACGTGGGGCGCGATTTGGGAGGCGAAGTAGTCCCGATACTGGGGCACCCGATTGCCGGCGATGGTAAGCCTGCGTCCGGCGGCCTTGGCGATGGCGATGGCGTTGTGCGCACCTTTGATGGGCTCGATGCGTCCGAGAAAGGCCAGGGGCGCATCCTCGCCGACATCCGGCCGGAAGGTGTATTTCGCGAGATCGACGCCATTAAAGATGGTGTGCCAGGGGCCGTCATTCGCGGGCGCGTCGCGATAGACATTGGACGAGCAGGCCGTGAATTGCATGGAAGTCCGTCCCAGACGGCGCGCCGTGCAGATGCTTCGCCAGGGAAGTCCGCCGCGCTGATAGCTCTGGATCTTGGGCAAGCTGCGAAGCGCCAGCACGGGCGCCAGGGCGGCCAGGCGTCCGAAGCTGTGAATGAGGTCGAACTCGTGCCGCCGGCTCCACAGCTGGGAGCCCACCTGCCACAATTCCCGGCCGCGAGCTCCCCTGGTAAAGTGCGGCGGAGCGCCATAGGGCACGAGCGTTGCCGGGACGTCGCTCTCCGGATGAGCGAAGAGGGTGACCTGGTGGCCGCGGGCGGCGAGGCCGCGTACCAGGAAGTCGAGGACTCGCTCGATGCCGCCGTAGAAGCGCGGCGGGACGGGCAAGTAAGGGTCGGCCGTGATGGCGATGTGCAGGGGCCGGCTCATGGAAGCGCTCCCTCGACGGCAGCGAGCAAGGCGCCTTTCTCGCGCCGATCCTCCCAGTGCCAGCGACGCCTGGCGGCATTCCAGGCGGCTTGCCGCGCGCGGCGCAGGAGTCTGCGATCCGTGGCCCAGCGCCGCAGTCCATCGGCCAGGGAGGCGATATCGCCCGAGCGGTAGCAGAGGGCGCCTTCGCCGAGATCGGCGGCGAACGGCCGGTGGCCTAAGGTATCGGTGAGCACCACGGCCAGCCCGCCGAGAATATAGGTCAGCGCCTTGTTGCCCAGGCAGAGCTTGTGATTGAGAACGCGCCCTTCTTCCCCGGAGAGGCCCACGTCATAAGGGCGGGTGAGCTCGACCATTCGATCGGGCGGCGCAGGAGGGTGAGCGTAGATTGCGAGCTTCCCGGGCGCCAGGCGGTGGAGGGCGGCGACATATTCCGGGCGGGCCGATCCACGCAGATGGAGCTCGGCGGGAATGCCGGCGAGCGCGATGGCGCGCGCCACGTCTTCCAGACCGCGTCCGGAGCCGACGGTCTGGCTGAACCAGTAGAGCCGAAGCGCGCCGTTGCCGGGCGGTTCCGGGTCGGGCGCCTCGGCGGGAAGGGGGAAGGTGTTGTGAATGGGCAGTACGGGGATGCCATACGCCTGCTCATACTGCGCGGCGATGGCGGCACTGCCGGCGGTGACGAATGCCGCGGCGGGCAAGACCTCGTGCTGCAAGGCGCGGATCAACGCGCGCGGCCGACCGCATTCGCGCCCACCTTCGAATTGGCCCTCGTGGAAGTCTTCGAGGTCGATTCCGAATGCCGCCCCGGTGCGCCGCGACGCCAGCGCGGCGATCGCCAGTCCGCCGGACGTGCCGCCGTAGAAGAGATCGGCCGGCTGGGCGAGAGCCAGTTTCAATAGATCGCGAGAAGCGCGCCCGTTGGCCGCCGCGAGTGTGGCTAGCGGTACGCGATCGGGGCCTACGAGCCCGACCCAGCGGCGCGCGGCGTGAAACTCGAGGCGGGTTTTCCAATATGTGGCGGGAGCAGTGCGGCGCCGGTAATCGACGGTGCTCCACGAGGGGAACGGCGGACGAGGGACGGGTGCTAATTCTTCGACCGGAAAGCGGGACGTGGGCGTCCCGAGCGGACCAGGGGGTCCGCCCCACCTGCCGCGAATCCCATGGTCCGCGTCGGCGGCCCAATCGATGAACTGCGTGGAGACGATGCGCACGGTGTGGCCGGCCTGCGCCAGCGCGTCCGCCGCTTTGACCATGCGCGGGCAGGTTGCCAGGTGGCCGGAAGTGATCACGCAAATCCGCATAGTCGAACGCTCACGCCCAGCGGGTGTAGGCCATCAGAGGAGAGGTGGCCCGCACGAAGACCATGTCGATTTGCCAGAGCGCGTAGTCGTAGGGCCGGCGGAAGAAGGTGCAGACGTCGTAGACGCGGAACCCGCGGGCCGCCATGAAGGCGACGGCTTCATCGGCCAGGGGCGCGCCTTCGTAGACCGCGATGAGGTTGACCTCCATCATTACGGCCTCTACCGAGGTCAACACCTGCCCGGCGCCCTTGAGGACTTCGAGCTCGTAGCCTTGCACGTCGAGCTTGAGAAAATCGGCGCGCTCGAAGGGAGTGCCGCGAGTGACGGCGTCGAGCGTGGTCATTTCCATGGGGGTGGACTGCGCGGCGGTGTTGCCGGGATCGCGCAGGACGGAGCTTGCGGTCTCGGCCTGGTAAAACGTGACGCCCTTCGCGGCGGTGGATCCCAGGAGGGCGGGAGCTAATTCCAGGCCTTCGTGGGCACGCGTCAACGCTTGCAGGCGCTCCTGGCGCGCCGCTTGCGGTTCGACCATGAGGACGCGAGTATCGGGGAAGAGTTGGCGCAGGAGGATAGTCCACTCGCCGGCGTAGGCGCCGACGTCGATGGCGGTTTTAGGATGGAAGCCGCGCCGCTTCATGGCGGTGAGACAAGTGCCGGTATCGGGCGCGCCGCAAGCCAGCTTGATTCTCTGCTTGAGCGGAGGGGGACAGAGCTTCTTGACGAACGATGGGAGCATTTAGCGGTTCCTCCCTGGGAGTGGAATGTAAGCGACTAATTCGCGGAATTCGCGCGGGCAGAGGGTGTGAATAGCGAGCCCGTAGGTGAGGGCGAAGAGGAGGCTCACGCCGACGACCGAGAGCGCCGAGGCTGCGCGGGGCGCGGCCGCGCATGCCAGCCACGCCGTGGCGCCCGCCGCCAGCGGCGCCAGTATGCCGCGCACGATGGCGCGTCCGGATAGCGCCGCGGTTTGCGCCAGCGACCGGAGCATCCACGCGAGCACGATCGACTGCACCAGCGCTACCGAACCTAAATAAGGGGCGATGCCGTGGGGCAGCACGGCGAACAGGCAGACTACCAGGCTCGCCAGCGTGAACAACTCCGCCACGGCGCAGCCGCGATGCTGGACGTCGGCGAGCATGAGCATGGTGGTGGCTTGATAGAGAGCGCCGGCCGTGCCGCCTGCCAGCGCGTAAGGGAGCAAGGGAATGGCAGCGTCCCATTTCGACCCGTAGACCAAACGCACCAGAGGATGCGCCACCAGCGAAAACAGGATGGCGCACGGTATCGCGATCCAGCCCACCAGGCGCAGCACCAGGCTATTGGCGCGCTCGAAGGCCTCCGACTTGCGGGCCATGCGGGTGAGAACGGGATAGAGCGTCATGGTCAGCACGCCGGGGAATTTTTGGCAGCATAGGACCGAGAGTCCGACGGCGCGGCTCAGGAAGCCGAGTTGCGCGAAACCGGTGAAGTGCACGATGACTGCGCCTTCGATCACGGGCCGCGCGGTGGTGAGCATGCCGGCCATGATGCGCGTCCAGCCGTAGCTCCACGTTCTGCGGTAGCGGGCGCGATTCCAGCTCCAGTCAGGCCGCCACGCGGCGCGGAAGAAGAGATCCCAGATGAACGGCAGCGTGGCCATCCAGCCGGGGAGCACCAGGGCGTAGACGCCGAAACCCGCTTTGGCGAGGACGATGGCGAGGGCCGAATTGGCGGCGATTCCGGCGGCCTGCAAGGTGCGCAGGCGTTTCCAATCGAGGGCGCGCTCGAGCATTTTGACGCGGAGCTCGCTGGCCCAGTCGAGGATGAAGAAGATGGAGGTGACGTGGAGGACAGGCGCGATCTCGGAGTATTTCGGGAGGTAGCGGAGTACGGCGGCGGCCAGGTTTACCAGGGCGCACATGCCGAACTGCATGAAAGCGCCGGCGGTGAAGTGGCTCTGATAGTCGACGGGTTCTTCGGGGCGGAGCTGCAGGGTGTGTTCCAAGAAACTGCGGAAGGAGAAGACGGTGAAGAACACCATCAGCGAGCTGATGAGACTGAATTCGCCGTAGGATTTCGGGGCGAGGAGGCGGACCAGCACCAGCATGGTGGCGAACTGGAGGAGGTCGCGGAAGACGTTCAGGCCGGTGACCCAGAGGACGCCGGAGCGGGCCTTGGCGGCTAGGGGGGCAGGGGCTAGAGTTGCGGCGGTCATGGGCGCACCTTGGCGCACAGGTGGCTTTGTTCTCTGCCCGGCGCGCCGAGAAGAGTCTCGGCGCTGCAGGCAGGAGTGCCTGCGCCACGCCGGCGGGGGATGGATAATGTGGCGCAGACTTCAGGCTGAATCGGGCGAAAGGCACCGCTCCCTTGCGGTCGCGGCTCATTAGGGTCTGCTGTTGCCACTCGGGATGAATGAGGCGCGCGCGCAAGGAAGTCTCTCTTCACTTCTTTGGACAAGCTGAAGCATGTCCCACGTGTCATGGGCGTACCTGCGGGGCTGGACAAGCTAAAGCATGTCCCACGGAGCCCAGGACGACCATGGCCCAGGCTCGCGACCAATGCAGGCGGCCGGCGCCGAATGCGCGGAACAGGCGGCCGGCCTCGCGGGCGTCCAGTGAGTCGGAGTGTTGCGCCATCTCGCGCATGGGCCCGATATTGGCTGCGAGCCACGGCCCAATGGGAAACGTGAAGCCCATCTTTCTGCGGTGCGCAGCGGCGGCGACTATGGGATGTGGAAGCGCCGCCAGCAGAGCGGGCTTGTTGACACCGTTGGCGCGCTTGGCTGCGGCGGGAAGGCAGGCAGCACGGCAAGCCAGTTCGTGATCGAGGAAGGGAATGCGTGTCTCGATGGAATGGGCCATGCTGAAGACGTCGGCATCGCGCAGGAGCTGGTCGTGAAGGTAGCGGCGCATTTCGAGCCGATTGAAAGCGGCTCCGTCGGTCTGGGTATCGCAGGCGAGCACTTCTTCCACCAGGTGCTTCAGCTCGGCGGCGCTGACTCCCAGCAGGCGCGATACCTGAAGGGCGGGGAAAAATCCGCGGGCCATAAAATAGAGCCCGCCGGCGGTGGGGCGGCCGCTGAGATAGCCGAGGCGGCGCCATTTCTCCCGGCCGGTGGCCTGGCCGTAGAGCGAGGAAGCGGCCAGTACGCCGCGGCGCAAGGGGCTTGGCAAGCCGAGCAGCATCTTCAGCCAGGGCATGCGGCCTTCGAGCCACGAATAGTGCCGGTATCCCCAGAAGACTTCGTCTCCGCCCAGGCCGGAGAGAACCACCTTCAACCCGATTTCGCGGGCGGCTTTGGAAACGAAATAGGTGTTGACGCCGTCGTTGGTGGGCTGGTCCATGGCCGCGAGGAAGGAAGGCATCTGGTTGAGGAAATCGGCGGAGCCGATGCGCAATTCGTGATGCTCGGTGGCGAAGGCGCGGGAGGCGGCGCGGGCATCTTCGGCCTCGTTGTAGGCGCCTTCGCCGAAGGTGACGGTGACGGTCCGGAGCGGCCCGGCGTGGGCGCGACTGGCGATGGCGGCGATGACGGCGGAATCCATGCCGCCGCTGAGGAATACGCCGAGGGGTGCGTCGCTGATGAGGTGGCTGGAGACGGCATCCTGCAGGCTCTCGGCGATGGACGGGGCGCCGGCCGATCGTCGGCCGCCCTCATTTTCTGTGGCTTCCGCGAAGTCCCAGTAACGGCGAGGCTCGAAGCTGGCGCCGCGGGAGAGGACCAGGTAGTGGCCGGCGGGCAGGCAGCGAATGCGCCGGCGGATGGTCCAGGGTGCGGGGATGGAGCCGAACAGCAGGAAGCCGGCGAGGGCGCGGCGGTCGAGTTCCGAGGAGGCCAGGCCGCCGCCGACGAGCGCCTTGGTTTCAGAGGCGAAGGCAACCCATCGGTCTCCCGGCCCGGCGGTGTAGTAGAGCGGCTTGATGCCGAAGCGATCGCGCGCCAGGATCAGTTGCGGCTTAGCGGCATCGTAAAGCGCGAAGGCGAACATGCCGCGGAGCTTGTCGAGCAGCTTGTCGATTCCCCACTCCTCATAGCCGTGGACGAGCACTTCCGTGTCGGAGCGGGAGCGGAAAAGATGGCCGGCAGCGAGGAGCGTCCGGCGCAATTCGAGGAAGTTATAGATCTCGCCGTTGAATGCGATCCAGACGGTCGCATCCTCATTCGACATGGGCTGGTGGCCGCCGGGGGAGAGATCGAGGATGGAGAGGCGGCGATGGCCGAGGATAACGGCGCCGTCCTCGAAGAAGCCGGAGTCGTCGGGGCCGCGATGCGCGAGCCGCGAGGTGACGCGTCGGGTGGCTTCGGCATGTTCGCGGCCGATGGGGCCGGCGAGGCTGTAGAATCCCGCGATTCCGCACATGGAATCAGGCGCCCCTCGCCTGGGACTCCTGCCGGTAATACTTGTAGTAGCGCCGGCAGTAGCGGTCGTCGTAGTAGCCATCGGTGGTGGATGGGCTGACTTCGTTCAAGATCAGGCCGAGCACGTTCACGCGCAGACGGCGAAGGCTGGCGAGCACCTGGCCGACGGCATGGCGATCGGTAGCGCCCGCCACGGTGACGACGATCACTCCGCCGGCGGCGGCCGCCATTTGCAAAGGCTCGGAGAAGCCCAACACCGGCGGCGAATCGACGATGACGAGATCGTACTCGGCCTCCGCGGCGGCGAGGATGTTCTTCAGGCTCGCGCCGATCAGCGCATCGCAGCCTTCGAAGGACGGTCCGGCGGGCAGAACGGTGAGGTTGGGAATATTGTCGATGCGGATCAGCTTGTCGCGCCAGACGAGGCCTTCGCGCAGGGCGTCGGCCAGTCCGGTTTGCGGCTGCAGGCCGAGTTTGGTATGGACTCCCGGACGGCGCAGGTCGCAATCGATGAGCAGCGTCTTATTGTTCTGCTGCGCGTGAGCGATGGCCAATTGCAAGGCGACGGTGGTTTTGCCCTCCGATGGCGCTACGCTGGTGACCATCACGCTTTTGAGCGGGGTCTGCGTATTGGCGAGCAGGATGGAGGTGCGCAGGGTGCGAACGGCCTCCTCGAATCGTGCGGCCGACGGAGCGGCGTGGGGAGCGTTCCCCTTGCCGCCGGCCGGGACCAGCTTGCCTTTCCAGGCGCGCACCAGGGGCAGGTTGGCCACCACTTCCGTGCCCAGAAACGAGCGCGCCTGTTCGGGATCGCGAATGGTGTTGTCGATCTTGTCGCTGAGGATGGCTGCGACGATGCCGGTTACGAGGGAAAGCAGGAACGCTTCGATCAGGTTGGAACGCGTATTGGGATAGACGGGCGTTAAGTTGGGGCGGGCGGGGTCGGAGATATTGATGGAATTATTTTGAAAGCCGGCGTTGATTCCGGCTTCCTTGATTTTACGTTCCAGTTCGTCGTAGAGGGCGCGGTCGGTGTCGGCTTCGCGCTTGAGCGCGGAATACTGGAAGGAGCGCGAGTTGAGGAGGTCGAACTCGGCCTTGGTCGCCTGAAATTCCTTCTTCAGCATGTCCTCGCGGGCGAGCGCCTGGCGATATTCGGTCTCCACGCGCTTGGAGATGTTGAGGCGCGCGGCCTCGAAATCCTTTTCGAGAGTCGCGACCTGCTGCGACGCTTTGATGCATTCGGGATGCTTGGGGCCGAGGTGAGTCTGCAGATCGGCGAGCTTCTGCCTGGCTTCGGCGATATGGTCGGTCAAGGGCTGGAGGGCCGCGCCCTGCGCCGATACCTGGAGCGATTCCACTGTCCCGGATTGCACCGAGCGCCAGACGGATTCCTTGGCGACGCGATCGCCTTCGGCCGTGCCGTAGTCGGTATTCAATTGGAGGAGGCGCGCCGAGACGATGCTGGTTTTCTGCTCGGGGTTGATCATGCTGAGGCCCTGCTCAAACTTCGCGAGGGCGGCGGAGGAGCGCTCGGTCTTGGCCTTAAGTTCCTCCAACTGGCGCTCCATGAAGGCGGACTGATTGGCGGTGGCGTGAAAGCGGATGTCGTAGGTGTAATCGCTGTAGGACTTGGCGATGGCGTTGGCGACGCCGGCGGAGAGGTGCGCATCGGGGGAGCGATAGCTGGCCAGTAGGAGGAAGGTGCCGGGGACGCGCGCCACGCTCAGGCCGGGCAGGGCGACGCGCGATTCGGAAGTCTGGGCGGCGCCGGTGAGGTGGAACTGCTCGACGACGGGGCGGATGACGGAGTCCGATTGGATGAGCTTCACCTGGGTGAGGAGGAACTGGTCGGAGTCGGTGGCCAGCGCGCGGGTGGAGTCCTGGCCGACCACGCCGGTGGGCATCTGGCGATCGATGCCGATGGTGACGGTGGACTCGTAGATGGGGGCGATGCGCTTGGTGAGGACGTAGACGCAGACGACGGCGGTGAGCACCAGGCCGGCGATCCTCCACAGGTGGCGGCGGAGCACCCAGAGATAGTGGCCGAGGGGTACGGCGGAGCGCTCGCTCTCCGGTTCGGCAGGTTCGGTATCGGCCCAATAAAGTTCGACTGGCAGGGGCAGCGAGGAGGGCTGCTGCGGCGGGGCGGAAAGCAGATTTTGGATTTTGGGCATGGTACTCCCGCGCAGAGGCCGCAAGTCTTTCGCTTCTGGGTTGCTTTGGCTGAGTAGTGGGGCCGGGGCGGGCGACGTCTCGGGAAATTAGGACTGCGGGGGAGGAATGAGGGCTATTGCTGGGCGTCCAGGTAGGCGGCGAACTGATCGGAGGTCATGTCGTCCACGGGTGGGAGGGCCGGGCCTACGCGAGAGGCTTGTGGGGTGTCCATAGATCAACGTTAGTGCCGGGGCGAGCGGGGAGTCCAATCGAAAGGATGGATGTGGGGGATTAGGGTTGATGCGTGGGGGAATCGGTCAGGGTGTGGAAAACCAAACGAATATTCACCGCAGAGACACAGAGACGCAGAGAAAAACAAGGTCAAAGGCAAGACTGGAGGGCGCAGAGGTGGCAGAGGACGCGGAGGGGCAACAAAAAGAATTTCACCACGGAGGCACGGAGACACAGAGAAAAAAAGGCAAGGCAAAGGCAGAGCTCACGGAGGTGGCGGAGGACACGGAGGGACAGGGTTCTCGGGTCTCAGCATCCTAGGGGTTGATCCCTTGGGGGCAGTATGGGCCTTTCGGCTCATGTAAGATTGTCCTTTATGACTTGGCGTACCACCGCGTTGCCTTTTCTTCTTGTCCTGGCCGGAGTTCCCCTATTGGCTACCGACGAGCCTAGCCTCACCGATCAATACCGCGATACCGCCGACAAGCTCATTCGCGCCGCCATGGCGGATCGCGAGGGGTATGACCGGCTGACTTACCTCTGCTACCGCATCGGCAATCGCTTGAGCGGATCGGCGGGACTGGAACGGGCGATCGCCTGGTCGGTGGAGCAGATGAAGGCGGTGGGACTGAGCAACGTCCGGGTCATTCCCACGAAGGTGCCGCATTGGGTGCGCAATAGCGAATCGGCGAAGACGATCACGCCGATGGAGAAGCCTCTGCACATGCTGGGATTGGGCATGAGCGTGGGCACGCCGCCGGGCGGGATCACCGCCGATACGGTGGTGGTGGCGAACTTCGATGAGCTCGCCAAACTCGGCCGCGACAAGGTGCAGGGCAAGATCGTGGTGTACAACTACTTCTTTACCAATTACGGGTCGGGGCGGAATTATCGCTCCAGCGGCGCTTCGCGGGCGGCGGCGCTGGGGGCAGTCGCGGTGCTGGTGCGGTCGGCCACTCCGCTGGCCATGCAGCAGCCGCACACGGGCGCCATGGAGTACGACCCCGACCAGCCCAAGATTCCCGCCGCGGCGATTACTCCCGAAGATTCGTACATGTTGGCGCGCTTCTATAACGAGGGGACGCCGGCGCGAGTCCATCTGGAGATGGGCGCGCAGATGCTGCCGGATGCCGATAGCGGCGACGTGATCGGCGAGATTCCCGGTAGAGAGCATCCCGAAGAAGTGGTGGTGATCGGCGGGCATATCGATTCGTGGGACGTGGGACAGGGCGCGCAGGACGACGGCGCGTCGATCATGGCGTGTTTGCAGGCGCTGGCGATTATTCATCAGCTGGGACTGCAGCCGCGGCGCACGCTGCGCGTCGCCTTCTGGGTGAATGAAGAGAACGGCACGCGCGGGGGCGAGGCATACCGCGCGTTCGTGGGCGATCAGCTCAAGAATCAGGCGATGGCGCTGGAGATGGACGGCGGGGCGGAGACGCCGCGCGGATTCGGCGCCGGGGTGGACGAGAAATCGATGAACTGGTTGAAGCAGATCGCCAAGCTACTCGAGCCCATCGGGGCCGGCGAGATGACACCGGGCGGCGGCGGGGAAGATATCACGGCGCTGCTGCGCGATGGGGTCCCCGGGATGAGCGAACGGGCCGCCGGGACGCATTACTTCGACTGGCATCATAGCGAGGCCGATACGCTGGATAAAGTCGACCCCGAGGACTTCCGCAAAAGCGTGGCGGCGCTGGCGGTGATGAGCTTCGCTGTCGCGGACATGCCGGGCCGCCTCACCGCCGCCAATGGCGGAGGGAGACGAGGGCGGTAGTCGCACGTCTATACTGAAAAGAGATGTTGCGTGCCGCGATTCTAGCCGGACTCATCGGGGGTGCTCTGTTCCTATGCACGCTGTGGGCTCAGGACCCTTTTCGGGAGTATCCGGCCTGGGAATACAATAATTTCCCGCTGGCGCCGGACTATAAGGTCCCGGGGGAGTGGACCTTCGCGCGCCTCATGTACCCCAGCAGCCCGGTATATGTGGACTGGCAATCGACCATGAACTCGCAGTACGACTGGCACCAGGGGATGACTAACTGGACCATCGACTATCCGCGGTCCGACCGGCATCTGGCGCTGGCCATCCGGCGGCTGACGCGGATCGATGCCCGGTCGGCGGAACAGCCGATTAATCTGGAACAGGACGACGACGTTTTTAATTATCCCTGGCTGTACGCGGTGGAAGTGGGGCACTGGCAGCTGACCGACCAGATGGTCGCCAAGTTCCGCGAGTTTCTGGATCGCGGCGGCTTTTTCATGTGCGATGACTTTCATGGCACGAAGGAATGGGAAGTCTTCATTCACTCCTTTAAGAAAATCGAACCCGACCGGGAGATCATCGACATCCCCAATGACGATCCGATTTTTCACACGGTCTACGATCTCGACGAGCGGTACCAGGTGCCGGGGATGCAATATACGCAGCCCCCCCATAGCATCTGCGAGAAGTGCCGGACGAATCCGACCTGGGGAAGCGGCGGCGACGATCCGCACTGGCGCGGGGTATACGACGATCACCATCGATTGATCGCGGTGATGACGCACGATAACGACCTGGGTGACTCGTGGGAGAACGCGGACGAGCCGACCTATCCGCAGAAATTCTCGTATATGGGGCTGCGGATCGGAGTGAACTATCTGGTCTACGCGATGACGCACTGAGGGGCTGCGCTTCGCTCGCCCGGGCAAGCTGAAGCATGCCCCACTTTCAGTCCCAGGTTTCGCGGCGATAGGCCTCGTATTCGGCGCCGAATGCCACGCGCAGATTCCGCTCTTCGAGGCGGATTTTGCGGGCGTAGGCGATGAGCGCCATGGCGAATCCGGCGAGCGCCAGCCATGTGCCGGTTACGAGGGCGGTGCCGGCGTACATGGTCAGGAGGGCGACGTAGATGGGGTGGCGGAGCTTCCAGTACGGGCCGGTGCGGATGAGTCGATGATCGACGTTGATGGAGATTTCGCCGCTCCAGTAGCGGCCGAGATGGCGGTGCGCGACGATTGCGAGGAAGAGGCCCGCTGCTTCGATGGCGAGACCGGCGGCCATGATCGCTGAGGATACCGGAGGAAATGGGCGGCTCCGCGGAGAGGGATTACCTCGAGAATTAGGGCGGCGTTGGTGAGGAATACGTGAATGCCGCGCGAGGCTCGCGATTCGGCGCTTTTGGTCTCGGCGACTTTCTTGGCGGCGGCATCCCAGTAGAGGCTGAAGACTATCCAACCGATCGCCGCTCCGACCCACGGCCAGCCCTTGATGACGTCCTGGTCGAATAGGGTTGCGGCGAGGGGCGGTTGAGGTGCGGGGCGAACCTCACTGCCAGGGCTCCGACCACCGCGCCTGCGAGGGCTGCCCAGAGGATGGTTGGCCGCTTCATGGGCGTACTGGAGATTGGCCCGGGACCGCTCCCTCACGGTCGCGGCTCGGAAAAGCGCACGGCTTCCAGCCTCCCATCGCTTCCTCCAGGAACAGCGCGACGCGCAGGGCGATGTCCTCGCGCCACGGCGCGGTCACCACTTGCACGGCGATCGGCAGGCCGGCGCTCGATTGGCCGCAGCGGACTACGACACCCGGCCATCCGGCGACATTGTAGGCCATGGTGTGGCTGAATCCGCGGAAGTTTTCGTCGCGGATGGATTGGCCGTGGGGCAGCGCGGGGTGGGTATACGCCGGGCAGAGGATCACGTCGAAATCGCGGAGGAAGCGCAGCATTTCGGCGCGGTAGGCGTCGAGCTCGGTCCAGTAGCGCGCGAGGCCGGCGAGATCGGTGCGGTACGGTTCCAGCTTTTCGAGCCAGCCGGTGAGGAGGGGATGCACTTGTGTCGATCCGATGTCGCGGAGATAAGTGCGAAGGCTGTCGCCGCCGTCCGGTCCGATGAATTTCATCTCAAGGTCGTAGGCTGCGGGGAGACAGGCGGGGCGCGCTTCGGTCATCGACTGCACGGTGGAGGCGAGGGTGTGGGCCGCTGCGCGAACCACGGCTTCGACCTCGGCGTCGGGACGCGCGAACCCGTTGTCGGCGTAGAACGCCGCGCGTAATTGCGGAAGCGGGACTTCTTCGGGCTCTCGGAATGGGGCGTCGGGAACGGTGGGGTCGATGCCATCGGGGCCGGTGAGCAGGCGCATGGCATCGACGAGGTCTTCGACGCGGCGCGCCATGGGACCGATCTGCCACACCATCTCGAGCCATCCTCCGGCGGGCGGGAAATGGCCGGTGCGCGGGAGGCGGCCGGAGGTTGGCTTGATGCCGGCGATTCCACAGAAAGCCGCGGGCAGGCGGACCGAGCCGGCGGCGTCGCTGCCCAGACCTAACGGCGAGCCGCAGGCGGCGATCAGTGCTGCTTCGCCACCGCTCGAACCTCCGGACGTGCGGGTCGCGTCGTAGGGGTTGTTGGTCTGGCCGTAGATGAGGTTGGCGCTTTCGAAGGCGAAGAGAAGGTCGGGCAGGTTGGTGCGCGCGATGGGGATGGCGCCGGCGCGGCGCAGGCGGGCGACTAACGTGGCGTCCTGGGTGGACGGCGGCGCGTTCCTGCGTCCCCAAGTTCCGGCAGTGCAGCGCGTGCCGGCCTGCTGCATGGAGTCCTTGATGCTGAATGGCACGCCATGCAGGGGGCCACGCAGGTAGCCGGAGGCGAGTTCGCTGTCGGCTCGGCCGGCATCGTGGAGGGCTGGTTCGGCGAGCACTTCGACGGCGGCGTTGAGGAGGGGATTGATGGCGGCGATCCGGTCGAGATGGGCTTGGATGATCTCGCGCGAGGAGATCTGGCGTTCGCGGATGAGGCGGGCTTGCTCGCGCGCCGAGAGAGTGAGGATTTGGGTCAAACTTTATTGTATTCATCGTCAAGAAAATGTTCACCACGGAGACACGGAGGCACGGAGAAAAAAGTCAAAAGCTAAGACTTGAGCACACGGAGGTGGCGGAGGCCACGGAGGAGTAAGCGTTTCGGGTCTCCGCGTCGATTGTCGCCTATGAAATCGGCGACA
>Ga0182018_10001220_pt1 | contig 29936 bp, 39 predicted proteins | sample 812P2MmetaG_FD_120490 | JGI IMG/M metagenome (GOLD analysis project Ga0182018, IMG submission 120490) | Permafrost microbial communities from Stordalen Mire, Sweden - 812P2M metaG | ecosystem: Environmental > Terrestrial > Soil > Wetlands > Permafrost | place: Sweden: Stordalen | collected...
CTTTCTTCTTCCGCCATGTGTACGCGGCGCTTCTCTTGCAGAGTTGAAGCGTCTTGTGCACCCGCTTGCCGTCTTCTAATGATGTAATATTTCAGATAGCATGTTACGAATCTTTGGTAACGTCATGGAAGTCATTGAAAACAAAAGTGGCGGCGTAGCTCAGGTGGTTAGAGCGACGGTCTCATAATCCGAAAAAACTGGCTGGTGCGGTTTAGTTTCAACGCGTTAGCCAGTGGCAACACGATTGCGTTGACGCGAGTTGACTGCGTCTGTAGGACAAAGTTCTAAGAAATGTTCTAAGAAAATCGGCAGATTTGAGCGACGGTCAAACGGTTCATGAGCGACGGTCTCTGGATCTCCTACTATTTGAGGGCCTATGAAATTAGAGTGTTCAATTGTGCGCCGTAATTCATGCATGGTAGGCTAGAACCCGATATCCAGTGGTTGGAGATTTCAACGTTTTTATGAGCGCCGCTGCAGTCTTAGCCCTCGTTGCTATTCTGTTCCCCGCTCTCATTGGCGGACTCGCTCAACTCGAAAAAACCTTCGGCCCGAGAATTTGGCGTTGGCTTCGTTCCCTCCTGGGCACAAATGCGAGAGCATCATAAAGATCTTTTTTGGATTTATGGAGTCCTAGTAGGGTTATCTATCCGAGAGGCCCTCACTCAAACTCTCCATCACACTTTTTCTACGCCTCCTCCCGATGCTCAATGGATGCTCCATATTGAAATCTGGCGGACCATCGTGTTTATGCTTATGATTGTTCGTTTTTACGTTGTCGGCGTAGTGTTCTTTAATAAAGTGTACGGGCCTTCCTCTCCCCAAACTGGGAGCAATTATTATCTCGACTTCGTGATGGGGTTTACTCAGTTCGTTCTGTTTTATGCGTGGAGTATCACAATATTTTCCTATAGCCGGAGCGCGAAGGGTTTGAGCTATTACCTCGATGTGATGTTCTTGATTCTTCTATTCGATTTTATTTGGCTCTTATTCAACTGGCGCAACGACACCACCGAGACGTTAAAGGTCTGGACGATAGTTAACATATTGACCGCGTTTGTGAGTTTCTTGTGTTTTATCACCTTGGCAAAAATGTTCGACGTAAACGTCCAAGTCGCCGAGGAAATAGCCTTAGTCCCGGTCGGCCTAGTCTCCATGCTGGACATCACAGAGAATGTGTCGGCCAAACCGATCTTCGTGAAACTGCTGCAGTCCGTAATACCAAAACAGATTAAACCCGTGGCTGGCGCTCCGGTCGATTCCGCCGGACCTGCTAAAGCAGAGAACGGAGCATAGAACACAATGGCCCTCTACAAGTACCTTGTTTTCCTCGAGAAAAGCGACCACGCAGCATTTGACCAATTGTCAGCGCCGGGGACGCCCGCGCCATATCCGGGTATTTACCGTTGCCACGCGTGTGGACATGAAATAGCCACCGCTGCCGGACATCCGCTGCCTCCTCAGAACCATCATTCACACACGCCGGTTCAAGGACCTATACAATGGAGGCTTGCGGTTTCTCACAAATAACGCTCATGCATCCTTGCCCGTGAAGGTTCTGGAATCGGAGAGAAAGAGCGACGGTCGCTGGGCGTTCGCATCTAAACTGAAGAGGCATCCAAATGAAAAAGTTCTGGGTCTACCGCTGGGTCAACGAACAACTGTCTTCCAATGAATTGTTGCCTTTCATTTTTGAGAGTTACATGGAAGTTCTCCCAGAAACATTTATCGCTCGGGCAGAGGCACAAGAATATGCCCGCAAACGCGGTTCAGAATACGACATCCTCTAAGACGACCGCGTCACAACTGACGCCGACAGAGCCGAACGCTCTCCGCCTATAATGCCAGCCATGCTAGACGAATCGACGCAGTGGCAAACCAAGGACAATCGCGAGAGTGTGTTCGACCTCTACACTCTCATAGGGGTCAAGTTCAAGAACGCCGTTACCTCCGAAGTCGGCTGGTTCATCACAGTACGGCCAACTGGGAATGGCCTTATTCACGACTACTGGGTAGCCGTAGGAGACTTCTACTCGATCACTTGGCACCTGTCGTCTCAGATTAACCTGATTAAACTTTCTCAACCGCCCATCACGAAGGACATCGATGCCGACGAGCGAAAGACCGTGTTGAATGCTATTGCGGACTGGGAGAATGCACCGCGTGATTGACTTCCTCAGCAAGGCCGTTGAGTGGCTGAAATCACCGAAAAGGTGGACCGCCGTAATCGCCATCTGTTCGCCACGCAGGAGACCTAGTGATGCTGACCTTTGGGTTACAAACCCCGCGTGACCTGCTGGAAAAGTTAAAACGAGAAGCAGCACTTCTAGACGCAGAAATGACCAGCGACAGATTCTTCAACTTCGTGGTCACGGGTTACTCCGTGATTGACTGGGTCAAGAATGGTGCGTCCATACCAGCGACGGTAAAGACGGCGGTCTCGGCAATGTACGGAGACCGGTGGATACGAATCTGCGGGGACATCGCCACGGCTAGCAAGCACTTCAAATTGACCAGACGGGTTCCCGTGACTGCCAACGTTGATTCCACTCAGGGCTTTGGAGTCGGTCGGTTTGAGAAGGGCCTTTGGGGCATAGGTGAAGAAAATATCCAAGTCGAACTAACCGATGGCTCCTCCCTTGCAGGTCTCGAATTGGTGGAAAACGTAATTCGTGTGTGGGAAGCTTTCTTCCAATCGCATAGCTTGTGAGGTCAGCCGGAGCGAAGAAGCGGTGCTTGTTCCCCAAAGCAGTCAAAATGAATGAGGAAGAGTCACTCGTTCAAACTTGCAATGATGTCCCACTCTGCTAAGATTGCCCTGCGCTTCCCCCTCCATCTCACGTCGGAGGAAAGGCCACAATGTTTGACTACCGCCACTATGTCCCCATTCTCAAGGCAAAAGCCGGAGAGTGTTGGGCACTCAATAACCTCAAGTCGCCTTCTAAGAGCTTCATTACACCCGTAGTTGAACTAGTTCGGCACGATCAGAAGAAAATCACATTTGAAAATGATCTGGAGAAAAAGATCGCCGCCCTGGGCAAATCTTGGAAACGTCCATTTTTCTTCGATGTCCGGCATGTTGCGCCTAAGAATGGGTTTCCGGAAGCTAGCACGATCGCCGCAGCCTTCAAACAAATTCAAAAGCAGGGGATGGAGGGTACACCTGTCACGAAGTTGGGCTATTCACCACAATTCCAGCAATCCGTCCGCGAGATAGTGTCGCATGACGGTAAGGGCGTGATGGTACGACTTGGAAGGGGTGATCTTGCAATCAAGGAGAGAATAGCAATCGCGCTTGTGAATCTCTGCACTTTTCTAGGCGTCAGCAACGAAAAGGTTGACCTGCTACTTGATTACGAGTTTAGGCAACCCGACGAATACGAAGATTTGGTTGTGCTTCAAGAATTGCACTTTAGCAAGATACCGAACCTCAAGAGCTGGCGCACGCTGACGTTGGCCTCGGCGTCCTTCCCAGAATCTATCAATGATCTGCCTGACGGGAAATGGATTCTACTTGACCGTACAGAATGGAAATCGTGGGAGCGCATTGCCTTTGCAGAAAAGACGCCCCGAACGCCATCCTATGGTGACTACGGAATAAGGCATCCATCCCCGCCGACGTTTGGGACACCAAAACCAAATCTTCGATATACGCTAACGGATAGTTATCTCTGTCGCAGGGACGAAGCTAAGCATGCTGCCATGAAAGACATTTGCCGAAGTTTAGTGAGACGAAGCGAATACAAGGGCGCACAGTTCAGTGCCGGAGATGCAGCTATTTCAGCGACAGCAACCAATCAAGATTCTGGCGGTACTGGAGGCGGCCAACAGTGGACGCAATGGTGCTCGAACCACCATTTTGAGTTCGTAGCCACTCAAATCCAGTCCCTCCCCTCTTCTTGATTGCTGTTCGAACTTCGGCAGCCAGCACTTCCACGCAAAGATGCCCGGCGATTTCCGCCGATAATTCGTCAGCAGGCTGGTTTGGAGAAAAGTTTGTTATCCCAGAACGACGAAGACATTGAATGGTCTCTTTCTTCCACAGCATCTGAGCAAGAGACAGAGCATCAGGGTGGGGGTTTTTCTTCGGTTTGCGCTTCTCTCGTATTTGGACGGCGTTGTCTGTAAAGATCGCTAACGCGAGTCCCCACCAAGAGGGGATTTTACGCAGAGCAGAATCAAAAAGCCGATTGCCGGTCACGAGCGTCACGTAATCAAATATTTTGCTGTACTCCGCGATTTGTGCGTCCAGCCGTTCGAGACTGTCGCAGTCGCTCTTTATCTCAAAGCCGTGCAACGCTCCGTTGACCACGGCGACATCAATTCGTGCCGCATTGCACCCAAACTCCTGAAGGATGAGGTCGTGTTCCTTGTCAGAAAAACGACCTTCGATGTCGCGTAACAGCACCAATCGAATATCAGAATCGCGGAGTCTACTTTTGAAGTTCTTCGACCGCATGGACACTCAGCTCCGTCATAGGATTTTAGCGCGTTATGGGGAACAGGTGCCGAACGATGTGGTGCAGACAGAATGCCAACAGTCCGTCTATCGCGCCGAATGCCCACTCAATTCGGGGCCCCGCGAAATTTGTGAATGCGGCCACAAGCAGCGCAATTAAGACGACAATGAAGGCGCCCAGAACTACCCACAGGGTTGCCCTTGCCATCTTGACCCTTTGGACGACTTCCCAAACCTTAAGCTGATCTGGTGTAGGGAGCGGAATCAGTGAACTCATTTAGACGATAGAAGAACACTTTCTCAAGTGTTGTGCTGCTCACCATCTCAGGTTCTGGAAAACCCTCGACGTTATTCCAACAACGAACTTCTTTCGGGACCCGATCTTCAGAATCCGCTGTAGCAGCTACCGATCCATCCGGGCATCTAACTTCCACCCCACGCTTAAACAATCCTTGGCGCACGGCCGTCTCACAGATTCGCAACGCGCTCCCGTGCGAAACACCAAGGATGCTTCTTACATTCTCAACGTAGAACTTCTCAGGATTCAGAGCAACCAGTAATCTTGATTCCTTTTCTGATAAACCTCCGGTCAGGGGGACGACTTTACTAATTATTCGAAATAATCTTCTTAATAATGGCATCAGTGTCCCCTTTCGCAGAGTAACTTGTGAATCCAATGATTCCGTGCGACGGATCAGCAGAAAAACTCTCGACCGTGCTGTTGTCGTCCTTCACTTCGAAGATCGTCGTATAGAGTGGCGCTTTCTGCATGATGGCATACAGTTCGGGGTAGTGCTCTTTGATTCCTTTTTCCTCATCCATCGTTTCAGATGAGGTTGAGAACTGCTTCTTGAAATTGCTGCGCGTTGACTCTAGGTAGCTATCTTCCCAGAGCTTCTTCACGCCTTTGTTCAAATCGGCAGGGACGAGTGCGGCTGTCTGAATCCCGGCTAGCACCGTCTTCTCTGTGAGACTCTTTCCCGCAACATAGGTAGGACGGTCAAAGTATGACGATGCATTCTTCTCTAATACGATAAAGCGAACCACTAGGTACTTGGCCAAGAGTTCAATCTTAACTGGCCAGAGAAATTCCAGTGTTGTTTCTTCAGGAGGATTCCTCAGCATGACTGCATACTTGACTCGGCTCAGATACAGGGCATGTTTGCCGTCCTGCGATACTCTCTCACCATCTGCAATACTTTGCGGGATAGCTATGGGTTTCGCATAAGAAAACACGTAGACATGCAGCTTGCAGCAGCCAAACTGATTGTCAACGAACTCGCCAATCCTCTTGTTGTTCGCAGCATTGTTATTGGCCGCTGCGGCAAAGCAAATTTCCGCCTTCGTCCCTTTGGCCTGAAAAACCGAGCGCAAATCAGCGGCGGGAAATAGCTCCAACAAACGTGTGCGGTCTTCGACTGAGGCTTGATGCAATATCGCCACGCGGGTAGCGTATCACTAGTCTAATCTTGAATCCAACTTTTATCGCTCACGAGTTCCTTGAAAGGGAACGGCTGTGTCGGGTTTGATGCTTGCCATGAAATACCTGCATCGTTGGTCAGCCGCCAGTCCCGAACACGCCCCGGTCACTTCACCGACCGGCTGAACCGCAGTACGCGCCAGAAGTCTCTGGGCGTTCAATACGCGGTGCGACCTGCTTCATATCTGTCATTTTTCCTCCACGTCTTTGACCTTCAGCATTTTCGTGTATGCGAGTTGCCCGCCGAACACTTCCGCGCCGATGTCCCGCGAGAACTTCTTGTCCGCGAGCCAGGATTGCAGATCGAGATCATCCTGAAGGATTGACTGCATGACAATCAGCGTCAAACGATGCACCACTCCCTGCTTGCGGGCGGCGGCTAATGAGTACTTCAGGGCCGATTCCGTGGGCGAGGGATTGCGGAAGCATTGGATGGTGATCGTGCCCGTCACCTCATCGTAGCGGGTCGTTGTACTCGCGATAGGGATCTCAACATTTGGAATTCCCGCAGGGTGCACGAGCGTCCGCTGTCCACGAGCGCGAATGATGGCATCGGTCTCTTCGATACTTGGGATTCTGATTACGTCGTCGTACCTCATGCCTTTTCAACAAACTCTCGCACCAACTCAGGGCACCTCGCGGCATCTGCCCTCCTAGTTCACTGGGATTTCTGGTCGTGGGGTGGCTGAGGGCGGGGTGTCGGCGGGAAGGTTCAAGGGGTGTGTTCCCCAGAATCGTTCACAACAGTCTGCTCATCCCACACCAACAGACCTTCTACAGTGTTGACACGTACGAGGTAGACAGAGTTCGGAGGCGAGAGTTGATCGTTAGGCCAGAGATCAATCGTGCAGGATCCAGTGTCATCGAGAGTGACTCGAGTCAACCGATTAGCTGCGACTTGAGCGTCTCCGCTAAGGACGACCACATCGGTGTTGAGGCGGATGCTCAAAGTTCCGAACGCGATCGGAGCACCTGACGCATCCTGAAACGTGAACGAGACACCTCTTCCTGAGGATTCGATGACGTCAACCGAGGATCCGAGATTGACTAACGTCGTCGGGACCGGGGTCTGGCTCAGCACGATCCCCGCTGGTACAAGCAGGCTGAACGCACTTGAGACTGTACCGAGGGTGAGACCAACACCCGTCAATGTCCCGATTGCCGTCGATTGAGTCTGACCGACGACGTTGGGCGTCATGACCTGATTCTGTAGAGGAATGGCGTAAAGCGTTTCCGTTGCCGCGCCTATTGAGCCTGTCGCTGTCAACAGGTAAACGATTCCGACAGACCCAGACAGGTCGGCAGCAAACGAACCGACGTTCAAGTTAGTGAGCGAACCTGATCCGAGCTGCGTTAGGTCGAAGTTCTGCGTCGGTGCTAACGCGGTGGAGAAATAACTCAATGTTGGATCTGGGCCTGGGATGGACGATGCGTTGTAAAGCAGAATTGTCGAGCCTGCGATTCCATTCTGCGCACGAATGGCGTTCTGGAGCGAGACGTTGGGCCAAGCGAAAGCCGTGGGCCCCCCGATGTTCGCGGCGAAGGCTGAAGATCCTGCGCTGCCGACCGTCGATAGAATGTTGCCTGTGGAGGGGTCGACCTCATATCCAAACGCTGCAAGGTCCCTCTCCGAGGAGAGTGACCAGACGTGACCAGTCGTAGAGTCGAAGAGACATTCCATCGGTTCTCCAAGACTTCCGCTGATGGCGTGGGTGTGGGTCACGACGGTGCCCGCGTTGATCTTCCAGAAGTACCAATTGCCTGAGTTGTTGCGTCCCGCCGTGAGGTAGATGTTGCCCGTGCTCGGATCGATCGCGGGATAAAACGTGTTGATGCCTGTTGCGATGATGGGCGGAGACGTGATCGCTGTCGTATACCATTCCACCGCGTATGTCGTTGGATTGATCGAGAACATCGATGCACCCGACGAGTTCACTGAGCTGACCCGGCTCTCGGAGCAGATGCCGATGACATGCCCGTGGCCGCCCGAATCTGTCCAGTAGGCCAAAGAACGGAGGGGGAGGTTGACGACGGACAAACTTCCGTACGGGAAGATCGGTGAGCCCGAACCATCACTCGTCTGAATCTGGATCGTGTGGATCGGTGCTCCAAAGGTCGTACCGTCCCAAACGCTGAGTCCCTGTGTTCCTGATCCCGCCCAGACGTTGCCCGATCCATCTACGCAGGCGCACGGTCCAGCGATGGAATAACTCGCCATCTGTGGCGACACTCCCGTGGAAAGTTGGGAGATCAATGTCATACCAGGGGTCGCGATTGTGGTCACGGTGTTCTGTGAACCATCGCTGAACACTAGGCACCTTGATCTTAAGGCGTCGTATAAAACCCAAAGTGGATATGAGCCAACCGCTATAGAATTTACGGGCATGGGTTACTTCTCCTAGCTGGTGCGAAGCGGTAAAGAATACGAGAACTGATTCCCCGTACCGTATGGACTCGGTGGGGTAGCATCGAGGTATCGCATGACACCTGGGGTGGTCGCACTCACAATGACCCCCTTTGGATTCACGAACGGCGTGCTCCCCGGTGCCTGCGCGTTCTGGCAGGGCAACGGGGTCACGCGGTATTGATAAAAAGTACCGCTCGTCGTTGTGGTGTCGGCGAAGGTCGAAACGTCACTGGCGACCGTCCCGAGAATTTGGAATTGATTTTGCGGGTCACTGCCCGCGGCCAATCCGACACTGCGCTCGATGAGCGATCCTTGCTCAAATCCGGGGTTGTTGTTCGTCCACGACAGAGCGATTTCACCCTGGCTGACAGCGACTGCTTGCAAATTGGTGACTGCGTTTGGTTGAAATTGACTCATGATGTTCTCCTTGGAAATCTGTCTCGATAGCCTTTGAGCATCGGCAGAGTGATGCCTGATTTTGCTTCGTATTTCTCGAACCGTGCAAGATCGTGCGTATTGCAACTTGGATGTAATAGCCCTCGCAGGCACTTCCCACAACTAGTCCTGCCAGAACAACACGCGTGGCTGTGATCTTGATGGGGTGTCTCCCCGTCGAAGGGAAGATGGCACCAGTCACAGATGGTTGCCAGAGTTCGTCGTAGCCAGTCTGCGTCGGTGTAGTTATATTTCCGACGCACCGTCCGCTCGGCGTTGTTTATCAGGTGTTTCTGACAAAATGTCCTGGCTGATACGGCAGGGAGTGGACATTCGCGGCAGAGTCTCGCAGTCTTGTGAGCCCTCTTTAGTTTTGTAATGCGTTCGTTACCGCCGTCCGGATGTCGTCGACACATCCGCGTGCCAATGACAGCCGTTTCAGAACAAACGCCTTAGATACAAAGTCCCGACGCTATTTTTATGGCGTTGCGTTTCTTGCGATTGCGTTTGGCGGACTCTACATAACAGGCGCGTTGCTCGGGGATGAGTGGATTGCATTTCCTACAACTTCCTTTAACCTTCCCATGCGGGCAAGGACGGCATATTTTACAAGCGCTCGGTCTTTTATCGTGTGGGCATGGCACTCAGTCCTCCTCTCCCTGTGTAAGATATTGTTTGGTAACGTTCTATTTTTTGTATGGCAACGCCGGATTGCGCCTGTCAGGGCGTGCCCACGGCGGTAGTTCTTCGATCGGTTTCACGGGACTCGCCTGGAGATTGAAGGCCATCCACTCTGGGTCGGGTAATGCGTCGGGATCAGGGTAGCGGGTTGTGATCGTGAAGTGCTGTGTCGGTTTCGCTGGGGGTTCTTCGATCGCCGAAGGCTCGACTTCCTTCGTTTCTTCGATCGGGACTTCAATGGGCCGATCGTGAGTTGACCACCAGTCCGTCGTTACGCCGTCCTTGGCATATCGGGGAGTTCCATCGGGCAATGTTGTTCCGGGCGCGGGTTTGGACTTACCTCGACCGTCTTGGTACCCGACGCCGCCCGTCGGGTTCTCGCCTGCTTTGGCGAACGTCGGATCTGCGGGAATAACATAACCAAACAAATTACGTCGGGGTTCAATCATTTCTTCTCCTTCTTGGTTTTACACGTCGAACAGAGTGGTGCTGGTGCGAGGCGAGTTGAAAACGTTATTCCTTGCGCCCCGCATTTCTCGCATTTACTCTCTGGTGGTGAATACTTTTGGTTAGACTCCAACTGTTCCTCCTCAAGCGATGACGATCGCCGCAAGTTGGTACTGGCCCCACGTTCCCAACGGCGCGTATGCTGTGACATCGAATCCCACTCCCGGGACGATATTTTCAACATACGCTGACAAATTCTCGGCCAGGGCATCATCAGGCCCGTGATCGGGAGTCGTCCCGCTGAAAGTCACGACGATGACGCTCTCCGCGGTGACCCAAGTCTGGTGGGTCAGGGTGACGCGAGCCGTGGTTTCCTCAGGGGCATTAGGGTTAAAAAAAGTCAGAAACACCGGCAACTTCAGGGGACTGACAGGGAACATTTCGCGGGAGGCCATTGACTACTCGATCGTCGCTGCGGATTTGGCCGCAATCGCTGCGATGTATGCAGCTACAGCATCGGGCCCCTGTTGCTGCGCTTGCTGCCACAGGGCATAGCGGTTGAAGTCGGGGGTTGTGATGTCCAAATTCGGGTCGTACGGTGGGTCTGGTGCTGGATCGTAGATGTTGCTCATGATGCTTATTCCTGTTCTGCCAGAGTGTCTGGCGGGTGTACTCGGTACGACGGCTGGGTGGTCGCTGCCGTGGTAAAACGCATACGTTATAGAGGGTTCGATTCGGGCCGTTTTGGGCACCGATGGCCTCCGAGTGCCATGTCGCCCCTACGGGCCTCACGACCCCTCTGGGAGGCCCTGTTTATGCTGGTCTCAGAACCCTCGATCACTGGGTTGGGGTCGGAGGCAACGTCGCCAGAGCCCTTTTTGTCCGTGCGCGGTCGGAAGCCCCGCACATCGTCGAGCAATAGGCCCCTTTGCCCTGTGCAGGTGCGGGACGGCGTTTCTCGAATCTGAGGCATTTCTTGGCCGACTTGCACGGTCGATAAACGGGTTCGTCTGTCGTCATCAGCCCCCTAGCGAGACGGGATTCCTTTCGCCTACCCGCCGAGGTGACCGTCCATACGCTGTTAAACCGAGAGTCGGTCATCGCCCGCTCGTCGGGGGTGAGGTCACTCAGAAAGTTTATGACGCTGACGCTATCGATCTCTTCACCGAGTCTGAAGCCAGCAGCGACCCACCACGAGAGTTTCTGAGTGCGGCGTTCGAGGTCAGTCATCGGCACGCTCGTATTGCATTGCTCGATCAGTGTCCTGAGATTCTTGGGAGTGGCGACAACCGACTTGAGGGCGGTACTGAACCGCTCATCAAAAATGGTGTCGACCCTCTCCTGCTCTTTGATTGCGCGAAGTTTCGCGAGCGCGGTGTCGGACATCTTACTGCGTTCGGACTTCTCTTCCTGTTCCTGCTTGACTTGCTGGCGGAAGATCGCCAGGGCATCTTGCTCGATTGGTGCTTCTGTTGCTAGTTCCATGCTTCCTCCTCCTCACAGTGCCGACAGCGGCAACAGCCCCGCCATAGTGTCCGCGACAGCATCGGCAGCCGCCGAGGCCGCCGCTTCCTCCTCCTGGGCCGATGCGTACGCGGCCTGTTCAGCGTCGACCGCTTCCTGGAATGTTGGATTCTCGCCTTCACCTCCGCCTGAAGGCGGTTCGTTACGTCGCCCGTCGACTCGCTCACCGTCGAAATTCTTCGGATCCGCTCCAGCCTGGATGGCGAGGGCCGCGTACCCGATGTACCGGTACATACGAGTCTCGGGGGTTCCATGGTGGCAACCGAAGGTGCAGATGATCGCGCCAGGGCCGTCCATTGCCCATGACATATTCTGGATGCTCAAGTTGTTCTCGATTCTTGGCTGGCGGGAGGAGGAGAGGCCGACAAGCTCACCAACCCGCTCTCGGCGGAATTGAACGGCGTCCTGTTAAATGCACGGGAGCATTACCTCCCGCGGGAGCACAGGACGCCTTCAGGAGGGATTGCTCCACACTTAGAAGTTTGTGGGACACGAACCCTACCTTTGACGACGACGAAGTTCGCGCTTCTGCTCGTAGACATTCGGATTCGACGTGCTCCAGTCCTGGGCAGAAGTCCACTCGGCCAACTTTTCATCAGCGGTCAGTGCGGTCGCTGGGAAGATCCCTTGCTTCACCAGGGCGACACGGCAACGATCGAAATTCCGCCTATCGAGGTATGACCAATTGTGGTCGCGGAATAACCTCGACGCTGCCGCACACGCTACATCGTTCATTACGATTCCGTGCTTTTGCTCGAGGTCGGCAATCCACTCCGTGGCGTTCGGACGCGCCTCGAGGGACAACGCCTTTTCACCCGCGGCCTTCAAACGTCGACGATCTTCGATAGTCTCAGCTGGCAATTTCAACAGATCGTCGTACGTCGGCTCCTGGACTACGGGCTCTGGTTCCTGCGGTGCAGTGCGCAGCGAGATATCAAAACCGATCTCATCATTCTTCTCAAACGCACCACATTGATAAAGTCTGTCAAACGCGATCTCCCACGTCTTCCGCTGCGCCATATCGGAACCACGGGTGAGTTGCTGCACGTTGACGTATGCGACCAACCGTTTCGCGCCCGCAGTCGACAACGTGAATCCGCTTCTCGCGGTCAGATTCGTCACGAAGTCATCGAACGCACGACGCTCTGCAGGGTCATTCCGCTCGCCCTGGAGGATAGGGAGAGCCGTACTGAGATCTTCCGCATCCGCTCTCGAAGGGACGTCGGATGTAACAACGGATTGCAAATCCTGGCTCCAGAAGGCTGCGGCTGCGACCGCAGATTCCTTATGAAGTGTCCGCATGTTGTCGGAAATTTCCGCGAGTCGAGATTCAACTTCCCGCTGCTCGCCTTCTGTCTGACGTTCGGCGGCAATTTCCTGGGCACGTTCGACAGGCCCTTTCGCACGAATAAACGTTGTGGTCATGGTTGTCCTCCTAGTTTCCCTGTTCCCCGCGCAATCGCTCGAGTTCATCTGAATAAGCCACACCCGAGTCGAGGTCTATCGGGCTCCACTTCGGGTTTAACATTGCCCTGCGGGTGACTTCCCGCTGCTCCCGATCAGACATGTTCTCCATGACCTCATCGAGAATCTTCGCGTTCTCGACGTGCTTCGCGGCGGCGGCCTTCAATCGATCAGCGCGGGCCTGATCTTGGGCCGCCTCGACCGCTTGGCTGTCGACAGCTGGTGCTGCTTGTCTGGCTACCGGTACGCTGTTGACCCGCAGCAAGGCTGCTTGCGCCCTGGCTCGCGGACTAAGAGTCGATTTCTTATGATTCATGGGTGCTCCTTCCTCACATTATCCAGTTCAAGATTCCACGCCCACGGCTCACTGAGCAATCCTTGGGCCTTGAGGCGGCGTGCGATTTCATCGAGTTCTGTCGGCGTAACGTCACTGGCCAGGAGCATCGCGTTGATCTCCTGTCTTCGACCGTCCGCGAGAATCTGCTCGCAACGACGTTCTTGCAGTTCCCCGGCGGCTCGAGCACGGTCAATCGCGGCCTTCGCTTCAACGGCCTGCTGTTCAATTCGCGCACGGTTTTGTTCCTTCTCTCTCCGATGTTCCGCCTCCTGGCGGTCTATTTGGGCCAACCCGTACGCCATCAACCTTTCGATGTTCAATTCCTGTTGCGTTTTCTCTGGATGGGCGGCCTCAGTGGCGGCACGTTGTCGGTCTCGAACACGCTGGAAGTTGCCCCCCGCACTTGTTCCTGCCTGGGCGGGTTGTATGTAATGTTCGCGCAAGCGTTCGGGGGCAGGTTGGTCGGCGGCCTTCTCGGCGAATGCTCTAGTACCCCAACTCATACGAACTCCGAATCATCGATCGAATCGGGCGTAATCAAGGGGCCGTTCACCTTCGGCGGATCGGGGGCGCTGGACACGAACACGAACCCGGGTGCGTTCCTATCCCGCTCCTCGTTGCGAATGATGACCGTCGAGCCCCCGACCGTCGCCAACCGTCTCAATCCGATCCATACAGCGTGGGTATTCGATTCTGCGACCATCCGACTTGCGTAATCCGAATCTGTCTTCTGTTGTGCTAGCCAGTCGAGTAACTGGGCCGCGAGGGCCTTGTGGGCCTTCGGGGCATCTGGGTTTTTTACTACCGCTAAGAATTCGTCGGCGTATTCCATGTCTCCCCCTAACTTGCCGACCAGCGAGCAATTTTTTCTTCGATGCTCTCGTTGTCGGGTGGTGCAGCGTACGACGTTGGTTGTTCCACAGGCTTCGTGACTTGCGGCTCGATCAAACTCTTGATGTAAACGTCGACAGGATCGTCGTGCTGCGGGGTGAAGTCATACCCACCGATTCGGAGCAGGCGTTCCACGGCTCGAAGTCGACTGTCGCATACGATGTCATCGCCTGCCATAGCCCGTAACTCGCCCACGAGTCTGTTGAGCGCGGAATTTGTCGGGCCGCCCCACTCACGGCCATTGCCCGTGGTCTGGAGTTGAGCAAGATAATTGGTCGCCAACTCGACGACGCGAGACCGTGCAGTGAGCGAACCTCGCAATCTGTGACGATCACGCACGGGTAGCCGATTCGCGTGAACGATCGACCGTAGAAGATGTACGATCTGGCGCTTGCTCGAGATACTCATACCGCAGCCGCCATCGCGTCGGTGTTCATCGGGCGCACGAAGTTCTCGACCAACCCAGGGACTCGGCTCTTATCCCAGTACGGAATCTGAAGCAGCGGAATGGTCAACCGTCGACAAAACGTGGCTTTGATAGCATCCCTGGCCTGCACGGCTTTCAACTGCTCTTTATTTTGTCTGGCGGTCGTCCTATAATGCTGCTCGCCTTGATACTCGATGAACCTCGGGAAGCCATCGTCGCCCCAAACAACGAAGTCAAACGGCAGGGGATTTATATTGCGGCAATCGGGCAACTTGAATTCGCGGTCAAACTCAACTCCCAACCGCTGTAAAGTATCGGCAACGGATTTCTCGCCTTGTGATTCGAGACACACTGGACATCCGTGACCATCATTGACATGCTGACTCGGTCTTTGGGCGAAGTCCCCATGCACGAAGCAGGTGATGACGATCCTCGACTCGTTGCCGCCGAGGTAAACGGCCTTGTCATAACCATACCTGTTGCCATGCTTCGTACGAGCCTTCGCGATGAATTCTTCCAGCGTGTCACAAACGGATTTCCTCTGCCGTTCATACCCGCAGCCAGGACAACCTAAACATTGAAGATTGGTACTTGGTGTCTGTTTTTACGACGGGTAAGTTAGCGGGAGGCAACGCCAAACATCTAGCCGCCTACCTCGACGAAATGACCTCCCGCTTCAATCGCCGAAAGAGTCCTGATCTCTTCGTGGACACGCTGCGGCATATGGTCACGGCTCCGGTTCTGACGTTTGAGAATCTGACGGCGTAACATCCCGCAATTGTTTCTTGAAGTCACGTTCTAGTAGTCTCTGATGATCACGGCGCAATTCTAGAACTGTCCGGTAAAATGCTTTTAGGGTGACCCTAGCTTCTGCATCTGACACCGCGTGAGTGTCAGCGCAAGCCAACAGTAAATCATCCATTTCGTGCTGAACATTGGCAAGGGCCTTCACATACAAGTCGGTGTTGCGGTCTGAAATGAACATCCCGTGAGTCATTGCGAAAACGGTCGTGAAGGGGCTATCGACAATTGTTGACGTTGATTCAGCTTCGCTCAGGACGCGCAGGCCGACCAATTGCGCGTGTAGGGGCAACAATCCCGGATGGTAAAGACGCTTCGCGATGCGAACATAGATTGGCTCTTCCATGCCGCGTAACACAAAATCTTCTACGGGGAGCACAATCGTTTTTGAACATTTGAACAGGAACACAGTTGAAGTCGGAACGACGCGGATGCAGACCACCCCAGAGACGTAACTATTTGGATCATCCGTCGCACGCGGATATGCTTTCACCGGCTCGCTTTCGTAGAACTTAACGAGGGCACTTTCAATCTCAACGCGAAGTGCTGATTCGGTACGCACCTGAGAGGCGTCCAAAGCGGTTTCTAGCGCTTCGCCGAGTCCATCGACAAGATCACCAAATCCAGAGCCTCCAAATGCAAACTGGTACAGACCGCCAGCAAGCGACTGAGGCTTAATCTTTGTAACGGAGGTCTTATAGTCGCCATAACATTCTTCAGAATCTGCGCACAGAACAGCCTGATTTCCAGCGCACCAGAAAGCGGCGATAGGTCTGGGGAAGGAGGCGGACTATACAAGCGCGCCCAATCCTCCACCACCTTTGCGTATTTATCGTGAGAGAGTATTGGATAGGTGGCGGAATACAGCTTGAAGATCTCGCTAGCCACAATCCTCTCGAACCCGGCTTTATCATCCTGACCTCGGCAGATTCCCAGACCGATCCACAGTGTTGAAACAATCACTTTCCGAAAGGGTTCGTCGTTTGCCAGCAATCGCAGAGCTTCGCTCTGGATTTCAACCTTGTGCTGCACTCCGAAAGCACGTAAGCCGGGGTCGCTGGGTTCAGTAGATAGCAAATAACTCCATAGATTAATCGCGAACTCTTTTGCTGATGGGTTACTGTCCGCACTCCAGAGCCTCAACATGTACATCATAGTGGTGAGTTCCGCTACTTTGTACCACTGCTCAAGAGCTTTGCCGGCTGAATAGTCGTCTACTATGCCCGCTGCCCGCTTCAGGAAACCAAACATAATGCGCCCTCTTGCACAGTGTAGCCAGATGCCCAGGTAATTATCTCACTGCCCCTGATACAATCTCCAGCCGAGGGGAACTCAATGGCGAACTCGTCTGGGATTGTGGAGCGGTTAAGGAAGGAAAGAGATCAGATAGAAAAACAGTTGTCGGCATTGAACGCTGCGCTCACGGCCTTCGTCGGTGCGTACGGCGGAGCTGCCAAAACGCGCATGTCGGCTGCTGCCCGCAAGAAGATGAGCCTTGCGCAGAAAGCACGCTGGGCAAAGCATGCAACAGCGAATAGCGCGGCGTCTATGAAGCCCAAGCGGACGATGTCAGCGGCAGGTAGACGGAGGATTGCAGCGGCTCAGCGGGCGCGGTGGGCGAAGGTTAGGTCACGCAAGCAGAGGACATGATCCTGTCCCCTTCGCCGGACAGGAATCAACATCTGCCTCATAAATGAAGGTAATGTGAACAACGCACAAGCGATCTTTGACGGCCTGGAGAAGTACTCTGACATTCAGAAACTTCTGGGAAGACAGGAGGATATCTTCTTGGACTTCAAAGAACGAGACCCTCAGTGGGCATCACCCGACAAGATGGCCGATAATGAAAAGCGGCTCTTGAGCAAGGCTACTTCAGGATTCGCACATCAGGAAGGCGGCGTTTTGGTCTGGGGTATTGAGGCCCGAAAGGATTCCAATGGCGTCGACCAAGCCAAGACATTGAAGCCATTCAAGAAAGTCAAGCAATTCAAACAGTCTTTACAAGAGAACATTAAATTCGCAACAGAACCCATCGTCGACGGCATTATTCACAGGGCCGTCTTTGTCAATGACCACGAGGCTGGAGATGAGGGTTTTGTGGTGTCGTATTTTCCAAAGAGCAACGGAGTGCACAGAGCCTTGAATAGTACGACAGCGGACTTTTATAAACGTCACGGTGACAGCTTTACACCTCTTTCTACGGAAGATGTTCGGGCCCTGTTTTTCAGGATTCGTGCACCCGATCTGGAATTCATCCTCAAGAAAGATAGTGCTGCCAGAACATCGCCTTCAACTACCGTATATCCGAGAACGGTCGGTCTGAAAAACATTGGTATCGGGGTTGCAAGATTTATTTCGATGTACCTTGGGTTTGCGAACGAAGCTGGTATTTGGGATATTCACTGGTACGACGGCGACGGCGGACAAAACTTTAAGATCGGCAAAATGGTTCACGCACCAGATTATGAAAAGCGCGGTCAGCATTTCATCCTAAACGGCGACATCCCGATTTACCCCGGACAATCTATGATGCTCTTCGGGTTCTCGTGCGTTATGGCCGAATCCGTTCCTCTTCCGCTGGTTAAAGTGAGGGTCTACGCGGAGAACATGGCTCCCAAAGACGGTGAAATTGCATGAACGAAGCGGATTGGGGCTCTTTGCTCTGGCTACGATCCTGAGAAGGCGACAAGGCCCTTTCGGTAGAAAACTCTGTCTCTCGTGATACCGGGTACAATCCCCGACAATGGAAGAACCGGCATCTTGAGGCTTCGCGCCATAACATCTACAGACCGATGACCTCGATTTCAGGAAGACTAACTCTTGTAGGTTCGATCTGCTTCAGCCTGCGCAAACCTTCGACTAAAGCTATCAGCGACGTGTCGGCACATCTGGGGTCCTCGATAATTTCTGCGAGTCCCTTCGTGTCTTTCGTGGAGAAGGGAGGTGTTTTGTTGTCATCTACTTCATCGTTGACCTGAATATCTCCCTCGTATCGCCTCCAGTACCGCTCGTCCTTGACTACAAGAAGCACTCCAAACTCGAACGTTCCATCGAACAGGTTCAATCCGAAGGAGACCAGTTCAAGGATAAATTGTTTGGGATTGGCGGTTTCGAACCAATGCAATTGCTCCGCGAAACGGTATCGACGGTCTGCTTGGTGACCGTTACTAGTCTCAACTTCCTTCCCACCAAACAGTTCTTCGAGTGTCTCGCGGTAGACCGTGGCGGCAATGGGCGCTTCTTTTCGCGCATTTGCTACCAAATCTGGTTGATGCATGCCGGAAGGGATCAGACTGAACACACCTCTTCCGGTAGAAACCTTCCGCGATCTGCGCTTTAGGAAAAAAACAAAATCGTTCTCTTCTGACCTTCGGAATGCAAGTAAAACGTTGGTGCCTCCTACACATAGGCGATTGGAATACTCAGCTATTGTCTTGCAGTCCCTGAGGAATTTGTTCCGGCCCATCAGGAGACTCTCGCGCTTCTCGAACGCGAGTTTTGGATCCAGATCAGCATCCACGAGTGCCTGAACAAGTTCTTCTTCGAGTAGTCCGAGAGTGACCTTGTAGTTCTTATATTCCGCCAATGAGAACGAGGCCAACACTCCCGTGTCACAGGGAGTGAATGATCGAAGCGCGAACACGGGTTTATTGTCGAAGCGAACACCTTTCTTGACTATCGTCTCAATTATTCGATGCTGCTCCTCCTCAGTAACGGACGGCAGCGGGACCGTGGACTTAAGAAGGGGAAAGCGATCAAAGTCTCTGTCGTTGATCGGTAGATGTAAACCCAGCCAAGAGCTTCGGGACGCAATGCTCGTCGTGATCCGCCGTCCATTAATCTCAAAGGAATATCGACGAAGATTGTGGGTGCGTAATTCCGAATCGGGATAGTAGAGTTGTAAAAGGCGAGTTATCAGCCTTTGCTCTTGAATTCTTGGCTCTGCGGCCATGACGGATGCCTGTGCCGTCTCGATCTGTTGTTGTCGCGACTGGAGCCCCGCAGTCCGCCATCGTTGGTAGAGCCAAGGAGACAGGCGGCCCAAAAGCCATTGAATTGCTTTTAGCATTGCGGTGGTCCGAACCAATTGTACGCTGCGATTTGTTTGGAGAGTCTTTCTTGGAGATACCAAACCGATGCGGACGGTGATAGATTTGTGAGCTTCGGGAGTGCTCCTGCGTGCCCGTGCAACCCTCCGAAAACAATTCCGAGTACTTAACGCGCAAGCGGCTGGTCGACCCAAAGCTAAAGGCTGCGGGATGGCGGATCGTTCCATTCAGACCCGATGCGCCACTCACGTCCTACGACCGTTGTGCCATTGAAGAATTTGAAACCGAGCACGGCCCCGCCGATTATGCCCTTTGCTTAGATGGTCAGATTCTAGGGATCGTTGAAACCAAGAAGCTGACGCTCGGGCCACAGAGCGTCCTGACACAGGCCGAAAGATACTCCAAAGGTGCTGTCCGCAGTCTTCTCAACTTTCGAGGGTATCGAGTCCCGTTTCTGTATTCGACCAACGGCGAAGTCATCTGGCACCACGACATCCGAAACCCTCTGACCCGTTCACACACAATCGCGCAGTTTCATACTCCTGATGCCCTGGCCGAGCAGTTTGCCAGAGACTTCGACGCTTCGTGCCGGACCCTTCTCCAAACTCCTAACGACCATCCCCGACTTCGCGAATACCAGCGGGAGGCGAACGCAGCCATCGAGAAGGCAATCGCTGATCGTAAGCATCAGATGCTCGTGGCCATGGCGACCGGAACGGGCAAGACCTTCACCATGGTCAACCAGGTCTATCGGCTGATGAAGGCTGGAGTCGCGCAACGGATTCTCTTTTTGGTTGATCGTCGCGTTTTAGCTGCACAGGCCGTCCTCGCGTTCGCCTCTTTTGATCCGGAGCCAGGACTCAAGTTCGACAAGATTTACGAGGTCTACAGTCAGCGATTCCAGCGGGGAGACTTCGACGAGGACGAGAAGTTTGACCCGAGAGTCCTGCCCAGTTCATATCTAACCGATCCCCGACCAGGTCAGGCCTTCGTCTATGTCAGTACAATTCAGCGAATGACGATCAACCTTTTCGGTCGGGAAGTGATCATGGCGTCGGGAGACGAAGAAGTCGATGAAGACGCCAGTCGACTAGACATTCCGATTCATGCGTTTGATCTAATCATTGCTGATGAGTGCCACAGAGGATATTCCACTCAAGAAAGTGCAATCTGGAGGAAGACTCTTGATCACTTTGATTGCGTCAAGGTCGGCCTGACCGCAACGCCCGCCGCCCACACGATGGCGTACTTCAAAGACATCGTCTATCGGTACGAGTACGAGCGTGCGGTCCGGGAAGGATTCCTGGTCGACTACGACGTCATCGCGGTCAAATCTCACGTTCGCATGCAAGGAATCTTCCTTAACGAAGGGGAGCAGGTCGAAGTCGTTAATCCGATCTCCGGAGCCAAGCAACTTGACTTGCTGGAGGATGAGCGCCAATTCGACAGCACCAAGATCGAGCATGAGATTACGTCGCCCGATTCAAATCGCAAGATCCTCGAAGAGATCAAGAAATGGATGATGGAGCACGAGCAGCGGTATGGTCGCTTGCCGAAAACGCTTATCTTCGCGAGTAACGACCTCCCGCATACGTCGCACGCCGACCAACTTGTAGATATTGCTCGTGACATCTTCGGTCGTGGCGATTCGTTCGCCCAGAAAATCACGGGGAAGGTGGATCGTCCGCTTCAGCATATCCGCGAGTTCCGCAATCGCCCAGCGCCTACCATCGTCGTGACGGTCGACCTGCTGACCACTGGTGTGGATATTCCTGATCTGGAGGGCATCGTTTTTCTGCGCCCTGTGAAGTCCCGCATTCTCTTCGAGCAGATGCTAGGACGGGGCACCCGCAAGGGCGAACACTTCCCAGACAAGTCCCACTTCGTCGTCTTTGACTGCTTCGACGGAACATTGTTGGACTACTTCAAGAACGCAACCGCAATCACCGCTGAGCCGCCAGAGCGCGAGCCCTGCACAATTGTCGAAATCATCGAGGACATCTGGGCGAACCGAGATCGAGATTACAACATCCGCAGACTGGTCAAACGTCTTCAACGCATCGAAAAAGAGATGTCAGGCGAGGCGCGGGGCATGTTCGCGGCCTACATTCCAGGCGGCGATGTCGGGAAGTACGCAACCGACCTCGTGGGCAAGTTGAGCCATGATTTCGTAACGACGATGGACATGTTACGAAAGAAGGCATTCCAAGACCTGCTGATGAACTATCCTCGCAAGGAGCGCAGCTTTTTCGTTGCCTACGAGACACTGGATACTGTCACTTCCTCATGGCGCGTACGTGGGATTGATGGCAAGGAATACAAACCCGACGACTACCTCACGGCGTTCGCTCAGTTCATCCGGGAGAACCCTCAGCAAATTGAGGCGATTCGAATCCTTTTGCAGCGACCCAAGGACTGGAGCACGAGGGCATTGAGCGACTTGCAGCTAAAGTTGGCGGCAACGCCGCAGCGGTTCAACCAGGAGAACCTTCAAAAAGCGCACGAGCTGCACTATCGGAAGGCGCTGGTGGACATCATTTCAATGGTCAAACACGCTGCCAATGAGCAACAGCCCTTGTACACTGCTGAGGAGCGCGTAAAGCTCGCAATGGCGAAGATTACGTCAGGCAAGAACTTCACGCCCGAGCAGTTGCAATGGCTTGAGAGGATCGAGGGGCATTTGGTCGAAAACCTGACCATCGACCCTGACGACTTCGATGCCATACCCGTGTTCAACCGGGCGGGCGGCTGGGGTCGAGCAAATACGGCCTTTGCTGGCCAACTCCCGCAACTCATCAACCAATTCAATGAGGCCGTAGCCCAATGACCGACGTAGTCCAACAACTCTGGGGTTTCTGTCACACACTTCGCCACGACGGGATCGATTACGGCGATTACATCGAGCAGCTCACCTATCTGCTGTTCCTGAAAATGGCGAATGAGCGTGACATCGAGTTACCAAAGGGCTGTGACTGGCCCACTCTCGTCACCAAATCAGGCACGGCCTTGCAAGATCATTACATCGATCTGCTCCGAAAACTCGGCCAGCAGCGAGGTCTGCTCGGTGACATCTTTGCGGGGGCGCAATCGAGGTTCAACAATCCAGTCAATCTCAAGAAGCTGCTCGGCCTCATCGACGACATCGACTGGACAGCCCTCGACATCGACATCAAGGCTGCGGCGTTCGAGGGGCTGCTTGAAAAAGCCGCAAGCGAGGGGAAGAAAGGGGCCGGTCAATACTTCACACCGCGCATCCTGATTAAGGTTCTCGTCCGGTGCATGAAACCCGATCCTCGTGTCTATAGAGAGTTTACGATGTGTGATCCAGCGTGTGGGACGGGAGGATTCCTTGTTTCCTCTTACGAATGGCTGATCGAGGAAACCAAAGGTGGCGCCCTGTCTCGCGATCTTGCCAAGCGATTAAAGTCCGATACGTATTTTGGCCAAGAACTTGTTCAACGTCCGCGTCGTTTGACTCTGATGAATCTCTATTTGCACGGCCTGGAGCCTCACATCGCTTTTGGCGATTCAATCTATGAGATACCGAGCGGTCAGCGCTATGACGTAGTCATGACCAATCCGCCCTTCGGCACCAAGGGCGCAAATCAGGCTCCCACCAGAGACGACTTCACCATCTCCACGAGCAACAAGCAACTGAATTTTATTCAACACGTGGTGACCATCCTGAAGCCGGGAGGCCGTGCAGCCGTCGTCGTGCCTGACAACTGCCTGTTCGCGGACCAAGCTGGGGAGGTTTTCGAGGTTCTGACCGAAGACTGCAATCTTCACACTGTGCTTCGGCTTGCAAACGGCACGTTCACACCCTACAGTCCCGGCACGAAGACGAACGTAATCTTCTTCACCAAAGGCTACAAGACCGAAACGATGTGGTTATACGACGGACGCAGCAATGTGCCGCACATCACAAAGAAGGATCGCCCGCTCATCGCCGGGCACTTTTCGGAGTTTGAGAAGTGCTACGGAAACGATCCCGATGGTCGTGCGAAGCGGAAGATGAGCGACTCGAACGAAGACCGTTGGCGTAAGTTCTCAATCGAGGAGGTCAAGGATCGTGATTTCAAAATAGATAGTCTCAAGTGGTTGAAGGACGACTCTCTGGACGACGGTGAGATCGCAGAACCAGAGGAACTAGTGACCGACGCCATCGCTGAACTCAAATCGGCGCTGCTAGACCTCCAAACCGTAACGCATCTGCTTGAGAACGGAAGTGTCGAGAACGCCGTTGAAGGGCTCGGAGAAGAATGACAAACGAGCCAGCCCTGAATGGAGTCGATCAGGTATCCGCTGATGCCGAAATGCCCGAAGGATGGGCGGCGGCTACTCTGGAAGACATCGGCGAGTTGTATTGCGGTCAGTCTCCTGCGACTCAGTTTGTGAATACGAATCGCGTAGGCACGCCATATATAACTGGGCCAGATCAATGGGACGGCAATGACCTTCATGTTGATAAATGGACGAGCGACCCACGACGCATCGTACCTGACGGGTGTGTCTTCGTAACTGTTAAGGGCGCGGGAGTCGGGACGATCTTTCCCGGCGTTCCCGGAGCCATTGGACGCGACATCTATGCTTTCAGTCCCGCTGTGGACGTACACCACTCATTCGTGCGGCGTGCTCTTGAGTTTACTGTTTCTGAGATAAAGAGGAACGCTGCAGGCGATATTCCGGGATTGTCCAAAGATCATCTGCTCAAACACTATATAAACATACCTCCCTACGAGGAGCAAAAGCGAATTGTAGCCGCGATAGACAATCTGTTTGTCGTGTCCAAATCAGCACGCGACCGCCTCTCCCGGGTCCCGTTGATCCTCAAACGCTTTCGCCAAGCCGTGCTGGCGGCGGCGCGTTCGGGGAAGCTCACGGAGGACTGGCGCGAACGGAATTCAGCCCTCTCGAATACCGTCGCTGACTTTGTGGCTGGCCTTGTTCCCGGGGCGTCTTCGGATTGCGTTCCGAGCGAGGATGACCAGATGGAATTGTTCGACATTCCATCTAGGTGGGTATGGGCACGTTGTGAGCATCTATGCGACCCTGAACGAGCAATAACTTACGGTGTGATCAAATTGGGCCATCATGTTAAAGACGGCATACCAATCCTCCGGTCTTCCAACGTTAGGTGGCTTCGCATAGATGAAGAAAACGTAAAGTGCATCTCGAGGCAGATTGCATCTGATTACGAGCGTACCTTCCTGAAGGGGGGCGAGATACTCGTCACCGTTCGCGGCACCCTCGGCGGTGTGGCCGTTGTGCCCAGTCACCTTGCGGGCTACAACATCTCACGCGAAGTCGCAGTCCTTCCTATCAATAACAGCCTTAGGCCGGATTTCATTTGTTATGCCATAGCCGCAAACTGGAGTCAGATGTGGTTATCGCAAGTGTCAAAAGGCGTTGCATATACCGGAGTGAATATTCGCGACCTCAAGCGCCTCCCCGTTCCTGTGCCACCGACGACCGAGCAAGAAGAGATCGTCCGTCGCGTGAAAGCGCTGTTTGAACTTGCTGAAAGAATCGACCAACAAGCAAGCGCTGCTACGCTGAAAGTAGGCCGCCTGACCCAATCCATCCTCGCCAAGGCCTTCCGGGGCGAACTCGTCCCCACCGAAGCGGAACTCGCTCGACGTGAAAGTCGGGACTACGAGCCAGCATCCGTCTTGCTGGAACGGATCAGGAAAAATCGGGAGTCACAAGCCATTGTAAAGACACGACAAGCACGAGGGGCAATTCCTCGCGGCGGGAAGCGCGGTACGGTCCCAGTTTGACAGAGATTTAACTATGGCTGACATGAAGCTGTTTCGACTTGATAGGGACGATGTCACGGAGATCGCAATCCGATCCGTGAGCGTGGAGAAGACGCTCCAATCGCTAGTCGAGCGGCATCTCGACAAGTTCCTTAGCGTGCGCTTCCTCGCTTCTGAATACCCCACAGGCAAGACTCACAAGGGGCGCATAGATACGCTGGGCATAGACGAGAACGGTTGTCCGGTCATCATTGAGTACAAGCGTGCGCTGAATCAGAACGTCATCAATCAAGGGCTGTTCTACCTGGACTGGCTGCTGGATCACAAAGCTGAGTTCAAGCTGCTGGTCATTGAGCGGCTTGGCAGAGAGGCTGGAGAGACAATCGAGTGGTCCTCGCCTCGACTATGCTGCGTCGCAAGCGACTTCACGACGTATGACGAGCATGCTGTTCAGCAGATCAATCGAAATATCGACTTGATGCGGTATAGGCGGTACGGAGATTCGCTGCTGTTGCTGGAACTCGTCAATGCGACCACAGGTGAACCGATTGATGCAGGCGCTGGAGGCGATGGCAAGACCCAAACGTCCAAGACCTTCGCTGAGTACCTGGCTCAAAGCCCTCTAGCGTTGAAGGATCGTTACGAGACGCTGCGGGCTTTTATAGAGGCGCTCGGGGATGACATCCAGGTAAAGCAGCTGAAGAACTACATGGCTTTTCGCCGTCTCGCGAACTTTGCCTGCGTCGAGGTCAGAGCGCAGTCGGAGAGCATTCTCGTGTACGTAAAACTTGATCCGAAAAATGTGCGCCTGGTGCCTGAGTTCACGCGGGACGTGCAAAGCATTGGGCACTACGGCACCGGAGACCTGGAGATCCGGATCAAAACAGACGCCGATCTGGAAAGCGCAAAACCATTAATCGAGAAGAGCTATGAGGAGAACTGAAACGGCGGAGTGTCGAGGATGTTCTGCTGTTCCAGGCTGATTCTTGACAGGAGCGGGCATGTCTTGCCTACCGCCTCACGGCAAATGCGCGTGGGTTGGGCTGCGACACTCTGTTGCAACTACCCTCGGCAGTGGGGGCCGCAATAGCAATGTGCTCACTGCACACCCCCACGTCGCTCCTGAGCGTCGAGCCATGCCAGCACGCTCGATTTCTTGAAGCGAAGCCCGAACGGGGCACGGATTACGGGCAGTTCGTGAGCGTACCTGACACTGCGTTTGCGGGTCAGATTGTAAATGCTGGACTCCTTACACTTCAGGAGAAGCGCAAGGTCACTGACGGTAAGAAGTTCGTCTTGCTCTAATTCTGGAGTCATTCATGGACCCTCCAGACCTGGCATTTCAGCCAGTATCAGATTTCGGCACCGGGTAGACCCGCTGTATGCCCCGTCTGACGCCCCGTCCGCTGTTCTGGCAGGGTCTCACTTCGCTATTGAATATGGCATGACCGCCGAGCGAAAACAATCACAAAAAGTGTCGCTCACGCCCGTGCAACAATTGAATCGTAATGTAACTGCGGCAAGTCCTTGGGGTACTGAGATCTACGGCGAATTTGGCAATTTCCCGCCGTAATGTAACACAAAACTTCTTTCACACGGCGGCAGGGGTCGATCCGTGCGGGAACCCGCGTGCGGAATTTGTGCCTGTTTCTTGGCCGCAGATATACTCTGCCCCTATGCTTTATGAAGAACACGTCGTCACTGGCGTTCGTCAGTTCCTTGAAAGAAACGGGTTCCATGATATTCGTTGTGCGAAGACGACTGACCACGGGGAGGATATCAGAGCCGTGTCCCGAGACGGGACACCGGTCACCATAGAGGCGAAGGGCGAAACGAGTTCGAGACAGAAGAGTAGTCGTTACGGTAAGCAGTTCAATTCTGGCCAGGTGACGATTAGCGTATCTGCTGCTTTTTATTCCGCAGCTTCGCAGGCTTCAGGTCACACGCTCTCTGGGGTTGCCTTCCCGAGGAATGACGCGTACGTCAACAGGGTCGCCGAGATTCTTCCGGCACTGAGAACGCTGAAGATAGAAGTCTTCTGGGTCACTGACAGCGGCGTTGAAATTGAACGTCATTGGGAACTCTGGGACGAAGCGGTGGGTCAGTTCCAGCCATGATATGGTTGGAAGGTGTGCCTTATACAAGCCCCGTGATTGAACTGTGACTGCGCTCGCCCACCTCGAAGAATGCCCCTACTCGGACCCACCTTTCGGCGAGCTTACGGACGATCATATCTTTCCGCAGTTCATGGGCGGACGAGCAAAGATTCGTGTTTGTAGAGAATGTAACAGTCGCTTTGGACATTCGTTTGAGGCGGAATCCGCAAGGCAGATCAAGCGGCTACAGGTTTTCATTTCCCACTTCGGTCTTGATTTAACGCTCAACGCCGCAAGCTGGCCTTCGGCGCTCGTGGTGGGGGACAAAACATATGATTTGAGGGCGGGACCGAACGGGGTCCAATACGAACTTGCCCGTCCCGTTATTCGACGGGATGATTCAGGAATGATCGTGAGCTATCAGAGCCGATCTAGGGCAGAGGGGCAGCAGATCGCTCAGAACCTGGTAAGAAAAGGGAAAGCGAAACGTGTAGAAATCGAGGAGGCTCCAGGGGAGAACCTGAACGACATCAAACTTGGAATTGGCTTGAGCTTCAATCCAGGCCTCTACAAATTCGCAACTAAGTTAGTCGCCAATGCGGCTGTATTCATGGGGCGTGGCTCCTTAGTCAGAAATAGCGGGATCGCGAAGTACCTGCACGGGACGGGTGAGTGGCCAGCTGCAGTTGCGTATTGCGATACAGCAGGCATACGCAAGCTGAGGCCAGCCCTGAGTCACACCATCTATATTGAATTTGGTGCGCTGAGTCACGCGATTGTTCTCCTCTTTGGGGAGATGCAAATCTACGTGCCCCTTCCAGTAGCTTCGCCGGGAGCCATTTTGGGATTCCTCGACCCGATTACGGGCGAGGAATCCTTCGAAGATGTCACGCCGATAGGATTGATTCCGCCACCACGATTCGTGAGTGCGGAGAAGGCCGAGACCCATCTTGAGGAAATGCTCAAGTGTTTAGAGGAAGAAAGCAAAGCGAGAGGGGCAACTCATCCGCCCGATCTGCGACTGCTCGAAATGGACCTGGGCAAACCCCTCCCTTTATATTCGGAAAATGGCACCTACAAGTTTCTGAACACTTTTAAGGAGGAACGCGGAGAAGTGAGGCGTTACTTCCCAGAGTCATTCGCAGCGAGTTCGAGCATCTTCATGCCAGCACGAAGCGTTTCGGGAGTAACCGCCTTCTTGTAAAACGTCGCTGTTGTGATTTGCGACTTGTGCCGGAGCAACGCTTGGCCGATTGCCAGGTTGCCGTTGTTCGCCTCAATGACCGCCGTGGCCGCGCAACGCCGACCGGCGTAAAGTGAATTCCACTTCGCGCCCGAAGGCTTCGGAACGAGGTCACACGGGATGCACTTGGTCTTTCCCTCGACATGCGGCTTGATGACTCGATTGACGAGGTTATGCAGGTCAATCGGAGTGTTGTCACGAGACTTGAAGACCCAGCCTCCACTTGGACGCCCGCACTTCTGACGCCACAGTTCGAGTGGAATACGCACCTGGGCGGGCAGTGGAAGCGAGGCGATTGATTCGGGAGTCTTGGGAGTGCCCACGACCCCGCGAACAACGGAATGCCGAATGTGCACCATGTCTTCGTCAAAATCCTCCCAGCTCAAAGCCGCAATTTCACCTGGCCTGAGTCCAAGGAAGCACGCCAGAGCGATGACGAGTTGCGCGTCAACGTGTGCGACAAGACTGGAAATGATGTCTTCGACTTCGGGAAGCGTGTAGTGTTTCGTCGCCTCCGATTCAATGGCGTCGTCGGGGATTTTTACGTCATGCCACGGGTTGACCTTGATGAACTCCTCCTCGACGGCGTGACCGAACAGCGAACCGGCGAGAGCCTTGATGTGCTTTAACGTGCTCTTCCCCTGGGTACCGGTTAGACTGCGTAGGAATCGCTTCCCCATCGCAGGCTCGTATTCCTTCAATGTCAGCGTTCCAAAGTGCGCCTTCAGATGTTGCTTCCAGATTTGTTTGAAGCCCCTCGTTGTGCTCGGCTTCCTGCGTGGCTGTCCGGTGAGCGGAACAACGGCTTCGATGTAAGGCAGGTAAACCTGGTCCCAGAAGTCGACGACGCGCATTTCACCCGGCGTCACCTGTGTCAAAGCCAGCGCGGAGGCTTGTGCGGCGTCGGCGTCCGCCTTGATGCGGGCCATCGTCTGGCGCTGGAGATCACGGACGGGGCGAGAGAAACTATACTTCCGCCTGCCATTTCGGGGCTTCGATGACCAGTCGTACACATCCGACTTCTCGCAGAGTCGAATCGTCTTGTGCACCCGATCGCCGTCTTCGATGATGTAATATTTCAGATAACATGTATCCCCGATTGCGAACAGTGAGCCGTCCTGATTCATATGTCCCTCCTGTGGTCCCAACCACAGTCAGGATAGCAAATGTTCTAAGGATGTTCTACGAATCTTTGGTAACGTCTTGTAAACTGTTGATTCTAAACGTGGCGGCGTAGCTCAGGTGGTTAGAGCGACGGTCTCATAATCCGTAGGTCGTAGGTTCGAGTCCTACCGCCGCCACCAGATTCAAATTTGTCCGTTCCGGAGACATAGGTAACAGAACGTTCCGGAGACATGGGTTACACTTTTGGCCCGAAGGGGTTCTCCAGGGGCTGCAAGGTTTTTTCCTCCAGATCAATATAGCCCAGATCGTAA
>Ga0182018_10001221_pt1 | contig 29931 bp, 25 predicted proteins | sample 812P2MmetaG_FD_120490 | JGI IMG/M metagenome (GOLD analysis project Ga0182018, IMG submission 120490) | Permafrost microbial communities from Stordalen Mire, Sweden - 812P2M metaG | ecosystem: Environmental > Terrestrial > Soil > Wetlands > Permafrost | place: Sweden: Stordalen | collected...
ACAACGTGAGCTGCGAAGTCAGCTTGATCACGCCGGTCGCTCTCGAAAAGGGATTGCGGTTCGCGATTCGTGAAGGCGGCCATACGGTTGGCGCCGGCGCCGTGACGGAGATCATCGAGTAGTTTGCGTTCAGCCGAACGCGACCAGATCGAGAAGGGAATTAGGTCATGCGAGAAATCATTACGTTGCAGTGCGGCGATTGCAAAAACCGCAACTACACGACCACGAAGAACAAGAAGAAACATTCCGAGCGCGTGGAGACGCAAAAGTTTTGCAATACGTGCCGCAAACACACCGGCCACAAAGAAGTGAAGTAACGACCCGACAAGGGTCGTTATCCCGAGCGAAGCCCCGAAGTTGGGCGGAGTCGAGGGACCTCGGTGGAAGATCCGGCACCAAACGGCGGAACGGGTCAAGAGACAGAACTGGGGCGTCGGGGCGGCGTTTACGGCAAAGCGGCGATCCGTTCGATGGATCTGGTGGCAGTCGTTTCCAGACCAGAAATCGGCCCGAAAGCGAGAAAGTGAACAGAAGGGCTGGAGGCGGGAGAAGAAACCGAAACTCCCGTTGAGTTTTGGTGATCGAGCTTACCCTTCGGCCGCAAAAGGCGCGGCTTCAGGGTGAAATCGCCAGAGGCCGGCGATTTCAGGGGAGTCGTCCAACGGCTAGGACTCCGGTCTCCAAAACCGGGTATGGGGGTTCGAGTCCCTCCTCCCCTGCCAGAGATTGATGGGACCGGCGGGCGCCCGGTGAAGTGAAGAGGAAAGAATGGCAACGCAAGCGATCAAGAGCAAGACCGAAGAGCAAGGCGGGATTACCGCAGGGGCGAGCAAGCTCGGCGGGAAAATTTCCGGGACGTACGAGGATACGCGCGAGTTTTTGCACGATGTCCGTCTGGAGATGAAGCAGGTTACCTGGCCGAGCCGCGAGGACGTGATCTCCACGACGACCGTGGTTGTTGCCACCGTGGCGTTTTTCGGCTTGTTCCTGGCGGTGGTCGACTGGCTGGTGCAGCGCGGCGTTACGTACGTGTTCAAAGTTTTCGGCGTCTGAGAGGGATTAGAACTCGATGGGAATGCAGTGGTACATCATTCATACGTATTCGGGCTTTGAGAAGAAAGTAAAAGAGAGCCTGGAGAGCCGCGTGGAGGCGTTCAGTTTGCAGGATAAGATTGGCCGCGTGCTGATTCCGATGGAAGACACCATCGAGATGCGCGGCGGCAAAAAGGTGCTTTCGTCGCGGATGTCGTATCCGGGTTACGTGCTGGTCGAAATGGACCTGGACGAAAACACCTGGCACATCGTGCGGAACACGCCGCGGGTGACCGGCTTTGTGGGATCGGCGACTTCGCCTTCGCCGCTGTCGGAAGCGGAGGTGGATGCGATTATCAATCGCGTGCATACGCCGACGGACCGGCCGAAACCCAAGGTGGTATTCGAGCGCAACGAGCAGGTGCGCATCGTGGACGGGCCGTTCGCGAATTTCAACGGGACCGTGGAAGAGATTGACGGAGACCACAGCCGGTTGAAGGTTTCGGTGACGATTTTCGGGCGATCGACTCCGGTGGAATTGGATTTCGCCAGCGTGGAGAAGCTCGGGTAGCGGGATTTTGCTTGAAGGTAACGGCGGGCGGAACCAGCCCCGCCCCTACTAAAGTCAAGAGGATTTGAGGCAAGGACATGGCAAAGAAGATTCAAACGACGATCAAGTTGCAACTTCCGGCCGGCAAGGCCACGCCTGCGCCTCCGGTTGGCACGGCGCTCGGTCCGCACGGCTTGAATATCATGGATTTTTGCAAGCAGTTCAATGCCAAGACGGCCAAGGAACCGGACGGCATGATATTTCCGGTGCTGGTGACGGTCTACACCGACCGCACGTTTACCTTCATCCTGAAGACGCCGCCGGCTTCGATTCTGCTGCTTCGCGCGGCGGGTATCGTGAAGGGCTCCGCCGAGCCGAACCGCAACAAAGTGGGAAAAGTTACGAAGAAACAAGTGCAGGAAATCGCCAAGATCAAGCTTGTCGATCTCAACACCACCAATCTGGACTCCGCGGTGCGCACGGTAATGGGTACGGCGCGCAACATGGGCCTGGAAGTCGTGGAAGCCTAGGAATTCAGGCGCCAGGGATCGAATAAGAGGTAAGCATGAAGGTATCGGGAAAACACGTAGAAAACGCGCGCAAGAAGGTGGAAGCGCGCCCGTACAAGCTCGCGGAAGCTTCGGAGTTGATCAAAAAGACGCACCACACCAAGTTCAACGAAACCGTGGAACTGGCGATCAATCTGGGTGTCGATCCGAAGCATTCCGATCAAGTGGTTCGCGGAACCGTGGTCTTGCCGCATGGTCTGGGTAAGTCGGTGCGCGTTCTGGTGATTGCCAGTGGCGAAAAAGTTCGCGAGGCGCAGGAAGCGGGCGCGGACTTCGTCGGCGGCGAGGACATGGTGACCAAGATCATGGGCGGCTGGACCGATTATGACGCCGTGATCGCGACGCCGGACATGATGAAGTCGGCCGGTAAGCTGGGCAAAGTTCTTGGGCCCCGCGGATTGATGCCGAATCCGAAGACCGGCACGGTCACTTTCGACGTTGCGAAAGCGATCAAGGAAACCAAGGGCGGCAAGGTAGAGTTTCGCGTCGATAAGGCGGGAATCGTCCACTGCGGCATTGGCAAGATTAATTTTGACGCCACGAAGCTGGCGGAAAATGCGCACGCGATCATCAACGCGGTGATCAAGGCCAAGCCTGCGGCAGCAAAGGGCAAGTACGTCAAAAGAATCACGTTGACGTCGACAATGGGCCCGGGCATTCCGATCGATCTGGCGGAATCGGAAATTCTGGCGGCCGCCGCCTAACTTCGAGTTTATAGAGGATAGCGAGCTTATCTTATGAAGAAGCGCAGCGAAAAACAGGAAGACCTGGACAAGTTGAAGATCGCGCTGGCGAAAGTATCGAGCGTGATTTTGACCACGTTCCAGGGCATCACCGTCGAAGACGACACCAAACTGCGACGAGCCGTACAGGCCGCCGGCGGCAAGTATCAGGTGGTGAAGAACACGCTGGCGGAGCGCGCTGGTTCCGGCACTCCGGCCGAAGGCTTGCTGAAGAATTTGACCGGCACGAATTCGATCGCCTACACCAACACCGATCCGGTGGCGCTCGCCAAAGCGCTAACCAAGGTCGCCAAAGACGTCCCGGCGTTTCAATTCCGCGCCGGCCTGGTCGAAGGGCGAGTGATCTCGATCGCAGAGATTCAGCAGCTCGCGAACCTTCCATCGAAGGAAGAGTTGCTCAGCAAGATCATGTTCCTGCTGAACGCGCCTGCGCAGCGCGTGGCGATGACGCTGAACGCTTTGCCCCGCAACATCGCGGTGGTGGTGAGCGAAGCAGGCAAAGCAAACAAGTTTGGGTCCGGCGGCGGGGCGCCCGTGGCTGCAGCCTCTGCGGAAGCGAAACCCGCGGAAGCAGCACCTGCGGAAGCAGCGCCTGCACCAAGTCCCGAAGCGGCCCAGTAAGATATTTTAATCTCGAGAGGAGAAGGAACAGTCATGTCGAAAGTGGAAACGATCCTGGAAGAAATCAAGGGCCTGACGTTGCTGGAAGCGTCGGACCTGGTGAAGAAGATGGAAGAGACGTTCGGCGTCTCCGCGGCTGCGGCCACGGTGGTGGCGGGCGGCGGTGGCGGCGGCGCAGCAGCGGCTCCGGCGGAAGAGAAGACGGAATTCACCGTCGTGCTCACCGACGTGGGCGGCAACAAGATCAACGTCATCAAGGCGGTTCGCGAAGTCACGAGCCTGGGCTTGAAAGAAGCCAAGGACCTCGTCGATGGCGCGCCAAAGACCGTCAAAGAAGGCGTGAACAAGGACGAAGCCGCGACCATCAAGAAGAAGTTCGAAGACGTCGGCGCCAAAGTCGAAATCAAGTAACGGTTGCACGGCAGAAAGCGACGAGGACTTTACAACAAGGGCTTCCCAGAGGGGGCGCGGCTCATTGAGCGGACCGCGCCAAAGGATTTCATCACGCAAGCCGAGGCTGGGTATTACCACAACTTCAAGCGCCTTCATCTGGCGCTCTGCGGTCGTGTGCGCGCTGACTTGGGCGGAACGCGCGGCACAATGATCCGCTTCTCTTCACACAAATTGTTCAAGTATTGCCCACAAGGGATGAGGTAATTCATGTCGACTACCAATCAGCATGTGCGGGAACGTCAGCGTCTGGATTTCGCGAAAATTCAGGGCTCGATTCAGATTCCCAACCTGATTGAAGTACAGATGAAGTCGTATCAGCGCTTTCTGCAGATGGATTTGCTGCCGAGCGAGCGCGATGACGGCGGGCTTCAGTCGGTGTTCACGTCGGTGTTTCCGATCAAGGATTTCCGCGAGATGTCACAGCTGGAATTCGTGGACTACTCGATCGGCAACTGGGAGTGCAAGTGCGGCAACCTGAAGGGGCTGCACCACTTGCGCGCGACCTGCCGCAACTGCGGCGCGTCGGTGGTCACCAACCCGTATCAGACGGGCGATGTGATCTGCCACAAGTGCGGCACGTTCAACAAGAACACCCCGACCTTTTGCAACAAGTGCGGCGATCCGGTGGCGATGCAGTTGAAGTATGACGTGAACGAGTGCCAGGAGCGCGGCATGACGTATTCCGCGCCGCTCAAAGTCACCATAAGACTGACCATTTACGACAAAGACCCGGACTCCGGCGCGAAAACCATCCGCGACATCAAGGAGCAGGAAGTTTTCTACGGCGACATTCCGCTGATGACGGAGAACGGTACCTTCATCATTAACGGCACCGAGCGCGTCATCGTCAGCCAGTTGCACCGCTCGCCAGGCGTTTTCTTTGAGAGCGCCAACAACCGCTCCTACTTCCTCGGGAAGATTATTCCGTACCGCGGGTCGTGGGTGGAGTTTGAATACGACACGAAGAACATTCTTTACGTGCGTATCGACCGCAAGCGCAAATTCCTGGGTTCCATCTTCCTGCGCGCGCTGGGTATGAAGTCGAACGAAGACATCCTGCGCACCTTTTACCAGGTCGAGCGGATTTCCCTGCGCGACAAGGATCTGTACTGGAACATTTCGCCGGGCATCGTCGACCGCAAGCTGACGCACGAGATCAAGAATCCGAAGTCCGATGAAGTGATCGTTGGCGCGCACAAGCGCATCACCGAAAACCTGTTCAAGGAACTCATCAAGGCCAAAATCTCACAGGTTCGCTCGACATTGGCCGACCTGGAAGGCGCGTACAGCGTCGCCGACGTGGTCAACCGCCAGACCGGCGAAGTTTTGCTGGAAGCGAACAAACCGCTGACCGCGGAATTGTGGCAGGCATTTGGCGAATCGGGAATCACGGAAGTGGATGTGTTCTTCCCGGAACGCGACGACATCGGCTTGGTGCTTTCGCGCACGCTCGACAAAGACGGCATCCGCTCTTCGAAAGAAGCGCTGATCGAAATCTACCGCAAGCTGCGCCCGGGCGATCCTCCGACGCTCGAGACGGCGACCAACTTGTTCCGCGGCATGTTCTTCGATCCGCGCAAATACGATTTCAGCCGCGTAGGCCGCCTGAAGTTCAACATCAAGATGGGGCTGGATACGCCCCTCGACAACCGCACCCTGGACACGCCGGACTTTGTTTCGGCGATCAAGTACCTGTTCAAGCTGCGTAAGAACATCGGCGTTGTGGATGACATCGACCACCTCGGCAACCGCCGCGTTCGCGCGGTTGGTGAGTTGCTCGAAAACCAGTTCCGCATCGGCCTGGTCCGCATGGAGCGCGCCATCAAGGAAAAGATGAGCGTGTACCAGGAAATGTCCACGGCGATGCCGCACGACCTGGTTAACGCCAAGCCGGTCATGGCCGCGATCCGCGAATTCTTCGGCAGCTCGCAGCTCAGCCAGTTCATGGACCAGACCAACCCGCTCAGTGAAATCACCCACAAGCGGCGTCTGTCGGCCCTTGGACCAGGCGGTTTGTCGCGCGAGCGTGCCGGATTCGAAGTGCGCGACGTGCACCCCACGCACTACGGCCGCATCTGCCCGATCGAAACGCCGGAAGGCCCGAACATCGGTTTGATCAGCTCGCTGTCTTGCTTTGCGCGCATCAACGACTACGGCTTCATCGAGTCGCCGTACCGCAAAGTCAAGGGCGGGCGCATCATCGACTACGTTCACATCGTGAACGCCGGCGACAGCGAATTCAAAGCCGGCGAAATCGTGGAACGCGATCGCGTCGAAGAGCTCAATGAAGAGCTGAAGCGCCGCAAGGTCACGCACGAACCGTACTGCTTCTACCTTTCGGCGTGGGAAGAAGACAAGTACGTGGTCGCGCAGGCCAACGTTTCGCTCGACGACCGTTTGAAGATCACCACCGAACTGGTGAACTGCCGCCAGGCCGGTAACTTCGTGCTCAAAAGCCGCGACGAGGTCGACTACGTGGACGTGTCGCCCAAGCAGCTCGTGTCGGTGGCCGCCAGCTTGATTCCGTTCCTCGAGAACGACGACGCCAACCGCGCGCTGATGGGTTCCAACATGCAGCGCCAGGCTGTGCCACTTATCCGCGGCGACGCTCCGCTGGTCGGCACGGGTATGGAGCGCGTAACCGCTCGCGATTCCGGCGCGGTCGTGCTCTGCAAGCGCGATGGCATCGTCGATCAGGTCGACTCCGAGCGCATCATCGTGCGCGTCGAGTCCGATCACTCCGGCGTACTTAGCCGCGAAGTGGGCGCGGACATCTACCAGCTCATCAAGTTCAAGCGCTCGAACCAGAACACTTGCATTAACCAGAAGCCGCTGGTTCGCGTCGGCGACCGGGTGAAAAAGGGCCAAGTCCTCGCGGACGGCCCGTGCACGGAGCGGGGCGAACTGGCCCTCGGACGCAACGTGCTGGTGGCCTTCGTTCCCTGGCGCGGGTACAACTTCGAAGACGCCATCCTGGTCAGCGACAAGCTGGTCAAGGACGACTACTACACCTCGATTCACATCGAGGAGTACGAAATCGAAGCGCGCGACACGAAACTTGGCCCCGAAGAAGTCACTCGCGACATCCCCAACATCAGCGAGTCCTTCCTTCGGAACCTGGATGAAAGCGGCGTCATCCGCATTGGCGCCGTAATCAAACCGGGCGACATCCTGGTCGGCAAGGTCACGCCGAAGGGTGAAACCACGCTGACGCCGGAAGAGAAGCTGCTCCGCGCGATCTTCGGCGAAAAAGCCGGAGATGTTCGCGACGCTTCGCTCTACTGCCCGCCGGGCATCGAAGGCACAATCGTCGATGTGAAGATTTTCACCCGCAAGGGCGGCGAAAAAGACGAGCGGCACAAGGCCATCGAAGCCACGCAGGTTTTCAAGCTCGAAAAGAACCTTGCCGACGAAATCCGCATCCTCACCGATGAGCGCCTCAAGCGTCTGTCGGATCTTCTCGGCGGCAAGATTTTGCAAGCCGACCTGCACGACGAAAAGACCAACAAGCGACTGCTCACCAAGGGCGTCGAGCTGACCCGCGACATCATCGAAAAAGTTTCGACGCGCAACCTCAAGCGCCTGAAACTCAACGAGAAGGATCCTCTTCTGATCGAAAAGATCGAAGAAGTCGAGGAAATGACCTCGCGCCAGATCGATGTGCTCCGCAAGATCACCGAGGAGCGCAAGGAAAAACTGAAAAAGGGCGACGAACTGCCGCCGGGCGTCATCAAGCTGGTGAAGGTCTATATCGCGATGAAGCGCAAGCTCTCCATCGGCGACAAAATGGCCGGACGTCACGGGAACAAGGGCGTCATCGCGCGCATCGTTCCGCAGGAAGACATGCCGTACATGCCGGATGGCACTCCGGTCGAGATCGTTTTGAACCCGCTCGGTGTTCCGTCGCGTATGAACGTCGGACAGGTTCTTGAGACGCACCTCGGCTGGGCTGCCAAGGAACTCGGCAACAGCTTGAAGCGCCTGCTCAGCAAGGAAAATCGCGCCGAGGCAATTCGCCGGTGGTTCAAGGAAGTTTTCTCCGACACCACCATCTGGCGGACGCTGTCGAAACTCGACGACGACCAGTTGCTGGAATACGCCGAAGGGTTCCGCGAAGGAATTCCATTCGCCACGCCGGTATTCGACGGCGCGCGCGAAACCGAAATCCGCCACCTGCTCGAAGTCGCGGGTCTGCCGCACGCCGGCAAGATCAACCTCTTCGACGGCATGACCGGCGACCAGTTCGATCAACCCGTCACGGTCGGCTACATCTACATGCTCAAGCTCTCGCATCTGGTCGACGACAAGATTCACGCGCGCTCGATCGGTCCGTACTCGCTCATCACCCAGCAGCCGCTGGGTGGCAAGGCGCAGTTCGGCGGCCAGCGCTTCGGCGAAATGGAAGTCTGGGCGCTCGAAGCGTACGGAGCAGCGCACATTCTGCAGGAGCTGCTCACGGCAAAGTCCGACGACGTCTATGGCCGCGCGAAAATTTACGAGGCCATCGTCAAAGGCGAGCCCGGCATCGAGCCCGGCGTGCCGGAATCGTTCAACGTGCTGGTGCGAGAACTGCAGTCCCTGTGCCTGGACGTCGAACTCATGAAGCGGCAGAAGCCACCTGAAGGAAAAGCAGCCGACTAAGTCGGCGTTGTGGGGGCGCAGCATGCTGCGCCCCCTTTTCAGCAAGTTGTAAGCAGTCGAAGTTTTTGAGCAGTTCGGGTTCTCAGCCGGCCAGGTGCAAAACATCAGGCCGCGTCCCCGGTGGAAGCCGGGGAGGGAGGAAACAACCTTGTACCGAAGCAGCCCTTACGATCGCGCCAGTTTGATTGCCGATTTCGATTCCATCCGGATCAGCCTGGCCAGCCCGGAAAAAATCCGTTCCTGGTCTCACGGAGAAGTCACCAAGCCCGAGACCATCAATTACCGCACGTTTAAGCCCGAGCGTGACGGTCTGTTCTGCGCCAAAATTTTCGGCCCGGTCACCGACTGGGAGTGTTTGTGCGGCAAGTACAAGCGCATGAAGCACCGCGGCGTGATTTGCGACAAGTGCGGCGTGGAAGTCACGCTCAGCAAGGTTCGCCGTGAGCGCCTGGGACACATCGAGCTGGCTTCGCCCTGCTCGCACGTGTGGTTCTTCAAGGGCCTGCCCAGCCGCATCGGCTACTTGCTGGACATTTCCATGCGCGACCTCGAGCGCATTCTTTATTTCGAAGCGTTCGTCGTCGTGGATGCCGGCGAGGTTGCCGTGCTTCGCGAGCGCGAAGTGCTGCTCGAAGATAAATATCGCGAGCTGCAAAAAGAATATCCCGGCCAATTCACCGCCAAGATGGGCGCCGAAGCCATCAAAGAGCTTCTCCGCCGCGTCGAAGTGGAAAAACTGTCCGAAGAGCTTCGCGAAAAGATGAAGGTCGATCCCTCGCTCCAGAAGCGCATCAAGTTCGCCAAGCGCCTGAAAGTACTGGAAGCGTTCCGCAAGAGCGGCAACAAGCCGGAATGGATGATTCTGGACGTGATCCCCGTTCTTCCGCCGGAGTTGCGCCCCCTTGTGCCTCTGGACGGCGGACGTTTCGCTACTTCCGACCTCAACGATCTCTACCGCCGCGTCATCAACCGCAACAACCGGTTAAAGAAGCTGATGGAACTGCGCGCTCCCGACGTCATCGTCCGCAACGAAAAGCGCATGCTGCAGGAAGCGGTTGACGCGCTGTTCGACAACGGGCGCCGCGGCCGCGTGCTTCGCGGCACCAACAACCGCCCGCTCAAGTCCCTGTCCGACACGCTCAAGGGCAAGCAGGGCCGCTTCCGCCAGAACCTGCTCGGCAAGCGCGTGGACTACTCCGGCCGATCGGTCATCGTCGTTGGCCCGGAACTGAAGCTGAACCAGTGCGGTCTGCCCAAGAAGATGGCGCTCGAGCTCTTCAAGCCGTTCATCTATCACAAGCTCGAAGCTCAGGGGCACTGCACCACCATCAAGCAAGCCAAGGAAATGGTCGAACAGCAGGATCCGGTCGTGTGGGACATCCTCGAAGACGTGATTCGCGAACATCCCGTGCTGCTGAACCGCGCTCCGACCTTGCACCGCCTCGGCATCCAGGCGTTCGAGCCGGTTTTGGTGGAAGGCAAAGCCATCCGCATCCATCCGCTGGTCTGCACCGCGTTCAACGCGGACTTTGACGGCGACCAGATGGCGGTACACATTCCGCTGTCGCCGGAATCGCAGGTCGAAGCGTCGGTCCTGATGCTCAGCTCGCGCAACATCCTGTCCCCCGCGCACGGTTTGCCGCTCGCCGTTCCGTCGCAGGACATGGTGCTCGGCATCTACTATCTGACCAAGGCGCGCACCGGCGCCAAGGGCGAAGGCCGCGTCTTCGGTGCTACCGATGAAGTGGTTTTGGCTCTGGAAGCCGGCGAAGTCGAACTGCTCACTCCGATCCGTTTGCGCTACACCGGTGAAGTCATCGACCTCACCACCGCCTACGACGATCAGGACGTGCCGCACACCGTTCCGGTGAAAATGGAGCGTCAATTCATTCAGACCACCGTCGGGCGCGTGATCCTCAACGACCACTTGCCGAGCAATTTCCCGTTCATCAACGGTTTGCTCAAAAAGAAGGGCGTACAGCAGTTGGTGTATTACGCTTATCTGCGTTTTGGACTGGAGAGCACGGTCGTGCTCCTTGACCACTTGAAGGAACTTGGGTTCATGTACGCCACCAAGTCCGGCATCTCGATCGGCATCGACGACATGCTCATCCCTGGCGACAAGCCCAAGCTGGTCGACAACGCCGAAAAAGAAGTCGTCAAGGTGCAGCAGCAATACCTGGACGGCGCGATCACCAACGGTGAGCGCTACAACAAGGTCATCGCCATCTGGGGTGACGTCACCGAAAAAGTTGCCGACGAGTTGTTCAAGACCCTCGAGAACCAGGACAAGGAAGGCGGCATCAACCCCGTCTATGTCATGGCCGACTCCGGCGCGCGCGGATCGAAGCAACAGATTCGTCAGCTTTCCGGCATGCGCGGCCTGATGGCCAAGCCGTCCGGCGAGGTTATCGAGTCGCCGATCACCTCCAACTTCCGCGAAGGCCTTAACGTGCTGCAGTACTTCATCTCCACGCACGGCGCGCGCAAGGGCCTGGCCGATACGGCGCTCAAGACCGCCGATTCCGGTTACCTCACTCGCCGTCTGGTTGACGTGGCGCAAGACGTCATCATCAACGAGCGCGATTGCGGCACGACCGACGGCATCTTCGTCGAACCCATCATCGAAGCCGGCGTCGAAGTCGAGCCGCTGCGCGACCGCATCGTCGGCCGCGTTTCGCTCGACAAGATCAAGGACTTCGAAGGCCACGTCATCGTCGACGTGAACCAGGAAATCACCGAGGAACTCGCCAACTCCGTGCAGGGCGCGGGTATCGAGCGGGTACGCATCCGTTCGGTGCTGACTTGCGAATCACGGCGCGGTGTCTGCGCGCTGTGCTACGGCCGAAACCTCGCTTCCGGCCGCATGGTCGAGCTCGGCGAAGCCGTCGGCGTTATCGCCGCGCAGTCCATCGGCGAACCGGGTACACAGCTCACCATGCGCACGTTCCACATCGGCGGAACCGCCACCCGCGTCTCCGAGCGTTCCACTCTCGAAGCGCGCAACAACGGCGTCGTCAAGTTCGTGGACCTCAAGCATGTTCAAGGTCGCGGCGGCACTGCCATCGCCATGAACCGTTCCGGCCTCATCGCCATCGTCGATGAAAAGGGCCGCGAGAAGGAGCGCTACCACGTTGTTTACGGCGCGCGCCTCCGCGTGGTCGAAGGCGAAACGGTCAACCACGGTCAGATTCTGGCCGAGTGGGATCCGTTCACCTTCTCGATCCTTACCGAAACCGCTGGTTCGGTGAAGTTCGACGACCTGCGGCCCGGTCTGACCATCGAAGAGCAAGTCGACGAAGTCACCGGTCTGTCGCAGGACGTCGTTACCCTGCCACCGGGTGACGAAAAACATCAACCCGCGATTCTGGTTCGCGATTCGTCCGGCAAGGTCCGCAAAAAGTACCTGATGCCTTCGCGCGCTCACTTGATGGTTAAAGATGGCGACGAAGTGCAAGCCGGCGACGTGCTCGCGAAGATCCCGCGCGAAACCACCAAGACCAAGGACATCACCGGTGGTCTCCCGCGCGTCGTGGAACTGTTCGAAACGCGCAAGCCGAAGGATCCCGCCGTCATCAGCGAAGTAGACGGTGTGGTTCGTTACGGCGATATCGCCAAGGGCATGCGCAAGATCTACGTTGAAAGCGAAGACCGCAAGACCACGAAGGAATATTCCATTCCCCGCGGTATACACATCAACGTGCAGGAAGGCGACCACGTCAAGGCCGGCGAGGCTTTGATCGACGGCCCGCTGAACTTGCACGATTTGCTGGCGGTCCTCGGCGAAAAGTTCACGCAATCCTACCTGGTCAACGCGATTCAAGAGGTTTACCGGTTGCAGGGCGTGAATATCAACGACAAGCACATCGAAACCATTTCCCGGCAGATGATGCGCTGGGTCAAAGTCGAAGACGTCGGCGATACCTCGTTCCTCCTCGAGGAGCAAGTGGACAAGTTCCGCTTCCGCGAAGAGAACGACCAGGTCATCAAAGACGGCGGCCGCCCGGCGACGGGCCGCCCGCTGCTCCTTGGCATCACCAAAGCGTCCCTTTCGACCGACTCGTTCATCTCCGCTGCCAGCTTCCAGGAGACCACGCGCGTCCTTACCGAAGCCGCCGTTGCCGGCAAGGTCGACTACCTGCGCGGCCTCAAGGAAAACGTCATCATGGGCCGGCTCATTCCCGCCGGAACGGGTCTCGAGCACTACCGCAGCATCCAGTTGCTGACGGAAATGCCGATTCCCGCTCCCGTCGAGGAGATTCCCGAAGCCGCCGAACTCACCGCCGAGGAAGCCGCGGCCCTGGACTTCCTGCAAAAGGATACCGAGGCCGACGCCGCGACCGAAGGCTAAAGCCAACTCATCAGGCAGGTTACCTCCTGCCTGCCTTACAACGAATCATCGGCGCCTCGGTCGACGGAGGCGCCGATTTTCTTTGTATGCAATGCGTATCGGTATCTATTCCGGCACTTTCCGCAATCCTGTTGTTGCTGGCAAGTTTCCGACATTCCTACAATGGAGGGTATTGACGATCGGTTAGCTCGAACGCGGAACCGGGGTCTCGCGTAAAGTCATGGCAGAAAACAAGAAACACGCGCCGGCTAACGCGACGAACACTTCGTCGAACACTCAGCACCGCTCCGCGATTTCCGATCGGCTGGCGCACTTTGAAAAGCGCCAGAGTGAACTCTGGCGACTCACCTTTTTCCTCCTCTTGGTGATCTCCATAGTATTTGCCGTCGTCTCCTGGAACAGCATCCGCTCGTTCGCCATTCGTTTTGAAGCCCTGCCTATCGGCTTGGTCATTCTCGTGGCCCTTTTTGGTTTGTACGCGTGGAAGCGGACCCAGGAAATCTCGGAACTACGCGGTTTGGTGCGAGGTCTTGAGCAGCGCGATTCCGAGCCCCCCAGCGACCGGCAACTCGATCAACTTTTCTCCGTCATCGAGCGTTCCCAGCAGGGCTACCGGGACCTGATTGATTCCTTCGACGACGTTCTCCTCGCGCTCACCCTCGAAGGCGAGGTCCGCGCCGTCAATCGAAGCTTCACCGATCTTCTCGGCTTGTCCTTCCAGCAGATTATTGGCCGGCCCCTGACCGATTTCGTGGAGGACGCCAGCGGCGAGGCCAATACCCTGATCGAGCGCGCCATGCCGCGGTTTCTGGAGCGCCGCCACTGGACCGGCGTCGTGCAGATTCGCCTCAAAAACCAAAACACCATTTTCTACTACGATTGCGTCGCGCACGCGATGCTGCGCGGTGACCAGGTGCATGGTGTCACCGTGCTCGCGCGCGATATCACCGCTTCACGCAAGAATGAAGCGCGTTTCACCGAGCTTTTCGAGACGCTCCAGGAAGGCATATACATCGTCACGCCGGACGACCGCATTCTGGATGCCAATCCCGCTCTGGTGCGCATGCTGGGATACGATTCGAAGGAAGAACTCCTCGCGCGTTCTCTCGCCGATCTGCTGCCCGATGCAGAACAGCGCCGTCTGCTTCGGCAGGAGGTCGACACCCAGCCCATGCTCCAGGGGCGGGAAATGACACTTTTTCGCAAGGATGGCAGCCCCATCGTTTGCTTGAACACTGCAGCGTTGGTGCGCGATTCGACCGGCCGCGTGGTGCGCTATCACGGCGCGCTGATGGATATTACCGAACGCCGCGAAATGGAGCGCCGGCTCTACCAGCAGCAGGAATTTGCGCGCCGCCTAGTGGATAGCTTCCCGGACCTCATCTTCGTGCTCGACGCCGCTGGCCATTACACCTTTACCAGTCCGCGCGTTAAAGAAATCCTCGGCTACGAAGCCGAAGATTACGACACCCGAGAGCTGGGCGAGCGCACCCATGCCGAAGACCGGCCCGGCCTTCAAGCCCTTTTCGCCGAAATGTTCGAAGGGCGCCAGTCCTTCGCGTCGCTCGAGATCCGCGTGCGCCACAAGCTTGGCGAATGGCGCCGCATCCGCTGTCACTTCAGCCCGCTCTGCGACGCGACCGGCAAGATCGATGGCGTAATCATCTCCGGCCGCGACGTCACCGACCTCAAGCGATTGGAAGAGCAGCTCATCCAGGCGGAGAAGCTGGCCGCCATGGGTCAGATGCTTGCCGGCGTCGCCCACGAGCTGAACAATCCGCTCACCGCCATCCTCGGCGTTACCGAATTGCTCCGCGAGCGCCAGGAGTTCGACGATTCGACAAAGCGACAACTCGACCTGACGCATCGCCAGGCGCGCCGCGCCGCGCGCATTGTACAAAACCTCCTCGAATTCTCGCGCCCGGCGTCGCCTCAAAAAAAGCCGCTCGACGTCAGTAGCCTGATCGAGCGCACGCTGCAGTTGCACGAGCATTCGCTGCGTCGCAACAACATAGAAATCGAGTTCAAGCCGCAGCACGGTTTGCAGCCGGTGGTTGGCGATGCTAACCAGCTCATGCAAGTCTTGCTGAATCTGATCAGCAATGCGGAGCACGCCATTCGCGAAGTCCGCGAATCCGGTCGCATTCAGATCCGTATCGGACGAATCGGCTCGAGCATCGCCGTTACCGTGCAGGACGACGGCGTAGGCATTCTGCCCGAAGCCCTTCCGAAGCTTTTCGATCCGTTCTACACCACCAAGCGCCCCGGTGGTGGCACCGGCTTGGGCCTCAGCATTTGCACCGCGATTGTTCGCGAACACGGCGGCTCGATCGACGTCGAGACTCTGCCGGTCGGCGGATCGGCGTTCACCGTCTTCCTGCCCGTGTCCTCAGAAACGCAATCGCCCGCTGCCTTCAACGAAGGCCTTACGCCCGCATTCCCGCAACGGCGGCTGGACATGCTGAAGGGCCGATCGGTCCTGGTTCTCGACGACGAAGAGAGCATCCGCATGCTCCTTGAGGAAGGCCTCTCCGCCCACGGACTGCACGTCGACTGCGCTTCCACTCCCACCGGCGCCATTGAATTTGTTGGTCGTCGCTCCTACGACATTCTTCTCTGCGACTTGAATCTTTCCGCGAACGGCTTTTCCACGGGTGGCCGCGAAGCCGCGCAAAAAATTCTGGCCGCGGCGGGTGCGCACAAACCCGCAATCGTCTTCATGACCGGCGATCTGGTGGATGCCCCCGACCCAAACTCCTCCGAGCCTCCCCGGCTGCAAAAGCCGTTCCGCATCTCCGACGTGCTCGCGATGTTTCGCGAAGTGTTCTCCAGAACTCCCGCCGAAAAGCATTGAGTCCCGTTTCGGGAAAAACAGTCCCAATTTCAGACACAAGCTCAGGCTCGCCCGCTCGAACTGCGCAAAGCCGCTTGCACTCGCGATAACAAGGGTGTTACGTAGGCGTTACGTAAGTAGGGGTACGACCCCGTTACCTTTAGTCGACACCGGCTATTTTCCTTTCAGGCGCGCTCCCGTCGTCGTAAGAAACTGATTCGTATAGATATATTCGCCGTGGGCGAAATATGACGAGACCCCTTCCATGGGGCGGGCGTTTTGCCGCGCTCCTGTTGCTACCTGTCGGCTTGCTGCCCCTGCTCATCGCGGGACCGCGAACCTTCGAGCACGTGCGTTCCCCCAAGATCCAAGATTGGTCCACGCGCCACTCCCTATATTCCCAAACTGGGACTTCTGCCGCGCTCGAAGCCGCTCGCAGCGACCCTAGAGCCATGTTCCGCTGGCGCGAAGTGGAACAGCGCGCATTCGACGAGCGCCAATTGCGCAGCTTCCGGGAATTTCCCATCCGCCGGCAGCCACGCACTTTCCCCTCCCGGGCGCCCGTTCCAGCGGTCACGCAACGCGACTGGGCCATTAGTCTCGGCACGGCGGGCACCGCTCCTTCGATGTATCCCGCCAAATATACATTCGACGTCACGGCCACACCGAGCTGTGGCAATGATTTCGTCGTCTTCCCGGTAAATGCGGCAGGCAGCGGTACCCAGGCCAACATCGTCGCCTTCAACAATCTTTACAGCGGCACTGCGGGTGGTACCGGAATATGTGACGGCAGAGCCACTCCGGTCGGCGACACGGACACCAAAACTTCCGCAACCGTGATGTGGGCTTACAACGTGCAGTCAGTAATCAATGGCGGGGTTCCCAGTTCTCCGGCGCTCTCTTTTGACGGCACTAAGGTAGCTTTCGTCGAATCTGCTGCCGGCAAGCAAGCTCACTTCCACGTCCTCGCGTGGAAAAGCGGCAACGGAGTGGGAACGAATCTCCAGAGCACAGCTTCCCCATCAATGATCAGTACGTTTTCTGCGACCGCCCCTGCGGCGGGCAGTGGCACAGCGACAGACCTAGTTTTGGATACGCTCCTCGCTACGGGCCCCGATACACTCTCCTCGCCTTATATCGACTACGCGAATGACTATGCCTACGTCGGCAACGACTCCGGTTATGTCTTCCGAATCAAAAATGTTTTCTGCACCACCACGTCGTGCGGTACTGCTGCCCCAAGCATCGACACAACCTGGGGTACCCAAGGAGCCGTAAAGCTCGGCGGTACATGCACCGGGCAACTTACCGCTCCCGTTCTCGATTTCTTTAATCTAAAGGTCTATGTCGGATGTTCTGACGGGAAACTCTACGCGATTTCCCAGTCTGGCGCGGTCGCTTCATTGGTCGTCGGGGATGGCATAAGCGCCAAGACCTACGGCGGTATCGTCGATCCCCCGATCGTTGATGGCGTGGATGGCTACATATATGCGGTGAGTGGATCGGCGAACAGTGGCGCGAATGGAGTCTTGGTTCAAGCAAAAGCCGATTTCAGTTCATCCGTGGCTGTGCCGGTCGGTGCAGGAAATCAGTGCAACATGCATGCACCCACTCCGAATAACGCCTATTTTACGAGCATCACTTCGGCGGGTGCGCTGATGTATGTCTCCGGCGTCAGCGCCACCGGCACGGTGAATCAGCCTTGTACCGCCGGCTCGGGCGGAACCGCGTTCGTCGAACTTTATGCGGTCACTTTTGGTGCGACCGGTACGATGACTGCGGGGGCGCCGGCGAACGGCGCTGAGGACGGTCAGGGTCCGGGTTACGAGTGGGCTCCGCTTGCCGAGTTTTACAACACGACGACAGCCACGGATTGGCTGTTCTTCTCCGCCCTCCAGAGTGCTCAGGTGAACTTTTCTTCGGCGAATATTACAACCGGATTTCCTACAGCATTTACCAATCCCGTCACGGAAGGCGTAGGCACCAGTGGGATGGTTGTTGACAACAATGCCAGTACAACCAAATACCCCCAAGCTGCAAGTATCTACTTCAACGCCCTGCAACAAAATGCGGCCTGCAACAACAACGCAAACGGCGGAGGCACGCTCGGGTGCGCCGTCAAGCTCACTCAGGCGGCTCTGCAATGAGCGAAATCCGCAAGGATCAGGCTGCCAAGAAAGCTGGCCCCGCCGACCAGGCCGCGAAAAGCAAGCGTCCTTACAGCAAGCCTGACTTTCAGCACGAGAAAGTGTTCGAAACCATGGCCCTGGCTTGCGGCAAGATTTCTCCCACACAAGCTCAGTGTCGGTTCAACCGGAGGAACTCCTGACACGCACGCTTAGTCACGCTGACGCTCTCCAATCGAAGCAAGAAGCTCGCCTGGACCTCGCCGCCGAGGTTTTGCACCGCTTCGGCGAAGTGCGCTTCGTGGCCCACGGCAGCAGCATGATTCCCTCCATTTATCCCGGCGATCTGCTCACCGTGCGCTCCGAATCGATTGCCGAGGCGCGCACCGGCGAAATCGTTCTGTTCTTGCTCGGTGGTCGCTTTTTCGTCCACCGCGTGATGCGCAAATGGCCGGCGCGCAACCGTATCGTGTTCGCCACCCGCGGCGATGCGCTCACCCAGGAAGATCCTTCCGTGGACGGCACACAATTGCTCGGCCGCGTGACCTGCATTCTCCGCCACGGCCGGGCCGTAAAGTTTGCCACCCACCGGAGCCCGTGGACCAAGTTCCTGCGATGGGGCGTCCAGAACTCCCCGGCGTTTGCCAAGACCCTGCTCGCGGCGCACTTGTTGCGCTCGCGCATTCTCGGCAGCCACGCCCAGGAATCCGCCGGCAGCGCCGGCAAACAGCTCCAGGAGTGGGCGTGATGGGCGCGGCGATCCTCACGCCCGAATTGCTTCATCCCTCGCGGCATTGGTCGCGCCTGGCGCGATCGGTCACCGTCGAAATTGGCGCCATCCCGATTCTCCTTCAGCCCAACGATCCAAAATTCTGCGAAGTCCTGGAAGACCGTTACGCCGGCTTCCTGAATCCGGATTCCGATCCCGCCTGCCAGTTCGAGATTCAGCTCGACCCCAAGGGCCGGCCGTCCGACGAAGACGCCTGTGTAACCCGGCAGGGCAATGTTTGGAGCTTCCGGCGCGGCGATTTTCGCGCAACCTGGGACGCCCGCGCTGGCCGTGGCCATATTCGCCAATGCCCGAATCCCTATTCGATCGACACCATCCTGCGCATCACTCATTCGCTCGTTCTCGCCGAACAAGGCGGTTTCCTTGTGCACGCCGCCAGCGCCGTTCGCGGTCGCAGCGCATTCCTGTTCGCGGGCGTCTCCGGCGCCGGCAAAACCACCATGGCGCGCCTCGCCCCACCCGACGCCACCGTCCTCACCGACGAGATCTCCTACGTCCGACGCATCGGAAACAACTACAAAGCGTACGGCACTCCCTTCGCCGGGGAACTAGCCCGCGTGGGCGCCAACACTTTCGCGCCGCTCGAGACTCTCTACCTGCTGGTGCAAGGCCGGGAAAACCGTACGAAGGCCCTGGCTAAAATCGACGCCGCCCGCGCCCTGATGCGCCACATCTTGTTTTTCGCCGAAGAAAAAGAAATGGTCGCCCGCGTTTTTGATTCTGTCTTGGAATTTGTGTCGCGCATTGAGGTCGCGCAACTTGTATTCACTCCAGACTCGCGCGCCTGGGAGCTCATCGGATGAACGATATCTACATCACGCGAAGCAACGCCGTGGCCGCCCGCGAACTTGGCGGCGAGATGATGATCATGTCCGCCACCGACTCCACGCTGTTCAGCTTGAACGAAACCGCCACGCTGATCTGGCAAGCCGCCGACGGAAAAACATCGCTCGCCGAAATCGTCCAAAATCGCATCTGCCAGGAATACAACGTGGAGACCGAAGTAGCCTATCAAGATGCCGAGGACCTCGTCCAAGAACTCGCGAGCCTTGGCATCCTGTTGCTCTCCGACCATCCCGTCCGCAACGCGCAACTCGAGGTAATGCAATAAGCATGAGCCTGATGTCTCTTCTCAATCAGAAGGCTTTCCGGCGCGGCGTGCCGCTCAGTGTGCACCTCGACGTGACCTATCGTTGCAACGAGCGCTGCGAGCATTGCTACCTCGATCACGATGGCGACGGCGAAATGAACACCGCCGAGATCAAAACGCTGCTCGATCAGCTCGCCGCGGCAGGCGTTTTCTTCCTGACCATCAGCGGCGGCGAACCCCTGGTCCGCCCCGACTGTTTCGAAATTATCGAGCATGCCCGCAAGCTGCGCTTCAACGTGAAATTCAAGACCAACGCCATTCTGATCCGCGAGAAACAAGCCAAGCGTCTTCGCGAACTCAACGTCGAACAGGTGCAGATCAGCGTATATTCCCATCGCGCCGACGTGCACGACGGCATCTCCAAGGTTCCCGGTTCGCTCAAGCGCACCATCGCCGCCATCCGCCTGCTGAAAGCCCAAAGCCTGAAAGTCACCATTGCCAATGTATTGATGAAGGGCAACATTCACGACGCCGAAGGCGTCCGCCAGTTGGCCGCCGAAGTCGGCGCCCACTACACCCTCGATCCCACCATCACGCCCATGATGAACGGAGACACCGGGCTGCTGCGGCTGCGTATTTCGTCAGACAGCTTGCGATCGGTGTTTCAGAATGCAGACCTGGTAGGAAACGTCGAAGAATTTTGCGCCCCACCCCCGCCGGTGGACCAAGACGCCCTGGAAGGCTACCCGTGCAGCGCAGGCCACACCGCCTGCTACGTCTCGCCACGCGGCGAAGTCTACCCCTGCGTGCAGTTCCCCATCACATGCGGCAACGTCCGCGAACAGAAATTTCTCGACATCTGGCAAAACTCCCCGCAACTGCTGGAAGTACGCGCCATCCGGGGCAAAGACCTGACCACCTGCTCATCCTGCAACCACCTGGGAACGTGCACCCGCTGCCCAGGCCTCGCCTACATGGAAGGCAACATGCGCGGCCCTTCCACCGCCGACTGCGAAAAATCCTACGTCCGCACCGGCATAGTCTCCGCCGGAATGCTAGCCTGCGCCAACTCCCGGTCTCTGTCGGGTCTGATCCAAATTAGCCCGTACGTCGCCTAGCGTACGGCTCACCGCTTTTCCGACTTCGCCCCCGGCACCCCATCCACGCCGAAATCCCAGACAAACAGATTCAACCCGCCCGGCAAGATTTCCGCCAGCGCATACTCCCCCGGAGGCAACGGCTGGCTCAACGTATACCGGTAAACGGTCTTCGCCACTTCCCACTGCTGAATCGAAATGGCATTGCTCTCGCGCCCGACTTCCTCGCCAAACATGCTCCGAATCGACTCCAGAATCCGCTTATTCCCTTTGACCGTAGCGCGGAGCAATTCCACATCCGGCCCCGTTGTGCTTTGGCGGCTGGTGCGTTCGAGGGCGGAGTCCTTGTCGTAATCCGGCTGAATTTCCCGCAAATAAAACTCTGGGAATTGCGTATTGATCCGCAGCGTCGCCTTACCTCCTGGAATTTCCACGTTCCGTTTGGCGGCTACGATCGGAATCGGGGAAAGAATCCGCTTGATGGTGTTCTTTTTGTCGCTTTTCACTTCCGAACCGACCTGCGGTATCGCAATCACCGATTTCCCCTCGACCGCGAACATCCCTTCTCCCGGCGGCAAAAATACCCCGGTCGCCACTTCCAAGCTGGCATCGACGTCCAGCGTGGTATCAATCTTGGTAGCCTCTTCTTGTTTGTGGATTTTGCTGACTAGCGCCTGGTCGGCTTTCTCGGAATCGTGGTCCGCCTTTGCGGTCGCATCCCAGTCCACCAAGGCCACCGGAATCTCCTCCCAATCGCCGCGTTCTATGCTGAAATACCGCACCCGATCGCCCTTCCGCTCATAACTGCGAACCAGCTGAAAGCTTCCATCCTTCAACACCAGCTTCTTTCCCCGCACAATCCGCGCGTCCGCCGCAGCGTCCTGGTTCGCTGTCGCGGTAGTCGTTGCGGTCGAGGCCGCCGGCCCGGGTTGCTGACTTTCCTGGATATTCCCGGCATCGTCCGGTCGAGCCAGCACTGCCGCACCAAGCCAGCCGATGCCGGCGATGCAAAAGACAAGGATGGATGTTCGGGATAAGATCATCGGGATCGTAAGGTGCGATGCGACCCAACTACCGTGGGTTTGCCGCCACTTCGAGGATAAGCCACGCTCAGCGGGCCCGCAACCTCCGGCCAATCGCTGTCCGCCAATCCTCCGCAGGCGACTACAAAAAAACTAACGCCCGCTGCCGTCACTCGCCAAAGGCACCGGCCACGGATTCCGCTCCCCAAACTGCCTCTGATGCCAGTAAGGATAAATTGGCGTCCGATCGCTGGCCTTGTCCAACTTCGCGACCTGCTCCGCGGTCAAGTTCCAACCCACGGCCTCCAAATTCTGCTGCAACTGCTCTTGGTTCCGCGCCCCGATCACAACGTTCACTACCGTCGGCCGCTGCAAAAGCCAATTTAAGGCAATGACCGGAACGCTCCTTCCCGTCTCCTTGGCCACTTCGTCGAGCGCATCCACAACGCGGTAGAGATACTCTTGTTCGACTTGAGGACCGAGGTCAGCGGTCTTGTGAAGCCGGCTGGTCTCGGGGAGAGGCCGCCCGCGCCGGATCTTTCCAGTCAAACGACCCCAGCCCAATGGACTCCAAACAATGGTGCCAACCTTCTGATCGATCCCCAGCGGCATCAACTCCCATTCGAATTCGCGTCCAATCAACGAGTAGTACGCCTGATGCGCTGCGTAACGCGCCCATCCGTATTTTTCCGAGATCGCCAGCGACTTCATCAGGTGCCATCCCGAAAAGTTCGAACACGCGATGTAGCGCACCTTGCCCGTCTGTACCAGCTGATCGAGTGTTCGCAACGTTTCCTCGATCGGCGTCAGAGCGTCGAATCCATGCAGGTGATAAATGTCGATGTAATCCGTGCCTAGCCGTCGCAAGCTGTCTTCGCACGCCCGCAGCAAGTGATAGCGCGAAGACCCAACGTCGTTCGGTCCGTCGCCCATTCGAAAGGTAGCCTTGCTGGAAATCAAGACATTGGTCCGCCGCCCGGCAATCGCTTTACCCAGGATCTCCTCAGCCAGCCCGCGCGAGTAGATATCCGCGGTGTCGAACATGTTCAAGCCCGCTTCCAGACAAACATCTACGAGCCGGGTTGCTTCGGCAACATCGCTGCTGCCCCAAGCCTTGAAGAATTCGTTCCCACCACCGAACGTTCCCGTCCCAAAACTGAGAACGGGAACCTTTAAACCAGAACCACCAAGCTGTCTGCATTCCATACCAACATAGATGCCACTGCCGGAATCCAGGCACAAGTGGAAAAATGCGGCTGCTTCGGGAGTGAAAAAACGAATCTGTGCGCGGGTGAGTGGGCTTCGAAGGACCTTTTAAAACAAAAAAAGCCCTCCGGATCATCCGGAGAGCACAATTCTACCTTCGATTTTCCGAGCGCGATTAGTGCGTGCAGCGCGGAAACAGCGTAACCAGAACCATCAGGTCCGACAGTGTAAACAGCCACTGGTCCGCCTGGAGCCCGGCGCGTTCTGCCGCTCGCGCGATGAATCCCAGGTGGCGGCTCTTGGCGAAATTATGCAAATGGTCCACGCAGATGCCGGTAAGGGTAGCCACTTCCGAGTCGGTGAAAATCTTCTGGCTGGATTTGACGGTCACCATGGCCTTGATCCTCTCTATGTCCCGCGGCTATTATGATTCACACTGCGTTTGATGCTGCGTGTATCGTATTAGCTGCACGAACACTAGAGCAATAGTAGTTCCGTTCTGTTTGGGCAAAACGGCGTGGCTAGTACTTTCTACAGAAAACCCTGTAAAAACAGGCATTATCGGCGAAAAATAGGCGAATTTCGGCTTGGCCAAATGGGCATGAACTGGCACATCGGACAGGTAAAAATGTCCCAGTTTTGCAATCTTGCTATGGCTTTCGGTAGGAGGCTGCGATTTCTCGCATCTGTTTTTCGTGCCGGATTTCGTGACACGCGACCAGTTGCAGCCATTGGTACGTGTTCATCGTGCCCAAGAATGCATGCCGCCAACGGTATTTGCTGAGATCGCGGCCTTTGGTTTCGTCGACAAAAGCGAGCGTGCGTTCCCTCACGTCGCGCAATTCCGCCAGCATTGTTTCTTTCTCGCGCACCAGTTCCCGGTCCAGCGGAATGGGTGTTTTCCGGCGTATCAGCCGAGCTTCCACCAGAGCGAGCGGAAGATGAAATCTTTTTAACAATGGGAAATAGCGAGGGGCATCCTGCATCACCCGGTCAGCGCTACCCAGGATGGCTCGCTCGACCATGATGAGGTGGGCCACCAGTTCGGCAGCCGACCAACCGCCGCTGCTGGGGCGCGTCTGCCATTGGTCCGCGCGGACCGAGTCGGCAGTGTGCAGCAGCCGGCTCTGAGCGTGTGCCAGTTTCTCGAGGATGGGTTCGAGCTTGGTCACGGAATCTTGAGAACTAGCTTCGACTCGATCGGAGGGGTGCAAATCCAGACTGTGTGCATCGAGACCGAGTTGTGACTTCATACCGAAGCACCGCCTGCCTGCTCAAAAGCGTGCGCCAGTTGCAAGACGCGCGCTTCGCCAAAAGCCGGGCCGAATATCTGCAAACCGACCGGGAGCTTACCGCAGATTTTTCCGCACGGCACCGAGATTCCCGGTATCCCCGCCAATGATCCCGTAACTGTATATATATCAGCAAGATACATTTGGAGCGGGTCATTCGTGCGCTCGCCCAATTTGAACGCGGGCACAGGCGAGGTAGGCGTAACGATCGCGTCTACTTTGGCAAAAGCCTGGCGGAAATCCTGTGCGATCAACGCACGGACTTTTTGTCCCTTCAAGTAATAGGCGTCGTAGTAGCCCGCCGAAAGGACGTACGTGCCGAGGACGATGCGCCGTTTTACTTCCGCGCCGAAACCCGCGCCGCGCGTTTTCCGATACATGGCCAGCAAGGAATCGTCGTTCACGCGGAGGCCGTAACGCACGCCGTCGTAGCGCGCCAGGTTGGAACTTGCCTCGGCGGTCGCGATGACGTAGTAGACGGCGATGGCGTAGTCGGTGTGCGGCATTTCGATCTCGACTGTTTTGCAGCCGAGTTTTTTTAGAACTTCAATGCCTGCTTCAATCTTTTTGCGGACTTCGCCATCCATGCCCGCGCCAAAATATTCTTTGGGGATGCCGATGCGCAAACCGGCGACAGGCTTCGCGATCTCGGCCGCGTAATCCGGAACCGGCGCCGTCGTGGAAGTCGAATCGTTGGGATCGCGCCCGGCAATCAGCTGCAGCACGGTTGCGACGTCGCGAACATTGTTGGCAAAGGGTCCCACGCGGTCCAGCGAAGACGCGAAGGCGATCAGTCCGTAGCGCGATACTCGGCCATAACTTCCCATCATCGCGGGAACGCCGCACATCGCTCCGGGCTGGCGAATCGATCCGCCAGTGTCGGTGCCGAGCGCGGCGACCGCCAAGCCGGCCGCAACGGCCGCGGCCGAACCGCCGCTCGACCCGCCGGGAATGCGGTCCGTAGCTTCCGGATTCAGAACCGGGCCATAAGCAGAATTCTCGTTGGAGCTGCCCATGGCGAATTCGTCGCAGTTGGTCTTACCGAGCAGGACCGCGCCGGCAGCTTCCAGCCGCTCGACGGCAGTGGCGTCGTACGGCGGAACGTAGTGCTCGAGAATTTTCGAGCCGCAGGTAGTGCGGACGCCGCGGGTGCTGAGCACGTCTTTGATCGCAATCGGCACGCCTGCCAGCGGCGGCATCGGCTTTCCAGCGGCCACCAGCGCATCGACGCGATCGGCTTGTGCATAGGCTCGTTCTTGCGACAGCGCGAGGAACGCGTTGAGTTGCGGATTGCGCGCGGCGATGCGCGAGTAGTGTTCAGCGGCAAGTTCGCGCGCTGAGATTTTCTTCGCCGCGAGCGCTTCCTTTACGCCCTCAATCGTCCAGTTGGTCGCCATGTTTCCCTGAATAATCCGCCTTCGGTCAACAGCAGGATAAAATCTCAAAGCCGCCGGCTGGAAGCCGGTGCTACCAGGATTGCGTTTCCATCACCGCTCGATCACTTTGGGAACGCGGAAGTACGGCGGCTCAGGATCGGGCGCTTGCTTCAGCAGTTCGGCTGCGCTGTGGCATGGCACCTCGACATCTTCACGCAGTGTCGCGTCCGCCGTCTGATCGTCGGTGAGTACCTGCGCCATCGGCTCGACGAAGGTCGTATCCAGTTCGTTCAGCTTGCCGATGTATTCCAGAATCTCGTCGACTTGTTTTCGGTAGGTCTCCAGTTCGGCGTCGCTCAAATCCAGGTATGCCAGCTCCGCGACTCGTACCACATCTTCACGGCTAATTTTCATGCCTTGCTTCCTTTTAGCGCATTGTCTGGATCATTCCACGATTTAACCAGTTGGGGAGCGACGCGGGTCACGACGAGACCGCGGCTTCGGCTCCTTTGCGTTGGTAATGGGTGGCGATGTAGTTGTCGACCAGGGTTTGGAATGCGGCGGCTAATTCATCGTAGGTGCCTTCGAGGGTGACGTCTTTTTTTCCGTCGATGTAAACGGGACAGCGGGGGGCTTCCCCGGTGCCGGGGAGGCTGATGCCGATGTTGGCGGCTTTGGATTCGCCGGGGCCGTTGACGATGCAGCCCATCACTGCGAGGGTCATGGTCTCAACGCCTTCGTATTGCATCTTCCAGATGGGCATCATGTCGCGGATGTAGCCCTGGATGCGCTCGGCGAGTTCCTGGAAGGTGGAGCTGGTAGTGCGGCCGCAGCCGGGGCACGCGGTCACGCTGGGGGAAAACGAGCGCAGGCCCAACGCCTGCAGCACTTCGCAGGCGGCGTAAACTTCTTCGCGGCGGTCGCCTCCAGGTTTCGGCGTCAGCGAAATGCGGATGGTATCGCCGATGCCTTGATGGAGCAGCACGCCGAGCGCGGCGGCCGACCAGATCTGACCCTTCATGCCCATGCCGGCTTCGGTCAGGCCGAGGTGCAAAGGCTGCTCGGTTTTCGCGGAGAGATTCCGGTAAACGGTGATCAGGTCGCGTGGCCGCGAGGTCTTGCAGGAAATAATGATCTGGTCGTGATGCAGGCCTGATTCCAGCGCGAGCTCGGTCGATTCCAGCGCGCTCAGCACCATGCAATCGTTGATGATCTCTTCAGACTCCTTGCCCAGATTCCTGTCGGTGTTTTCCTGCATCCTGCGCATGACTAGCTCTTGATTCAGGGAGCCGCCGTTGACGCCGATGCGCACGGGCTTGCCGTTGTCGCGTGCGATCTTACAGATGGTCGAGAATTGCTCGTCGCGGCGCTGGCCGGCGCCGACGTTGCCGGGATTGATGCGGTACTTGTCGAGGGCGACGGCACACGCCGGGTATTTCGTGAGCAGCACATGGCCGTTGTAATGAAAGTCGCCGATGATCGGGACGTTGCAGCCCGCTCCCAGTAATCGCTTCTTGATTTCGGGAACGGCTGCGGCCGCTTCGGGGACGTTGACGGTCCAGCGCACGATTTCCGAGCCGGCTTCGGCCAATTCCATCGTCTGCGTGAACGTCGTGTCGACGTCGGCGGTGTCGGTGTTGGTCATCGACTGCACGACGATGGGTGCGCCACCCCCTACGCGGACGTGGCCGACGTTCACGCCATAGGTCTTGCGACGCGGGTGACGGGAGGCGGTGACGTCGAAGCCTTCGATTTGGTTGAGCATACTGCCTTTATTTTAGCAGAGAGTCGGGTAACCAGGGGCGGGTGCCGCCATACCGGGTAGCGCACCTGCTCCGGTCCGTGCTCCGACGATCCCGATCCAAGCTGAACCTGGACCGCGAACCGAGCAATCCCCGAAATATCGCCAGCTTTTCTTGCGGTCGTGGAGATAAGCAATTCAGCGAACATTCCGGAAACCCCCTGCCTTCAGGCAGGGGAGCAATGTCACTGTTGTCTTGCAAAGTAACGTAAGGGCAATTAGTATCGCCGCTCTCCAAATTTCCGCGAAAAGGGGATCGCGTATGACTGCACTGCGCAGCGTGAGCGGCATGTTCGCAAACAGTTTAGGGCCATCTGCGGAAAGCACTCCGGCAAACCGAGGTCGGGCTTCCTCACTCGAACTGCAGGCGTTTTCGCGGCGAAGATTCCTGGGGGGCACGACAGCGGCCGTCGCATTTGCGGCAGCCGCGGTGGGCGGCTTGGAGTTTGCGGCGCCGCAATCGCTTGCGGCTCAGACGAAAATGACTCCCGATGAGGCGTGGAAGGAATTGATGGAAGGGAACGCGCGGTTTGTTTCGGGGCAGGGGACTTCCTGCGAGCACGACTTGGTTATGCTGAAAGAGCACAACGCTGAAAAACAAGAGCCGTTTGCGGCCGTGCTGTCTTGCGCGGATTCGCGGGTTCCCGTGGAGCTGGTGTTCGACCAGAGCATTGGACATCTATTTGTTACGCGGGTGGCAGGGAATATTGTCACGCCGGAGATTATTGGGAGTTTGGAATATGGAGCTGCGGTGTTGGGGACCGTGGCGCTGCTGGTATTGGGGCACGCGCATTGTGGCGCGGTGAAGGCGGCGATTGGCGGGAAAGAAGTGCCGGGCCAAATCAGCTCGTTGTACGCGCATATCCGGCCCGCGGTGGATCAGGCCGGGCCGGATTTGGAGGAGACTGTTCGGGCGAATGCCAAGATACAGGCCTCGCTGCTGCGCAAGGCTTCGCCGGTGCTGGCGGGCTTGATCAAGGAGAAGAAGTTGAAGATTGTGGCGGGGTATTACGACTTGGAGAGCGGGAAAGTGACGTTGCTGGAGTAGCGCAACGTGCGAAGTGCGTTCCGTTAATTGTGGATCATGCGTCTCTGCGATTGTATGCGGCTGTAAGAGCTTTCGGAGCGGTGTTGCGCCAGGCGGCTTCGAGGGCTCGGCGCACTGTCGTTTTCGTTGCGGACTTCAGGTGTACGGTTGTGCTGCCTTGGCGGCCCCAGGCGCCTGCTGCGGGGACAAACACCTTTGGTTGTTCAGTCATCAGTTCTTCTTGTTGTTCCGGCGTTAGTTTGACCATGCCCCAGAATTTGTCCGGGTAGCCTAGTGTTGCGAAGATTTTTCCGGCTACGCGGAAGTCGGGGTGCCGCATGTGGGCCCGCTCGTCAGTTTCGGGGAAGCTTAGGGCGATTTGCCGGAATTGTTTGGGAGTTAGGGGCATGGATGTTTACTTTCACGGTCGATCATACGCCGTGTGATTTGTTGGGACAAACCTTGCGCGATGATGTGGGCGACATTTTGCCAATTGGGGCGCGGCGATGCCTGTCTGCCACCGGAGGGCTCGCGCCCCAGAAATGTTTAGGGCGCGGCTTGCGGCCGCGCCCTTCTGAAGAATGCTTGGAATTACGAAATGAAATTACGCTTTGGCTGGGTTTTCGCCGCGGGTGAAGCCCGGGGCCGGACGCAGTTCGGGGCGAACCACCTTGGGGTCGGCGCTGGGCGCGCCCTGGGCTGGTGGCGGGGGCGGGGTACGCACCTTTTCGGGTAGCGGCTTGTTGTCCATCAAGAGCTTGACCTCGGTGGCGTCGATCACTTCGCGTTCGAGAAGGGCTTGCGCGATGCGCTCCAGCGTTTCGCGATTGTTGGAGAGCAGGCTTTTCGCTTTCTCGTAGCCTTCGCTGACGATGCGCTTCACTTCCTTGTCGATCTGGATGGCGGTGTCTTCGGAATAGTCGCGGTGCTGGTTGATTTCGCGGCCCAGGAAGATGGCTTCGTCTTTCTTGCCGTACGCGAGAGGGCCGAGTTCGCTCATGCCCCATTCGCAAACCATGTTTCGGGCGATTTCCGTGGCGCGCTCGATGTCGTTGCCTGCCCCGGTGGTGATGTGGCCCAGGAAAATTTCTTCGGCCGAGCGGCCGCCCATTAACACCGCGAGCATTGTTTCAAGATAGGTGCGCGTGTAGGTGTGCTTGTCGTCTTCGGGCAGCTGCATCGTGAGACCGAGAGCCATGCCGCGCGGAATAATCGTGACTTTGTGAACGGGATCGGCGCCAGGAGTCATGGCGGCGACCAGAGCATGGCCTGCTTCGTGATAGGCGGTGTTGCGCTTTTCCTCGTCGGACA